>Ga0206865_1065_pt1 | contig 33562 bp, 28 predicted proteins | sample Alteio_BWOrgCont_39_FD_152628 | JGI IMG/M metagenome (GOLD analysis project Ga0206865, IMG submission 152628) | Enriched cells from forest soil in Barre Woods Harvard Forest LTER site, Petersham, Massachusetts, United States -... | ecosystem: Environmental > Terrestrial > Soil > Temperate forest >...
TGCCCATTCGCCTAGCACGGCTCATTTTACGGTTAGCCGGTGACTATGGGTCAGAGGAAAATGGCCACATCGTTATCCGTGCGGGGCTCAGCCAATCAGCTCTCGGCCAAAAACTTGCGACATCACGCGAGAGCATTAATAAGCAGCTCAGGGCTTTTGTCAGTGAGGGCCTCATTAGCATCAATGGTGATGAGATCACCCTTTTGGATGCCAAAGGCCTCCATCACATCACAGGCTAAAACCTTAAAAGGCGAAGGCCACGTTGAAGCCGCCAAATTTATCTTGCGTTGCCTGCGGCCCGTAGAATTCCTTGGTGCGCTCCGTGTAAAGCAAATCAAGGCGGATAGCATCGGTCCAGAATAAGGATGCACCCCCTGTAAAATCAGCAACTAAAGGCCGCTTATTCACATAAAGGCTACTAGCAATCGTATTGCCATCAAGGAAGATGTTCCGTTCCACTGCCCTGCCCTGAAGGCCTGCAAAGAAATACCAACCCGTGGGGCTCGTCATTTCTGTTTTATCAAACCAGCTGGTACCCGACAAAGAAGGCTGAATGCGTGACGGGCCGTAATCGGCCGCCAAATTTTTGCCAAAACGGATCATGCCGCCGGTTTCAGCATAGGTGAAAACGTTACCCGCCGTGCCGCCAACTTCAGGGATGGCATCAACACCAACATTGCCAATGAGGAATTTTTCAAAACGCCACTTTCGTACGTAGTTCAAAACGATGCCAGGCTCATTATGGAGTTGGTTCTGCCAGCCGCGGGTCGATGAGACACCGATAAACTGGTGAAAATCATTTTGGGTAACGTTGGCAAAGGATCCTGGCCCCACAATCCCGCCCAAAATTTCTGCATCTTCTAAAGTATCGTGGCTTAAATTGCCCTCATCCTGATGATGTGTTTGTTGGAGCAAACCAACACCTGTGTAGAGCCAGCCAGCATAAGGCCTGTCACGTAACAGGGGGCCAGCTGCCACAAGGTTTTTGGGTGTAAAGATGCTTTGCCCCACAACGGTGTAATCATATTTACGTTTATAGTCACCACCTTCAAAGATCGGCAAAATATCCGACAGCCCCTTATAGGGTCCATCCCAGAAACCATCCGGCGTCACAGCACCCGACAAATAGGATACGCGCATGCCTTGCGTGAAATGACGGTCATCATTGGAGACGAAGACATCATTTTCTTCGGTCACATTCAGGCGACCCACATCATCCGCCGCTGCAGCCTGGACATTATCTGTGTGATAATCGGGTGCAGGTTTTTGAACTGTTTTTTGAGGTGGTGCATTAGGCGCTGTAGCCGCTGGTTGGGCCTGCTGCGCCGCGTAGGCTTGGCCGCCATAGCCTGGCTGGCCTAGGTAAGTTTGCTGCTCTTCAGCCTGCGCCTGCGAAAGCCCCCCTATAATTGATCCTAATAATGCGAGCGCCGTAAATGAGAGAATCTTAGACATGCCCTACCCTTATGCTGAATGATGGCGCGAGAGTGCTGAGTATCGTAATTTTGTGTCAATAGGTAACCACATACTTACCTTATAATGAGAGCATAAATACCCTTATTTTATAGGCACTAACGTCATTGACATTTAGGCCACAACAAGCGAGAACATCGCTTCTTCTTAGGTGACGCGGGGTGGAGCAGCCCGGTAGCTCGTCAGGCTCATAACCTGAAGGTCACAGGTTCAAATCCTGTCCCCGCAACCAACTTCAATCTTAATCTTTCTCGGTAGCATCTGCGTAATTTTTGAGCAGATGTGTTGGCTGGTCTTCTTTCTTCAAAAGAAAGTGCCCCACATAAAGCCTATCAATATGCGTACCTAGAAAACAACGCACAGCATCGGCGGGGGTTTCAACAATGGGCTCACCACGAATATTGAAAGATGTATTCACAACAAGCGCGCAGCCTGTCATTTCCTTAAAACGCGTAACAACAGCATGATAAAGAGGGTTCGTTTCTTTATGTATGGTTTGGACGCGCGCACTATTATCGACATGTGTGACGGCTGGGATATCTGAACGGTTCACATTCTGCTGGCCTAAGCCTCTGATAGCCCTCTCATCTTTTGACAAGGGTTTGAGTTTACGATCATTAACCTTGGCCACTAATAGCATGTAAGGGCTTGGATATTTCAGATCAAACCATTCGGGACAATCTTCGATAAGAACACTTGGCGCAAAAGGCCGAAAACTTTCACGGAATTTTATTTTTAAATTAAGGTCCGATTGCATTTTGGGTGAGCGTGGGTCAGCAATGATGGAGCGTGAGCCCAAAGCACGCGGTCCATATTCGCTACGCCCCTGATGCCAGCCCAAGGCTTTGCCTTCTGATATGTCCCGCGCAGCACTCTCGATTAAGGCCGTATCAGTATCGAGCTTTGTATAAGAAACGCCTGCTTCCTTAAGATCTCCCTCAATACTAGCATCCTCATAAGCAGCCCCCAGATAGCATCCCTTCATGCTATCTCCTTGAGGGTGCTTTTTAACACTATCGCCCTGCTTGACTGCATAAGCCAAAGCGGCCCCTAGGGCTCCGCCAGCGTCGCCCGCCGCTGGTTGTATCCAGATATCATCAATAATTTTTTCTGCGAGAAAACGTCCATTAGCAACGCAGTTCAGCGCCACGCCACCCGCCATCACCAGAGGCAGCCGCCCATAAGTTTCAGTTGCTGACTTTATGATCTTGATCAAGATGTCTTCAGTCACTTTTTGGATTGAAGCCGCCACATCAAGATAAAAATCATCAATTGGCATATCAGCTTTCAGGGCTGGCCTGCCCCATAAATCATCAAACTTACGGCCCGTCATTGTCAGGCCAGTGCAATAATCAAAATAGTCGAGGTTAAGGCGGAATGACCCATCGTCTTTCACATCAATTAAATGATCATATATTTTTTGTACATATTTAGGCTGACCATAGGGTGCGAGCCCCATAAGCTTATATTCACCGCTATTAACCTTAAACCCGCAATAATAAGTGAAGGCAGAATACAAAAGGCCCAGCGAGTGTGGAAAATGGATTTCCTTATCCATCCTTATGTCTTGGCCTTCACCTATGCCAAGGCTTGTCGTGCTCCACTCGCCAACACCATCACAAGTGAGGATAATGGCTTTCTCGAAGGGGCTCGGATAAAAAGCGCTCGCAGCGTGGCTTAAATGGTGCTCCGAAAATTTGAGACGTTCTGGTTTCAAAGAGGGGTCAATGGCGTGCAATTGATCCAAAAGCTGGCTTCGTAGAAAAAGCTTATCTTTGATCCACATCGGCATGGCGGCTTGGAAGGATTTAAATCCTTTGGGTGCAAAAGCCAGGTAAGTTTCCAACAAACGCTCAAATTTGATAAGTGGTTTTTCATAATAAACGACGGCATCCAGGTCCGATAACCGAAGCTTTTGTTCCCTTAAACAGAAAGAAGCAGCATGGGCGGGAAATGCAGCATCATGCTTTTTGCGTGTAAAGCGCTCTTCATGGGCTGCTGCGCATATGTCGCCATCAATGACTAATGCCGCAGCACTGTCATGATAATAGGCGGAAATGCCGAGGATTTTCATAAATGCCCGGGGCTAAAATAAAGTATATATGAAGGGAGCGATAACTGTCTGCGATGCGACAACCATGATTAAGCCAAGAATGAGCATCAAGAGGATCACTGGCAAGAGCCAGAGTTTATTCCGGGCCTTCAGGAAACCATATAGTTCTTTCAAAAAACCCATGATGTGAGCCCCTAATACATTGTATCGAAGTTTATGGGTCTTGATGGGGCTTTCTTCCAATATGATCGTGCGGTTTTGTCGCGCGTAAGCCCCAAGGAATCATGCCCTAATGCACGACACAACAATCCTATGGGAACGATAACAGTCCCATAAATAACCAGCATTATTATTGGCCCCATAACTTTTTCCAAAATAGAGGAAAACCCCATCCATAGCTTTGTGATGTGGGCAAAAAGTGAAGGCTTAAAAATAGCTGCCACAATGAAGATAAGAGAAAAGGTCGCACTTATAAAAACGTACGGATAATGATCACGCCAATGATAAGTAGCCCATAAACCAATAAGCCCAAGGGTTAGACCCATTTGACGGTTCAAGGGAAAGAATTGTTTGAAGGTTGAAGCCATTGTTACTCTGAGAGATGTAGTTCAAACAATGTCTGCTTATTATATGAATAAAGTCAAGGTTTTATGGCTCTTTCATCAAGCTTCTGATGCGGTCAAGAATAGCCTCTGCAGCTAGGCGATTTGCTTCAGAATCAACATGGCAAAAATCATAGAAATGCGCGTCAGGCCCCAAATGATCAAAAGCCGAGCTGATATCATAATAATGAATATCTTTCATGTCAGCCCGCTCACCTAAATGCATGGCTTTTCTGTGAACAGCCTCAGCCAATAATTTATAGCCGGGATGCTCATCCAAAATGAACTTCTCTTCATCCGTAAGTTTTTTCTTTGTAGCATATATATCCGGCTGCCAGAAAAAAACCGGTACAATTCCATGGCTTTTAGCAAGTGCCGCTATGTCGTGAACATTATCAATATAAAGATCGATAATTTTATCGGCATAAGCATCAACACTCTCCGGCGTTATGATCTTATCTATGCTGACATATTTGAGCGGAGGAAGTGCAGCACTACGCTGTGGCACAATAAGGGCCGAAGGCCCGGGGCTATAGCCCGGCAGGTTCGTTATCGAATCCCGGAATGAGCCGATATAAGGATAGCCCATGGTTTCATAATAAGGCGCTGTTGAGCCATCTTGAAGATATTCAGCATAACGGGAAATCTCGTTTACCCCATCATAAAAGAGGGCAATCTTCATCGGATGACGCCGGGTAACTTCAATAAATGTAATCAGTTCAGTTGTTGATGAATAACCGCCAATAGCGAAATTTTTTACAAAAGCATCTTGGTTTTTTAGGCCTTTCTCAAGGAGAGCTGGAATTGTGTGCGCATCATCCGTCAAAACCGAAAAGCCCGTTGAGCCGCCAAAAAAACCTATACGTGTCCCGCCAGGTTGCTGGCCTGCCCTGCCATTTGTCCTATATCCATATTTATCAGTCGTGAAGTATTGCCCTTTAAAATTCTCTGGAATGCTGTACCAACGGTAAGGATGAAGCATGACGCCAGAAACAAGAAGCCGCTTCCCTTCATCCGAAAATTTACCCATATCAAGGCCATCATGCGCAGATACAATTTCTTTTTCCCTATTGTACATTTGCTCACGATACGAAAGCGCCGCTACTACCTCGGTGTGGTGATGAAAAACACGCCATAGGCCAAAGCTAAATAAACCAATAGCTATCGCGCCAACCAACAACAAAAAAATGACTATGGGTGAATGGGGATTTTTGGGCATGGAACAGCAGCGATTGTGAAAAGGCATCCTGATACTGCATAAACTGCAAGAGAAGTCCAATATAAGGAACTTTATAGGGGCGGCTGGCGCTTTGGCTAGGTCGCCATGGGCTACGCTGGTACGGTTGCATCGGGCGGCGGCTTCCGCCATAATGGCAGGCGTACTACGAAAGTAGAAATTTGTGCCGTACCCCGCCCCTGCAACCATTCTAACTTTATGTTGTCAGTGGCGTTGTCTGCGTAAGTTTGTTGCGTAGCGCGTCCCCGCAACCAGATAAAAACCCTGGGTTAGAAAAATCCATGCATGGCTCGACCAGCAAATTAAGCATATCTCGAGACGTTAAAACGTCATCTGAGGGTGTTTTGGCCAGTCCAAATTCCTTGCCTAAACTGTCCGTTGTTGGATTGGGCAAACTTGGTGCACCCGCGGCGGCTGTTTTTGCATCAAAGGGATATAGCGTTATCGGCTATGATGTGAACCAAAGGAGCGTTGAGACCATCAATGCCGGCTTTGCACCCGTACAGGAAAGCGGCCTCGAAGAGCTCATCCAACAGAATACGGAACGCTTTACCGCTACCTCAGATTTACGCAAAGCCGTTTTGTCCTCAGACGTAAGCTTTATCATCGTCCCTACCCCCTCAAAGGCAGACGGGGCTTTTTCGAACAAATATGTTCTCGATGCCGTGACAAAAATCGGCAAAGCTTTGCGCGAAAAGGAGACCTGGCATCTTGTTGTTATCTGCTGCACGGTCATGCCGGGTGCGACCGAAACCGCGATCAAACCATGCCTTGAAAAAAGCTCCGGTCGTGTTGTCGGTGAGAATGTCGGGCTTTGTTATAATCCTGAATTCATAGCTTTAGGCTCGGTAATCAATGACATGCTAAACCCAGATATTGTCCTGATAGGTGAATCCGATAAAAGAAGCGGTGATTTTCTAGAAAAAATTTATAAACGCTCATGCGATAGCAAGCCGGCCATTAAACGGATGAATTTTATTAATGCCGAACTCACAAAAATCTCAATCAATACCTACGTAACGACGAAGATCTCTTACGCAAACATGATCGCCGATATGTGCGACAATCTTTCAGGCGCGGATTGCAATGTTGTAACGGACGCTATTGGCGGTGATAGCCGTATTGGCCATAAATACCTTAAAGGTGCCACGGGCTATGGTGGCCCCTGCTTCCCACGCGATAACGTGGCCTTTGCAGCGTTAGCCAAGAAAATTCGCGCTAAAGCGGGCCTGGCGATCGCCACTGATAAAATAAATAAGCATCAGCCACAGCGACTGATCAAACTTTTGAAAAGAGTTGCGCCTAAAGCAAAAAAAATTGCCATTATTGGCCTGTCCTACAAACCCGACACGCCGGTCATTGAAGAAAGCCAGGGCGTAAAACTTGCCTTACTTCTGCAGAAAAATAACTGCAAGGTAACGGTGTATGACCGATTGGCAGACCAAGCTGCAAAAAATGTTATTCCTAAAAAAATTAAGATAGCAGCAAGTCTTGATCATGCAGTTACAGATCAAGACGCGATTCTTATTATGGTGCCTGATCCTGCCTATGCCCGGTTTGATTGGAGCAGCCAGATGAAAGCCAAGAAGCCTGTAGCAATCATCGACTGCTGGCGCATACTTAAAAATACAACATTAACACCCAACGTCACGCTGGTTTTCCCCGGTAAACACGTTAAGATTACAAGATAGTAGCTTTTCATACATCACAGGATCATCAGCGTGCCCAACCCTGCTCTGAAACAACAATCTCGAACAGCTTTCAAAAACATATATGCCATTATGGGCGAAGGCGAGACAGAGGCCTTTCAGGCCCCCTTCTTTCATAGGCATATGCAACAAACCTTTCTGTTGCGCCAAGATTATAATTTTGATTACGAGGACTTACAGAATCCGATTGAACTTGAGCTCGCCGTTCTTCGCTATCTGTCAAATTCAGAGCTTTTAATAAGCGAAGATAAAATCAAATATATTTTTATATCGAAAGCTTTAGAAGATTATTTGCTTGAAGACATAAAGCCAGGGCGGAAAGTTGGCAATTACGTTATTCCAAACTTTGCCAAGCCAATGTCCCGCCTTCTTGTCATGCTATTGAGGCATTACTCTGCCGGACAAATGTATGATGTGACGACTGTTGAAGGATGTAACGCATTTTACGCTTATGTTGCGACGCAATTAGTTCCAGACCTCGACATACCATCAGGCCTGATACCAGATTACGTATTTGAATTCCTGGCTGAACCACACCCATCATTTTCGGCATCAAAGAAAAATAATTTGTGGCTATCAAAAGGCATGGTTGAAGTCTGGCGCCATCAATTCGAAAATACCTTCCTTAACGCTGAGAAGGATGAAGCCAGAAAAGAGTTCGTGTCAGAATTATGCGGTGCGATCGCCAGGGGCGAGCTTAATAGACGCTTTTTGCCTAAGGGTTATAAAGAAATAACAAAAGCCCAAGCTTCTGAAGTAGAAGCAGGTGGGCATCAAAAGTGGCATGCCTATGAAAGCCTAAAAACTATAAATTCTTATGCACCAGATGAGTTAGACATTACTGTTATTGACCCATATATTGTTGGTCATGGACCCAGTGCTTTTGTTGAACATCTGGCCAACAGCTTTTCCCAAACAAAGCTTCGCGCCAGTATTTTGAAACTTGTCGATGACGCAGATTGGAAGCGATATGACTCCAATCTAAGACTTCCGTTTGTTTCCCAGTCAACATCGCCCATTAACATACTATATTGTAACGATGATAAATTAGCGGATAATTGCAACGCGGATAGGCTGCCCACCAATTTCCTTGAGACAGGAATGGCAAACCTCCAGGGGCGCTATAATATTGGCTACCTGCAATGGGATAGCGGTAGATTGTCCCATGCGCACGAAGTGGGATTGCCACTCCTTGATGAAGCATGGACTTCGTCGAAGTTTTTGTATGAGACCTTAAAAAACAACAAATCTGCAACGCCTGCTCATCTTCTCCCTCCACCAATCGTAAGGCCAGATATCCCCGCACATATGGACCGCCGTTATTTCGGTTTACATGATGATGTCTTTTATTTTATTTTTACCGCAAATAATCTGACGAGTTGCATTCGTCAGAATCCGGCGGCCGTCGTGCAAGCTTTTTGCAAGGCATTCCCACATCAACAAAACGTTGGACTCATTCTCCAAATCAAGAATTCTAAACATAAACTTGATGCTGCCGAGGCAACAGTCAGCATGGAATTGAAAGGCCTTGTCGAGGGTGACCCACGCATTCACTACATTCCCGAATTGTACCGAGACCAGGAAATCGCCGCCCTTATAAACGCTGCCAATTGCTACATATCTCTGCATCGATGCGAAGGCATTGGTATTGCCATGATGAAAGCGATGGCGCTCGGAAAACCCCTTATCGCCACAAACTGGTCCGGAAACACAGATTACACGTCCGCGGCAACAGCTTGTCCGGTCGATTACAAACTCATGAATATCAATCCAGCTGGATTTGGCTACCTTAATAGTAGCATTGGAGATGTCTGGGCTGATCCTTCCATAGATCATGCCGCAGAGTGGATGCAACGCCTTGTGGGTGATGAAAAATTGGCGCGCGATATAGGACTAAGAGGCCAAACCTTCATTCAGTCGAATTATAATCCAGAAATTGTTGCCAAAGGTTATGAAAAGCGCATCAGAGAAATTCAGAGCACCCTAGGGATCGACTAGATGATTTCAGTTCTGCTTTATGGCCGTAACGATCCGCATGGCTACAACCTGCATAAGCGGGCGGTCATTAGCATGAATGCGATTGCTGCGATGCTGACACATGAAGACGATGAAATAATTTTTATCGATTACAATACTCCTGACGATATTCCGACATTTATCGAGGCAATCGCCGACACCTTGACTGAAGAATGCCGCAAGATGTTACGCGTCATTCGCGTGCGCCCAGAGCTGCATCAGAAATATTATGCGCATCGCACAGGGCTAAACGCATTGGAGCCGATTTCACGGAACATTGGCCTGCGTCGCACGAATCCAAAGAATAAATGGATTTTATCAACCAACACCGACATGGTTTTCTCTTCACGGATAGAAGGCAAGTCCCTGAGCGATCTCTGCGTCGACTTACCAAAAAAACTCTATGAAATTCCGCGTTTTGAAGTCCCTGAAAGCCTCTGGGAGGCCATGGACCGGAAAGATAGCAAAGCCCTTATCAAAGATATGTATGAATATGGCCATGATTTGCATCTAGAGGAAATCGTAGGCTGCTATCGGGAAGCGGTCTATGACGGCCCTGGTGATTTTCAGCTGATGCCTAGGGATGATCTTTTTGCGATAAACGGTTTTGACGAGGAAATGATTCTCGGCTGGCATTGCGATAGCAATTTGTGTCGTCGCTTTTATCTTATATACGGCGAAACCGGCATACTGACCGATAAGCTTTTTGGTTATCACTGTGACCATACACGTACAGCAAGTATATCGCACAAGCCGACGAGCACACAGAATAGCTGGCGTCGTTTTATACGAAATGTTTTTCGGCCGGATATACCCGAACAGGCTGAAAACTGGGGCCACCCCAATGTGGACTTTGAAGAATTCCGGCCACACGAATCTCCAACAGAGATGTATGCATCTGTTCTTAAAGGCATACTCAAACACTCAGAGCCAGTCGTGTTTGAGCAAGGGTACACTAATAAAACTTGGGACAAGGTGTACCGCAAAGCAACGCATGTCCTGCCTTACCTAGCAACATTGATAGCACCCCTGCACAAAAAGTTAGTATGCGGGTACTGTGGTAACGATCCGGAAATGTTCGCATTATTTGCTGAATTGTGGAAACGATTTGGATTTACCGGAAAAATTGTCCTTTTTAAACCTGAGCAATCCATGCAGTCTCTACTGGAAGTAGGCAGAAAAACACTGGGCTATACCCCTGCCCTCCTTGACTGGCACGAAATTGATACACAAAGTGAACTCCTTATATTTGATGTCGGCAACATGGGCTTGCTGGAGGATTACAAGAGTGTCATGCAAGCTAAAATATGGAAAAACGTCGTAGCAACTCAAATCGCGTCGCTGGCGCAGAAAGAAATCAGAGATATTCGTCAAGGCAATCACCGTATGCGCAAATACGTCATTATCAACGGGGTTGGCACTGAGCCTGAACGGTTGGCCGACAAATATCTTGCCGCTACAAAGACGCCTTTTGGTACACATATACGGCATGGATATGTCGTGCCGCCTCTAACGCAACAGGCAGCAATATGAGTCATAACGCCGCAACAAACATTCAACGCGCCCCTTTGCCGGAGCCCGAGCATCATCCGATTTTTTCTGAATATGACTCCTTTGAAGGACCTGTCTCGGGAGATTTCGACATCGATTTCATTGGAGCGCTCACACGTAAAAAATATTTCTCAACGACTGAATCTGATCCGACAAAACTTACCATCCGCAAAGCTTGTTTTCCTGCATTTGATGAAGAGTATTTTGAGTGGGTAGACTTACTTGAAACAGTTGCTGAAGCGGGCGAAGAATATGTGTTCTGTGAATTGGGCGCCGGTTATGGTCGCTGGGCAGGCCGAGCTTATCTTGCGGCGAAACGAAAAGAGGTTTCTAAGATTAAATTGATCACCGTTGAGGGTGAACCTGTTCATTCTGCATGGTTGCAAGAACATCTCACCGAGCAAGGCGTCCAACCGAGCGAGCTTGACCATTTTGAGTGTGCAATTGGCGATAAAACCGGAACAACCAATTTTTATGTGTGCCCACCAAAGGCAGAAAGCGGCCTCACTCCCGCCACATGGTATGGACAAAGCCGTGCGCCTAAAAGTCACAATTTATCTGAACACCATACCGGCGAAACCTATCATGGCAAGCCGGTTACTCGGTCACGATGCGGCTATGGCTGGATTGAGGTTCCGCAAGTTCGAGCCCTCGAACTCCTTGGGCGATATCAATTTATTGATTTGATTGATATGGACGTTCAAGGCGAAGAGGCAAATGTTGTTGCTGATGCAATCACCCACCTGAACGATCATGTGAAGCGACTGCACATTGGAACACATAGCCAAGAAATTGAAATCTCACTTCGTAAAACCTTATCAGTCAATGGGTGGGATTGTATAAGAGATTACCCCAGTGGCTCGGCATCAGAAACGCCTTACGGAACGATAAAATTTCAAGATGGCGTACAAACATGGATAAACCCACGTACGTTATCTAAAAACACGACGAGAGCATAAAACTCCTGCACTTGAATAGTTCACCAAATAGATCACGGCCATTAAACCGCAATTCCCATCACTCCCCAACGAGCTACCTTATATTGGGCGCGCCGATATGAGCATGTGCCAACCAAGTTTTTGACACATAACCTTAAACATTTCTTCTGGCATTGCCTTAATCCATGGCAAAATCTCATACTCGTAGTTCACATATTTCTCGACCACGTAGGGGAAAATATGATCTTGCCTGATTTCCACTACTTCAAAATTATTCTTTAAAAGATCGCGCACTTTTTCTTTGGTATAGGTCAAGGCGATGGGACACCCAAACTGAGCCTCAGGTTGGTCAAATCCAGCCTCGATCATATAGGATTTCCATGAGTTTTGCGCATACAGCATAATCTTCAATGTGCCATTGGGCTTGATGAGCTTGCGTATCGCCGCAATAACTTTTTCTGGATGGGGAGTATGGTGAATAACGCCAAACGAATAAATGAGGTCAAAATTTTCGAACGGCAGCTTTGCTTCAAGCTCTTCGGCATTTGCTTGAATAAACGTACCTTTCAAACCAAAGAGCTCGAAGCCTTTACGCGCAACCGCGAGGCTTTCTGAAGACAAATCAACGCCAGTGTAATCCGCTCCAGCCTGAGCAAACTGACGCGCATCCGTGCCAATGCCACATCCGATTTCTAAAACTTTTTTACCCTTCCAGGCTGCGTAATCAGCAAAGCCTGGAATATGGGGTTCAACCATATATTTACGGGCGGTTACATCCTCAAAATACTCTTTGGTATCACGCGATTTTTGCGAATGACGTATATTGCAAGGGCGACGATCCCAATAACTTTGAACATCATTGATGCTTGGCTGGGCTTGGCTCATGAAGCGAACTTTCTCATTAGTGAAGCAACCTTTATCATAATTTTTGAATCCCTGTCATGGCACAAGTTTATCAATCAAACTTTTGCTATCCATTCGATAATCAGGACTCATTGGGGTCATCCAGCCTTAACGGACCGCTGAATAGACCCGTCATTCAGAACAGTCTGCAGCCAATCAACCCATAAATCAGCAATCATTTGACTAGCACTAGGCCTTGGATGTGGGACATCAAAGAAAATGCGCCGAGCTTCACCAAATGAAGAAGGTCGTATGGCCTCAAACCAATCGAATAGATTAACTCCATGGCGCTGCGCGACTTTACGGATTATTTGATTGCGCTCGATAAGACGTCTGTACACCTCCTTCATGCTTTCCGGGGAAGGATCAATATTACTCCAAGCATTAAAAAAGGCATCATCTCCAGGGTCAGAATCTAAGAATAGGTATGGCCTAAAATCAATATTGACTATTTCTGAACTGAGTACAGTCGGCAAAGTGACGAGAGCGCTATTTATTCTAAGTGACCCCGTCAAAGCCTGATCCAACCACTCTTCTACCTGTCCATTTTCAGATCCCTTCAAACCGGAAGGGTGCCAACCCGGAAAAAGAATATTCAAGTTGACTTCAGTTTTCTTATTGAGCCTAGTTGCCCGGGCAATGATATTCTCTAATCCATCACCTTCAATACCACCATTCATAAATTGATAATCTTCAAATTTATCATTAAGTTTTTCAACCCAATGGCTATATCCGTAAATAGAACCAAAGATGACGCTGTCACCCCAAATAACTACTAGCTTCTTATTAGGATCCCATTCTGGTCCCCTGAGGCCCCATGAGTTGGTTTCAAATACAATTCTATTTTTTTTTGTGAAAACACAATTAGGCTTTAAACCTGCACGTCCGGCCTCAAGATAAAAGCCTTGTGCGAGAACATGCTCGTGAGGCAATTCGATGACGTCCTTCATATCCGTGATCTCCTAATATACACGAGCAAACAATTTAACCATATCCTAAACGTGCTAGATCGGTTAAAGTATACCAACGAACCTGAATCATTTGTAGCAAATTTCCTAACATATGCCATCAAAATGACCCTTCTATTCCTTGTCCTCCTCCTTCTGTTTCTTTGTGCGGCTATCATTACAAAAAGACTGCTTTTGAAGTGGTACATACACCTTGTGCGTCAACAGAAGGTTCCCGCAGAAACTGAAGAAATGATACTTACCTACCCTCTCGCCTAGTAAAAGCGGAAATAACAATGCCAAAGACAGCCTTCCTAATACACGCAATATACTGGCTACTTGCTCCCATAGCTATCGTTAGAAAGTTCACACATCCTAAATCGGGTTGGATTTCGGCAAAACACAATCGAATTCGATAGGCCAAACATGGCAGTCCTAGGAATTTCTTGTTATTATCACGATAGTGCAGTTGCCCTCATTGATAAGCAAAATATTTTATTTGCTATTCATGAAGAGCGGCTTAGCCGCATTAAGCACGATTCACGATTTCCTACATTGGGAATTTCTAAAGCCCTCGATTATGCAGGAATTAAAATATCTGACGTCGAAGAAATTGTTTTTTATGAAGATCCTTCGGTTAAATTAAACAGGCTTTGGGATCAAGCCATCGATGGCTGGCCTCACTCTCGTCGCCTGTTTTATGAAGATTTACCCCGCTTCCTGCATCACAAATTTCCCTTTGCTGAGCAAGTTCGCCAGCATATTCGCTACAAGGGACCAGTTACTTTTTCTGAACATCATCGCTCCCACGCGGCTGCGGCCTTTTTCACTAGCCCTTTTGAGCGAGCCGTGGTGCTTACGCTCGATGGTGTTGGGGAATATGAAACAGCTACCGTGCATATCGGCCAAGGCAACCGCCTAACAAAAATACGTTCAATCCACTTTCCTCACTCGCTCGGTTTGTTTTATTCTATCTTCACACAATACCTCGGTTTTGAAGTTAATGAGGGCGAATATAAAGTTATGGGCTTGGCTCCCTATGGCACGCCGCGCTATCTCGATAAAATTCTTGGCTCCATTCTGCATTTAGCAGAAGATGGATCGTTTACATTAAACAGGAAGTTTGTTGATTTTTACTCCCACGATAAACACTATAGCCCCGCTCTCATAAAGCATCTGGGCGTAACACCACGAGCATCCTCAGAACCTGTGCTTGATGAGCATAGGGACCTTGCAGCATCAGTTCAAAAGGCGCTCGAAATTGCGTTGGCTAAAATCATCGCCCCATTGATTGCTGAGTTTGGCATTAAGGACTTCTGTTTTGCCGGCGGCGTCGCGTTGAATTGTACAGCCAACGCGCAATTGATACGTGATTTTGGCATTCGTTCCCACATCCACCCCGCAGCGGGTGACGCTGGTGGTGCATTGGGTGCCGCTATGCAATCAGTCATGAGGTTACGCGAAAAAACAGAAACCTTTCGCTACTCTTTCTCCCCATATCTTGGCGTGAATTACTCAGAGCGATCCATTCAAACCGTATTGGACATTAATAACATCCCTCATCGGCAAAGCATGGATCTCGCCAATGATATTGCCGATCAATTAGCCGAAGGTAAAGTTGTGGCCATTGTTCATGGGCGAGACGAATGGGGTCCCCGCGCTTTAGGTGGCCGATCCATTCTTGCTGATCCGCGTGGTGCAGAAATGAAGGATCATCTCAACGCCAAAATAAAATTTCGTGAAGAGTTCCGTCCATTTGCACCAGTTATCAAGAAAGAAGCATATGGAAAGTGGTTTGAAACACTGGGCATGCAGGAAAGCCCATATATGTTATACACACACAAAGCGCTTCAGCCGAGTTTAACGGGTGCTGTTACACATGTGGACGGCACAAGCCGTGTACAAACTGTGTCAGCAGCGCAGAACCCCTATCTTTACAACATCATTGGCGCTTTTGAGAAGCGCACAGGCGTCCCCATTCTTATCAATACATCGTTTAACCTTCGTGGCGAGCCTATAGTTTCCAGCCCATCTGATGCTCTTAAGACCTTCTATGCGTCAGGCATAGATACGTTAGCAGTAGAAAATTATATTATAGAAAAACTACCCACGACATAACCTCGTAATAATTATGTGAAATTCAGAGGGCACCTAATTTGTTTTCTTCTTACGGGCTCTGATAATGCTGCACATGTCAATTAAAGGGCATTCTAGCATAGCTAAAGAGATCGCATCATTATGCCTTGAGAACCAGAAAAACATGGGCTAAACCTTTAATCCTGCTTTTCATGAGCCACCTTAGCTCCCGCCTATAACCATTTTTCGGAATCGTTGTCATGGATTACAGCAAGAATCAATTTTCAGGCTCCCTTAGACAAAAATTGCCAACATAATCTTGTGACGACCCATTCAACAAAAATAGATGCTCTAGGCCTTCCTGCCAATGCAGTAGACTTACTGAAGCCGCCAGAAGGTTGGTCTCAACCATTTGAATCCGACATCTTTGCAAACAGATTGGAAATTCTGTTGCCGCAAATCCGGCGCCATGCGGCTCAAACTGACCCAGCTCAGCAAAAAAGCATAGATGATGCCATACTTGCCCATCTTGATATTAGTTACGCGTATTTTGGTGAGACAAATTTACATGCGTTAGCAGTTGCCCGCGCCGAGCTTTTACAAGACATTCTTCAACGCAAATATCCTGATTTACCATTGCACATCGAGAAAGCTCATTCGGGTAGCAATAAAATCAAACTAGGCATTATTGTTCGCTATTTTAAACCATTCATCGATAACTGGGTTCTTGCTGGCTTTCTCACATCCTTACCCCACGATACATATGATATTACACTTTACTCTGTGCAAGACATTGATCAGCGCATCGACCAGGAAAAGCCTGAGCAAAAGAAGTTTCATGCTGAATTCACAAAGTTAGTCGACCGCTATAAGTCGCTTGATACCCTGCCCTTAACAGAGACCGTACAAGCTATACGCAAGGATAAAAATGATATTATTCTTTTGGGCAACGCAATGCATACAGGAACAGGAAAAGCACACTTATTACAGGCCTATCGTTTAGCCCCAATCGAAATTGTCACAACCAATACACCATCAAGCTGTGGCTTTACTGCTGTTGATTACTATATGAGTGCGAAAAATACTGAGCCAAAAGATGCACAAGCCCATTATTCGGAAAAAATTGTATGGCTGCCGGATCAATCTTTCGCGATGGCACTTGATCCCGTCCCTGAATTTGCTGCTGCATACAAGAGAGACCCTGAAGACGATGCCTGGCTCGCCCAGCAAGGAATCCTCCCCAATACGCCAATTTTGGTTAATTGCTCGGCTTGGCCGAAGCTAACTGTCGAATGCATAACTCTTTGGGCTGAGATCTTGCAGGCCGCACCTGAAGCGCACCTCATTTTAGATCCCCATAGTCCTTCCTGGAGTTCCGATACATTTGCTCATGCGCAACGACGTACGATATCAGGCATTCTTTCCGCTCATAACGTAGAAATGGCACGTTGTCATATTCTTGATATGTATCCATCAAATAAGACTTTTGCCGTGTTGGATCGAGCTACCCTTTACCTAGATGCCTTTCCTTACAGCGGCAATATGGCACTACGTGAAGCTTTGCTTATGGGCTGCCCGATTGTCACACGCACCACCAATCACCAGCGCGGCATGCAAGCGGCAGCTTTACTTCATTCGATAGGAATGCATCAGCTTGTTACCGCTGATAATGAAAGCTATAAGAGTCTTGTAATTGAATTGTTGCAAAACAAACCTACCTGTATGCAATTACGTGCGCGCATTAAGTCCGCAATGAAGTCAGCGCCCATTTATGACTCTACCACTCTAAGTCTCGCCTTTAGCGATCTGTTGAAAAATTTGATGGAAAATGAAAAAAGCTCTTAGTCTCTATTACAAGCATGAAAATGATGCATTACGCTCCACAAGCGAAAGCTATCGTGCCGCGCTGCTCACGCTTGGATATGAAACCCTCATACTAGATTTATCCGACCTCAACTCACTTCCAGAGCTCGATAGGTTGCTTAAGACAGGTGAGATTGATTTTTGTTTCTCCGTACAAGGTATTGGCTCGACACTAGAGACGACGGATAAAACCAATTTATGGGCAGCGCGTCGTACGCCATTTATCTGCATTCACCACGACAATCCTTGTTACAATCCCTTTAACCATATGAGCGACAGCCCCTACGTCGCAAACATGTATTTTTTTGAATCGTTTCTGGACATAAAACAACGCTATTTGCCTAGCAATCAAGTTTCGGTCGCGACGCCGTTTAAACTGCCATCAACTTGGACACCCCGAATTGATAACATTGATTATTACAGCGCCCGTCCTATTCGATTGTTATATGCCAAGACGGGCGGCCGTCTCGATGAGCTTAATACCTACATCGACAGTTTGCCTGCTGGCGTTCGCGATGGAATTAGACAAGGATTAGAAGTCGCGCACGAGTCGCCTAATCTTCAGCTTTGTGATCTCGTTGACAAAATGTTTATCTCTCTTGGCTTTGACCGCAGCAAACAGGAACAGCAATTTTGGGGCGTTGTCCAGACCATGGACGACTTTATTCGCCGCAAGCGATCCATCGATTTTGTGAATTGGTTGAAATATCAGGAAGGCGCCTTAATTGTTGGCGATGGCTGGGATTTTATTGATCGCATAGGTACACGGGCTATCTTCATGCCCAGCATAAGCATGCATAAGATTTATCAGCTATATCTACAGGCTATATTTGCCTGCAACACCAATCCCTATGGACGCGATATTATACACGAACGTGTTCTTCAAGGCCTCATGAGCGAAAATATCGTCCTCAGCGATACTAATGAATGGATGGATAAAACTCTTGGCCACATCCCTGCATTGAAGCGCTTTGATTGGACCTTATCGCTAGACGATCAATTAAAGCCCGTCCTTCATGATCCGAAAATCACAGAATATAAGCAAAGCGGCTCGCAGGCCGCGTATGACATATTCGTAAAAGATGCTACAGCGCAGCCATTGATTGACCTGGCAGAAAAAGTCCGTCAATTCGCCAAGGGCTGAAAGCTATGGAGTAAAATCCACCGATCCATAACTGACGGTTGCCTCATCTTCCTTCGAAGGTAGCCAACCGCTGAGGATCGATTGTGAGTTTTTCTTATTTTTCTGAAGAGCAATCTCAGCCCTTGTGAAAAGGTGATTAAAATCCTTATCTTCCGGCAAATAGACTGCAATGCCTGCACTTGATGAGAGCTTATATCTCCCAGCAAACTCAGGAACCTCAAGGGCACCAATAAGCGCCATGATTTTACGGGCGATATCAATGGCACCCGCTTCACCGGTATTCGGCATAAGAACGGCAAAACGACCGTCACCAACACGAGCGAAAGAGGCGTCTTCGCCTAAGATTGCCTGGCATTTATGCACAAGGTTTTGCAAAAGGCTGTCGCTGGTATTGTAGCCATCTTTCCTGCTGATCTCGCTAAACTTATCAACCTCAAACACAATAAGGCTGAGCGCACCCCCATTGACCCTAATCCGCTCAACTTCCTGATTGCCCGTTTTGAGCAAAACATGCCGCGTTATAAGTCCCGTCAAATAGTCAACATCAGCGATATGCCGCAACTCGATCTGATCCATCGTGAGGCGAGCCATATCGACAAGGATCGTCACTTCACTCGCTTTTAAAGCGCGCGGGCGATATCCCAGGACGCAGAGGGAGCCAATATTAAAGCCATCCGCTGTCCGCAAAGGGACGCCAGAATAAAAACGCAAGAATGGAAACCCAGAAACCAAAGGGTTTTTTGCAAACACAGGATCTTTTTTAAGATTAGGAATTAAGAGAGGCTGATTGCCTTCAATCGTCCGGGTACAAAAGGAAACATCGCGGGTTGTCTCAGATGTCTTTGTCCCTTGCCTTGATTTAAACCACTGGCGATCCTTATCCACCAAAACAATCAAGGCGATGGGGACATCGAGGGCCCCTTTCACCACACGCGTTATACAATCAAAGGCCGCTTCCGCTGGCGTATCAAGGAGGCCATAGCGGTAGAGGGCATCAAGCCGATTCTTTTCTTGGTTGGGATCACCTAGCTGCATGGCAGCAATGCTAGGTTTAGAGAGGTTGATAAACTTTTAAAGTTTATTGTTACAGGTAGAATTTAAAGAATGGCGTCAAATCATTGATTTGAAACACACATCTTTAAATTAGTACGCCCCGCGCCCCTTAAGGACCACGCCAAAGGTCTTACAGATGATGGCGATGTCGTGCCATAGCGACCAGTTACGGACATACCAGCTATCCATACGGACGCGCTCGGCATAAGTCACATCATTACGGCCACTCACCTGCCAGAGGCCTGTGATGCCTGGACGGACGCGATAGTAGAAAGCGATGTCGCTGTCGTATTTGAATGTTTCAGCAACGATGATGGGACGTGGGCCAACGATGCTCATCTCACCACGTAGCACGTTAATAAGCTGTGGCAGTTCATCAAGGCTGGCACGGCGCATAAAGGCACCGATCATGGTCACGCGCGGGTCATTTTTCAGCTTATGGTCACGTAGCCACTCAGCTTTTGCAGCTGGATTATTTTCCAAATAGCGTGACAAAACTTCATTGCTCTTTGTTGTCATCGAACGAAGCTTCAAGCAGGCAAAGACCTGGCCATTGAGACCGATACGCTTATGGTTATAGAAAGCCGCACCGCCATCGAGTTTAACAATAGCCGCCAAGATCATGATGACTGGAGCAACAACAATCAGGCCCGCTAATGATGTGATAATATCAAAGCTGCGCTTTAAGAAGCGTGAGATAGAACAATCCAAGCCCTTGTTCCGCGCCATCAACATGACGTCCTGGCCCAGGAAGAATTGTGGCATCATGCCAACAACAGAAAGATTATAGGTTGGCGGAACAACTGAGAAGGCAATGTGTTCGCGCGCCAGCTGCGCGAGAGCATTCCGCGCATGCTCAAAATCCTCGCCATCCAAGGCAACAATCACATGATCAGCTTTGTAAGCCTTGCAGAGGTTCGTCCAAGAGAAACCAGCCTGCTTGAAGGCCATCGGCAAATCTTTGATTTGGGCGACCAAGTTATAACCAAGGTTTGTTTCATGCTTCAGGACAGAGCGTGTTTCATCCGCTGTTGTGCCGTTGCCAATAATGAGGGTAGCGATTGACCAACGTTTAAAATATTGGAGGGCCTTACGTGTCAGCGAGCGGAAAGACACAATGCCAACCAGGGAGAATAACCAGGCTGAAAGCAACCAGGTACGCGAGAAGTCTTGTTTTGAGACAACTTGCAGGAACGAATTGATCAAAAGCGCAAAGCCAATGGCTTCTGCGATCTTCTTGGTTTCCATCCAGAAAGGGATACGCATCTGGTAATGGTTGCTATAGGTGAACCAAAGCATGAGGCCAAGAGAAAGGGCGCCAAACTGGATTGCGAGAACCATATAAGTTGGCGTCAGAATGTTGAGGTCTGTGCGGCCGAAGAATGTTGTATTGATAAGGGCTGATGTTGCCCAAGCAGCGATGAAGCCCAAAACCAAGGCGATCACATCTGTTACGATAAAGAAATGAAGTGCGTTATGGGTTCTTTTAGCTGTTGAAATACTCTGTGGAAGCGGCTGGTCGCCAGTCTCCAAATCCTCGATTTGGCGAAGGATCGTGAAGAGGTTGTGTTCCGTATCGTCATTCGAGAATGACTGAGGCTGCGCCTCAGGATAGGAACTCTTCTTTAAGGCTGCTTCGTCACCGCGCATCGGCTCAATCCCCAATTTATAAAATTTAAAATCAAAGCCTTAGACAAAAACTTCACTTCGTTACGCAATCGATTCTAACACTCGGTAATCGTCTGCTGCACCGCAATATGAACTAACATAAAAAGGGAGCCCGAGCAATAGTTTCATGTAAGTTTTGCATTATGAATGCTGGCTATAATTAACAATTATTGGCCAGTCGTTGTTTTCGTTGGTGCTTGTTTGGTTAAGGCCTGGGAATAATAATTGGTGGGTTTTGTAGCTGTCAAAGCCGGTGTGCATTGCTGCTCACACGCCGTGTAAAGTTTTTCCTGCTGCAAGCAGACCGACATACACCCATAATCTTTCGTCAAAGCCTGTGGCTGGACTGTAGGTTTTTTCAAAAGGATCGTACCATCCATAGGTAAAGGCGTATCGAGGACGCGGTGGTTGGTAATTTTTGCGCTGGCCAAACCATTCTTTGTCGGTGCTGTTTGCCCTAACGTGTCGGATGTCGTGCCGACGTTATTGTAGCTGCAGTTCGCCATGCATAGAGCCGAAGGGCTGCCCGTGCTGACACATTTATTGAGGCAAGTGTAATCGGTATCAGCGCGCGATGGTGTTGAGAAGGTAACAAAGAGGATTGCGCCAAAAAAAACCAGTGCCGCTTTCATTAATTGCTCCAGATTTCCTTCGTGATTTTATCAACATCAACAGGCATGTCAGCCGTCGTCATTGTTTCAGGGGCTTCGCGGAATGGGCTCAAGCCAGAACTATTACGGTCAGCCGCAACCTCAGAGACCAAGGAAGCATCAATTGTTTCGCGGTCATCAGAGAAACCATACATCATGGCTTGATCACATAAGAGATTGATGAGGCGCGGAACGCCGCCCGTATAATAATGGACGATAGCGCAAGCCTGGTCGTCAAAAATCTCAGGCTTCCCACCCACAACCGACAAACGGTGACGGATATAATCCGCTGTTTCCGGCAAGGGCAGCGCATCCAAATGGCAATGCACGGAAATACGTTGGACAAATTGGCGCAACTCCGTGCGCTTTAAGATATCGAGCAACTCAGGCTGACCCACCAAGATGATTTGCAGCAGCTGATCTTTTTCGTTGTTGACGTTGGAAAGCATACGAAGCTCTTCAAGCATGCTGGCAGGCAAATTTTGCGCTTCGTCGATGATCAGGACTGTGCGCTTACCTGAAGCATATTGGTTCACGAGGAACTCAATGAATTTATTATAGAGCGTCGCAGCATCATCCTTGCTGTCATGGGGCAGCTCGAACGCCATCGCAACCCAGCTGAGCAAATTCCCAAGCGATTGGCTTGAGTTCGTGATGACACCAACTGTGACATCACTGCCTGCATCCTTGAGGTAGCGGCGAATGATCGTAGTCTTGCCGGCACCCACCTCGCCCGTAATGACGATGAAGCCAGCTTGCGTCACAATCCCGTATTCCAGCAGGTTAACCACCCTTCGGTGGCGTTTGCTGAGGAACAGGAAATCCGCGTCAGGAAGCAGGGAAAAGGGCTTTCCTGAGAGATGGTAGAAGTGCTCATACATGCTTTTTTGTCCAGACCCTGACGGCTAGGCTAATAGCCAAAACCGATGCAATTAACCATTAATAAATAAAGATGATAGAAAAACGGCAATAATAAGTACTTTTACCAAGAAACACCCCCCTCCCACCAGGTAAACATCATTTGCATAAAAGGTTAATATGCAACAATCCAATAAAAACAGGGTTCTAGGGACAAAATCGCTTTCCAGGACGTAGGCTCGAGATTATAAACGTCCGGCACTATTCCCTCCTCACTTAACCCAACTGAAGGTCGCCATGAAAAGAACGTTGAAGCTTTTGACGCTAATTTTGGTTTTTTCAGTCACCGCGTTCTCCGCCTTTGCTGCGGACGAGCCCTTTACAATCGCCCCAGGCGATGTCCTCCAAATTACGGTTTGGAAGGAAGAATCACTCGACCGTGAAATTGTTGTCCTGCCGGATGGCGCCATTACCTTCCCTTTGATTGGCTCCATCGCTGCCCAAGGCAAGACCCCAGAAGAAGTCCAGATCGACATCAAGAATAAGCTTAAAAAATATATCCCGGATGCATCGGTCGCCGTTGTTGTGAAAGCGGCCCTTGGCCATACGGTCAGCGTCATCGGCCAGGTCACAAAACCAGGCGAATTTGTCATGGGCCATAACCTCACCGTCATGCAGGCCTTAGCCCAAGCGGGCGGCGTGACACCTTATGCCAGTGAAGGCAACATCAAGATCTTGCGCCGTGTCGATGATAAGGAAACGGCCATCGAATTCCCCTATAGCGATGTTGTTGATGGCGATGAGCTCGATAAGGACATCACCCTCAAATCAGGGGATGTGATCGTTGTCCCAACGGGCGGCCTTTTCTTCTAAGAAACAGTGATGGTCTTGGTATCCACCATAGAAGTGAGCGAAACAAGGCGGAATGCCCTTCTTAGCTTCTTGCTGGTAGGCTGCCTCCTCTTCCCGAATAGTGCCAAAGCTGGTGATCCTATTGTTGTGCCGCCCTTGGGCGGCATGACGCTCTCACCTATGATCACGCAATCGGGCACCTACAATACCAACCCCCTTTTGCTCTCCACAGGCCAGCAAACACTGATTGGCTCCGTCACTGTCCCAGAATTGGTCTTTGATGATGTGACGCCAACGAGCGAGCTTAAATCGGATACATCGGTTGTTGAAAACGTCTTCAACCACTCCACGTTTGATTCAACCGACCTTCATTCGAGTGACACGATCACGACAAAAAATGAGCGTTGGAGCCTGGGTGCCACGGGCAAGATTGATTATGATACAACCCGCACCAGTGAAGTCTCGACTTTCAATATCCGCTCTGTGCCTGTCCGGCATTTGGGTTTGGATGCAGCGCCACAAGTTTCCTATAATTTCCTGCCAACAGATAAACTTGGCCTCAATGGCGATATCCAAACGTCCCATTACGCAACATCAGCTTTTACAAATTACGAAACCTACTCACTGACACCAAGCTATACCCATGACATTGACCCGCTGAATTCCGCGGTGTTTCAGTTGCAGACACAGCGCTATCAAGCGACGCGTGGCCCCACCAATATCAATGAGACTGTAGGCCCCACTGTCGGCTGGCTCGGCAAATTGACCCCACGTCTCAGCATTACGGCCAATGTCGGTGTCGAGTTTATCAAACAGATCCAGGACAATGCGCCACAGACATCCTGGACCCCTGAATACGTCTTTAATGCAGATGTCGCCTTCAAGGGCGAACAGGATAAGGTTGATTTAGTGGCCTCCCGCTCAGAGTACCCCTTCGGCAATGGCACAGAGGCCCTCTTAAGCACGTTCTCCCTTGCTGATAAGCATGCCCTTAACGAGAAATTCTCTTTAAATACAAGCGGTAGCTACGAATCTGGCACCTACCAAACCTCAGCCACAGGCAACCTGAAAGCAATTACGACCCTTGATGGGGGGCTGGCCTATCATGTAACAGAACATCTCGACGTGGCGGGCACTTATCAATATCGCTACGAAACGCTGGTTAACGTTACGAAAAGCATTGATGACCACTCCGTCAATTTTGGCCTGGTCTATCATCCGCAAGCATGGGGCTTATAGGCATCTTTACGCCATATTTTCCTGTTTAATGGCTCAGAAACTAGGGATTAAGCAACAGCTGTTGCCAAGGAAGACGAGATGGAAGAGCTTACACTTATCGACTACCTGACAATCTTAAAGCAGCGGAAGAGCGTCTTCTTGACGGCCTTCGGCATTATCTTTGTCATCTCCCTCATCGTCACCATGTCGTGGTCGAATTACCGCTCAACAGCGACTGTTGAGATTGAGCAGCCCCAAGTTGCTCCTGACATGACAACACCGATGGGCATGAACCCCAATAATACACCAGAAGCCTTGGCTGATCTTCGTATCAGTAAAATCCAGCAGACCGTGCTTTCGCCAAGCTCACTTGTTGAGATCATCACAAAGTTTGATCTTTATCCAGACCGCCGTACGCATGAGCCTATGGCGAGCGTTGCCGATCATATGGCCGATAAAGTTAAACTCACATTGATCAGCAGCGTCGTTGCCAATCCAGCCGCAACACAAAAAGTTTCCGTTGATCAGCTGTCTGCGATCGCCTTTACTCTCAGCTTTGATTATGGCGACCCGCAGCTCGCCCAAAAAGTAACCAATGAGATTGTGACGCGCTTCCTCGATGAAGATCTGAAGGATCGCCGTAATGAGGCGCAAGTCACATCTGACTTTATCCAGGAACAAATTGCGCAGCTTGAAGCGACCATGGTGGAGCAAGAAAAGAAGATCGCTGCATTTGAAGACGAGCACGGTATCAGCCGCCCCGAAACTTTAATGTTCAACCAGCAGGCCGCCGCTAACGTTGCCCTCAGCCTTCAAAACCTCGATACACAAATCGCGACCAATGAAGGCACGCAAGGCTCCCTTCGTGCGCAGCTGGCTTCCGTTGATCCCTACTCACGCGTTATTGCCGACGGCCAGGTCATGACGACCCCGGCTATCCAGCTGAAAGCCCTTCAGGCCCAATATACGACGCTCACAGCCCAATATGGCCCTCAGCATCCTGATGTCCTTAAAGTAAAACGTCAAATTGCAGCCCTAAGTGCTGAAACAGGCATCGGTAATAAGATCGATACAGGCCCCCTCAAGGCCCAAATCACCGATATTGAAACCAACCTCAAAGCGGCGGAAGCCAGCAAGGGTCCCGATCATCCCGATACAGTGGCGCTCCGGGACCAACTTGCGAGCCTTAAAAAGCAATTGGCTGACGCTGGCGAAAGAAAGGTCAGCGCGCTTCACGAAGATGCTGATAACCCAGCTTACATCGCTATCACATCTGAATTAGATTCAGCTGAGACCCAACACAAAACACTTCTTGAGCAACGCGAGAAGCTGCAAGCCCAGCAAGAAAAATATCAAGAAGCTGTGCTTGCCAATCCTGGCCTGCAACAACAAATGGCGGGGCTAACCCGCGATTATGACAATGCGCAGCTCCGCTACCGTGAGCTTAAAGAAAAGAAGATGGCAGCGGACATGGACAAACAAATGATCGAAGACCGTAAGGGTCAACGTTTGGCCATCATCAGCCCGCCGCAATTGCCGCTCAAGACACATCCGCGCCAACTTTTGCTTTTCCTCGCCGGCATCATGCTCTCCCTCATGGGTGGTGTTGGCAGTGTCGCCGTCAGCCAAATGGTGAGCCAGTCACTCTTAGGCGAGCATCATCTTGAATCCCTCGTGGGCGTAGCTCCTTTGATTACGATCCCCCATATCTATACGGCGGATGAGAAAAGCCAGACCCATTACCGAAAGTCGCAGACGCTTTTGCGCAAATTGATCGCAAAGCATGCCGACTTTCTTAACCCGACTGAATAAGGCGCTCTATGGATAAGCTCGAAAAAGCCCTCGAAAAAGCGCGCCAGTTACGGGGCATGGTGCTCAATACACCACCGTCCGATGCCAAAGGCTATACGGTCTCAACGCCCAATAGCCAGACTTATGCAGGGCCAAAGCCGCTGAACGCTGAACCGCTTTCCGTTGAAGAGGCGCAGCTCGAACAACGCCGCATCCTCGCCCATCGTACACGGAGCGCTGAAGCTGACGTTTTCCGTATTTTGCGCACGCAAGTCCTCCAGATCATGAATAAGTCAGGGTTCCGCACCCTTGCGATCACCAGCCCTAATTACGGTGATGGTAAAACCACCATTGCGCTTAATCTAGCCATGAGTATCGCACTTGATCTGAAGCAGACCGTTTTGCTTGTTGACCTTGATCTCAGAAAACCCAATTTGCACGAATTCCTTGGCCTCACACCAACCGCTGGCCTCAGTGACTTCCTTTTGCATAATACGCCAATCCCTGATTGCCTGACCCGGCTTTCTTTTGACCGCATCAGTGTTTTGCCTGCTGGTAAGCCAATGGATAATTCGTCGGAACTTTTGGGCTCACCCAAGATGGCAGCGTTAGCACGCGAGCTGAAAACACGTTATCCAGACCGCCTGGTTATTTATGATATGCCGCCGGCTCTCTCGCAGGACGATTCCATCGCCTTCATGCCGCATGTTGATGCCGTCCTTATGGTTGTAAGAGACGGTGTGACACGGACGGACGAGATCAAGAGCACGTTGAATAGGCTCTCCAATGCCAATATCATCGGCACGGTTCTCAACAATGCAAAACCACAAAGGTCCATAGATACTGAAAAGGTTGAGCATTACGTGGCCCAGGCCAAAAAAATTGCGGCCTATATCGTAACCGTAGCCACAAGGCTTAAAGCCAAGTGGGATGAGCGGACATCCGTATAGGTTTTTTCTACCCTTACCTTTATCGGTAACCCTTGGGAAAGCCCTTAACTGACTAGGCTACGGAGGACCCCATGCACCCAACGCGTTTCTTCATTCTTCTGATCAGCTTGATCTTGGTGGCGCCTGTAACACAGGCAGCGGATGCCGATCCGTTCATGGTCAATTTTGATATCCTGAGCAAAAGTTTTTGGTATATCTCGGATGGTTGGGCCAATGGTGATTGGCAGGGCTGTGAATGGCGTGCCAGCGCCCTTGAGACCCACCAAGGCAATCTCTTTCTTACTTTATCCGACCATGGCGGCAAACAACGCCCTATTGGCTGTGCTGAAGTGCGCACCAATCATAAGCCTGGTTATGGCCTCTATGAAGCGCGCCTACGTGCAGCCTCTGGCTCTGGCCTCAACACCGCCTTCTTTACTTATATTGGCCCCGCTAATGGCGTTCCCCATTGGGATGAAATCGATTTTGAATTCCTTGGGAAGGACACCCATGCCGTACAAGTAGGCACCTATGTCGATGGCAAGGCTGCCAATGGGGCAACCGTCAAACTTCCCTTTGATGCCTCAAAGGAATTCCATAATTATGCCATCGATTGGCAGGCAGATAAAATCAGCTGGTATGTTGATGGCAAGCTCGTCAATGAAACAAAAGCAGGCACCCCCATCCCTAGCCATCCAGGTGCATTATTTTTGAGCCTCTGGTCAGGTGGCCACCAAGAAGATGCCTGGCTTGGGGCTTTCACTTATACGAGCCCTGTAACAGCAGAAGTCTCCTGGGCGGCCTTCACACCACCCGGCATGAAATGCCAATTCCCAGAATCCATGAGTTGCAAATAGTGTGTTTTGAATAATGTCAGGTACCCCTCTCAAAATCCTCGTGCTCGCCCATGATCTCTCCGATGCCGCCATCCATCGCCGCATTGCCATGCTGCAAATGGGGGGAGCGAGCATCACCGTTGCTGGCTTTCGCCGGACAGATGAGCCTATCAAGGATATAAACGGCTGCAGCGTTGTCAATTTTGGCCAAACTCAGAATGCCAATTTTATCCAACGTAGTTTATCCGTCCTTAGAGAAATATTTTTCCTGAACCGTCATCGCGCTTTGTTCGCAAATGCAGATGTCATCCTGGCGCGCAATCTTGAGATGCTAGCCATTGCAGTAAGGGGGCAAAAACTAACCCCCATGCGCCCCATGATTGCTTATGAAGTTTTAGATATCCATCGCCTGATGCTTGGCCAGAACCCCATAAGCGCTTGCCTCCGTGCGCTTGAAGGATATCTATCCCAAAATTGTAAAACCCTGATAACGAGCTCGCCTGCTTTCATCGAAAATTATTTCGAGAAATTATCGCAGGTTAAATTACCGGTGCACATTATCGAAAATAAAGTTCTCAAATCACAAAACCTTCCCGCACCCAATACATCTACACGGAAACCAGGCACACCTTGGATCATTGGCTGGTATGGCATCATTCGCTGCAAAAAAAGCCTTCATATCCTCCGTGATCTTGTCCGAGAAAATCATGGCGTCGTTGAAGTCGTTATCCGTGGTCGCCCTGCCCTTGATCAGGTTGATGATTTTTATGAGACCCTTAAAAACCAACCAGGTCTTCGCTATGAGGGGCAATACACCTATCCGCATGACCTCAAAGGCATCTATGGAGACGCCCATTTTTCTTGGGCAATTGATATGTATGAAGAAGGCCAAAACTCAGCCTGGCTTTTGCCCAACCGGCTCTATGAGGGGTGTTATTATGGATCTGTGCCTCTCGCCATTGAAAATGGTGAGACTTCTAAATTCCTCAATGACCGCTCGATTGGCGTTGTCTTAAAGCAACCTTTACTGGAAGAACTCAAAAGCTTTTTCACAAAATTAACCCCACCCGCCTATCAAAGCTTAGAAGAGGCCATCCAACACACACCCCGCGCCACATGGGTTTATGATGAGCATGATTGCCATGACCTGGTTGAAGATCTAAGGACACTCGCTTATGGCTGATAATTCCAAAATCCTTGTGATCATCCCCTGCCTCAATGAAGAATTGTATCTTGAGAAGCTTGTCCAGCATCTAGAGGCATCTAATAATTCACCTAACATGCACATTATTATTGTGGATGGCGGCAGCACCGATCAGACACCAGACATTGGCCGTAAACTTGCGCATGATAAAAGCAATATCCATTACATCGAAAACCCCAAACGCATCCAATCAGCAGCCATCAATTGTGCTGTCGCTACCTTTGGGGGTGATGCTGAATTCCTGATCAGGATTGATGCCCATGCGGATTACCCGAAACATTATTGTGACATCCTTATAGATGAGGCCACAGCAACAAAGGCGGATTCCATCGTCGTCTCGATGCACACCGTTGGCAAAACCCCCTTCCAAAAAGCCGCTGCCTTGGCGCAGAATTCAAAGCTCGGCAATGGTGGCTCAGCGCACCGCATGATCGATGCAACGATGGATGTAGGTGGGAGGTGGGTTGATCATGGCCATCATGCCCTTATACGCATCGCAGCTTTCCAAAATGTTGGCGGCTATGACGAGACTTTTACGCACAATGAGGATGCCGAGCTCGATATGCGGCTCAACCAAAAAGATTATAAAATATGGCTGACGAGCAAAACATCACTCACTTATTATCCTCGCGCCACGCCTTTCGCCCTTTTCAAGCAATATATGAATTATGGCTATGGCCGTGCCTGCACACTCTTCAAACACAGCGTGCGCCCTAAACTCCGCCAACTTTTACCTGCTCTCGTGGCGCCTGCAGCCCTCCTCGCCTTAGCAACACCCGTCATATCCATGGCAGCGCTGCCCTTAGTGGCCTGGATCCTCCTCTGCCTTGGATATAGCTCTATCTCAGCCATAAAGGCCAAAGACCCCAGCATTCTATTGATGGGGTTTGCCGCCATGATCATGCATTTCAGCTGGTCCTTGGGCTTCTGGAAAGCCATGCTGACCCGGGCTATAAAATAATCCCATGGAAACCAAATCTCCCCTCACTATCGATATTTGTGTCTGCACATTCCAACGCCCGCATGTTGCAAAGACTTTGGCCTCTTTATCCAAGCTCATACTGCAACCCCATTGGCAGATCCGCATTATTGTTGCCGATAATGACGAGACACCCAGTGCGCAAATCCTCGTGGAGGCTACGGCGCGCACTCAGAACCTCAATCTGACTTACATCCATGTCCCTGCCCGCAATATTTCGATTGCCAGAAACGCTTGCCTCAATGCTGCAACAGCACCCCTCATAGCCTTCATAGATGATGATGAAATAGCGACACCTGAATGGCTCGGCGCCCTTATCGCTAAGCAGCAATCTGAAAAAGCCGATGTGGTTTTAGGACAGGTTGAAGCCTTCTATCCCTTTGGTAGCCCCAGATGGATGGAAATGGGTGATTTCCATTCGACAAAACCCGCTTTTGTGAATGGCAAAGTCATCACAGGCTATACCTGTAATGTCCTTTTGACGCATGAGATTTATTCTCACACGAATTTGCGCTTCCTGCCTGAACTTGGGCGTACAGGTGGCGAGGATACTGTTTTCTTCTCGGCCATTCATAAAGCTGGCGGAAAGATTGCCTATGCATCCCGCGCCATTGTCACAGAAGAAGTTGTGGCCAATCGCCTGAGTCTTTTGTGGCTCCTGAAACGCTCATTCCGTTCCGGGCAGACACACGGCACGCTTTTACTGACAAATCACAGTGATTTTGTTTCACGTGCCCAAGAAATCACTATTGCCGCCACCAAAGCCGCATTCTGTTACGCCATAGCGATTTTATACGTAACGAGCCCCATTAAATGGCGGCGCTGGTTACTCCGTAGCACGCTCCATATTGGTGTTGTTGTCCGCCTCCTTGGAAAGTCTGAGGTCATACAATATGGCTAACCCTGATATCACCGTCGTCATAGCCGCCTATAATGTCGAGAATTATATCGAACGCGCCATTCGTAGTGCACTTAATCAGGCGGGCGTCGGCGTCCAGGTCATTGTCGTCAATGATGCCTCGAAAGATAAAACGCTCGCCGTCGCATCAAGCCTCAATGACCCACGCGTCGCCTGCATTAATCTTTCAGCTAATGCGGGGCCAGGTGCCGCGCGCAATATAGGCTTTGCGGCATCAACCACGCCATGGGTAGCTGTTTTAGATGGTGATGATGCCTTTCAGCCAGGGCGACTTGCGCGTTGCCTTGCCACAGCCAAATTAAACAATTCCGATATCGTGGTAGATAACCTCGAAACACGCCGCGAAGACAACGGCCAAAGCTCAAAGATGTTCAAAGCATCTGAATTTGAAAAGATGAAGGAACTTGATCTCGCGACCTTTATCCGGAGAAACCTGCTCTTATTTGGCGGCTCCTCACTCGGCTACCTCAAACCCATCTTCTCAATAGAGTTCTTGCGCCAACATAATCTTAGTTATGATCCCGCCATCCGCATCGGCGAGGATTATATGCTTTTGGCCGAAGCCTTAGCCTCAGGCGCACGCTGTGCAGTTGAGCCGTCAGCTGGCTATACCTATACAGTCCGCAAGGGCTCCATATCGCACCGCCTATCCGTTACGGATATAGAACGGATGATCGAGGGCGATAAACGGCTCCTCGCCAAACATAGCCTGCCCGGGGATGCCCAAAAGGCCCAGAAATGGCGCACTTTTAGCCTCCTTGAGGCCTTGGCCTATACGCGGCTTATTGATGCCCTCAAGCAAGGGAAACCAGCTCTTGCCGCGAAAGTAATTGCGACACGGCCTAGCGCTGCTTTACACCTTTGGCAGCCCCTCTGGGTAAGGATTCAAAGGCTTTTCAAATGAGTAAGATAAGCAGCGAAACACAAAAGCTATTGGACAAGAAAACTGTCCTGCTTTTTTATAAAGAATATGAAGCGGACAAATTCATAAAATACGATCGCTACCTGAAAAGACTCCTGCGCCCCCTTTACCATAAGCTCCATCACCGCCAAAAAAAGACCGGCTTTGCCGTCTCATTCGAGCTCATGCGTGAGGCGCTTGCGAATGCCGGATACGATGTGCACGTGAATGATTATAAAACGGCCAAATGGAACCCCTCTTATCCGGTTGGCCTCGTTGGCTTCCCAACCTTGCTTGATGGCTGGACATTACCTAACCCAGCCATCCTTGGTCCCTCGCTCTACGACCATCCGTCCCTGAAGCCTGACTTATTTTCTGACCAGCGCTATAAGAAATATACCACCCTGGCACCTTGGACGCTTGATATGTATAGCTCCGTTTATGGTGATAAATGTTTCTCGTGGTTTGCCGGCATTAATCCCAAGGATTGGCCAGACCTAAGCCATGAGAGGAAAGAATATGATTTTCTGATCTATGATAAAGTCCGCTGGGATCATGACGCATATGAAACTTCGCTCATCAATCCAATACTCAAAGAGTTAGACGCAAGGAAGTTAAGTTACCGCATGGTGCGCTATAAGATGCATGACCATGAGACCTTCAAAAAGCTTATGGCAGGCGCGCGTGGCTTCCTTTTCCTCTGCGAGCATGAAACTCAAGGCTTAGCCTACCAAGAAGCCATGGCCTCTGGCCTACCTATATTGGCATGGGATCGCGGCTATTGGGCCGATCCGCTCTGGAAGAAGTTTTCATCCTCAGCGCCGTCAGCATCATCTGTCCCATTCTTCTCATCCACCTGTGGCGAAAAATTCAAGGGCACGGAAGATTTTGGGAGTGCGCTTGATAAATTCATGGCCAAACGCGCCACATATAAACCTCGCGACTATGTCATGCGTGACCTCGATCCTAAGGTTTCAGCAAAGATTTATGCTGACCAGTATTTTGGCTTGGTCAAATCATGAAAACCCTTAAGCCAACCATATCCGATGTGGTCATTAAGCCAAAATGGTTGGTCAAATCGACTCCGCAAAATCCCCAAATTAGCAATCTACAGACTATCTTAAGTACCGCGCTGACGGTTTTGATCATGGCCTACGGTGGCCTGTTTAGTGTATTCCCTATTTTAATATTT
>Ga0206865_1066_pt1 | contig 33162 bp, 20 predicted proteins | sample Alteio_BWOrgCont_39_FD_152628 | JGI IMG/M metagenome (GOLD analysis project Ga0206865, IMG submission 152628) | Enriched cells from forest soil in Barre Woods Harvard Forest LTER site, Petersham, Massachusetts, United States -... | ecosystem: Environmental > Terrestrial > Soil > Temperate forest >...
CCGTCCGTGACACACGAGCAAATAACCTGGCTGCCTCGCAACGCGTCTTCGACAGTCGGTGCAACCGTGCAACCGTGCGACGCCGCCAGTTCCAGTCCCGCGCTGGGCGCGGTGCGATTCCAGATGGTGACGCGGTATCCGGCCTTCGCCATGTTGCTCGCCATGGATGCGCCCATCATGCCGGCCCCGAGCCAGGCGATCCTTGTGTCATTCGGAGTGATGGATTTCATAATTGCAGTGTGTCCGTGTTGGTGCGTGTACGCGGACAATTCACGTTAGGTTGGGAAAAGACAAGATTTTTTCGCCGCCGCGGGATAATCGATATAACCCTTCTCATCTCCGCCGTAAAAAGTGGAGCGATCGGGCTCGTTCAATGGCAACCCGGAAGCAAAACGATAGGGGAGATCCGGGTTCGCGAGAAACAATCGCCCATAGGCCACCGCGTCCGCTTCACCGTTTGCTACCGCTTGTGACCCGGATTGCAACGTGTGCCCGCCCGCGGATATCAGTCGTGTATCGCCTTGAATCAAACCTCTGAAATTCCGGGACGCCAGCGCGCCATCAGAGGTTTGCGAGTCTTCCGAGCCATTGACGCGCGGTTCGACAAGATGCAGGTAGCTCAAATTGAAACGATTCACTTCTCTCACGACGAATGAAAACGTCTCCCATCGATTGCTGTCGGATGTTCCGCCAAACGTGCTTGCCGGAGACAACCGCAGCCCTACCCTTTGATTGGGCCAGACCGAAGTCACCGCCTCAATCACCTCCCAAAGGAATCGGGCGCGATTCGCCACCGTTCCGCCATATCGATCCGTGCGATGATTGGCCCCGTCAGTCAGGAACTGCTCAATCAAATATCCGTTGGCGCCATGAATCTCGACGCCATCAAAACCAGCGTTCTTTGCCAACTCAGCCCCTCGCCGATATTCCTCGACGACTCGAGGAATTTCCTCCGTCTCCAGCGCGCGCGGAACGGGATGATCTTTTGAAACGCCGGGCGATATTGCGGATTGCCCGCCGCCGGCAATTGCGCTCGGCGCGACCGGCGCTTCACCATCCGGCTGCAGGTCATTGTGCGACTGGCGTCCCACGTGCCAGAGTTGCAAAAAAATTCGGCCACCGGCCTGGTGCACTGCGTCTGTTACCAGCCGCCAGCCATTGGCTTGAGCTGTGGTATGGATTCCCGGCGTGTTAAAATATCCGTGACCGCGTGGAGACACCGGGGTTGCCTCGGTGATGATCAACCCGGCGCTCGCGCGTTGGCTGTAGTATTCCGCATTTAATTCCCAGGGAAGATTGCCCGGCATTTTGGCGCGCATCCGCGTCAATGGCGCCATGATGATGCGGTTGGGCAGCGTGAGCGCTCCGAGCTGCAGCGGTTCAAATAAACTTGCGGTCTTCATTTTCACTCACCCCATCGCCGCTATCTTAACACCCTGGTTTCCGGCACCGGTGCGTACGCTCGCGCCGCGCCCGTGAATGCAATTTCAAAGCGGTCGAGCGTGACGCCCGGATCCAAAGCGTAGACCGTCAGCAAATGCTCACCGGCAGCCAGCCGCAGGCCGGGTAATTTTTCGGTCGCCTTGTTCGACAGCACATGCTCGCGCCATGCGGCGCTGAATTCCGGCGCGAAAAAGTCAAGAATGTGCAGCGGTCCGTTATCAATGCTCACCGCAATCCGCAAGCCGTTCTCCGCGGTGATCGGAAACGTCGGCAGCGCCACCGCGTTTAGTGTCGCGCTGTCATCGGTTGTGGTGGTGGCGAATCGGTAGGTGGCCATCGGCGCCTTCCGGACCTTGGATTCATTTTTTGGATCAATCGATTGCCCGTCCAGCCGCGCGCGAAGGTCGGCGCCGGTGTGACCCAGGCCGTCCAAAATCTCCCAGCCCTGACTGAGCGTGTCCGCGTGCGTGGCGTAAATCGACACGACGCGGTCGGATTCAATGAACGAAACATCTTTCGCCGGATTCGGCTTGGCGAGCCGCACGTGCACAGCAATGGGTTGCTTGAACGCCGGACCGGTGATGATCACTTCGCCTGTCGCTCCGGCGGGAGCCGTATTCCAGTCGATGGATACCAGAATACGATCTTCGAAATGTTTATCGGCTGATGAAAAACGACCGGTGGATTGGCTCAACTTGATCCATGGCGCCGGAGTTGTTGCGCTAAGGTTCAACTTCGCCTGGCCGAAAGCATTGACCGGCATTGTCGGTGTCGCTGTCCACGTCGCGTCAAAATCACCTTGGGCGAATACATCGATGTAACGTGTCTCCTTCAGTTCGGGATGAAAAACCGGCAGGTCGGGCGTCCACCAATCCGTCCCGTCAAAAAATGCGCCGCCTTCGACCTGCACTCCGCACTTCTTATCGCCGTTGTCGCTCCAGGTGGGAATGTGCGACGTTTCGAAAATCGGCAGATCCTTTGGCAGAGGTTCCATCATGTGCCGCCATTTTCCATCCGACATCACTTCGTTGTAGAAGTGGCCGTCCGCGAAGATGCGGTCCTGCGCTTCCTTGACGTGCTCCGCGTACACATTTGCGCTAGCGCGATGCTGCAGCCCGTAGGCGATGGATTTATCCAGATACAACTGCCGCAGATTAATGTTCGCCGCACTCGCGACCTGATATTGCACGAGTTGATAAAACGCCGCTTTCCGATCCGCCGGCATGGCCGCCATCAATGCCTCGACTTGTTCCGCCAGCGACAAATACGCGTCGGCTCGCCGCGCGTTCTCATCGCCATAGCTGACAATGTTGAACTCCGTTTGTCGTATGGGCATTTCGGGAAACACCTCCGTCCAGCCCATGAACTCCGGATTCCGATCGAACGCCAGGTTGTAGTAACCCCACAGGATGTCAGTCACGCGTTCGGCATATTCCTCGCCGAAGTTTTCTGCCGACCACTTGCGGAGGCAAGCGCGAACATCGGAGCACTTCGCAAATGACGGTGTATCAAACGCCAATTCCAGGAATAGTTGCGTCAGGAATTCGCCCGGCTTGATGGAGCCCACGTTGAGAATCCACAGTTGCCGCGCGTCAAACTGGTAGGCTTTGGACATTTCCTCCCACATCAGCGCCGGGTGCGTTGATTGCAGCCAAAGATACGACATCGGCGGCCCCCAAAAGGTGTCGTGATAATAAATGCCCGACCCGCCGCTGCGTTTTCGTTCCTCGGAATTGCTGAGTCGCCGGATGTAGCCGAAATCATCGTCGGGCCAATTGATTGTGACATCCGATGGGAGCTTGACCAGTCCGGTGTCGTAGGCCGGAAGCACTTCTTTATAGGCGGTGAAGACCTGCGGAGCGTCCGTCGCCGGCTTGTGCAACGTATCGCTAAGGATTTTGCGCTGCGCGGTGATGACGTCGTGCAGGACTTCGCCCATCTGCTGCGGAGTGTCCACGCCTTGCATGGGGAAGTCGTCCATGTTGCGCAGGCCGACCGTGTAAAGATTTTCGAAGCTCCCGAATTTTTGCACCGCCTCGGTCCAATACCGAATCATCTCCTGCCGGTTGACCAGCCAGTTATACGGTCCCCGGGTTTTTGGATCCCATTCGCGCGGATTGGTCCGCAGCAACATTTCGACGTGTGAACTGCCGCGCACAATCGCGTAATCGGCCGCCGTCTGCGCGTTCTCGGGAATGGCGTTGAACGGCGTGTCCACCTGGGTCATGGCCGGCCAGATGGCATTCGCCTTCAGCCGCCACATCAGCTCAAAGATCTGCGCGTAGGTTTTGGGTCCCATGTTTCCGAGTTCCGGGTCGAAAGTTTTCGACGCCCACGGATTCAATCCATGCTCCCCGGCATTCAGGAAAATGCCGCGATACTTCACCGACGGCTCGTGCGAATAGTGGAGACTCGCATCGACCGCGATGTGGTCAACCTTGCGAATGCTCACATCCGCCCACCACTCCCACGCGGAGACTCCCATCTCGCGCGTGAGATCAATCACGCCCCAGATGGTGCCGCGCGTATCGGAACCAAAAATCACCAGCGCCTTTTCGCTGGAATTCCACGGCGCCGGCACCACGGCCCGGCCGTAGGTTTCCCACTTCCCTTTGATGGGCTCAGTGCTGATCTTGTTGGCCTGAAGAATGGATGCGATCTGTGGCGAGTCCGTTGACCCGATGATTACCGCCGGTCCATTCACCTCATTGAAATTAGAAGTTATTAACGGGTCATGGCCGGTGAGCTCTCGCAAATCATGGGCCAGCAGTTGCGAGACTTTCTTGATCGGGGCGCCTCCGTCTCCCGCGTAAACCACAATCGCAAGAGTGTTGCTGTTGAACAGCGTGACGTCATCAGCCAGTGCAGAAAAGGAGAGCGCGCCGCCAGCCAGCAATCCAATAAATATTCCAGACAAGTTTCGCGGTAGTCGGAGCATAGATTATGTAATCAGGACGTTCTTAATCGCCGCGGTTTGCCCGTTCAATTCGAGCCTGGAATCGGTTGCGACGCCGGCAGCGATCCCGCCGATTGGCCGAACACGGTGAACTCGATAATCCCCAGCGGCGTCGCGCGCGGCCAGTTAATCATGGTCAGCCGGACAAACCGGCATTTGGTTGGCGGGATCTCCTCAAAAATCGTGTTGCGCACGCTCGTGTTCGTGCTTTGGTCAAGCACGGTCAAATACGTATTTCCGTCGATAGAAGCCTCAATCTTGTATTGATAGGCAAGAGTAGGCAGCGCCGGTGCGTTGGAGGATGCAGTGTTTGTCTCGGAAGTCGCAGCCACCGAGGCTCCGCGCCCGCCGAACCGGCCGCCACCGGTGAACATCAGCCGCATCGAGTCAATCGTGAACAACTGCACAACGTCAAACCGCGTCGCCGGTCCCAGGTCCACCGTCAGTGTCGGTTGAGTGTCGGTGGGACTCGGCTCCCACCACGTGCCGGTAGAGTTGTCCACAGCATAGGCAGCATCGTGGCCAGGTTGTTGCGACGAGAATTTTGACAGCGCGTTCATCGCCCGGACTTTGTTGATGCTAATAGGAATTGAGCCTGAATCACCATCCTTGGCGGGGTCCGCGACCACTCCCGGCGCCCACTGTGGCGTATCCGTCACGCGGACCAACATGTTTCCGTCCTTGTCGACTGCAACCGGATCCATGCCGATTCGCCGTCCGCCGGGCGGATTGTTCAGCACGATCGTGTAGAACTGCCAGAGTTGATGATGCGCATCTTCTACAATGCTGCCGTGGCCCGTGCCCGTGACAAGGCCTTCGGTTCGCCGCAGAAGCGGGTTGTTCGAGCCATAAGCGAAGGGACCCGTCGGACTCTTCGCCGTGTAATAACCTTCGGCATATGTCTTCCATTGCGTGCCCGATGCTGAATACTCCAGGTAATAGGTTCCGTTGTATTTCTGCAACCACGGCCCTTCGATCCACGCAACGTCGGGGTATTCGTTCATTTCGCCGTAACGCTCCCACACATGGTCCTTGTTGAACGAGAAGAGGTGCTGCGGCGGGCCGGCGAATCTGGTCAGGTCGTTGGTGTCGAGCGGCACAACATAAATGCCACTCACACCGCGGCCGGGATAATAGAGATAGGGCCTGTTATCGTCGTTCACGAAGATGTCGATATCGAACGCGCCGTTCCAGCCGCCGGCAACGTCAGGCGTATTCTGCCAGTCGCCGATTTTCGTGAACGGCCCCAGCGGATTGTCCGACTTGAACAACGGGCCGTCGTTGCCCGCCATGTAAAATGCACCGTTGTACTTCACCACGTGCGGCGCAACCGGGACATTGGTGATCCGGTGCAAAGTCCAGTTGAGCAGATCGTCCGAGACCCACGCTCCGCCGCCGGTGCAATACATATAGTACTTGCCGTTATCCCGGATGACGGTCACGTCGCCGGACGCTGTAGTTCCTCCTCCGCTGACCATTGGCAGGGGATTACAATAGCGCGGCGACCTGCCAATTCCAGGGGCCGCAGCCAGCGCCGAAATGGAAAGGGCTGCGCAGACGGCGATACCAATAAGGAAAGGCAAACGTATGTTCATATATCGGAGGATAGGACGTTGTCCGGCAGGCTCACGTTTCAATCCATAGCCGACCCCGGCGCGCCGGCGCAAGCGATTTGATGTTCGGGCGTAACGGGGCAAACGCACTATTCTCGGAGCGCGGCTGTGTCGAAGACCAGCCGCAGCAACGTTGCGCGACTCAATATTTCCAACCTCTTTAAGGGATTTACACGCTGCAGCTGGCTTACAGCACAGCCGCGCTCCGAGGTGTGCCGGGTTGTGCCCTTCCTATTCTGAAGCGCAAAAGGATTATTGCGCTTTGGGTTGCAGACATTATTTTTCGCCGACGGCAGTTTATCGCGGTGGCGGAAATCTCTTCTTATGAAAATCTTGTTCATTGGCGGCACTGGCAACATCAGCAAAGTCTGCGTTGACCTCGCGCTCGCGCGCGGCTACGACGTGACCCTGCTCAATCGCGGCAATCACAGCGTCCCGCGTGGCGCTCATCAGATTGTTGCGGACATGTCCGATCCGTCGGCAGTCGCGTCCGCGCTCGGCTCCCAGCGATGGGATGTGGTGGCGGATTTTATCATTTTCCATCCGGACCAACTGGAGCAGCGCCTCAATCTCTTCCGCGGCCGCACCGGCCAATTCATTTTCATCAGCACTGCCAGCGCCTATCAGCGACCCGTCACTCACTATCTGGTCACCGAATCCACGCCGCTCGCCAATCCGTACTGGGATTACTCGCGCAACAAAATCGCCTGCGAAGAACGTCTGTTGCGCGCGTTGCGCGAGGAGAATTTTCCCTGCGTCATCGTCCGCCCATCCTGGACTTATGGAGAAACCGTTATCCCGCTGGCCGTGACCAGCTTCGGAAAATATTTCACCGGCCTCGATCGCATGCGCAAAGGCAAACCCATGATCGTTCCCGGCGATGGCTCGTCGCTCTGGACGATGACGCACAACACCGATTTCGCCCGCGGCTTTGTCGGCCTCTTCGGCAACGTGGCTGCCGTCGGCCACGCGTTTCACATCACCTCGGATGAAGTCCTCAGTTGGGACCAGATTTACCGCACCATCGCCGATGCCGCCGGCGTCAGGGACCTGAAGCTCGTGCACATCGCCAGCGATTTCATTGCCGCCTGCCTGCCGGACTTCACGGGCGGCCTGCTCGGTGATAAAGCCTCCTCAGTCGTCATGGACAACACCAAGATCAAGCGATTCGTCCCCGATTTCGTCGCTACCACCAAACTCCGCGATGGCATCGCCAAGAGTATCGCGTGGTATGACGCTGATCCCACCCGCCAGGTCGTTGATCAGCAAGCGAACGCCGATTGGGACAAATTGATCGCCGCCTACGAGCGCGGCCTGGAATCAGCGAAATGGGAATTCGGCAAGTAACCGCGGAATTCCTGAAACGCCCGAGTCAACGGGTTCTGCTCCTACCGCTGAAGCGTCGCCACGCCCTCAAACCGGCCCCGAAAACGATTGACTTTTTTCGAATTCAAAATACACTCGGTGCCGTTCCCGGAAGAGGCTGATGCCATAACAGAAACCCCGTTTATTGTTAGAAATCATGAGAGAATTTGCCCGCAAGCTCTTTTTGTCCGCACGCCGGTTTTGCGTGTTTGGACTGGCGGGTGGCATTCTACTCGCCTCGATGAATCTTTCCGCTGAGACCGTCCGCAAGCCGGCAAAGACAGTACTCAAGAAATATCAGGATCCGACGCGTATCGCGGTGAAATTTCGTGACGGCCTTTACATTCGCCTTCGGAACAATGCCCTGGTCAGCACCAACGCCGGCCTGTTCGCGGATTCGAAGCCGCTTTTCGACGCCCTTTCCGCCGGAAAATGGCAACGCGCCGACGCGATCTCCGAGGACGCTATGGACGCCATGCGCCACCGCGCCGAAAGGAATCTTGGCCGCGTCTTGCCCGACATGAATCTCCAGTTTTACCTCACCTTGCCTCCGGGCACGGACGCCGCCGCGACGATTGACCGCCTCAACCAACTGGACATCGTTGATTTGGCCCAACCGGTTCCATTGCCGCAACGAGCGCCGTTGCCGCCGAATTTCGAACCAATGCAGGGGTATATGAGCAACTCGCCGGTCGGCGGGGGTGTGTTTCAAGTCTGGACCAATTACGGCGTCTTCGGCGCAGGCGTGCGCGTGGCTGACGTCGAGTATGCCTTCAATGCCAATCATGAGGATTTGCCCGCCGTCGACTATCTCACCCCGGATGCGGTGGATCCTTTCAACGATAATAATCACGGCACGGCGACGCTCGGTGAAATAGGCGCCATCGAGAACGGCTGGGGAACGACGGGTGTCGGTTACGGTGTCAGCCTGTATTTCGCCGGCGCAAATTATGCCAGCGGTTACAACGTGGGCCAGGGCATCACTACCGCAGCCAGTGCGCTCCGGCCGGGAGACATCATTTTGATCGAACAGCAGATCCCGGGACCGAATACCACGCAAGGCGTCGAAGATACCGGTGGCGAGTATGGCCTCATTCCGGTGGATTGGTATGAGCCCTACTACAATGCCGTAGTGATGGCCGTCGCGAATGGAATCATCGTCATCGAAACGGCGGATAACGGCGGACAGAACCTTGACGACCCGGTTTACAGCACCGGCAACGGCGGGCACTGGCCGTTCCTCCCGCAAAACCGGTCGGGTGCAATCTTCGTCGGCGCAGGCGCATCCGCCAACGGCAGTTCAACCGAAAGTTCGCGACTTTTTTACTCCAATTTCGGCTCGTGCGTGGATGTTCAGAATTGGGGCGAAAACATCGTCACCACCGGTTATGGCGATCTGTATAACACGGAGGGAGCAAATCTTTATTATACGTCCACTTTCAGCGGCACCTCGGGCGCGACCCCCATTGTGGTCGGCGAGGCGGCGTTGTTGCAGTCCATTTACAACCAGGCGACCGGGAAGTTATTGACGGCGCCGCAAATCCGCTCACTCCTGCACACCACGGGTTCGCCGCAAACAGGCGGCGCGCATCCGATTTTTGATTACATCGGTCCACTGCCGAACCTCGCCCTCGCCATACAAACCGGCCTGGCAACCAACGGTTCCCCGGTCCTCGTCAATGACACGACCAACGCCACGGCATTGATCGGCGGCACGGCCAATCTGTGCGTCGCCGCGTCCGGAAAACAACCCATAACCTATCAATGGTCGTTCAACGGCACCAATTTGGAAGATAGTGCAAATGTCGCCGGTTCGACAAATTCCAGCCTCATCTTCATCAACCTCGCCACCGCACAAGCCGGGGCCTACACGGTGACGGTCAGCAACAGCGTGGGAAAAATCACGGCCACCAACGATTTGTCGGTCATCCCGCCACCGTGGCTGACGCCGGGTGTTACCGTAAGCAATGCCTACACCTTTACGCTCGCGTATGACGGAGAAGGCGCGATGGGCCTGACGCCGGATGGAGCAGGGGGCCTTTTCGGGACTCAGGAATACGGCGGCACGAACGGCTACGGCGGCATTTTCGAATTCACGCCCGCGACCACCAATTTTACCGTGCTATGGTCGTTTACCGACGGAACGGATGGCGCGGACCCCGTGACGGCTCCGACCCTGGGCAGCGACGGCAATCTCTACGGCACCAGCAGCGGAGACAATAACACCAACAACGGTGCGGTTTTCTACATTGATTCCGGCGGGAATTTTAACGTCATAAATTCATTCGCCGGCGCGCCTGACGGCGCCAATCCCAGCGGAACGCTGGTGGAGGTTTCGCCGGGCATTATGTACGGAACCACCTTTGCCGGCGGATCCGGCAGTCAGGGCACGATTTACGAGGCTGGCTCCGACGGGTCCTACAACATCCTTCATAACTTCAATAATACCGATGGCGCTGGCCCCAACGGCGGCCTGGTGCTGGCGGGCGATGGCCATTACTACGGCACGACCGCCTGGGGTGGAACCAACGGCGGCTATGGAACCGTCTACCGGCTCAACACGGACCAGTCCATCACCAGCCTGTTTTCCTTTGACAGCACCAACGGCATCAATCCCTCCGACGATTTAACAGTGGGACAGGATGGCAAACTCTACGGGCGCACCGAAGGCGGAGGCGCCAATGGCGACGGGACCATTTTCAGCATCACCACCAACGGAGTTTTCGAATCGCTGTTTTCCTTCAGCGGCACCAACGGAATGCGTCCGCACGCCGCGCTGTTTGCCGGCAACGACGGGAATTTCTACGGGGCGACGGCAGGCGGTGGCACCAATGATCAGGACGGCGTCATCTATGAGGTCACACCCGCGGGCGGTTTCTATATCGTGGCTTATTTCAATGGCGACAACGGGCTGAGCGCTTTTGGCCCGCTCGTGCGCAACACCGACGGCACGCTCTATGGAACAACGTTCAACGGGGGCGGATACGGTTCGGGCAATATCTACCAACTGAGCTTTGCCTCCACTCCAGCACCGGATTTTGTCAAGATTGCCAGGAGCGGGGCACAAATCAACCTGACCGCCAGCGGAGTCATGGGGCGCGCCTACCAGGTCCTGGGAACCACGAACCTCGCCCAGCCCAGTTGGGTCCCCGTCGGCAGCGCCGTTACCGCCTCAAACTCCATTTTCACCGCCACCGACAGCCTTCCCACGAGCAAACAGAAATTCTACCGGCTGAAATTCGTAACGCCTTGATCGCAAGTCGGTGTCCGCGGCCTGTCACCGAAAGCTCAATGGCAGGTGATGTTACAGTTTGAGATTCAACGTTAAACTTTTTTCTCGCAATCTTTCCAAGCATGATCAAAGTTGAACCACGCTCAAGCGGGGACGTCAATCAAACCGTGTTATCCATTGTACGGCAAGCTAAGGGACGGGAACCAACGACCGTCCAGACGTCTGGACAGTCTAAAACATCCCGCTGCCGTGGCGCACGGTCGCCTTGGCGGATTAAAAGGCGGCAAGGCTCGACCAGAATCTTTATCATCAAAAAGAGAAAATGAATTGCTTGAAAAGTAGCTTAATCAGGATGGTCGAAGAAAGACAGTAGAACCATTTTGAATTATTTTCGATTTAATAATAGCTGGTTAGACTGCTGTGCTTAAACCACTTGCGAAGTTAATAAAATGCTCTTAGAATGGTGCAGTTCTACTGAGTGTTGACACTGTTTTCCAAATCGGATAGATTCGCTACGACTTGAAAGAGTCAATTATGGACGAATCGACAAAAGTAACAGTGGATAAATACGAGGCCAAGCTCGCAGTGCTTGACGCGCAGTCGCGCAAGATAAAAACAGCGATCAATGGCCTTTACGAGTTAGAGGGCGAGCCGATACCGTACCCCGACGCGGAAAATGCAGCGTCGGAAACCGTAAGCCGCTCTGTGACTATTCGGCCCGACCAATTCTTCGGTCGCCCTCTCGCGACTGTTGTTCGGGAAATCCTCGGAGTCCGAAGCCAGCGACAACAGGGGGCGATCGCTCTCGACGAGCTTTTCGCAACCATGCTTTCGGGAGGCTTCGATTTTGAGGGCAAAGATGACGCCACAAAAAAGCGCACTCTTGCAATAACTGTGGCAAAAAATCCTGCCTTTGTTCGTGTTCCGAGTTCGGGTCATATTGGATTGGCGGAATGGTATCCAAATGCAAAAAAGAAGCCCGCTGCTACATCCACAAGCCAGAACGTGGTTCCTGAGGTGGATGGAGACGAGCAAGAAATTGGGACTGCCCAAGTGCAGGAAAATCATCAAGCGCGACTTCACGAATTAGCGGCCCAAGAAGCCGCAGAGAAGGGAGAATAAACTTCCGATGAAAGGAATAGCTATGACCAGGAGGAATTTTAGCTCCACCGCTCTGATTGCCGACGAGTGGGGCGAAGATAAAAGTCCTGAGAGAGTGTAACTTTTGCAGGGTGACTCTCTCTCAGGGCGAGGTGATCTCGCAGGCTCCGCGTGGCATTACTGCCGCGCGGGGCTTTTCCAATCGTAATAAACTCGCGGTTGGAAACGGGTTAAACACGCAGTTAATTGCCGAAGCTAAACTGCCATAAGGTTCCTCTCCCGTCAAGGTTTGAGTTTCAAAAAAAGGAAAACCGCTATGCGAAAACGTAGCCGGTCACGTCCGGGTTATACCCTGATTTTCCGTCCTTGGACAACACATCCAGTGACGAAACGGGTCATATATCCGAAGCGAGGAAAGGTGTTTCCCATCTGGGTCAAAACAGATGGTACTCAACTAGACCTCGGCCTTAACTAAGGGCGCACGAGCCACGCGGGGATTTTCCTCGCGTGGCCTAAATAGTCTTCGACGTTGCTTGACAGCTCAAGGTCAAGCATAGCAAGCGCATGTAAACGGGTCGGCTCTCACTTTCTACACTTCCGCTCCGTTCCCGAACAGGGCGAAACGGTTGAGTTTGGGGCTCGACGGGAGCCTCGTCGCGTCTCAAGGGTTGCCCGGCCAAAAAATTTTCAAAAAAATGATGTAAAACCGTACCGTGAGGAATACACGTGCGGCGATTTGTGGTAAAAAGGCAGGATGGAGACGAAAAAAGTCGTCAGTCGAGGGTCGAGAGTCGAGGGCAAGCAGAGCCTGTCGGCTCATCAAGAACGGCCAGAATCGGCTAATTTTGGTCGAAAGTATCGTTTTCAGCGAGATGCGTGACGAAAGGCTTATAAACACTGAACAGAATTGAGATTATGCTTGGACGCCACCAAACAAAAAACAAGGTAAGACAAGGTAACTTTTATTTTTTGAAAAATCATGAGAGCCACTAATTCAGGGAAGAGTCGAGGGTCGAGAGGGGATCCGGCGATGTGAAAATTCGACTCAGTTCCAGTGGATTCGACTCAGTTCGACCAAATTCGAGTATTTTTTTATTTTTATTTTTTGTTCTTTGACAAGTTGAGGGTTGAGATTTTGCAGCGGGAAACGCGAGTGCGGATTCGCGAGAATCGGGCGCGTCCGACCGGGTCGCGGTAAGTCCGACCGGGCGATCACAACCGCATCAAGCATTGGTTGGTCTGACTGGCAAGGTGGCCGCCGCACTCCAAAACCTGGCGGAGCCTCCAGCGCTCGTTGCCGCGCGCCAGCGTCTTGGACTGCGCCAGCCCTCTGGCGCTTTTTGCCATGAGGCAACTTTGATCCGGGGCCTTTCCACCGTGAAGAAAGGGCCGCAAGGCGATGGCAGTTTCGAGTGCGTGATCGCTCGCTCGCAGGACTGTGCGGCTTCGAGCCGATCGAACTCTGCCAAGCCTCTGGCTCCGCCGGACGTTACTGATGAAATTGGTTGCATCCCAAAGGCCGTTGTTGCAGGCTCACACTCATGAAATCTTCCGAAATTTCCCGTCGTAAATTTATCCGTAATTCAGCCGTCGCCGCCGTCGGATTTCCGTTCGTCAGTTCACTCACGTCCGCGTTGCGCGCCGCCGACAGCGAACCGCGCAAGCTGGGCTTCGCGCTGGTTGGCCTCGGGGGCCTAAGCAACGGCCAGCTTGGTCCTGCCTTGCAAAAGACCCAGTTTTGCCGCCTCGCCGCCATTGTCACCGGCACGCCGACCAAAATCCCCATCTGGCAGGGCCGCTACAGTATTCCGGACAAGAACGTTTACAACTACGACACCATGGAGCACCTGGCCGACAATCCGGATGTTGACGTCATTTATGTCGTGACGCCCAACGCGCTGCACGCCGAGCACACCATCAAGGCGGCGAAGGCCGGCAAACACGTCCTTTGCGAGAAGCCGATGGAAACCACGACCGAAAAATGCCAGCAGATGATTGACGAGATGAAGAAGGCCGGGCGCATGCTTGCGATCGCATATCGCTGCCAGTTCGAACCGAGCCACCTCGAATGCCGCCGGCTCTCCACCGAGAAAGTTTTCGGCGAAGTGAAAACCATCGAAGCCGGATTCAGCCGGAGCATCACCGCGACCGAGTGGCGCGTGAAGAAGGCCCTTTCCGGCGGCGGACCATTGGTGGACGTGGGCATTTACGCCTTGCAGACCTGCCGTTTCGTCGGAGCCCAGGAGCCGGTTGAAATCACCGCAAAATTCGGACCCATCACGGAGCCAGAAAAGTTCAAGGAAGTCGAAGAGAGCGTTGAATGGCAAATGACTTTCGCTTCCGGGCTGAAGACCACCTGCAGCACCAGTTATCACCGGAGCATGTCCAATGATTTCACTGTAACCGCGGACAAGGGATCATTTGGTATGAATCCGGCCTATAGTTACAACGGCGTGCGCGGCTTCCGGAGCGACGGCCAGCCTTTCCAAATGCCGGCCGTGAATCAATTCGCCGCGGAAATGGACGACTTCGCGCAATGCATCATGCAGAACAAGCCCACCAAGGTCCCCGGCGAGGAAGGCCTGCGCGACGTAAAAATCATCACGGCCATTTACGAGTCCGCCAACTCGGGCAAACCGGTCAAGCTCGCATAATCAAACCGGCCGGCCCTCGCGAATTGCCGAAAGCCTCACGTCTGTCGCACGACGAAATAAGGCTGGCCGTTGAACCGCGTTTCCAGTCCCGGACGCAAAACGGCTCCGCCCGACGCGAGGCGGATTCTGAAATAGTACTGCAACGGATGCGGCGAATTGGTGTAGTCCGCCGGGATCGTCGCGTGAAATCCGTCCGGTGCGATGCTCATCTCTGTTTCCTGCCACACCTCCGCCTGGTTCAAACGGCGATAGCGGAGTTGCACGGTGGCAATGTTGCCGGAATTACCCGGCTTTTGCATCACCAGTGAGAGGGCTTCTCCACGCCGATAGGATGCGGGCGGGTTGTGAAAACTGCTGATCTGATGATCTGTATGCTCATTTGGCTTCCAGCTTAACCGGCCCGCCGTAGCCTCGCGCACTGCCTTCTTGATTTTTGCCCAATCTGCTTTCCCCGCCGCGCCGGAAGGAGATTCGCTCGCAAGCTTTTCCATATCGCCAATGTCGGCGTCCATCGCCGCGAGGCGATCCTGCCAATGGCCGCGCTGGTAATATTCCGGGCCGTAGGTGACGTCGTTGGCGTAAGCTCCCGCCGCAGTGTTTGCGAGGTCGGCCCAAACTGAACGGGCCGCGCGGTTTTCCCGGAGCGCTTCCTGCAGCGCGTCAGTGTCTTTCGTCTGGAGGTAAATCCCGTAATAGACACCCGCTCGGAATTTTGCGGCGAAAAACTTGCCGAGGCCGGCCTGGATGGTGGCGTCGGTTTGGAGCCGTCGGAATTCTGCGTTGCTCCCGTCTGGCGCCTTGAGTTTTCGCAGCGCGGCAGAAGTTTGGTCCGCGCAATCTTCGAGGCGCGCCGCCACCCACACCGGCGAATGTTTGCCGCTGAATTGGCCGTTGATCAGTTCACCAGCGGACTCGTCGCACGTGAGGAAGAACTCCGGGTCGAGCGGGCTCACGGTGCCGAAGCGCTTTGGCGTGGGCGTGTCGCTGTAGGGGTGTTTGTGGGCGGCGTCCGTCATCGGCATGTTCCAATACATCTCAGGCCAATACGAGTTGTTGGCCGCCGAAGGGCAGTGCGCGGTCGTCACGAGCGGCAATATCTTTCCCGCGGAAGCCAGCGCCGATTCCGCTGGTTCCGCGCCGCGTGCAAATTGTTTCCGCAATAGCCGGCGCCAACCGTCCGCGTCCGTGTCGGGATTGTAAAAATTTCTGCCCCACACGCGATAGGCGTATTCGTATTTCTCAAAATCAAATTGCGGTTTCAATGTCGCATCTTCATACGCATTGCGTCCGCCGGGCAGGCCGGAACCTTTGCGGCCTTTGAAGGTGAGCGGTTCAAAGAGCTCCACACCATTGCTGCCGCAGAAACTGGAAGCGCGCCCGTACGCCGCCGCGATTTCGGGGTCGCCCCAAAGCAATACCCGCTGCGTGCCGGGCCAGATGCGGTGCAAAATTCCGTAGCTCCGGTCTTCCGCGTAAAGGTCGCCATACCCGTAGCGCAAGAACGAGCGCGAGCCGGTGCTGCGCGAGAAGAATCCGCCGTCCTGCGCGTTGCGCGGCGGCATTTCCTGCGCGCGAATCGCCCCCTGCATGTACGGCAGACCCATGTGCTCCGCCCAGAATTTCGGCGAGATATTGACCGGCATTCCGGTCGCGACCGCCGCGTCAATGATCGCCGGATCCATTCCTTTGGCGTGCAAATCGATTTCCACCTTGCGGCCACAGTCCGCCACGCCGCTGAAAATGGTCTTCCAAATATCAATATTGCCCTCCGCCACGCCGCTCTCGCCATGCGTGCGAATAGTCACGCCAGTGATATTCGGACATTGCGTCAGCAACAATTTAATCGCCTCGCGGCTGTAGGGTCCCTGCGTTTCTGGCGTTAGTCCCTCGATCGTGTAATTCGCTCGCGGGCTGTTCGTCCATTGATACGCATGTGTCCAAACGCCGAGTTGGAATTGCAGTCCGCGCCGCGCGGCCTCGTCGCTGATGAAGCGCAGCATTGCGAGATTGGAATCGCGTTCGGCATCGGGCAAGGGCACGGCGCGCACCGAGTAACCAGGAACGGACAGCAGGAACGGATAGGCGAAATGAAAATAGCAATCCGAGATGTCCGTGGTGAAATCGTAGGCAAGGCCGAACCCGAGATTGATGCGGTTGAAGCGGTTCGTCGCGAGCATTGTCAGATACTGTTGCCAGTACGCGCGATCGTTGAACCACGGCTTGTCTTCCACGTCGCTCGCGAACAGGCGGCCAATGCTGCGAATCGAATTGGCCGGACGTTCCGCGGTCGGTTTTATCGCTTTAAGTTCGGCCAGCGGATCGCGGGCGAAATTCACGCGGTCGGCCAGTTCGAGCAACGCGTAAACCAATCCTCGCGCGTCCGAGCCGGTCGCGAGCAGGGCAGGGCGGTTGTCGGCGGCCTGTCCGCGTTCCAACTGAAAGCTTTCCGGCTTGTCAGGCAGCCCGCCGCGCGCGATGACGCATTCACCTTGGCGCGGTGCTGAATTGAGATCTTCGAAAACCGTGGCATTCACTCCGCGAGCGGAAAGCGCGTCGCGCAATTGGTCCGCAGCCCAGCGAACTGGCAATTGTTTCGTCGCGTCATTCGACGAATCCAAAACAATGGACACGTTTGCGCTTGCGGTTGCCGCGCCCAGCGGGAGTTGAAGGAATTTTGCTCCGGCCACTGCGGCGGTGATGGTTCCGGTATTCTTGAGAAAGCGCCGACGCGTCAGGCGGCGATCTTGGGGATGGTTTTGCTCGTGAGGCATCTTCCCATTGAAGGCAATCGACCCGTATTTGGCGAGAACGAATTCTTTGCGCGACGCGGCGAGTCGCGTGAATTCTCCACCCGGTCCCGAACCCGCCGATCGCCGCGCTCATCCCTGACTCAAGGTGATCGCACGCGGTAATAGCGTTGCGGGAGGCCGGCAGCGGATTGCGGGTCGGTGAACTGGTATTTGCCGGAGCCAGCGGGACTCTCCGTGGCGAAGCCGATTTGATTCCAGTTGCTCAAGGGCGTGGCGGCGTTTGTGGCGGCGATTACCGGCAGATTCGCATCCGTGAAGTTGGTGAACTGGAACTGGACGGAGCCATTGCCCAACCGCGTTACGTTGGTCAATTTTCCGATGCCAGTCGCAAAATAATATCCTTCCACCGCACCGATGTCCACGTGCGCGCCCGCGAAGCGCGGGTAACCGCGCTGATCGACGGTGAGAAAGTTAGTAACCGAATCAGTTCCCGTATCAATCGCGGGTGAACCCGTGAGCGGAGGCATGGTGGGAGTGGGGCCGCCGTAGTTGCCGGGCGCCGCGAGTAATGGTGCGCCGTCGATCAAATTGTTTCCACCCGCGATTGTGCCGCTGATATTTGAACCAGAGGACGCCGTGTTGCCCGAAACAATGCTGTTGGTCAGCATGATTGCCGGTCCCGTAACGTAAATGCCGCCGCCGGAACTCAGTGCTGAATTGCTTGAAATCGTGCAATTGTTCATCGTCACCGTGCCGTTGCCCGTCGAGATGGCGCCGCCATTCAACTGCGCGGAATTGCCGTAGAAGGTGCAGTTGTTGAATGCAGCCGCTCCCGAACCGTTTCCGACGGCGCCGCCAGCCATCGACGAGTTGTTGTAAAACATGCTGTTGTTCGCGGTGAAAGAGCTGCTCCCGTTGTTGATGCCTCCCCCTCCGGAGCTGCTGTTGGTCGAAATATTGCCGGCGAACATGCAGTTGCTCACGGACAAAGTGCCATTATTGAGTATTCCGCCCCCTGAGTTGCCCGAGGCATCGTAGCCATTGGTAATGATCAGCGAGTTCAACACCGCCGTCACATTGGTGTCCACCTGGAACACGCGCGATTGGCCGCTACCGCTGATCTGAATACCGTCCGCCAAAGTCGAGGCATCAATGATGATGTTGTTGCTCAACTCAATCTGGCCCGTGGACAGCAGAATCGTTTGGCCGGAGAGCGTGGAAGCAAAATTGACGACCGAGTTAGTCGGTGCATCGACCACAATCTGGCGCAACGTGCCGACTCCGGAGTCCGCAAGGCTTGTGACCACAAAGACAGGTTTGAATAAAAGGTTTTGCGGCGGCAGCGCCCCCAGCGAAACTCGCGGTTCGTAAATGAGACCGTTGAAGTAGCCGCTGGCAACTGCCGTCGGCTGCATGCCCACGCCGATCGTGCGGTTGAGGCTGTCGCCCGTTGACGTGATGGTGATGTTCGAGACCGATATCGTCGGAGTGTTGCCATCCAGGTAAAACGTGTAATACCCGGACACGCTATCCGCTGCCGTGACTGTGTTGGTCGGCGTGAACACCACGGCGGCGTAGTGCCATTGATTTGAGGTCGCCGCACCGATTTGTGTAAGGATGGAATTGTCGGTTGCCATCGCGGGTCCCAGATCGTTTGTTCGGCGGACGAGTTTCTCCGTGTCCGCATAATTGATGATGGAGTTGCTCCTGCCTCCACCGGTCCATTTGAACCAGGCCTCGTAGGTGAAACCGCCGGCGCTGGAAATATTGGTGCGAGTTAATTGTTGTTTGTCCGGTGCCAGGATGCCTCCCGACCCGTTGCAAACGATGGAGTTGTTACCGTAGCCCGCCGGGACGCCGTTGACGGGAATGTCGTTGGTGAGAGTGACGCCTTCGCCGCCCTTGGTTCCATTGCCAAGCACCCCCAGGCTCGGCACAACACCCCCGGCCACAGTGCCCGCGTCGGTCGAGTTCAAGCGGTAATGGACGAGCGTCGCTGGCAATATCTGGATGGTAAAATCATCGAGCAACAAGGTGCCGTCACCATCCGAAACGTAGTTTTGCACGGCCAGCGGTGCGGTGTTGCTGGTGGCGATGAAAGTCGCGCTGTTCGAGTAATAAGGATTCGAACCACCCACCGGCGGGAAGCAGGTGAAAGACGCGAACGCGCTGCCATTCAGTGACCAGGAAGCTCCTGGCGCCGAATACCCGTTACCGCGGCAATTGGAGCGGAACGTGACCCGATAAGTCGCTCCGGGAAGCAGTCCGGCGATCGTGGTGGAAAGTGAATTGGTAGTGCCGGCGCTTTGAATGAAGGCGACGTTCGTTCCATCCGGAATTGCGCCGTTGTCCGCGAACAACCCTGAATTGTCCGTGCCATTAAGATTGAGGCCAATGGCGGTGGGGTTCGAGATGACCCAGCCGGTAATCACTCCGCCATTCTGGCTGGCATAGCCGACACCGTTCACATAAGTGTTCTGCTCAAAACTCGGGTCGGGAATATTTTGTGCCGGCGATGGGGCAGCAAACAGCAGGCACGTGGCCAGAAGGGAAATGAGGGCGAGTTTCTGGCGGCTCGCCGCGCGGGTGAGAAGGTTCATGTTGGAGTGGCGTTGTACTATTTGAGTGTCTTATTTATTTACAGCCAAACAGACCAAAAGCTTCCCCAACGCTGTAAATGGATAACCACACGAGGCCTTTTGAGCAGGAAAGATACCAACGAAATTGCGTAATTCTAAACACCGCGGAGCTCGAAAAGCTAAAATCCGCCCCCATCAAAGCTTCATCAGCTTCAACCCCCAATCGTCGTCAGACGGAAAGTCGGGCAACGTAATCCAACCCCACACATTCGCGGTCAACACACCGCTTCCCACCTTCATCCATTCACCCTGGCGTGGGTCAAACCATTGCGCTTGATAAGTAGCATTGGGAACTGCGCCGCGAATCACGCTGCCCGCCGGGCAATCCTTTTCGAAATAGGCGAGAAAATAATCCTTCGCCACCGTGCGCGCGCAGTAAGCCCAACCGGCATACCCTTTGGTAACGTGCGTTTGGCTTGGCGACACCAGATTTGCGTCGGGCACCAACTCCTGATAGCGCGCGCCTTCGGAAAGCGCGAACGTCTTCAACCATTTCATCTGGTTCGCGGAATTCCATTGGAACGCCTCCCACATGAACGGATGTGACCCTGGCTCAGTGTCCGCACCCCAAATGCCTTCCGCGCCATAAATGTGCCCGGCGAAACCGCCTGAAAGGAAACTGCCGTAGATGCCCGAGCGCACATCGCGGTCATCCTCTTCGGTCCCGCCCGGCGCACCGTAACGATAGGGCGTATAACGCCGGTCCGTCATCCCCGAGTAATAAGGCTCGCCGTTGAGCGCGGGGCGCGGTGGCATCGCGTGATAAATCTGCGTCAGATACCAGTAAGCATCGTGCTCGCGGAGATTGCCGATCTGGTGAAACGTCAGCCACCGGTTTTCATCCGGCCCGCCGAAGTCGAGCAGGCTGGACACCGAAGGGTTGCACGACACCAGCGTTCCGAACGGTGGCGGCCCGTAAACATCGATCACGCGATTGGCGGCGGCATTGATTTGCTGCGGTGTCGCCGTCATCTTCGGGTAATCGTAATGGATGGGGCTGAGCAGGCAGTTGTTTGCCTGGTAACGGCTCCAGACGTACTCCACGTAACGGCTGTAGGAGTCCGGCCAGTTATAATATTTCGCCCAGCACGATGTCATATCCCGCCGCGCCGCCTCAATGATGGGAACAAAACCTTGCGAATTCAGGTAATCAATCTTCCGATCCAGAAATTTGAAATACTCGGGATTGATGCGGTCAACGTCCGGATAGACCTGCTCGAAGCCGGGAACCCTGCCGGGGAACAGAAACGCGCGCCCGCCCTCGTTCGACATGTCTTTGGCGCGCCATTGATCGCGCGGGCGGCCGTTGGTGATGTCGCCCTGGTCCACCCACGTCGAGCGCACGCCCAGGTCCGCGTTCGTGTCCAGCCAGATTTCCCACGGCTGGCCGTCTTCCGCCCAATTGGGAAACGCGACCACGATCGCCACGCTGTTAAACCCCTGGTCTTTGCGCAGCCGCACAAAATCCTTGAAGCCCGCGTCCGGGCCGAGCGGCCGTTCCTGGTCGTCATCAGTCCATTTGAACCGGCTCGTGGCGGCGGCGTACCAGGTGTCCGCCAGCAGCAGAAACGGCGTGCCGTCGGCCGATTGGAAGGCGTGGCCGTTGGCGCTCGGCTGAATGAATCCGCGCCGCGTCGGGAGCGCTTCTTTCTCCGCCTCAGTCCACTCCACGGCAGTGAAACTCCCGCGCTGATCGTTCAATCCCGTGTCTTTTTGATTCGACCCGCTTTGCCAGGACCACTGACCGGCGCGATTGGCCAGCACGCGCACGCGAAACACCTCGTTGCCATCCCAGAAACCATAGCAACGTTTCGCAAACCCCGGCCCGCGCAAATCCACCCAGACGGTGACGTTCGTGTATGGATTTTCGTAATGATTCGCCGCGCGAAGCGTGAGCTCCACCTTATCCCAGACATGGACATCCGCCGCGACCGCCGTCGCGGTGGAAGCGGCCAGGATTAAAGAAAGCCACGCCTTCACGAGGGCCTATGATGCGCCAACCTGGAAAAATTAAAAATGCAAAAATGGATGCGATTTGTTAGCGCTCATAGATAATCGCGTCCCTCTCTTCTGGAAAATCAAAAGCGTCTGATGTCGTGAGGTGGCCGTCTTGGTCACTGACCCGACTTAAAATCGAGCCGCTTCGGTAGATGACTACAAGACCGTGCTCAATCTCCCAGCGGCACTCGGCGAAAATCTCCACGTAGACCAACCGGTCTCTTCGATGGCGACGGGAAACACGTATCCCGGTTGGAGTAATAAAATCCCAAACTGCCGATGCGTCCGGGATCGTGAAATCAAACTCGTCCTCACCAATATCCTCTACGAACTGGCGATATAACCGGAAAACGTAATCGCCTGCCTGCTTCCTCTCGACTGGGCCGAGACGAAAAAATGCGCTCAAGGCAGTCTCGAAATCGGCAGGGGCTGAATCGTCCTCCAATCCTCGCAGAACGAAGGGGAACCTGCGCCCGTCAAAGTAGGGTACAGCGATAGGCGCACTCTGCAACCAACCCTTAATCTGAGGATCGCGTTCGAGAGTCCCTAGAGGTTCAATGGTCATGAGGGCTGATGCCAAAGCTCCGCCACGCCGGGGCGGAGAGGTGAATTGCAATCCACAGCGCCGCCCGGCGCGGGCTGCATTACATTATTGGGCCAAATGGTCATCTTATCTGAATTTCTGCGCTTCTTCCTTCGACATCTCGTGTGCATCGGCCACTAAATCCCCCAACTTCTCGCGCACTGCGGCGAGCCGTAGCGGATCAGCGATTGTCGGATCCGCTTGCAGTTCCTGATCTATCAGCACCACCAGCAACATCAAGTCACCTCGATTCAGCGGCCATCTCTTGCCACCACTCTCTTCCTGTTTCTCCCGGCGACTTAATACATAAGTGCTGGCGGTTTCGTAATGCTTCCGTTGTGCGTCAGTTATCATATGGCGTGCAAACGTGGCCTGACTTTCGACGGCAATCTGGACTCGCAAATCTCACGGCTCAATCCAAAAACCGAAGGGCGGTGGCCCCTGGCTCCGGCGGCTTGGGAGGCGGCGCTGTGCTCATTTACCAACAATTTCATCCACAATTCCGTATTGCAGTGCCTGCTCGGCAGAAAGGACATGCCAGCTATCGAACGGAAGCGGAAGCCACGATTGGGGCAACCGCGACCGCTCGCGCCAGAACCGGGTGTAGCTGTCCTGAAGATCTGCCACATAGTCGGCGGGCGGTTTTCCTCGAACGGCCAGCCCGTAAATCAAAATTACCGCGCCGCGAAATGCGTGTCGCTTGCCCGTGCCAGCCGCCAACAACATCGCACCGCCGGAATTGCACTCGGATAAAGCGTAGGTGTCCACCGGTGACTGGAGATGGCGCATCACCTGCATAATGGCCCATGCGTATTTCATGTCACCGCCCGGAGTTTCCAGAAAAAGGTCGATCGGGTCATGTCCCTTGCTCTCCAAAAACAGCAACTTCTGAATCGTGACTTCCGCTGCCCGCTGGTCAATCGGTCCAAACAACAGAATTTTCCGGCTGTTGAGAACAGGGTCCGCGAAGTCTACTCGCGCTTCTGCCGGTGAAACCCTCTGCTCGGGCTCAGACATTCGCGGCGGCGTGGAGCATCCCTGGACCACCACTCCGAGAATTGTGAGCAAAACCAGATTAGTGAATGTGCGCATATTGTGCAGCCGCCTGACGCCAATTCCCGCCACGGCAGGGCGCGCCGCGGAAATGAATAACGAAAGCAGGAAAGCTCGAAAACATTCCCAAGGCGCCACCCGGCGTTGGCTCCAGTGCAGTGTTAGCCCACTCAATCGTCAATGCCACCTGAACTGCCATAAGCATGGATATGATATGACCTGATGCTCCCATACCCACCAGCAACATCAATAACATTGCCGCCCGGCGGAATACTCTGGCCGGGTTGCGGGAAGCCGTCAAGGTCGCCGAATAAATACAACCGGCTCCCATCGCACCAAAGTGGACGGCTCTGGACATAACCAATCTTGCCAAGATAACGAAACCGATGGTCAAAAAAGACGATGAAATTCCGGCCTCGTGGCGCTCTCATGTCAGCAATCACTCCTCGCTGGTCAGCCACATAAATAACATCGCCCTGCGAAGTCACGAGACGTCCAACATGGGAGAAATGTGAGAGCAATACCTGACGGCCATCCGGAAAGCCTGGCTCAGTGTGCCTGGCTGAATCCAACAATGCCGTTCGAACATCTCGCGGATGCGCCGTTGCACAGCCGCTTAAAACGGCAACAAATGCGAGCAAACAAGTTAAGAGGTGGCGCATGTGTCGAGTGGTCTAACGCCAAATCCCGCCCCGGCCGGACACGCCCGGAAAGGGAATAATGAAAACAGGAAAGCATGAAGGCGAACCCAAGGCGTCGCGCGGCGCAGGCTGCAGCTTGTTAGGCCATCGTCGGCTCGGATTTTCTGAACACATCATAAGCCTCGCTGATTGCCTTGCCCGCTGTCCGTCGGTCAACCTCGCCAAGTCTCGGCAGCAATCCAAAAGCCTGCGCTGCCGCCCCGGAGGCTTCGCGCCGCAAATCCGAGTGCTCCCGCCAGAATGTCGCCTCGACCCGTAAGACTGCCGCCAGCAAATCACCGCTGTAATAATCTCCCTCGGTGAATGGGTCGGCCTGCACCAATTCCAACGCCATCGGAACCAAATACTGCAAACCAATCTGCTGCCCAATCAGAATCCGCAAGCTCCCGGCTGTCAACTCCCTCAAGGGCACACGCCTCAAACGATAGCACTCGGTGACAAGATGCGAATCATAGATCGGTTCGCCCCAATCTTTGCCTTCAAGTTCCTGTAAGGACTTATTGCGGTCAATCTGCGTCATGGAGTGCGAAATGGCCTATCATTTAAGTGAGCTGCGGCAACGGCTGGCCTTCGCAGCTCGATCCTCTCATCCAGAGCATTCCCAAACGCTCCAGCTTAGAGATTAGTAAACGTGGTTCGCGGTGTCGACGCGGAATTTTCGTTTTGGCAATGGCCGGGCGCAGCAGATCAACGGGCAATGCATATTTGGTTCCGAGGGAACCCCTGAAAATAGCCCACCGTTTTAACGGTGGGTAATAGCCCCTATTTATGAATCCAATTGAGTCCCCCGGGGACGAAAGAAAATGCACTCGTTTACTTCATGTCGTTGAAATAATAGCCGATTCTCTTTCATCCCTGGCGGGACTATTTGTCCCTCTTGCCCGCGATCCCACCGTTGAAACGGTGGGCTATTCTCGGAAGTCCCTCCGGGACAGGCTCGTACCGAATCCCGAGTCTTCGGCGACGGGGTCATCGACGGCTAGCCGGCTTGCGCGGCAACACCGTCCAGCCGTTGATTGTCGCCCACGGGCGTGGAAAATATTTTTCAAAAAATGACGGAAAACCGTACCGTGAGGAATACAAGCGCGGCGCGCTGTGGTAAAAGGGAGGGATGAGGAATTAAAAGTTAAAAGTTAAAAATGAAGAATTGGAGTCCTTATGAATAGTACAGGCGGGGGCAGGCCAGTCGCACCGCGTCAAACCCAGTCCAAGTGCGGCAAACCATTTTCGAATGGGGGCGATCCGAGTAAATCCGACTAAATCCGACCAAATCCGGGTATTATTTTTATTTTTTTTTGTGAAACCGAACCCAACAACCCCAAAAAATTGTTTTGCCACCGAGACACCGAGCGCACCGAGGTTGTTTGCGGTTCGCTCAGTGATCTCTGTGCCTCGGTGGCAAATTCGTATTCGCACCGCGGGCGAAATGGCAGCGCCCCCCGGGCCAAAAATTTAACTAATTATAAGTAATTACAAGTAATTATAAGTAGTTTTTGAATATCCCCCGGGGGGGCAGGGCAGCCATAGGGAAAAGCTTTATGGCATGGGGCCGGATTTCGCGATGGTGTGCGTTGCTCTTTGACAACTGAATCGGTCATAGGAATTGAAAGGTCTCGCCGCGTGCAAATTGGCCGAGGCACCGGTATTGTGAGGATGTGTCCACGCATAAGCTCCAGAAGAGCTGGAAAGCAAAACTCAAATCCGTCGTGCCATTCGGGCTCGGGCAGGTCAAGCCCAAGCACTTCCGCGATATGCTGGGCATCATCTGGCGCAATCGCGACAACCTGCCTTACGCATGGAAAGTGCTGAGTCGCGGCGTATGCGACGGCTGCGCGTTGGGCGTCGCCGGGTTTCACGATTGGACCATCGACAGCATCCACCTATGCATGACGCGCTTAAACTTGCTTCGCCTCAATACCATGCCGGCGCTGGATGTAAAACTGTTGGAAGACGTCGCCAAACTCGAGCGCCTCAGCAATGCGGAATTGCGCGAGCTCGGCCGCCTTCCGTATCCGATGTTGCGCGAAAAGAATGCACCGGGCTTCCGCCGTTTGACGTGGGACGAGGCATTGGGCCGCATCGCCGCCCGCATCCGCGCCAGCGAGCCTCGGAGAGTGGCCTTCTTAATAACTTCACGCGGAGTGACAAACGAGGTTTATTACATGGCGCAGAAAGCCGCGCGTTTCCTCGGGACAAACAATGTGGATAACGCCGCGCGCCTTTGTCATTCGCCCAGCACGGATGCGATGAAACACGCGCTCGGCGTTGCAGCGACCACGTGCAGTTACAAAGATTGGTACGGCACCGACCTGATCATTTTCTTCGGCGCAAACCCGGCGAACGATCAGCCGGTCACGACCAAATATCTGCACGAGGCGAAACGACTCGGGACGAAGATAATCATGGTGAACCCCTATCGCGAGCCGGGCATGGAGCGGTACTGGGTGCCGTCCACTCTGAGCAGCGCCGCTTTCGGCACAGACATCATGGACTACTGGTTTCCGGTTTCGACGGGCGGGGACATTGCGTTCTTGTGCGGCGTAATGAAAGTGATGTTTGCCAACGGTTGGCACGACCGGGATTTTATTCGCGACCACACTTCCGCATTTGCCGAGCTGGAAGCAGGCATCGCCAAACTGGATTTCCCGGAGCTGGAAGCGCAAGCCGGTCTCACGCGCGAGAGTATGGAGGAATTCGCCGAATTGATTCACGCGGCAAAAAATGCGGTGCTGGTTTGGAGCATGGGAATTACCCAGCACGCGTTCGGCGGCGATGCCGTGCAGATGATCCTGAACCTCGGCCTGACCAAAGGGTTCGTCGGCCGCGACAAATGCGGGCTGATGCCCATTCGCGGTCACTCGTCGGTTCAGGGCGGCGCGGAAATGGGCGCGTATTCCACGGCATTTCCCGGCGGCAAACCCATCAACGCCGCCAATGCCGCTGCGCTGGCCCGGCAATACGGATTTCCGGTGCCGGATTGGCGCGGGCTGACGGCAACGCAAATGGTCGAAGCCGCCGCTTCAGGAGAACTGGATTTGCTTTATTGCCTCGGCGGAAATTTTCTCCGCACGCTGCCCGAGCCGGAGCAGGTCCGTCGCGCGCTCGCCCACGCGCCGATGCGCGTCCACCAGGACATCATCCTGACGGACCAGATGTTGATCGAGTCGAGGGAAGAAACGATTTTGCTCCCGGCCAAAACTCGATACGAGCAGGACGATGGAGGTATCGAAACGAGCACAGAACGGCGAATCATGTTCACTCCTGAGATTCCGCGGCAGGTGGGCGAGGCGCGCGCCGAATGGAAAATACTGCGCGACCTCGCCGCCGCCACGTACCCGGAGCGCGCCAAGTTGCTGGGCTGCGCGACCGGCTGGGAGATGCGGCAGGAGATTGTCCGCGTCGTGCCGTTTTACGAAGGCGCGCAAAATCTGAAAGCAACGGGCGATGCCGTGCAGTATGGCGGCCCGCACCTCTGCGCGGACTGGAAGTTTCCGACGCCGGATGGCAAGGCGCATTTTCGCATGGTGCCGCTGCCGCCCAGGCGGGTGGAGTCGTCGCAAACGAACGGGGCGCGGCAATTTATCGTCTCGACGCGGCGCGGCAAACAATTCAATTCTCTGGTTTACGCCGAGGTTGATCCGCTTAACGGGGCGCCGCGTGAAGCGGTGCTGATGAGCCCCGAGGACGCCGCGGAGTTGCACCTGCGCCACAAAGACCGCGTGGTGTTGACGAATGAGATTGGCAGCTATGAAGGCACCGTGTATCTGGCGCCGATTGCGCGCGGCAATCTGCAAATCCACTGGCCGGAGGGAAATGTCATCATCCGCCGTGGAGTCGTCGATGCCGCGGGTGGCGTGCCGGATTACAATGCGCGCGTGAAGGTGCAGCGGGTAGACAAGAATGGCTCGAATACCGAATAGATTTTACGACTGGTGGCTAAACAAGAAGCAATGACTGTAATAATGATATGGTTGCGACAACCACGTCTTCTAATGTGCGAAGTTTGGATGAACATCGGAGAGAAATGCTCCGAGTTGCGCAACAGATTCTCGATAATAAGCTGGGAATTGTCGCGGGCGCACGCGAAATAATATGGCGGGCTCGCCTTTTGCCTCTCCGTAACGACCCCGATGTTGGGATTTTCCATAAGATCGATTCCGAAACCAGCCATTTGCCCGTAGGGGAAGTTCGAAGTCGCTGGAGCATGGCGGCGCTGAAGAGGAAGGACGACGAATTGGACCGCTATGAATCGCAAGTGCGACCGACAGCATTGCAAGCCTGTGAAAGGCTCATCAGGAAATATGAGCGTGCAGATTATTCTGGCAAACCAATACCACACGCAATCACGGTCGGTCTTGCCTTGGCAATGATAGAGGGAACGCTGCAGATCGTGAGAGTCTTGCCCAATTCGCCTGCGGCCAGGGCAGGTTTATCGATCGGCCAGATTGTCCGGAAGATCGATGGAGTTGCGGTGGACCCAAACAAACCAGAGACGTGGAAAGGAAGGCAGCGCGGTGAGGTGGGTTCCAAAGTACAGATTGAGCTGGTCGATGTACTTCAGGGTGAGCCATACACAGTCGAGTTGACGAGAGTAAAGATTATGGCTGATGAGATGGGAAGGTGACTTTGTGTGCAGAATTTATGTTAAACGAGACGACAAAGGCGGCGACGCACCGGCTTCCGGCTGGCGTTGGTATCGCTACGGTTGACGTTGTGCGTTTCCGCAACGGCGAGAAAACGGAGCAGTCGACCGACGCCCTCGCTCGCGAGGAGCCGCTGGAAATCCGCGTGCGTCAGCGGAGCATCGCGGTGACGATGCGCACACCGGGACACGATCAGGAGTTGGCCGCTGGCTTCCTGCTGACTGAAGGCCTCATCAAAGGAGCCGGCGACATCGTGGAGATCGCGCCGTGCGTGCACAGCGAAACGCCGGAAAACTCGCTAAACGTATTTCTTGCGCCCGGCGTCGAGGTGGATTTCGAGCGTTTGACGCGACATGTTTTCGCCAGCTCCAGTTGCGGGCTTTGCGGCAAGGCCTCGATTGAAGCGGTGCGCCAGCAATTTCCACCCGTGACGTCGACCGCTACGATCTCTCGAGAAGTCCTGGCCGTACTGCCGGAGCGCATGCGCACCGCCCAGCAGAATTTCGCGGCCACCGGCGGTTTGCACGCCGCGGCAATCTTCGATGCGAGCGGCAAGCTGCTGGTGCTGCGCGAAGATGTTGGCCGGCACAATGCCGTGGACAAGGTTTTGGGCCACGGCCTGCTCACGAATCAGCTTCCGTTTGATTCTCATGTGCTGCTCGTGAGCGGGCGCGCCTCGTTCGAGATCGTGCAAAAGGCGCTGGCAGCTCAGATTCCAATCCTCTGCGCGATCTCCGCGCCATCGAGCCTGGCGGTTGAATTTGCGCGCGACAACGGGCAAACGCTGGTGGGTTTTCTGCGCGGGCAGACGCTCAATATTTACTCAAGACCGGAACGAGTTGTTGAAAGATGATCCCCGATCTTCGCGTTTTCGTTCGAAGCGCTATTGCGCGTGATTGAGTTGGAGAAATGACACTCACAGCCATGCTGTTAGTCGGCGGACAATCCAGTCGCATGGGAAGTGACAAGGCGACTTTGATGATGGGCGGCGAGCCGCTGTGGCAACGGCAGTTGCGTGTATTGCGGGAACTGGCGCCAGACAAAACTTGGATCTCCGCACGAACCCTCCCAGACTGGTGCTTGGATAATGTTGAGGTCATCCTGGACGAGCCGCCATCGCGCGGACCGTTGAGCGGCATTACGGCGGCGCTCGCGCACCTCCGGACCTCCCACCTGCTGGCGCTTGCCATCGATATGCCCAAAATGACGGCGGCGCACATCCGGAAACTTCTATGGCATGCCCAACCAGGCAGCGGAGTCATCCCGAAAATCGAAAACCGGTTCGAGCCGCTTTGCGCCGTTTATCCCGTCGAAGCATTCAACGCCGCACACCGTGCGCTTTCACGAGACCATCTGTCTCTGCAAAGTTTTGCTGAGAATCTGTGCCACGAGAATCTGGCCAGAAGCTACACGGTCCTGGACTCCGAAAAACATCTTTACCTTAACCTGAACGAGCCCGCTCAACTGCGAATTCCACCATAGCTGGAGCTGTCCTGTGTGAATCTGACAGGGTAGCTTTGCCTGCCCAAACGAGCCTCAAATCGCCTCCGCGACGACCGGTATAACCTCTTCGATGCAATTGCCTCGATGTGAGACAGCGGCGCCTCATTCGTGGACAGCCGCTTGCATAACCACCTTGTAGTCAGGGTTTTGATGTTGGCGTAATTGCTGCTTTCGACAGTCGGTTGCCGATTCCATCTGCGTTTCACAACCACACAATTTTAATGACTGACTTTGACCGAGAGAACAAGCGGATACGGCACGCGGGATTCACCTTGGCGGAAGTCGTGGTGGCGATAGCCATTTTCGGTATGGCTATGGGAGGGCTGATTTGTGGCTATGTCCAGTCCAACTATCGCGCTCAATGGTCTTCGATGTCCATGGCCGCGGAATCACTGGCCGCTCAATCTGTCGAGCAGGCCCGGGCCGCCAAGTGGGACACTCACGCAATAACGCCAGGAACAGGGCCCGGCACTAGTGATGAACTTCCAGCGCCGACAAATTATGTTCAGATTTTCACCAACTCGTTGATGGTTCCGGCAACCGGCCAGCCGATTACCGTGACCAATTACGTTTCCATTACCACGGCCTATGCAAATCCGCCCGTGCGCCAAATTCGCGCCGACTGCGCCTGGCGTGGCCCGTTCTCCGGCAAGTGGGTCTCCAACACGGTAATCACCTATCGGATATCAGACGAATGAGACTCACAACCACAGATTCTTTGTTTAGGCCGCGGAATACTGCCGCAGCCGGCGCCTTTACCCTGCCCGAGGTGCTGACAGCGATTGCTATTTTCGTGATGGTCGTGGCCTCCGTGGTAACGGTGCAGGTTATCGGGCTGAAATTGAATGCCCTTGCCGCGAGCAAATTGGTTTCCGCGGCTTCAAGCGCCAAGGTCCTGAATCAAATACGCAACCGCGTGCTGGAAGCCTATTCCGTTGTTGTCGGAAACGGAAGCAGCACTTCCTTCACTCCTACCGGATCCACCGGCAACGCGTTGCAGGTTTATCCCGGAGCCAACACCAATAATTTTATTCGCTTTTTTCAGTCCACCAACACGAGCGCTCTCTATGAGTGGAACAGCGCCAACAGCCAACTCTGGCTGCTTGCTTCCAATGTCACCAACGCAACGGTTTTTGGAACGCTGGATTTCCAAGGTAACATGTCGTCCAGCAGCACGGAACATTACACCATTCTAATGACCCTGCAATTCGCCCAGTTGGACTACCGGATTCCGACCAATACTTTCGACTATTACACGCTGCAAACGGAAATGACACCCCGCGGCCAATGATTTGAATCCCTGCCTTGAACGAAAGGAAACGAAAATGGAAACCGCGCGCAAAGTTCTTCGATTCAACAAACGGGGCTATGCCCTCCTGATAACCGTTGTTTTCGTCGCCATTGCGTTATCGTTGCTGGCGGGCCTGTTCAGTTGGACCGGTGGCGCGTCGCTGCAAACGGCGGAAAACAATTTGTTCCATGAGAGCACCGGCGCCGCGGATGCGGCGACCGAATTGACCATGGCGTACATGTGGCGCGATTTTAACAACCAGGCATTTGGTTCGCCAAGCACCTACAGCGGTTACTTGCCGAATGAATCAGCATGGCCGGTGCAGTTCGATTTCGGTGATGGCAACGGCAATGCCAATCAAACCGGCGTGACCACTCAACCGCTCAACTGGACGACCAATTGGATGGCCCTGAATGCCTTTAGCCCCCAATACTCCGGCCTCTACGCGTTTGTTGCGCAATGCACGGCCACCTCCACCGCGACCACGGCCAATCGGCCCTACAGGGTTGCAGCCACGGTGCGCCAGCAGTTCGAGTTGGCCGGCATTCCCATCTTTCAGTTCGCCGTTTTTTACAATATGAACATGGAGATCGACCCGGGCGCGAACCTCACCATGAACGGGCCGGTTTTCTCGAACGACGGCATCTGGGCCGCCGGCTTGGCGACGTATAATTCAGCGGTTTCCGCAGTCGGAATTGTAGCCACTAATAGCAACGACCCCTTCATGACCGGCAAAAGCGACAGCACGACCGCCACTTTCAACCAGGCCGTGACCACCAACGTGGATTCCTTGATACTCCCTATCGGTGGAACCGGCGGAACTAACTCCGTGCGAACGCTCCTCGGCCTGCCGCCGACCGGCGTTTCTCCTTATTCATCAGTCGGTGAAGACTATTTTGCTAACGAGGCCAACGTCGTCGTATCCAATTCGCCCGGCGGACAGCTCAAAGCTTATTACCAGGATCCCAACAATGCCACGGCTCTGACAGCGATACCTTATGACGCGGGCACGAATAATTACTCATTCGTGACCAATATTTCCTTCTACGATTATCGCGAGAGCAAGACCGTTCAAACCGTGCAAGTCAACGTTGGCGCGTTCAATAACTGGCTCAGCCCCAGCGGCGGCGGCCTCGGTTACAATAACCAGATGAAACTTCACAGCGGGCATTATATCAATTCCATCTACGTCTATAACAACGCGCCGATGACCGCCTCCACCTTGCCGGGGGTGCGCGTGGCCAACGGGGCGACCCTGCCAACCCAGGGCCTTACGGTCGTCACACCTGATCCGCTCTATGTTCTGGGGAATTACAACGCCAGCGGCACCTCGCTCAATAACGGCACCAATGTCTCGGGTACGGCTCCCGCCGCACTCATTGGCGACGCCATCACCGTTCTTTCCCCGAGTTGGTCCGACAGTGCTTACGACAGCGGCACAGCGGTTGGCAACCGCACTCCCACGCCCACCACCGTCAACGCTGCTGCCTTCGAAGGCATCGTCCCGTCCAATGGCAACAATTACAGCGGTGGCGTCGAGAACTTTCTGCGACTCCTGGAAAACTGGAACAACAGCGTCCCGTTGACTTATAACGGCTCCATCGTGGTGATGTTTCCCAGCCAATACGCGACGAACT
>Ga0206865_1069_pt1 | contig 32529 bp, 34 predicted proteins | sample Alteio_BWOrgCont_39_FD_152628 | JGI IMG/M metagenome (GOLD analysis project Ga0206865, IMG submission 152628) | Enriched cells from forest soil in Barre Woods Harvard Forest LTER site, Petersham, Massachusetts, United States -... | ecosystem: Environmental > Terrestrial > Soil > Temperate forest >...
CTTTCATAGAGCGCGCGCTTATCCTTAGCTGTGGGTATCAGAAATTCAGAGCCCCAGACACCGCCGCAATGGGCTTCTGGAAGCTTTTGGGTCATGCTGTTGATCCAGGCCGCATCACACGTCCACGTGCCATCCGCCGAAGTCACATGCGTCCCAATGACCATCGAGCCGATCGGCAAGCCAGGCTCCAAGCCGCCAGCAATGCCAAAGCTCATGATGCGTTTGGCACCACTTTTAACCAGCTCCCGTGCCATCCAACGGGCTTTTTGCGGACGCGCACCTGCACAAGCGATCTCAGCATTCCTGATACGCCGCGCTAAAACTGCTTCTGATTCAAGTCCACAAAGGATGCCGAGCATCGGGTCTCCTTACATACCGAACAAAACTTGGGTGGCGTTGCTCTGCTTCAAATTTTTATAGCGCGCCAACGTCCATACCGGAAAGAATGCCTTATAGCCATGATAGCTCAAATAGAACACACGTGGGAAGCCAACAGCCGTGTAATAGTCCTCTTTCCAGAGGCCATGAGCTGTTTGGGTATCCGTTAAGTGCTTGATGCCCTTGCTGACTGCAGGATGATCAACTTCGCCAGCCGCCATAAGACCTAATAAAGCCCAGGACGTTTGTGCAGGTGTGCTGACAGCACATTCACCTTTAGGCTGTTCTGTCCAATAGCTAGCGCCGTCCTCGCCCCAACCGCCATCCTCCCGTTGCTTGGCCAGAAGCCAATCGATAGCGCGACGGATCATGGGATCCTTGGGATCAACTCCAACGGCGTTCAGAGCACAGAGAACCGACCAAGTACCATAAACATAATTCGTGCCCCACCGTCCGAACCAGCAGCCTTCAGGTTCCTGTTCGCGCCGCAGGTAGTCAATGCTTGCCGCAACACCTGGATGTGTTTTGACATAACCGAGTTGAGCCAGCATACCAAGGCACCGCGCACTGACATCAGCACTAGGAGGGTCAAGTAAAGCCCCATGGTCGGCAAAAGGAATATGGTTGAGGTAATAATAAATATTATCGGCATCAAAGGCGCCCCATCCACCGTTCTTTGACTGCAACCCTAAGACCCACTCCGCACCACGTTCGATGGCATGGCGGTACTTATCCTTATCAAGCCGATCGAGCGCCATAACGACAACGGCCGTGTCATCCACATCAGGATAATGCGCATTATTATATTGGAATGCCCAACCGCCCGGACGGACATGAGGACGAAAAGCTGCCCAATCGCCAATCACATCTAAAACCTGTTTAGTGATTAGCCATTCACAGCCCTTTGCTAATCGATCCTTTGGCGCACCAGCTTCGATCAAGGCATGGAGGGCAAGGCCCGTATCCCAGACGGGTGATAAGCAAGGCTGGCAATAGGTGCGGTCATCTCCATCCACGACCAATCTATCAACCGATTTCCGTGCCACAGCAAAATCAGGATGGTCGGCACTGCGGCCAATGCAGCTATACATCATGACGCTGTTAGCCATGGCCGGATAAATGGCCCCTAAGCCATCCTCGCCATTTAAACGCTCCGTAACCCAGGCCACACATTTGTCAATCGCGCGCGCGCGGAGCTTCTTAGGCATATGGGGCTCAAAGAACCGCAAGACGTTATCAATCCAGCGGAATATGGGATTCCAGATTGAGCGGGTTCTATTGCTGTTCCAATCCTTGACTTCAGCCTGTGGTGTTACAAAAAGCTCATCAACCTTAATGTTCCGCGGGTTTTTTGCTTGTGGCTTTTGCGCCATGAGGACAAGCAAGGGCACAATGACCGTGCGCGACCAGTAAGCAACCTTACTGAGATGAAAGGGAAACCATTTTGGCAGGAAAATAATTTCAACCGGCATGACAGGCACTGCGTGCCAAGGCACGGCGCCAAATAAAGCCAATTGAATACGTGTGAAGACATTGCTTTTTTCCGCACCGCCAAATTCCAGGATTGCTTGGCGTGCACGCACCATGTGTGGTGCGTTGATATCATCACCAACACATTTCAAGGCGTAATAGGATTTAACGCTGGCGCTGATATTAAAATCGCCGCGATGGAACAGGGGCCAACCACCATGCGCTTCCTGGGTTTGGCGCAAATATTTTGCCATCCGCTCATGCAGGGGCTGCCGGATATCGCCCAGAAAATGGTCGAGCAGGATATATTCGGCCGGAATGGTAGCATCAGCTTCAAGCTCGAACGCCCAATGGCCATCCTCCTTTTGCAAATTGAGCAGGGCGTCTGTTCCTTGCTTCACTGCTTTATCGAGCGTTTCGCTGGAGTATTGCGCCAAAGGCGGTACGTTAATCGCTAGATTATCCATATTCTAAGGTCGCATGGGTTCAGAGTGCGGCGAGAATGCGCAAAAACCGGCAGGAAAACAAGGGTTTTAAGGTTACTGTTTGGTGCCGTAAAAACGGTAAAGTTTCATGCCCTGCTCCAAGGCCGCCATCCGGTGTGTCCAGGTCTGGATGCGCTTTAAGATACTGGCTTTGGTCTCTTTGTCCGGCTTGATGCCGCTAGCGAGGTAAACGGCCAGCCGCTTCAGCCCTAGCGGTATTTCCTTGCGGTAGAGAGCCGTCTGATCCTCATGGGTACTGATTGTAAAACCAACCTTTGCCCAAGCCTCCGCCATTTCAACAAGGCTCAAAGGCAAGGCGCCGTCTTCAAATTTTTGCCACGCACTGACCGCTGGTTTTTCCCGGTCTTCCGGATTGACGATGTAGTCCGTAAATGAAAGCTGTGCACTGGGCTTAGCGCAACCTGCTATTGCGGTGAAAAAAGTATTTTTGTCCTGGGCACGGTAAAAAGTTTCGCGTGCTAGGATACAATCATATTTTTTGGCCAAGGAAAGGCTGGAGGGTTCGTAAGTCGCAATAGGGTCATTTTTGCTCTTGCCCGCCATGATCGATAGCTCCATGCCGCGCGCGGCGACATCCGGGTCAGGCTCAAGTCCCGTAATGGAGAGTCCAAATTTTTCGGATATGATACGTGAACGGCTACCGAGGCCTGCCGATAAATCCAAGACGGCTTTATGGGCATCTAAAGATAAGGGTGCGATTAGTGCTTCTGTCATCACGACATCACAAGGGGTGACATAGCCCTGTCCCCACATTTTTTCTGAAATCTCGCCTGGCTCCGCATGCCAGATCTGAATTTGGGGGGCGGCAACAACGGAGGGTGCCGCAACCGGTGCTACGGCTGCTTCCTGTATCGTTGCTATCCGGCTCGCCATTGTTCGCGCCGCAGCTGGTTTGATGGGTGGCTTATCCTTGAAATGATCAATGGGGCTATCCGTGCCATCCTTCCAGAAATCATGGGCGATGCCCGTGATATAGCGCCTGGCGCGTGGCACACAAGTCTGCGCCATCTGCTTCACGTGGGGGATGAGTTGGGCTAAAGGGTTGGCCATAAGGAACGCGGAGAGGAGCTACGAATCAGCAATTCTAGCATGGATTAAAGCAGGGTTGAAATTAGGCGTGGCCAGCTTCAGCGGACAGCATAACAGGCGTAATACCAATTTTGGCCAAGGCGCGCTCCCACTTGGTATCCACCTCACCATCAAACAAAAGAGCATCGTCAGCGGGGGCCGTCAGCCAACCATTGGCCTTCATTTCCTCATCCAACTGGCCAGCCCCCCAGCCCGTATAACCAAGCGTCATAATGGCATATTCAGGGCCAGCGCCATCAGCGATGGCTTGAAGGATTTCTACCGTAGCGCTGAGTGAGATGGAATCGTCAATGCGTGTTGTGCCTTCGCGGAGGTAATCGGATGAATGCAAGACGAAGCCGCGGCCTGTTTCCACGGGCCCTCCAAAATAAACCGGGAGGTCGGGTGTATCGGTAGAGGTTTTAATATTGAGCTGCTGAAGCAAAGAGCGAAAATCGGCTTCACCAAAAAAACGGTTGAGCACCAAACCCATGGCTCCATTCGGGCCGTGCGAACAAACATAAATGACGGCATGTGAAAAACGTGGATCTGGCATTGTAGGCATGGCAATCAATAATTGGCCGGTGAGCCAATTCGATTGAGCTAATAAAGCCCCTTGTGGCGGTTTTTCTAAATCCATTCTCTTAGACCGATTCTATTTTTAAGGCTTCCTGATTATACAAGTTTATTGCATCATGAATAAAGTCAAAAGGTATGACCTCGAAAAACTTAGGCTCATGAAACACATCCGTTTTTTATTTCTGTTAAGCTTGGCCACTTTTGGTGTGCCTCACCAAGCCTTCGCTTTGGCAAGTGATTGGCAGAAAGATGATGCCGTCAGTGTGAGACTGATGGCAGGTGTTGATGGCGTAGGCCAGGGAACAACCATCCCTTTAGGCCTTGAAATTGAAATGGCCCCTGGCTGGCATACCTATTGGCGGTCGCCGGGTGCTGCGGGCTTACCGCCCCACATCGATTGGCAGAATAGCTTAACAGACGAAGGCAACCTCCAAGAGGCAACGCTCCTTTACCCTGCCCCCAAACGTTACACGGCCTATGGGCTGGAAACCGTTGGCTATCGCGACCATGTTGTCCTGCCGATTGACGCCAAGCTCCGCACGCCGGGCCATCCCCTGACTTTAAACGCTTCACTCGATCTTTTGGTTTGCAGTGCCATTTGTGTCCCTAAAAACTACACGCTTGCACTCACTATCCCCGCAGGTAATGCCACGGAAAATGCAGAAGCGGCTTTGATCAAGCAATTCCGTGACCAACTGCCGGGTGATGCCATCCAATCCGGGCTGCTTTTAAAGAGCGCTATTAACGACGGCCAAAGCCTAACCCTCAATATAGAATCGCGTGACACACTCCAGGCGCCAGATGTTTTTATTGAAGACGATAAAAATATCTCCTTTGCGGCACCTATCAGCAGGATAGCTGTCGATAAGCACAGCGTTAAATTGCAAGTCAAACCAGCAGACACACTGCCCGAAGGCATGACGCTTGCAGGAATGCCGCTGACCATTACTGTTATTGATGGTGATCATGCACTTGAGCAACATCTCATTACGCCACCCATTACAGTTGAACCACCCTCGCCTACACCCCAGCCCATGCCCTTAGGGATTGCTATCCTCTTTGCTATTTTGGGTGGGTTGATCCTCAATTTGATGCCCTGCGTCCTGCCCGTCCTTTCTTTAAAAATCTTGGGTGTTGTCAGCCATGGCGGTGGTGAAACCCGGATCGTCCGGCACAGCTTCTTTTTCACGGCTGCTGGTATTTTATTTTCATTCCTGATCCTGGCGGGCATCACAATCCTGCTGAAAACATTTGGTATGGCGCTTGGCTGGGGCGTCCAATTCCAACAACCTGTTTTCCTTGGTTGCTTGATTTTAGTCCTCACTCTTTTTGCTGCAAATATGTGGGGTTTGTTTGAAATCCAATTGCCTCGTTGGTTTGCGGATAATTTAAGTGAGGCGTCTTATCACCCGAAACTCGCGGGCGATTTTGCGACGGGCGCCTTTGCGACACTCCTTGCCACCCCCTGTACAGCCCCCTTCTTAGGGACAGCCGTAGGCTTCGCTCTCGCTGCCGGCCCTCTTGATATTCTGATAATTTTTGCAGCTCTAGGTTTTGGCATGGTGTTGCCTTATCTCGCCATTGCCGCATTCCCACGCATCGCGACAATTTTTCCAAAACCTGGAAAGTGGATGGTGTGGCTACGGCACGTCCTTGGCTATGCGCTTGCCTTAACTGCCTTATGGTTGATTTGGGTTTTGTCAGCACAAATAACACCGCGCTTTGCCATATTGGTTGGGCTCAGCATGCTGGGTATCGTCATTCTTTTATCTTTGCGTAAGACGACCATCTCACAACGCCTGGTTAGGTTTGGCCTGTTGGACTTTGCACTCGTTGCACTCGGTCTGATTATCAGCGGCTCTTTGATGCCTAAAGTTCCCGCAAGCATCGATGCCCTGTGGCTGCCGTTCGATGAGCACGCCATCGCCGCCGATGTTGAAGAAGGCAAGGTTGTTTTTGTTGATGTGACAGCAGACTGGTGCCTGACCTGTAAAGCCAACAAGAAATTTATCCTGTCACAGGATGAAATTTCCCAACGTTTATTCCATTCCAGCGTCATCGCTATGCAGGCTGATTGGACCAATCCCGACCCGCGTATCAGCATGTTTTTACAAAAATACGGCCGTTACGGCATACCTTTCAACGCTGTCTTTGGGCCTGGGATCCCCCAAGGGGTGGTGTTGCCTGAACTTTTAACGCCTAAAAGTATAGATGAGGCTTTGGATAGGGCATCAAGAGCCCCTTAATATTGAATCTTTATGCCTTAAGCCTTAGGGTACCAACTTCATTTTCCAAAGGAGACCTCCATGACTATTAAAGTTGGTGATAAAATCCCGTCTGTAAATCTCAAGCAGCTGACTGCCGGTGGCATGCAGGATCTTTCGACCGACAGCGTTTTCGCTGGCAAGAAAGTTGTCATGCTCGCTGTACCTGGCGCCTTCACACCAACCTGTTCAGCCAAGCACCTTCCTAGCTACGTCCAACATCTGAAAGATTTTGCGGCGCGCGGCATTGAAGTCGTATGCCTTTCCGTCAATGATCCCTTCGTCATGAAGTCATGGCAGGAAAGCACCAAGGCTGAAGGCATCACCATGCTAGCAGATGGCAATGGCACCTTCACCAAAGCCCTTGGGCTTGAAATGGATGGCACAGCTTATGGGCTTGGCACACGCTGTCAACGCTTCGCACTTTTTGCTGAAAATGGTGTTGTTAACACCCTAGCTGTCGAAAAAACGGGCGCTTATGATGTTTCGAGCGCTGAAGCGATGTTGGGGTCAATCGGCGAAAGCAAAGCTGCAGCCTAAAAAGTTTCGGTTCCTAGTTCAACGGCGGCGAAAGCCGCCGTTTTTATTTGCGGGATGGGTGGATCGCAGCAACGGCCAATTGGTCGGCACGCTCATTTTCAGGATGGCCATTATGGCCACGCACCCAAATGATTTCGACCTTATGCGGTTGCATGGCAACTTGAAGCCGTTGCCACAAATCGACATTCTTGACCGGTTTTTTGTCAGCCGTTTTCCAGCCGCGTTTGATCCAAGCGGGCATCCATTCCAAAGCGCCCTGTTGCACATATTTGCTGTCGGTATAAATTTTTACCTGAGATGGTTTTTTTAATGCCTCTAAGGCTGCAATAACAGCCATTATTTCCATACGATTATTGGTGGTGGCCGCCTCACCGCCAGACATTTCTTTTTCAACACCATCATAACGCAAGATGGCGCCCCACCCCCCAGGGCCAGGGTTACCACTGCAGGCACCATCAGTAAAAATCTCAACGGATTTAGCTGTTTCACTCATGCATCAAACCCATAGGCCGAGACATCTCCAACCATTTGATGGAAACGGAGTTTCGTCAAATATTCGAGTGGGTCCTTGAGTTTTACAAAAGTATCCGGCGTTTGGTTCAACCAATCATGCAGGCGCGTCAATAAGAACCTCATGGCAGAGCCGCGCGCTAGAATTGGCAAAGCTTTTTTCTCACCTTCCGACAAGGGACGTATCTGCTCATATCCCTTCACTAAGGCGCGAGCCTTAGTGATATTAAAAGCCGAGTTATTTTCAAAACACCAAGCGTTGAGACAAACGGCAAGGTCATAGACAAGAATATCATTGCAAGCAAAATAGAAATCGATCATGCCGCACAGCCCATTTTCATTAAAAAGAACATTGTCTGGGAAGAGATCAGCATGGATGACACCTGTTGGTAAATCCTGAGGCCACCTAAAACGTAGATAGTCCAATTCTTCCTGGAGCAAGTCGCCCAACCCTGATGACACTTCATCAGCACGGGCTTTTGAAAAAGAGAGGAGCTTTTCCCACCCATCGATGGAGAGGATGTTCGGCCGCTGCATCTTGAAATCAGCAACAGCATTATGCATGGCAGCAAGCGCATGGCCTGTTTCGCCGCATTCCTGTGGCGCAATACGGGAGAGAGCGCGGCCATCAAGAAAACTGAAAAGGGCGGCGTGCCGTCCCGCCAAATGCCCCAGCACCTGACCATCGCGCTTTTTAATGGGTAAAGGGCAAGGTAGCGCTTTATGCGCTAAATGCTCCATAAGCCCTATAAAAAATGGCAAATCCTCTGTCTGGACACGTTTTTCATAAAGCGTCAGCACATAACGCCCGAGGGTCGTTATGACGAAGTAATTGGTGTTTTCGATGCCTTGCCAGATAGGGGCAAGCGTTTGCAGCGTGCCCAGGTCATAGGCATTTAAAAACTCGGCTACATCGCTTTCGATAACTTTAGTGTAGACAGCCATAAGAAGTGTTTAGCATCTTAAAGTTTCCTTGCAATCTTTTCGCCAAAACCAGGCCAGCCCTTGAAGATTCTTTTCATTACAGCGAACCGCGTGGGCGATGCCGTCCTGTCGACAGGGCTTTTAGCGGCATTGATCAGGCAATATCCGAATGCCAGGATAACCATTGCCTCGGGGCCCTACGGCGCTGATTTATTCCGCGCTGTGCCGCAGTTAGAACATTTGATTATCCTCAAAAAACGTAGCTGGAACCGGCACTGGCTTGGTTTGTGGCGTGAATGTCTGGGTACACAATGGGATTTGATTGTTGATTTACGCAACAGCATTGTCTCGCGTCTCTTGCGCGCTCATAAGCGCGCTTACCATAAACATAGATCATCCCAGCATAAGGTGATCCAAAATGGTGCTGTGCTGGGACTGCAGCCCCCGCCTGCTCCCTTTATTTGGTTAGACGCTAATGCTGAAAGAGAAGCGGCAAAACTATTGCCCATAACGCGCCCCATTCTGGCCCTGGGTCCCGCAGCCAACTGGCCGGTCAAGCAATGGCCCATCGAACGCTTTTTAGAACTTGCCCAAAAACTCACGGCACCCGATGGGCTATGGCCCCATGCGCCTGTCATGGTTATTGGCGATGAAAAAGAACGCGCACAAATGCTGCTATTGTTAAAGGGTATCCCTCCTGAACGCCGCATTGAAGTTTTAGGTAAAGATCTTTTGACCGTAGCCGCGTGCTTGAAACAAGCGGGCCTCTTTATTGGCAATGATTCAGGATTGATGCATATGGCAGCTGCTGTTGGCACACCAACACTTGGTTTATTCGGCCCTGGCTACGAGGACATTTATGGGCCCTGGGGTAATCGCAGCGCTTTTGTGCGAACAGTTGAAAGCCGTGAAGAATTACTCAGCCGCTTACCCGATGCCCATGCGCGTGAGCCTAACCTGATGGGTGGATTAAGTGTTGAGCGCGTTCTTGAGGCTGTTAAAAAGCTTTTGGCTAAGACGGCTTAATCACCTGTAATGCCGTGGATAAAGTCACTGAAAGCGTGTGAGATTTCATTTGTCACAGCACCTGTGAACCCTCCATTGGATGATAAGAGGTCACGCTCAGGGATATTGGATTCCACCTCAGCCATATAATCATGCCAGAGCTCGGCTGGCATGCTGCCGCCGACGATCTTGCGCATCGGCTGATTGTTATCATTTCCCATCCACACGCCTGTCGTATAATTGCCTGTAAAACCAAGGAACCAAGCATCACGATAATCCGAGCTGGTGCCTGTCTTGCCCGCCACAGGCCGCCCAGCGATGGCGGCGCGCTTACCGGTCCCTGTGCGCACAACTTCCTGCATCATGCCGACCAGGGTTTCGACAGCGCGTTCGCTCACCGTCATGGGTGGGGTGACATCGGAATGTTGATAAAGAACTTGCCCCTGACGGTTACGAATTTCCTTAATGGCATAAGGCGTAATGGCACGGCCACTTGCCGCCAATGACGCATAGGCACCTGTAAGCTCCAAAGGGGTTACTTCGCTGGCACCCAAGGCCAAAGCGGCTTCGCGTGCTAGCGGTGAAGAGATCCCAAGGGCACGGGCTGTCGAGATCACATTATCCGCTCCTGCCCGCTGGAAGACGCGCACAGCAACAGTATTGATGGATTCTGCCAAAGCCTCGCGCGCCGTGATAGGCCCACGATATTTGCCATCGAAATTCTCTGGCGACCAACTGCCAAGCGTTATGGGTGCATCAAGGAGAATGTCATCAGGCGTCAGGCCTTGCTCAATAGCCGCTAAGTAAACGATCGGCTTAAAGGCAGAGCCAGGCTGGCGCATAGCTTGTGTAGCACGATTAAATTGACTGCTACGGTAATCGCGACCGCCGACCATGGCGCGGACAGCACCATCATTCGCCAAGGTCACAAGGGCTGCTTGGGAGACATCACGATTTTCCTGTTTCGAGAGGATAGCATCCACATCGCGCTCAGCCGCACGCTCCATATTAAGATCAAGTGTGGTCAGGACGACAATATCTTGTGACGCATCTTCCAATAAAGGTGCGATCTGGTCTTGCACCCAATCAGCAAAATATTTGCCATCCCCTGCTGAGCCTGGCTTATGAACCGGCGGCGGCACACTTGCTATGGCTTCGCGCCGTTGTTGTTCAGTGATATAACCTTCATCAACCATGGTTTCTAAAACCACTTTGGCACGAGCCATCGATTGAGCAGGGTCATGAGTAGGTGCAAAACGCGAAGGTGCCCGTAGAAGACCAGCAATAGTCGCAGCCTCCATCAAATTAATTTCGCTGACGGGTTTGCCAAAATAAAGGTGTGCGGCGGCATCAACACCATACGTGCCGTTGCCCAAATAGACGCGGTTCAAATAGGCAGTTAGGATTTGATCTTTGGTATAAGTATGTTCAAGCCAAAGCGCCAACATCATTTCCTGCACTTTGCGTTTTAATTTACGCTCAGGTGACAAGAATAAATTTTTGGCAAGTTGTTGTGTGAGGGTCGAGCCACCTTGCACAACATGGCCTGCGGTCACATTACGGACAGCAGCACGCAGGAGGCCAAAAACATCAATACCGAAATGTGAATAGAAACGCCTGTCTTCGATTGAGATGATCGCTTCCGGCAAATATTTTGGCACATCAGCCAATGTCACATGCTCGCCGTATAAATCACCGTACCGTGCAAAAACGGTGCCATCATCGGCTTGCAAAGTGACCGAGGGACGGCGTTGGGGCTGGGTGATCTGGTTGATGTCTGGAAGGTCGAGTGCGCAATAAATGACAAACAACGCAGTCAAAATACCGCCCCAAATCACAGCCAGGATGCCCGCCCTGATGACTGACGACATAAAACTTTTTCCTCCGCGCGGAGCATTGTCCTTACGCGGGCCAAAAACGCGACGCTTCTTTGCCATAAATCTCCGGGGGAACTAAACCAACTGGCGAGGCTGAACATTACCAGAAATAATGGAAATAATAGGGCAAAAAATCCCGGTCGAAGCCAGTCTCCCCTTAAGATGCGGTTGTGGGTTTAAAAAGGTTGAAATTTTCCCATATCGCACTAAAGCTGCCTAAAAGAGGCGCACACTCTCGAGGGGAACCTATGTTTAAAAACGGCCTACTCTTAATTTTTACCCTTTTTATGGTGGCGGCTTGCGCAACCGATAATCAACACGCCCCACTCACTAATTTAAGCGACATCAAAAATCACCTGATTGAATACAAAAACTCTGGCGCTTACGAAAGCGATATCAAAGCCGTTACCCATGAAGCCCGCCTCTATATCGAGATCCAAGCCCATCAAGTGCCACGTCCTGCCTTGGTACTTGATATTGATGAGACCTCCCTTTCAAATTGGCCGGCCTTGCAAGCCAATGATTTTGGTTGGATCACAGAAGGACCCTGCAAAAACCTCCCCCAAGGCCCTTGCGGTTTCAAGGCCTGGCAGGCTTTAAGCAAAGATGAGGCCATCGCCCCCACACTCGGCCTTTTCAAGGCAGCCAAAGCCCATGGCGTTGCCATCTTCTTTATTACAGGTCGCGATGAAAGCCTCCGTAAGGCAACCGAGAAGAATTTACATGATGTGGGTTATGACAGCTGGCAAGAACTCATCATGCGCCCCAAAGGCACCACGACGCCATCGGCCACTGATTACAAAACCCCTGCTCGCGCTAAGATTGAAGCCGAGGGTTATACAATTATTGCAAATGTAGGGGACCAGCCGAGTGACCTAGCTGGTGGCCATGCTGAGCGGACATATTTAGTGCCCGATCCGTTCTATAGGATACCTTAAGATCTCGAATTATAAACCTAGAGTAAGGCCTGCTTTTGGAGCCCTCTTGCCAGGCAGCGCAGCGCCCAAAGCCTTATTAGCAGTAGCCTCTGCTTTGCCGACATTTTCTTTTGTAGGCTGGTAGTTTCCGTCCGTGACAGCTACTTGAGATCCCTTTACGTCCCCATCCCTATTTACAGATACTTCGGCTCTTACGGCAGGACGTTCAGCAGCGAATGTTGTATCGCCACGCGTATCCCTGGAAACTTCAACACTCCCGCCGGGTGCAGCTTCTTTAATATCGATTGACCCATTACGGCCATGTTGGATTGTTTCTTTTGCGCCAGCTGGCGCTGCTGCACGGGCAGCCTTTATAAGATCTTTTTGATCTAAAACGCCGTAAGGACCTGTTGCACCCATAATAAACTCCACAAAAATGTTTTTCGAATATGAAATTGAAGAATAGGCGAAAGCCTTCAAGAAAAGCTTAATTGTCGTTATTCAAAATCATAGGAATTTACTGTGGGAATTCTAGGGAACAACGGCAGTAATTATCTAAAAGTTTAGGGAAAATGGTGCCGCTTAGGTGACTCGAACACCTGACCCTCTCATTACGAATGAGATGCTCTACCAACTGAGCTAAAGCGGCACTGCTTAATCCTTGAGCTTGATGCTCATAATCGGTTCAATTGAAACCGTCAACTTGAAGTCTCTTACTTGCCTTTACGTGCAGCAGCAGGAGCACCCCGCTTCACGCCGTAGAGTTCCAAGCGGTCGCCAATGATATCATAGCCCATATCGGCCGCGATCTTACGCTTAATGGCTTCCAGCTCTTCACTTTTGAATTCCATCACTTCGCCGCTATTGACATCTATCAAATGGTGATGATGCTCTTCGCGGTTTTCCTCGTAGCGCGAGCGGCCATCGCGAAAATCGAGCTTCTCGATGACGTTAGCGTCCTCAAACAAGCGCATGGTGCGATAGACAGTGGCAACACTAATTTTAGGATCTATGGCTGCTGCACGGCGGTAAATGGCCTCCACATCAGGATGGTCGTGGGCTTCCGATAAAACGCGGCTGATGACGCGCCGCTGTTCAGTCATTTTAAGGCCGCGTTCAGAACAGATTTTTTCAAGTCTTGATGTCATAAGGGGCAAGATAACCTTAAATTTGGCCTTAAGTCACGCCCCTTTGGCCGGTTTTGCTAGTGATAAAGCATGCTTGCCAGGACGGCCAACCTTGCTTATGAAGGCTTCTTGTGCCTATGGGATCGGAGTTTAAAGAATGCCTTACGTTGTTACCGAAGCCTGCATTCGTTGCAAATACATGGATTGCGTCGAAGTTTGCCCCGTTGATTGTTTTTACGAGGGTGAGAACATGCTAGTCATCAGTCCCGATGAATGCATCGATTGTGGCGTGTGCGAGCCTGAATGCCCGGCTGAAGCGATCATTTCCGATACCGATAAAGAAGCCGAAAAATGGCTGGAGATGAACCGCGAATACTCCACTAAATGGCCCAATATTACGCGTAAGAAAGATGCGCCAGTAGATGCCGATGAATGGAAGGGCAAAACTGACAAATTCGCCAATAACTTCAGCGATAAGCCCGGCCAATAGCCAAATATCAACCTAGGGTTGATGAAACTCATTAACGTGGTTAAAAATCGACTCGTCATCGAATCGAATAAGCATCTGATTTTGTTACGTAATTAAAATTATCCGCCGAAAGCTTTGTAATAATCCCTAATAAATGGTATATAATTACTCATGTCAGGCAGTTGTCCTGACGAACGTGCCAGGGATTAAGTCCTCATCATTTCTAAGTGGCAACAAAGCTTTGCCCTAATCTGCCGAAAGGCAGATACAGGGAAAAATTTTGCAAAGAGCCGAGAATGAGGATGAAGAGTCGGAAGCAAGTTCTTTCAGATACTGACTCTTTCTAGTGCCCACGTTTCGTCATGATTGGTTGTTACACTGACACCCGTAATTCTTAAGCGAGAGGAAGCGATACCATGGCTGAGAAGTTGGAATTCAAGAAGGGTGATTTTGTTGTTTATCCCGCACATGGTGTTGGCCGCGTTGAAGGTATCGATACATTCTCGGTATCGGGTCAGGACGTCACGCTTTATTCTATTTCATTCGAGCAAGACCGTATGCGCCTGAAGGTGCCGGTTGCTAAAGCCAAAACATCAGGCCTGCGTCGCCTGTCCTCACGTGACCGTATCAAGGAAGCTTTGTCGACCCTCCAAGGTCGTTCAAAGATCCGTCGCGTCATGTGGAGCCGCCGTGCCCAGGAATATGAATCAAAGATCAATTCAGGCGATCCAGTATCAATTGCTGAAGTCGTGCGTGATTTGCATCGCGGTAGCGATCAACCAGAACAATCCTACAGCGAACGCCAGATCTACCAGGCTGCGCTGGAACGCTTAGCCCGTGAATTGGCTGCTGTTGAGAAGATCGACCAGCAAAAAGCGACGCTGAAACTTGAAAATGTGTTGACCAAAGACCGTGAAAAGAAAGCGGCTTAAGGTAACGAAGGAATTTAGCTGTCATACTAACTTAGGCGGGATGCAAATCCCGCCTTTCTTTTTAAAAAACTTATATTTTAGGGAGAATATTATGCCGTTAACTGAAAGACCGGGCTGGATTATACCAGCTGATGAGACTCCACTCTCCTCATTCAAGAATGCCTTTACACCTCTATCTGGTAAACCAACCTTGGGGGAAACTTCCGGCGGCAACCTCTGCACTATTACCGATAAAGAAATTGAGAGGGGGTATTACCTCAGCCCTGAAGGCTGCCCGCAACCCAATTCTTTGGAAAGCACAATTGTACGTGGTAGTGGCCGGCTTAGGTATGTCCATGTACCAGACATGCTGCGCAAATAATTACGGCGTAAACAACCCGCGGATTTCCTGAACACGTTTTTGGTAAAACTGCGCCTGCTCTTTGTTCCCTAGCACGTCATAAACGTAAGCAAGCCCTTCACAGGACGGCAGGAAGTTGGGATTGAGTTCCAACGCCCGTTTGAGCTCAGCGATAATCTCATCGGGATGAGATTGCCAATCACCTTCCTTAAACAAGATAGCCGCTATGTTTTGATGAACGTCAGGCAAGACATCATATTGCTGTACTGATTGATGCAACAACAGCAAGGCTTTGTCATAATCACCTTTTTGCGCATAGGCATTGGCCAGATTATTGAGAGAGCGCGTTGAGGGTTCTCCATATTTCAAGACATTCGGGTAAAAGCTAAAGGCGTCCCGCCATATGGCATTTTGGTTGTACGTCATAACACCATACGTGCCGGCCAAGGCTAGGCAGAGTATGGCGATGACAACCTGAAGTTCCTGCGTAAATCTTTTCTCACAAAATTTTACGAAACTTTGGGTGAACCCCACCCACAGCCCGATCGATGGTAAATACATCCAATGTTCGAGGAACAAGGAGTTCAGGGGGAACAGAAGCCCTGTATTCAAGCTATGGGCACCCAAAAACCAGAGGATGCCCCAACTCACAGCCAAACCCCGCTTTGCCCTACCCCAAGCCAGTTGCGCAAGTGTCGCCACCACAAGGACAGCACCCGTCATAACATCTGGATGCAAGGCGCTCATATAGACTGGGAATTGCCGTTCGTAATGTAATCCCCAGGGATAAATTAAAAGCTCGGCGTAAAATGGCAAAGTGGCAAGGAAAGTATAAATTCTTATCAGGAGATGCGTTGCGTAGAGATGCAGCGTTGCGTTCATATCAAAGCTATGGTCGAATTTTTGAAAATCCAACACCGTCATACGCAATGCGTAGTAGGCTCCCGCTATGAGGAAGAACGGCCAGAGCCGTAAATAAATCTTCACGTTCTTGCGATCTTCACTGACCAAGAAAAGACAAGCTGCCGCCAACAACGGAAATAGAACCGCCGTTTCTTTGCTTAAAATCCCCAACACCATGATCAGACCAGCAACGGCAATGCGGCGTAGCGAGAAATTGGGTAGCAAGACCAACAAACCAATTAGGCAGAAAAATACGTAAAGCGTATCGGCCGTCGCACTCATGTAGGTTACAGCTTCAGTGTGAAGCGGATGGAGCCCCCATAACAAGGCCCCCAAGAAAACCGCTATCGGTTTAAACCCGAGCTTCCTGCCCAAGGCAAAAACCAGACAGACATTGGCTGCGTGCAAACCAACATTCAACGCATGAAAAGCGATGGTCGAAAAACCGAAGAGCGCATTGACCAAAACATAAAGCAAGATTTGGAGCGGGCGATAAAAATCATTGACGATACCAGCACCACCCGCCGCCGATGAGACAAAGATGTGCGAGATCGGGCCGCCATTAATCACATACTGGTTGTGCAGGATCAGCGTGTCGTCATCAAATAAGAATTGATTGTGATAAACGTTCGAGTACGCCATCAAAACCGCCAGCACTAACGCCAGATAAGGTGCTGATTGGCGAACAAGGTGGGGAAGACTGATAGGCTTCATGCAGGCGCCTGTGGCCATTTTCCGTTTATTTAGAATCACATGCTCGCCATACATAACCACTCCTGTCAACGCAGCGGAGGGCTCCAAACGTTAAAAAAAGTTTAACGTGAGGCTTGCAATGCCGTGAGTCGCATGATCATTTCGATCTGTATCCATTCCTGATTCGTTACGGAGTTGCCGTGAACGAGAAATTCGCAGAACTAGGCGCCCCGCGCCGTATTTGGGCCGTAGCCGCTATCCATGGCGAGATCGATCGCCTCTCCACTTTGCATGACCATTTGGCCAGCCGCTTTGGCGTACGTGATCGCCTGGTCTATATGGGGAATTACCTCGGCGTTGAATCGCGCAATAATACGGCCCTATTCGATGAGATCCTGGCCTTCCGTGCGGCGCTCCTTTGCAAGACTGGCATGGAGCCCTCCGACATTATTTACTTGCGTGGCCCTGCTGAAGAAGCCTGGCAACGCTTGCTCCGTTTGCAATTTGCCCCTGTGCCTTTACAGACTTTAGAAAAACTTTTGGCATCGGGTGTTGAAGCCTATCTTCGCCTCTATGGTGTCAGCATCAATGATACCAAATCAATGGCACGTGCCGGCAGTATGGCAATCACGCGCTGGACAAACCAGTTACGTGCTTTGCAACGCGCGGCACCAGGCCATGAAGCCTTAATCTGCGGCATGCGCCGTGCAGCTTTGGCGCAAGCTGCACCAGACCAGGAAAAACTTCTATTCGTGCCAGCAGGCTTTGATCCCTCTCGTTCGCTCGAAGACCAGGGGGATGCCCTGTGGTGGACATCAGCAACCTTCCAAGTCTCTGGCCGTGCCCAGAATTTCTATAGCCGCATCGTCCGTGGTTTTGACTCCGTCAATACCGGTGCTGACTTGCAAGAAGCTGCCGTGACACTTGATGGCGGCTGTGGCCGTGGCGGTCCTTTGATGTGCGGTTGCTTCACACCAGCTGGCAAATTGATTGAGGTGATTGCGGTGGGCGGCCAAGGCGTCCTTGAAAGCGCACCGTTCGAGCGTGAAGTCGCCAATGACTTCTTTGCTGCCGAAAGTAAAGTCGCACTTGGCAAGCCAGAGCCCCTACGTGAGTTCGGTTACCAGGTTTCAGCTTAAAATTCAGAAGATTAGTCCAGGAGCCGTGCGACGAAACGCTTCGTCAACATCCTGCATTGTAGCTTTTAGACCCAATTGATTTAAGGATGTAACGCCGAACTCCGGCAGACCACAAGGTACGATGCCTGAGAAATGCGTCAGGTCCGGGTTCACATTAAGTGCCAAACCATGATAGGCAACCCACCGGCGCACACGCACGCCGATCGCGGCAATCTTCTCATCCTTGCCATTGCTATCAACCCAGATGCCAATGCGACCCTCACGCCTACCAGCAGCGATATCGAATTCCTTCAAGGTACGGATGACCCATTCCTCCAAACGCCAGACATGCTGCCGCACATCTTTGTCGCGCTGGCGCAAATCAGAGACCACGTAGATCACCCGCTGCCCGGGGCCATGATAGGTGTAACGGCCACCGCGACCGGTCTCGAACACGGGGAAACGCGAGCCATCGATGAGCTCATCAGCTGAGGCACTGGTGCCAGCCGTATAAAGGGGCGGATGCTCAAGGAGCCATAAAAGCTCATGTGCTGTACCGGCTTCCACCGCAGCCACGCGGTCTTCCATGGCCTTGAGGGTTTCAAGATAAGGCGCCGAAGTAGGCTCAACGCGCCATTCTGGCTTAGGGTTTAAAGCTTTATGGGCCGCTGTTTTCATGGCGCGCATCCTACGCCAAAGCCCTCAATAATGCCAACAAAGGCCTTAGCTAGGCCAAGGCTTGCTTCAAGCGGCCTTCCTCTGCTAAAGCCGTGTGCCTCCAAGTTGTTATGACGTGCGGTCGTGGCGGAATTGGTAGACGCGCAGCGTTGAGGTCGCTGTGGGAGAAATCTCGTGGAAGTTCGAGTCTTCTCGACCGCACCATTTTTTAAAAATGTGAATAGCCTTTACGACCCAGTCCGGATCTTGGTGACGTTCTCAGGGAGTTTTTCGCCCTCGTCCTCACCTTCGTTAAAGGAAAGGCCTGCCATTTCCTCTTCAATAATTGAGGCATAATCCTGCTCGTCACTCTGTTCGGCCTTGGGATCGACAAAACGTTCGCGAGCAAATTTGCGCATGGTATCCCAAAGGGGGGCGGACTCTGTCACAACAGCTGGCTGCGTTTCCGTTGCAACGACAGGGTTATTGATGGCTGCATTGCTCGTATAAACGGAGTGAGGTTGGTGCATCGATGAGAGATGTCCTGTTTGTTCAATCGAGGCCAAACGCGGCAACACTTCTTCAATATGCTGGCAAAGGGTTAGTAAAGCCTGACGTTTTGGTGTTGTCTCTGCACGCGTTTCATCATCAGCATAATAGGCAGCGTAGTCGCTGGCTTGGCCATAGATCGAGGCAACCTGACGCGCAAGCTCAGCACCTAACCAGCCCAAACGTCCAACATAAGCTTGGTAGAGGGTAGCGCGAATGCGCGGCCAGACCATGGCTTTGTCCTCAGCTTCGGTTGGTATCATTTTCAAACGCGCCTGGCAGACAGCGCGTGCCGCCATTAACTCACCCCGCAGGGCTGCTGCAATGGCTTTCATCTCGTCACGCTTTTCTTGGCGACGCTGACGCGAGATGACACTCATAATACTCAGCGCTGTTACCAGCATAATGAGGCCCGTGATCAGCAATTGGTAACGCATGAAGAAGTTCGGTTCCGTCACAGGCAATGCCAAAGTGTCATCAACAGGCGGAGCCGTGATCGTTTCCGCTTTGGTCATCGAGGAAACCTTGGCCTGGACTTCATCGGGAATGGTCTTAGCTTCAGGTTTTTCGACCTTGGCTGGTTTTTCAACAGTCGATGACAAGGGCGTTGGCAGTACAACTGAGACATCGGGCTTTACGGGTTGCGCAAGGGTGACCGGCGCAGGAACGCCTGACCATAGGCCTGCCTTCTGGCCTTGGGCTGATTGTTCAGCTGACATATAAGCAATACCAAGGTCGCTGGACGACAAAGATCCACGCGCAGTCACAGCAAAGCCATGGCGCAAAAGCTCCATTGCCATGTCAGAAATATTTGGTGTGCGGCATGTCGCTAAATAACGGCCAGCTTGATCTCGGTCACGCACCAAGCATGTAACGTTCTGACCATTCACCATGGCGTCCAAAGCGGCGCGCGCTTGTGGCCCAAAACTAGCTGAAAGCTGCGGCAGGACAACACCGAACAAGCGCACATCAATATCGTTGATGTGGAGTTTTTCTGTATCAATCACCGTCATCTGGCCTTGGATAGTACTGGAGGGCGCAACGGCTGGCTTATGCTCTGGCAAAGCTTGCCGGTTCACGGGAGTGCGCGGCATAGCGCGCGGTTTTGGCGCTTCTTGCGCAAGGACAAAACCTTGAGTTAGCAAAAGAACTGTCAATGATGTGACAAAAAGTTTTTTCATTTTCTTACCTTATAAAGTTAGCATTTCACCTGAAACCAGAAGCCATGGCTATAGCGGCCTCAATCTCGGTCACGGCCTTGGCGACTGCCTGGCCAATAAGATCCATACGTGCGACCAATTCGATCCGCGGGAGTGCCGCTGCCAATTCTTGGCTACTGAGAATATGCCGGAACAACCCGCAGGCATGTCCCAGCGCTGTCAGCATCATATCATGCGGCGATGGAATATCATCCCGCAAAATAACCCCTAAAATCCGCAACTTAACCTCACGCATCTCTTTATCGTGCACAATGGGGTAACGACGCGATCCAAAGACCCACAAAATCTTCTTATCTTCGCGCTTCAGAATACCCCGTTGTTCAAGCCGCCGCAGCGCCTTCTCACAAAGGGCTTCACCTTCATCAGAGAGCTGCCGCAACCAATAGGTAATCGGGTGCGGTGTCATAACAGGGGCCAGCGCCATGGTCTCAAGAACAGGGTCGAGGATATCGTCGCCGACCGGGCGTGTACTGACGATGAACATATCTTTCAGATCATTATCAAGCCGGTTGCGGATCGTGAGATCCATGAGGACGGCACCAGCAACGGCACAATCTAATGAGCTGCGGGCAAAGGAATAAAATTGCCCGGCACTGTCATCCAGCGCGAGCAACAGAAACTCTTCAAGTATAGTTAGTGGCGTTTTTGAAAGATCACTCATTGACGCTTGTGCGTGAAAGGCAGGGCTTCTTAAGCAGCCATCCTAGCAAAGGCTTTGTCTTTATTGCTATAGGCAGGGATAATTTCATTAAAGCCACAAGCTTCGAACATTTCCTGAGGTTGGCCTTGCAAGTTACAAACAACCAGCTTGCCTTCAACTTGTTTCATTTCCTTAGCCATTGTCAGCATAGCGCGCAACCCTGCGCCAGTCATAACCGTCAAACCAGCGCAATTGAGGACGAGTTCCTTAGCACCCCTCTGGATGAAAATCCGGGCATCCTGCTCAAAATCAATGGCAGCATCACAATCCAAGCGGGATGCCATTTCCATGATCTCAGGCTCTTTTAAGTTCCAAGATTCTGTAGCCGTCGTTTGCATGGATATCTCCATTAATGCTGGGTTTGCCAAAGCGGGGCTAGTTAACTCCATTCCTTGCAAGCAAACAATACGAACAATAGTTTCAATAAAGAGGTTTTAAGCGAGGGGCTTGAAACAAGCTATTGATATTCCAATATAGTTACGGCATCTAAACGCGGCATAGAAACGAGGCCCTTTATGAACCAAATCCCCGTCACCGTACTGACCGGCTACCTAGGCGCAGGCAAAACCACCCTGCTCAACCGCATCCTCTCTGAACCCCATGGCAAGAAGTATGCCGTGATCGTCAACGAGTTTGGCGAAGTCGGTATTGATAATGACCTCATCGTAGGCGCCGACGAAGAAATCTTTGAGATGAACAATGGCTGCATCTGCTGCACCGTGCGCGGGGATCTCATCCGCGTCATCTCCGGCCTCATGAAACGCGCCCAGAATTTTGATGGCATCCTGATCGAAACGACCGGCCTTGCCGACCCAGGCCCCGTTGCACAGACTTTCTTTGTCGATGAGGATGTCGCCAAGCGTGCCAAACTTGATAGCATTGTCACAGTCGTCGACGCCAAGCATCTCCCTCAACGTTTAAAAGATTCGAACGAAGCCGAGGAGCAAATCGCGTTCGCTGACGTCATCCTCTTGAACAAAACGGATTTAGTTAGCAAAGAAGAATTGAAAAAAGTTGAGCATGCCATTCGGCGCATCAACGCCTTTGCTAAAATTGTTTATACCGAACGTTGCAAGGTTGAGCTCGATCAAGTGCTTGGCCTTGGCAGTTTCGACCTCAATGAAATCCTGAAGCACGAGCCGGATTTTCTTGGCGCTCAAGGTCATGATCATGGACACGATCATCACCACAACCATGACCACGCGCATGGCGAAGATTGTCACGACCATGAGTGTCATAATCCAGAACATCATCATGAACAACACGATCACCAACATGACAGCACGATCACCAGTGTTTCACTGACGGCAGAGAAGCCGATTGACTCCAGCAAGTTCGAAAACTGGATGGGTGATTTGCGCGCCAATAAGGGTCCTGATTTGCTGCGCTATAAAGGTATTTTGGATATTGCCGGCAGCAACCAACGTTTGGTCATCCAAGGGGTGCATATGATGATGGAAGGCAGCAACCTTGCGGAATGGAAAGTAGGCGTCAAACGCCAAAGCCGCCTGGTTTTCATCGGCCGCAAGCTTGATGAAAAGCAATTGCGCGAAGGGTTTAGAGCCTGTGCGGTGACCTAATGGCCGCAGCCTCTGCTATCGCCCGTCAATGGGAATTCAAACTGCCAATCACATCGCTCGCTGTAAACCGCAATGGCAATTGGGTTTGCGCGACGCTGGGGGATGGCACAGCGCGTTTACTAGAAGCCCATGACGATACCGATAATCCAAAGATACTTGCACTCCATAATGGTATCTCCCTGTCGCTCAAGGCGGACACAAATCCTGCTGCTTTTATATCTGGTGGGGATGACGGCAAGATCCTTTCCTTTGATCCAACCAATGAGGCGCCGGTATTATTGGCCGAGCACAAACATCAATGGGTCGACCATGTTGCATCCTCCACGGATGGTGCTTACCGTGCTTACTCCATCGGCAAACAAGTTCATTTATTAAACGCCCAAGGCGAGAAGCATGGCAATCCCCTCGCCCACCCCAGCAGCATAGGGGGTCTCGCTTTCAGCCCGAATAGCAAACGCTTGGCAGCCAGCCATTACGATGGCGTGAGCTTATGGTGGACAAATGCCAAAGAAACAGTCCCGGTCAAGCTAACTTGGAAAGGATCACATCTCGGGACGATCTGGCATCCCGACGGCAAAATTCTGCTAACGAGCTTGCAAGAAAACGCCCTCCATGGTTGGCGCATGAGTGATGGCAATGAAATGCGCATGCAAGGCTACGCCGCCAAAATCCACTCCATGGATTTTACCGTTAAGGGTAAATATCTCGCGACATCTGGTGCTGACCAAATTATCTGCTGGCCTTTTTTTGGTGGTGGTCCTTGGGGCAAAACCCCGCTGACTTTGGGCGGCAGTGACGCACGGCTTGTGACACAAGTGGCAGCCCATCCCAAGGACGAGCTGATTGCCGCAGGCTATGATGACGGCATGATTGTCATGACACCCATGGATGGCCGCATGGAAGTGATGATCCACCCGCCCGTTTCGGAAAAAGGAAATGCCGTGGTTGGCCTGGTTTGGAGCACGAATGGCGATTGCCTATTCGCAGCCCTCGAAAGCGGCTATCTTATGCTTTTTACGATCTCAAGCGTCCAAAAGGCTGTCGCCCATGCAAACTAACGTTGAAAAACTACTGGCTAAGCTTGTTGGTTTCGATACCACCTCATCAAAGCCAAACCGTGCTTGCATTGATTTCATCCGCGATTACCTCAGCCAATATGGCGTTAAAAGCGAAATCCTAGCGAATAGTGATGGCACCAAGGCTTGTCTCTGGGCAACGATTGGACCTGAAGATAAACTAGGCATCGTACTGGCTGGTCATAGTGATGTTGTCCCTGTCGCAGGCCAAGATTGGACCAGTGATCCCTTCACATTGACAGAGCGTGATGGAAAACTATACGGCCGTGGCAGTTGCGATATGAAAGCCTTCATCGCTTGTGCGCTTTCTTTAGTCCCAGAGCTCGTAAAGCAAAAGCTGACCAAACCCATTCACTTTGCTTTTACGCATGATGAAGAAACTGATATGTCGGGCGCCGCGCACCTCGCTGACTTTATGAAGAAACGTAATATTAAACCAGAATGGGTCTGGATCGGTGAGCCCACATCCTTGGGCATGATTGACTCTCATAAAGGCGTCGCTGGCTTCGCAACGGACATTACCGGTGTGCCTGGCCATTCGGGGCAACCCGATAAAGGTCTCAGCGCACTCGAGCTCGGCACCCAATTCATGGATATTATTTTAAAGGCAGCGCAGAAGAAAAAGGACAATGCTTTTAAACCATCACGGTTTGATCCGCCTTATACGACCTTTAACCTTGGTATTGTCAAAGGCGGAACAGCAGAAAATATTATCGCGGAACATTTCCAAATTGTATGGCAAGCACGCGCGCATCCTGGCGATAGTCTTGAGGCCACACTTGCCGCTATTGAAAGCGATGCACAGGCCGCTTTCAAGCCTCGCTTTGCAGCTTTTGCTCCCAAGGCTGGTATGAAGACTTGCACCTGCTTTAACATCCCGCCTCTGATGCCTACGAAGGATAATCCGGGCCAAAAAATTCTTGGTGGCATCACGGGCAACACAGAAACCCAAGCTGTTTCCTTCGCCACCGAAGCTGGCTTTTTCCAGGGACTCGGCACCCATGTCGTGGTTTGTGGTCCTGGCAATATCGATCAAGCCCATAAAGCCGATGAATTTGTTGAGAAATCACAGCTAATAGCTTGTGTTGACCTAATCAGGCAGGCGGTTCTATGCTCCGCCGCCACGTAATTGAGGGAGTTTATGAATGAACACCACGACAGTACCTGCCAATTACAAGCCGACGGAAAAAGAAAAATATATGAACCCCGTCATGCTGGAATATTTCCGGCAGAAGCTGCTGCATTGGAAAGCTGACATCGTCAAAGAGTCGGACATCATGCTGCATGAACTTCAGGATGAAGGTGGCCTACAAGAACCCGACATTGCTGACCGCGCCTCCGTCGAAACTGAAGTTGCACTTGAGCTCCGCGCCCGTGACCGCCAACGTAAATTGATCGGCAAGATCGATGAAGCGATCGACCGCATCAAGCGCGGTGAATATGGCTATTGTGAAGAAACAGGCGAGCCGATCGGCATCAAGCGCCTTGAAGCACGTCCGGTTGCAACATTGAGCATCGAAGCGCAGGAACTTCATGAACGCATGGAACGCACACAACGCGATGAACGTGAATAAGGTTTGCGGCTTGAAAGTTGCGGCAGTTTTATTTGCCGCATCATTCTTGCCATCGAATCTCTATGCCCAAGCGTCAGCGCCTGGCATGTTTGATGTTAAAGAGGTTGTCATCCAGTATGCCCGTTTTGCAAATCCAAAAGCGTCGGATGTTTGCGGACTGACACGTGAAGGAGTCAACACGCTCCTCATCAAAACGTTAGCGGATGGTTTGGTACCCGCCATTTCCGTGGCGGACGCCAAACCCCCCATGATGGGCGTGGCACGGATCGAGATAGTCCCGGAAATTTCAACCATCAGCAACCAAGGCCTTGATTGCACATCGTGGGTTTCCCTCACAGCACAAAGCCAAAACAATGTCCGCATCCCGCCGATAGATGCCATGCGCAATGTGACGGTGGTCTATTGGCGTAAAGGGACTTTGACCATGACAGACCAATCCCTACACTCAGGAACGGTCGCCGATCTTTTGCAAAAAATGGCGACTGATTTCGCGCAACGGTACCTGTTGGACCAACCCCCCAAAATACCCCAGCTCTAACTTAGAACGGCATCAGGATATCGAGCAGCTGATCGCCATAGCGTGGCTGTTGGACGTCTTGGATATTGCCCTTACCGCCGTATTCAATACGAGCTTCAGCAATCTGGTCATAGGTAATCGTATTTTCAGAGGTGATATCCTGCGGACGAATGACGCCGTGGATTTTAAGTTCGCGCATATCATAGTTTACGCCAACTTGTTGCGTTCCCTGCAAGACTAAGTTCCCGTTTGGCAAGACTTGGGTGACTGTAGCTGCAACCCGTAGGTTGATCTGTTCCTGGCGTTGGATCGAGCCCTTGCCATCATTGCTCAGGGCGCTGTTGGTATTGATCAGATTGCTTGGATCAACTGCTTTCGGGAACCAATTATGCAAATTGCCTTCAAAACCAAATACATTGGGCGCTCCCAGGGCATCGGAATTAGCGCGTGACCGTTTTGTTTCATTAGCCAATTGCGCTTGGTCATTGATTGTCACGATGACAGTCAAAATATCACCAACACGGCTGGCGCGCTGATCGCGGAAAAAGGCTCGAGCACCTGTCTGCCACAGGGAGTTCGGTTGCGCTTCATGAAGCGATGGGGGCGGCATTGGCATCTTAACAGGCGTATAGCCAGCTTCATGTGTCGGATCTTCAATTGAGGAGAGCTTTGGTGTGTCACCAATATCCGATGCACGATCAAAGGCGTTGCATGCTGATAAGGTCAGCATTGTTGTTGCGAGAAGAACAAAACGTGTTGTACGTGAGTTTGTCATTGTGCCACTGCCACTCTCTGTACGGTGTTGATTGTAACGGTGCCTGTACCTGTAACGGTGCCTTCAATTGTACGGTTACTCTGTGTATTCGTGACACGCACGATATCGCCCATAACACCATCCTGGAGTGCCTTGCCTTGGGCAGTGACCTGCAGCAAGGGTGTTTCAATTTTCATGGTGACAAGGGAGCCGCGCACAACGAGCCGAGGTTGCATAACATCTTGGGTGTGTAAAAGTTCATCGCCTTCTGTATCACGGCGCAATTCGCGGCCGATCAACTGGTCAGCCTCGGTAACAACCGAGATATTGATGCGGTCTTCAGGCACCAGCATCCAGTCAATATCAGCGGCACTGAGGGTTGTTCCCCCAGCGGTGCGGCGGACAAGTACTGGCACACTGTGCTTCACGGTAACCCGGCCATTCACAGGGATTGTATAGCCGCCTGCGAATAAATCAGCATGGAAGCGTTTATTCAGAACATCATAGTCGAAATTGTTGAGCGTAAAATCTGCACTTTGATCAGCTGGTAAATTCACATCCAACGTGCGGTTGTCAAAGCTGACATCAATTTCCGCACCTTTTTGCTCAGCAGGGTTGCTGGCCTTGACCTTCCGGATAACGGCTTCGCGAATGGCATCAGCTGTGATGTGCGTGCTGGCCGTCTTGATCAAGACATGGTCGGCACTACCTTGTGGTTCCCATTCAAGACGGTATTTCTGGGCTAAGCGTGTTAAGACATTCACATCATACACAACCTGTTTGCCCGGCGCAGGGGCCTGCGCGATATCCCGGTCAATTTCCTTTGGCACACCACTGAAAACGTCGCTGAGCCGCACGACGGCACGGTTTAGTTCAGCCTCACCCTTGAGCGTCACGACGCTGTCAGCATGGCATGGTTGGGGTGAGCCAATACTGCCACCAATCACAAGCCAAAGGACGAAAAAGAGGCGCGAAGTTTTATTCATGTTAGGTCTTCATCTGGTTGGCCGTGCTGAGCATCTGATCAGCCGTATTGATAACTTTCGAATTCATTTCATAAGCACGCTGTGCGGTGATCAGGTTCGTGATTTCTGACACGATATCGACGTTCGACGTTTCTAAAGACCCTTGCACCAAACTACCGAACTGGTTGGTCTGTGGGTTGCCGGTGATGGGTGAGCCTGAAGCTTGTGTTTCCTTCAATAAATTGTTGCCGATGGCATCCAAACCCGTTGGGTTGATAAAGGATGCGAGCGTCAACTGGCCCAATGTCTGTTGGTTCGTCTGGCCTGAGATTGTTGCCAAAACCTGGCCACTGGCATTGATTGTAATAGCTGTTGCCGTTGTTGGAACCGTCAAGCTCGGGATGATCTGGTAACCATCAGCGGTGACCAATTGGCCTGTCTGGTTGAGCTGCAAGGAACCGGCGCGGGTATAAGATGTTGTGCCGTCAGGTAATTGGACTTGCAAGAAACCATTACCGTTAATGGCCACATCAAGAGGGTTATTGGTAACTGTCAGGTTGCCCTGTCCATTGATGCGATAAGTAGCGGCTGGCTTAACACCAAGACCTACTTGCAAGCCTGAAGGTAGGATTGTGCCTGTATCCGATGAGGCCGAACCAACACTACGCAGGTTTTGGTAAAGCAAATCCTGAAACTCAGCGCGCGAACGCTTGAAGCCTGTGGTTGAAAGATTGGCAATGTTGTTCGAAATGACTTCGACGTTCAACTGTTGGGCTTCCATGCCCGTTGCGCCAATACTAAGTGCTCTCATGACTATTTCCCCTTACGCCGTGGTTTTGGATAATCTTGTAATTGCGTCACTCAACCGCGTATTTTCCTGCGAGATCAAGTTTGCCGTCTGTTCATAGGCACGCATGATCTGGATCATTTGCGTCATTTCAACAACTGGCTTCACATTCGATTGTTCAAGCGCGCCCTGCACGACTTGGCTGTCAATAGCAGGTGCTGCAACTTGGCTGGTGGCATAGAGACCGCTGCCTTGCGGTAGCACTTGTTGCTCGTCCTCGAATTTGACAACGCCAATTTTTCCAAGCTGTGAAAGGTTGGCACCATTATCGGTACGGGCCGTAATGAAACCATCACCTGAAATGTTCAATTGTGTTGTCGTATCTGGAATTGTCAGAGGCTGGCCATTATCACTCAGCACAGGCTGGCCCGACTGTGTGACGAGCTGACCTTGATTATCAATCTCGAAGGAGCCACCACGGGTGTAACGCACACCTTCTGGGGTTTGGACTTGGAAGTATCCGGAACCTTCAATGGCCAAATCGAGTGAGTTATTCGTGGTTTCAATCGGTCCTGTCGCTGTATCCCTGTAAGTGGCGCGGTCGACGACAAAATTAAGGGCTTGGCCAGCTGCGGGCTTACTGACAAAAGTATCGAATTCAATGCCGATGCGCTTGAAGCCAGAGGTGCTGGAGTTCGCCACGTTATTGGCGACGACATCCAGGGAGCGCTGAAGCGCCTGCTGGTTCGACAATAAGACTAAACTGGGCGACTGCATGGTTCTCTACTCCGTTGTGGCGCTTTGAGGCGCCTTCCCACCAATAGCCTTGCATCCGGCATGCCAATTCATAATTGTGAATATTATCAATATGTTGAGTAGATTTTTGGGCTAGGCACCCACGGCTTTTCCGGCAAATTGAGCCGAGCCTAAGCGGCAGGATTTTCCTGCTTCCGAGTCGCAACCGCTTGATTTTCCGATTCTTTTAGGGGCAAGACCAAAAACCTGAGGGCCATTAAGAAGATGACAGGGGTATCAATAAAGGTTAACTTTCCCGCTCAGAATCCTCACCTCTAATCACTTTTTAACCATCATTCGTTAAGACTGTAAGTAAGGAGAAGTGGCTTTTAGGCGTTTGCGCCTGGGGGTTAGTTCGTATCTTAAGGAGTCCCGCCGTGGCCGACGACAAAGCAAAAAAAGACGATAAAGAAGAAAAAACCGAAGGCACGGCTGAGGGCGGCGAAGGTGTGGAAGGCGGCGAAGCCGCTGAAGGTGGTAAGAAAAAACCCAGTAAGAAGATGATAATCATGATGGCTGTTGGCGCCGTTGTGGTTCTTGGTGGCGCAGGAGGTGGGGCGTTTTTCTTCATGCATAAAGCACCTACAGAAGCTGCAAAAACGGCGGATTCTGACGCCGAAAAAGCCAAACCAGTTTACTTCCCCCTTGGGGACTTACTTGTTAACTTAAGCGGCGAAGGTAAACATCCGAATTTCTTAAAAGTTAAAATCAGCCTCGAGCTAGCTGATGAAAAAGATGTCCCGCTGATGGAGGCCATCAAGCCACGCATCGTTGATAACTTCCAAGTTTACCTGCGTGAGTTACGCATTGAGGATTTACGGGGTTCAGCAGGTATGTACCGTTTACGTGAAGAGCTTTTAATGCGTGTTACCGAAGCCGCACAACCCGTCCGTGTACGTGATGTGCTGTTCCAAGAAATGCTTGTGCAATAATGGAGTCCACCCATGGATGATACTGCACCGCAAGACCCAGCCGCACCCTCTGCCGAGGAGTTAAAGGCTGGCGCCGAATGGACGGGCGATACAGCTGAAGCAAGCGCCGATGGCACGCAACGCGTCCTCAGCCAGAACGAAATCGATAGCCTTTTAGGCTTTGATGGCCAAGGCGGCGAAACCCAAGAAAACTCAGGGATTATGGCGCTTATTAACAGCGCCCTGGTCAATTACGAACGTCTTCCCATGCTGGAAGTTGTGTTTGACCGGCTCGTCCGCATGATGTCGACATCCTTACGTAACTTCACATCCGATAATGTTGAAGTGAGCCTTGATCAGATTACATCAGTACGTTTCGGCGATTATTTGAATTCAATCCCCCTGCCTGCGATGCTCACCGTCTTCAAGGCAGAAGAATGGGATAACTCCGGCCTGATGACGATCGATAGCGCCATGATCTATTCCATCGTCGATGTCTTGCTGGGCGGACGCCGCGGTACTGCAGCCATGCGTATTGAAGGGCGTCCTTATACCACAATCGAACGCAATCTTGTTGAACGTTTAGTGCGTGTCGTGCTCGCCGACATGTCAGGCGCCTTTGATCCCTTATCGCCCGTGACGTTCCGCTTTGACCGTTTGGAGACTAACCCGCGTTTTGCAACGATTGCACGCCCTGCTAATGCTGCTGTGCTGGCAAAACTCCGTGTCGATATGGAAGACCGCGGCGGCCGTGTCGAAATCCTTATTCCTTACGCGACGCTCGAGCCCATCCGCGAATTGCTTTTGCAAATGTTCATGGGTGAAAAATTTGGCCGCGACAGCATCTGGGAAACCCATTTGGGTAATGAGCTTCTCATGACCGACATGAAGATGCATGCCGTTCTAGGTGAGGTGACCTTGCCCCTCAGCGAGATCATTAATTGGAAGCCTGGCTCACAACTCCTGCTCAACGTTAAAGCGGATGACCTTATCGCCTTGCGCGCCGGTGAAGTGACCTTGTTCCAAGGCCGCATGGGTTCCTTGAATGGCCATATGGCCGTTAAAGTTGAAGAGGTCTCCTTGCACAACACAGAGGAAGACCAATGAGTGAATGGATCCGCGCTGGGCTTGACCTCATCCTTATCGGGTTAGTAAGCGCTGGTCTTGTACAAGCTGTACGTCTTATTCGGCAATTAGCCGGGCTGCAGCAAGGCCGTGTTGATATGGAACGTTTTGTCCATGAGTTCAACTCCACCGTCATGCGCGCCGAAGCTGGGATCAAGGGCTTGCGCCAAACCGCACGTGACACGGGCGATGATCTGGAAAAACTGGTCGAAAAAGCCATGGCCGTGCGTGATGACTTGCAAATTATTGTTTCGAGCGCCGATAAAATTGCTGAGCGCTTAAGTCAATCAGCACAAGGCGCATCAAAACCAGAAGCCAAAGCATCAGCACCCAAAACGGTACCAGAACCCAAAAATGAGACAGCACAAACTGTAACGCCACTGCCCACCCGCAAAGACGAGCAGCCTGCCGTCTCGTCGCGTGCGGAAAAAGAACTTCTCCAGGCCTTACAGAAACTGAGCTAAAACCATGATGAAGCTGCCAGCCATCCTGACAAACCCCCGCTATTTATTGCCGTTGATCATTAGTGTCAGCTTTCTGATCGCTCTTTCCTGCATCGACGATATTTGGGATGGCGTTAGCTCTGGCCGTCTCTTTGCGCCAAGCGCTATGGCGCAAACAAAAGCGGAAGGAGCAAAGACTGATACTGCAAAAGCTTCTGCTCCCCCAACCATAACGCCTCCAACTGTCGCCCCCCCTGCATCAGCTGATGCAGCCCCCCCTGCAGCCGATAACGCAGCAGCGACTGATGATACCGATGTATCCCCCGCGGAAATGGAAGTCCTCAAACAACTCTCAACACGCCGTGGTGAGCTGGATAAGCGCGCCAAAGACCTCGATACACGCGAAGCCTTGATGAAAGTGGCGGAAACGCGTGTCGACCAAAAGATCAAAGAGCTAGAAACATTACGCCAACAGTTACAAGTCATGGTCAACCAGGCTGGTGAAGCCCAGAACGTCCAGATCGAAAATTTGGTCAAGATTTATGAGACCATGAAACCTGATGAGGCGGCACGTATCTTCGAGACACTCGATATGCCCGTCTTATTAGGTGTTATCCAAAAAATGAAGCCTGCGCGCACGGCGCCTATTATGGCCAAGATGGCGCCCGAAAAAGCCAAAGAACTGACTGTTGCATTGACCAAGCAAGATCGCCTACCGCAAATTAAATGACAAGGTATCGCTTCATCTGCGATACTGTAACCCTTATCTGCCCTGTCGTATCCTTTTGCTCCCTTCAGGGTTAATCGGTTTGAAGTAGTGACGGGAGTCCTTTCCTTTTCATGCGCATCCCACATTCGTCTTATGCCAGCTTTCTCATCCTGCTTTTAGGCGGGATACCTTCGGCGCAAGCCCAGACCGCCCCCCTCCCCGTCACGGCCTCTGCCCCCATCAACATTCCTGCACGAGCCGGCGTGCATCCTGATTTTGACCGCGTCGTATTCGATTGGCCGCGCAATGTACCTTACAAAGTCCAACGCGAAGGCAGCCTCGTCACTGTCCATTTTGCCTCAGCGGGCTTAACGCATTTTGGTGGGGACTTTTCCAAGCTATCGCGCGCTAAAGGCTTTTCGTCTTCTATGGACAAAGATGGAAACCTTACGGTCTCATTCAATATCTCGGCCAAGGCAGCCTTAAAGGATTTTACCAGCGATAAATCAGTAGTCATTGATATCCAAGGAGAGGCAGCAGCGGCAGG
>Ga0206865_1070_pt1 | contig 32416 bp, 29 predicted proteins | sample Alteio_BWOrgCont_39_FD_152628 | JGI IMG/M metagenome (GOLD analysis project Ga0206865, IMG submission 152628) | Enriched cells from forest soil in Barre Woods Harvard Forest LTER site, Petersham, Massachusetts, United States -... | ecosystem: Environmental > Terrestrial > Soil > Temperate forest >...
GCGGACGTCGAACGTTATCCCGAATTTCTGAAATGGTGGATTGCGGCACGAGTTCTGAGGCGCGAGGAGAACGTGTATTTCACGGACCAGATTCTAGGCCTGGGGCCGCTTCGTTTTAGATTTGTTTCACGGACTCTCTTGCTGCGGCCTAAGCGGATCGACGTAACCGCAGAAACGTCGTCGTTCCGCCACTTCGAGCTGTCGTGGATTTTCGACCCAATACACGACGGATGCCGCGTCAGCGTCATAAGTGCAGTAGCGCTACGCTCTCGGTTAATGCAAGGCGTTGTGGACGAAATTCTCCCGGGCGTTCTCGCTGAAATCGTTTCATCCTTTCAAGCGCGTGCCTACGCCCTCGGGCCCAGAGATGGGGTATAGCAACCAGGTCATTACGCGTGCCGTGCAGGAGGTGGGTGGGCTAGTGATTTTGGTCGGCCCGCCGTCGCCGGCAGGTGTTCGAACGGTCAGCAAAATTAAGTATGGCATCGGAACAAATTCCGCCGCGCCCCAGATCGGTGAAGTCTGAAGTAAGGACTACATCGGATTCTGTTCGATACGCGAATATCTTAGAGATTCTGAGTAGTTTCCGAGGGTGCATTCCGTTGCGATGAGGGCTTAACCTGAAAAAAACCGAGCCAATCCCATCCCATTGCTGGAATTACCCAACGTGCTCGCCTGATGAATAGCGACGGTCGCCTGTTCGTTATCGCGGAAACAAAGGAGAATAGCGTGTTTGTTATATTCTCCCCAGTCGACGCATGTAGACGTGTCGGTGAACAAACTTGATCATGCGCCTTGGGCAGTGGCTGCGGTCTATCAATATCTTTGTGGCCGTCGGCGTTGCTCTGCTTGTGGGCTTGGCCGGTGGGCTTATCCTCTGGGGCGGCTTCAACGTCGTGGCAGCGGCAACTAGCACCAACGAGTTTTGCACGTCGTGCCACGAAATGGCGGCGCCGGCATCCCAATACCAGCAATCTCCCCATTATAAGAATGAATACGGTGTGCGCGCGGATTGCGCTGATTGTCATGTGCCGAAGCCGTTTGTACCACGCGTCATCCATATGGTTTTGGCGCTGCGCGACGTGTGGGGTCATTTGACAGGGATCATTGATACATCAGAGAAGTATCAGGCGCATCGGCTCGAAATGGCTGAGATTACCTGGCGCGAAATGGAGGCGGACAATTCGCTCGGCTGTCGCTCATGCCATTCCTTCGAAGCGATGGACTTTGCCAAACAGCCAGCTGCTGCTGCTTCCGTAATGCATCCGGCGATGGCTGCGGGAACTGCGTGCATTTCCTGTCACAAGGGCATCGCCCACGGTCTTCCTGAGGCATTGCCGAATTAGCCCGAATACCTCTCGCATAATTGCGACAACACTTTCATGAGTGTGTCGAGACGCTGGCCGGACAGACAGTCATCTGCGATCCAAAAGAAAGTCCATTGCTCCTGTGCCAGTTGGCATCAAACTTACAATTGCGACCATTATTAAAGAGCCGGTTTTTGCCATTTTTCGTGATCCTGAGCACTCGTGAAGTCCCATCAAGACTATGTTCAATAGTGAACATACACTCGTCCGATATGTCCGATATCGTACAATAATTCGAGCACAAAAGTTTGGCGAATGAGATTGCGCCGGCAGCTCGTGCCAGCGGAAATCACTTAACAGCGATTGGGGGGCCAAAACGCGGAGAGAGCGGCACTATGCCACATCGACCCAAAAGCACTATAAAAAATATTCCAAATGATTTCGCTTTGGAGAGCGCCAAAATTGGCGAGATACTTCGCACGGCCGGCGCCAAGCAGCTAAACCCCCGCTCAAAAACAATGCTTTACAGGCAGGGCGAAGCTGCAAACGCGATCTACTTCATCAACAGTGGCAAGGTTCAGATCTCAGTAGTATCTCAGCAAGGACGCGAAGGCACGATTGCATTGCTGTCTGTTGGTGATTTTGTAGGAGAAGCAAGTCTAACGCGCCTGCCATTTTATCTCGAATCTGCCATAGCCTTTACGGCCTGCGAAGCACTCACAATTGATAGAGAGGTGATGCTTGCATGGCTCCGCACAAGTGCTCCGCTGTCCGAGTATTTTACGAAATTCTTGCTCCATCGCAGCATAGAAGTCCAAGCAGATTTGGTGGACCACCTTTTTAATTCGAGCGAAAAGCGATTAGCCCGGGTTCTTCTCCTGCTTGCGAACTTCGGTCGTAATGGAAAGCTCGAACCTATTGCCGATGTCACTCAGGCGATGCTTGCCGAGCGCGTTGGCACAACACGCGCGAGAATCAGCTTTTTTATGAATAAATTCCGTCGTTTAGGTCTCATCGAATACAACGGCAAGATAAAAGTCCACAGCGGACTTTTGAACGTTGTGCTGCACGATTCCCGATTGCGAGGAGAAAAAAGTAAGGCTGAAACAAAAAATTTGCGACGGACCGAGGGATCAAAATAGCTCTTTGTGAGCAATCCGAGACAGCGCCGACCACATCCGCAATGATAAATGTGCCCTCCAGGCCATGGCACGCGACTGGCATGGTGAAACAGAGGAACACAGGTCAAGGAGGGTGGAATGGCGGCAAATGATTTTGTGAATCGCACAGAGTGGGGGTCAGGTACAGTAGCGGAAGACGCGCACTACAGCGTGCTGGCTACATACAGGCGCGATCGAAAATCAACGGAAACACTGCTGAAAGAAGCTCTCGCGCGAGAAGTTGTGCTGCGGCAACAGAGAGATCGGCTGCTCCAACAGAGAGAAAAGCTACTCGCTGGTCGCGAAGATGCTGCTAGCCGGGTTGGCAATCTTACTTCGCGACAGCGGCAGATCATGGAACTCATTCTTCTCGGGCATCGGAATAAGCGCATTGCCAGCGAAGTGAGCCTCAGCCAGCGTACTGTCGAAAGCCATCGGGCTGCGATCATGAAGAAGATGGGCGCCAGGTGCCTACCTGAATTAACGCAATTGGTTCTCGCCGCATCTCTTGTGTGAGAGAAGGCGTCGACACCGAAGCAGTCATTGAGCAATTGGGATTGGATACGTCGGCCACCCACCACTCAGAACAACCCTTGGGGCCGTAACGAAGGCACACTCAGCGCCGTTGATCTTAATGTAACCGCAAGGAGTATTAACATGCCCAATCGCCCGCCACATGCACCCCCGGCTGGCCGCAATGACAAAGAGCCGGGAACTAGCGGTGAGGTGCCGTCTGCCCCGGCCGCGAAAGCTACCGACAATGCCAAAGTCACCGGCCATGACGCTCGGCTGCAAAACGTTAAAGAGCAGGGCGACCGCGCCAATATCCAGCAGAATACGACCAACAAGAGATTTCGTCGCTGACCCGGGTCCTCTTCCTTTATTAGCACCACTTTCAGCGTATGTGGCTTTGGGTCGGTCTATCTTCGCGATTCTACCGGCGACGGGAGTGTCCGTTGCGAGAGCCCAAGGAACAGCGCGGGCTGTGAAGGCGCTCGCCATGCGGAACAATAGGCACGTTGGCCTTATCACTCGCTATGCGTGGGAGTGATGAGGCAATGGGTAATCATCGTTTCAATGTTGATTACGTGAACTACGGGTATTCGTATCCTTTCGATAGGCAGATTCATGTCGGTAAAGGTTGATCCGGGCCCCCGCAACCACCGATAGTTCAACGCCCTGGCCTTTGGTCGGGGGCGTTTGACTTTCTGGGTGTCTCATGACCAAACATCAGGATCTCCGCGCCATACAGTTCGACCTTCAGACTTTCACGGGCGCGGATCAGAACGATTTTGTTGATTAGTCCTCGCAAAATTTCAGAGGCATCAAGCCTAATAGATTGATTGTTAATCTGATTTGTCTGGGCAGGCACAATTATCGTGAAACATCATGATACTTTGCAGATTGAGAGGATCGCTGGATAAGCAGTCTTCATCTCCGGAAGCGAGATTGTTCACGGGTGAACGGCAACTTAGCCAGGCTGGTGATAGTTGGCTGTCAGGTGGCCCTCCTGCAGTAAGGGGGCATACCAAATACAGCGGCTCGTGAGCGGGAGTTGACGTGGATACAGGGTGCAAAGGTCCAGTAGGAGCGCTTGCATATCTACAGTCGCTACGCTGCCCGACGTGCAAGACGGGCATCATGGACTTAAGCAACATCCTGACTTGTCTGTCGTGTCAAACCAATTACCCCGTCATTGCTGGAGTCCCTGTTCTGATTAATGATGGAAACAGCGTATTTGCGCGCGCCGATTATTCCCCTGGAGGTAACTCCTTTCGGGGAGATAGTTACGGCAAGAGCGCCGACTGCACCCCTCCAGGCTTACGGCGCGGGTATCATAAACTGGCCGGATATCTCCTAAACTTCGCAATCTCTAGATCCCATCTCGACGCGGAAAATGCACTCAAGCTGATACAGAGCCGAGTGCTACACCCAAGTGTTTTGGTCATAGGGTCCGGCGACGCGTCCTACGAAGGTACCGGCGCATTCACCTATACGGACGTTGCGTTTAGTGGGAGCGCGAGCATCATCTGTGATGCGCACGACCTACCTTTTCCGGATGCTTATTTCGATTTTGTGATCGCGGTGGCCGTGCTTGAGCACGTGGCGAATCCAGCGCGCTGTGTGGAAGAAATTCGACGCGTGCTAAAAGCCGACGGCTGCGTCTATGCAGCTACTCCATTCATGCAGCCCGTACATCTTGGAGCGCATGATTTTACGCGATTTACCTATCTCGGCCACCGGCGCTTATTTAATTCGTTTGATGACGAGATGAGCGGCATGTGCCTGGGCCCGGGAGCGGCGCTTGCCTGGTCAGTGCAGTATTTTCTGACTTCGCTAACAGATATCAAGTGGCTCAAGGCAGGGCTGCGGCTCGCCGCGCTCTTCCTCAGTCTACCTTTGAAGCTCTCCGATTATCTAACGAGGAACAAGACATCCGCAATCGATGGCGCCGCGGGCGTCTTTTTCTTCGGACCTAAGCGCGCTACACCGCTTTCAGACCGCGATATTATTTCTCTTTATCGAGGTGGATTCTGAGGTGGGGAAATTACAGTTGATCATATCAGAGGCGACCCAGCGTAGCCGCACCTTACCGCGCCAAGAAGCGCGCCGCCAAAGCAAATAAGCCTCAAACCATGTGCGGGATCGTCGGCGTCATCGGGCGGCACAATGCGGCGGAATGTCTTTTGGACGGTCTGCGGCGGTTGGAATATCGCGGCTATGATTCCGCCGGTGTCGCGACATTGGTGGATGGCGTCATTCACCGCCGTCGCGCGCCAGGTAAGATTGTCAATCTCGTCAAACGGCTCGCGGCTGAACCGCTCGCCGGCACCGCCGGCATCGGCCATACCCGCTGGGCAACCCATGGCGTGCCGAATGAGAGTAATGCCCACCCTCATGCCAACGCCCAAGTCGCGGTGGTACACAATGGTATTATCGAGAACTTCCGGGAGCTGCGCGCGGAACTGGCGGCCAAGGGGCATAGGTTTGACAGCGACACCGATACGGAAGTCGTCGTGCACTTGGTGTCACAATGTATGCAAGAAGGCCTGACTGCGGAACAGGCCGTATATCGCGCCATCGTGCGGCTCGACGGCGCCTTCGCGCTGGCGATGCTAATCGCGTCGCGGCCGGATATTCTAATTGGCGCGCGGAAAGGCCCGCCGATGGCTGTCGGCTATGGCGACGGCGAGATGTATGTCGGTTCGGATGCCCTAGCCTTGGCCCCGATGACCAATCGTATTGCTTACCTTGAAGACGGCGACTGGGTAGTGATGACCAAGGAAGGCGCCGTGGTGCGCGACCAATCCGGTCAAATGGTCGAACGCAAGATTATTCAAAGCTCAGTCTCCGGCGCGCTCACCGGCAAGGGAGAATACCGCCACTTCATGCAGAAAGAGATCTTTGAGCAGCCGCAGGTGCTCGGAGATACCTTGCGCGCCCATTACAATCCCGCAGCGCAGTCGATCACGCTGCCAGAGATGCCGTTCGACCTGAAGGCGATCGATCGGGTCATCGCCATTGCCTGCGGCACCGCCTATTATGCGTGCCTCGTCGCTAAATATTGGATCGAGACGCTGGTGAAGGTGCCGGTGGAGGCCGATGTCGGTTCCGAATTCCGCTATCGCGAGCCGCCGCTTTCCAAGAACGGGCTGGGCTTGTTCGTCTCCCAATCCGGCGAGACCGCCGACACGCTAGTGCCGTTGCGGTATTGCAAAGCCCATGGGCAGAAAATCCTGTCGGTAGTCAACGTACCGGAAAGCACCATCGCGCGCGAGTCCGACGCCGTGCTGCCGACGTTGGCCGGGCCGGAGATCGGCGTGGCATCGACCAAGGCGTTTACGACGCAGCTTATGGCGCTTGCCTGTCTCGCCATCAATTTCGCTAAAGCGCACGGCACTATTGACGCTATGACCGAAGCGCGGCTCTCCGCGGCTTTGCTAGGTATTCCATCGCGAGTTGCTGAGATGCTGCACGCCAACGATGCCATCGCGAAGATCGCTGAAGACGTGGCCGAGGCGCGGGACGTGCTGTACCTCGGGCGTGGCTCGTCCTATCCCATTGCGCTCGAGGGTGCGCTGAAGCTCAAGGAAATCTCCTATATCCATGCCGAGGGCTACGCCGCCGGCGAGATGAAACACGGGCCGATCGCGCTGATCGACGAACATGTGCCGGTGGTCATGATCGCCCCCAGCGACGCCCTGTTCGAAAAGTCGTTGTCGAACATCGAGCAGGTGGCCGCGCGCGGCGGACGTGTGATCCTGATCTCTGACCAAGAGGGCTGCCGCCGCGCCGCTAAAAGCGTGCGTCACGCGATTTGTATGCCGCGCGTCGATCCGTTTGTTGCGCCGATCCTGGCGGCGATCCCAGTACAGTTGCTCGCCTATCATACTGCTGTGCTCAAGGGCACCGACGTCGATCAGCCGCGCAATCTGGCGAAAAGCGTCACAGTAGAGTGACGTTGGCGATTCGCGCAGGCATAGGATAGAGGCCTGCGACCAGCCCGCAGTCACGTTCAATTACTGGCGAGCCCGACCCCGGAAACGGTGTTGGGTTTTCTTTCTGACGCATCGTCGAGCTGCGGAATGCCCGTGAGTTTTCCTCTGATCTCGACCTCCAAAGTCTCCTTCATGGGCATGTAGTCGATCTACAAAGATCGCCGACAGAACAGCGATTTCGTAGCGTCGCCGCGCGGTCTCCGATCCAAAGGGCCGTGAGTGCAGAGAGAAATCGAGCTGCAAGGCTTTGGCGCCTAACGAGACACTCTCAGACTTTTTTACAGTTTACAGCGGATGAGATTGTCTCGGCGCCCGAAGCCATTGATATCTCCCGCAATAAAATCCCCCTCTCTTGGCGCGGAAATTGCAGCGTTTAAAACATCGTATCTCAAGCCGCGCATAGGTCGAGACGCGCGATATTCGGTCGCCGCTTTGGCCGCGTCGTACAGGTCTAGAAATTGTACGGATCATCTCAGTCACGAAGCCGATGTGACGGGTATGCGGTGTTGATGACGCAGGTGATTCGAGGAGCTATGCGATGTTTCCAAGCTGGGACGAAAATAGAGTGCTTGCTCATCGAGACACCGCAGATCTTGAAGCGCTTGTCGGTAGCGGAATTGCGAATATCCTCCGGACCAGACTTCGAACCGGCGATGTCTTTATCGACGTCGGCGCCAAGAATGGCGTGGAGTCGACCCTTGCCGCCGCGCGAGCCGTGGGTGCTAAAGGACGCGTTATCGCTCTTGAACCCCACCCCGACAGGTTCAGACGATTGCTTCACAATGTTGCTGTCAATCGCAGCGTCAACATCGTGTGCGTGCTTGCCGCCGCTTCCGATGAGACGATTTCTGCTACATTATTCCATGAACCGCCTCGCCAAGATGTGGCATGCGCTGGGCACAGTATTCATGTCGAACGCGTGGACAGGCTCTGCCTGAAGCTGGGCTGCCAACAGGTTGATCTCGTGAAGATCGACGTGTCCGGCTCGGAGCTTCTGGTTTTGCGCGGAATGAATGAGCTGCTCGGATGTCAGGCGCCGCCGAAGATTCTATGCCGGATTAGCAAGTGCTCACCGGGAATGTTTCAATCGCACTGCAATCGGATCGCGGCTTATATGGCTGAATACGGCTACGCCGCGAAACGGCTCGGCCCTAATTTTATCACACGATCGGCGCGCGAAATCACGACCGTGCAAGCTTTGATCTGGTTCGACAGGTCCGCGCCGGGTGAGTCTTTCGACGTGTTCAGCGCTCGAAGCTAATTGTCGGCGACCTGTCAGCGATAGCCGCCGGCCGTCCCGAAGCGTGGCCGCTTACATAACACACGCGAAATAGCTGGCACACCGCACAACAATTCCGCCTGATGAGAATGGAAAAGGCGAAGGACACGCCGATCTTGCGAACAGATGAGGACTTCGCGTGATCTCTGTCAAGAAATCGGCCCCGGCAGTTGCCTGCCGGGGCTTTTTTTAGTTCGGTCCGCGATGAACTATTTTGTCGTCATCGCGATCGGGTGGCAATCAAATTGCTTGCGTGCGCCGGCCGTCTTTGCGTCGGCGTACGAGTCCGAGGCCGACGATCCCCATGCCGAAGAGAGAGAGCGAGACCGGCTCAGGAACCGCGCCGGTGCCCGCGATATCGGTCATCCGGACGGTGTCGATCAATATCCTGTCGGCGTTGAAGGCGCTCAACGTGAAAATGTACGTGTCATTCGCGTTGATATTGAAGGCGGGATCAAAAAACCGCGTGTCGGTGGGCGTGGTCGTGTCCAGGAACTGAAGCGCCTCGGCATTCTGCGCCGTAGCTGACGACGCATGCGCATCGTCCGGGATGGCGAGTGGGTCGAAACAATTCTTTGTACCCGCGCCGACGTCTTGGACGCACAGCGACGAAGTAATGCCCGCCAAGGTCCCGTCGCCGGTACCGTTGGCATTGGTATTGATCGAGAACTCGAAGTCCCAAGCGGCGCCGGTCTTGCCCGCGACGGTGGTGGTGCCCGTCATCACGTTGTAAGTGCTACTGGTGCTCGTGATCGGCGCGATGGGCGTGACGAAGCGCTCGAGCGTGCCCAGGCCGAGTTCAATGTTGGACGCCGTATTGGTGACGAAATACTCGTTGGCATTTCCGGTGCCAAAATAAACGCCGGGTGCCACCAAACTCGTGTCGAAGACGGCCGCATTAACGGGGCCTGCCAGCGCCACGACGGCGGCGGCCGGTAGGATCGCGTATTTGAGGAGGGTCGAGAACTTGCGCCTAACGCTGTGCATTTAACTTCTCCGGAAAATTGAGAGATAAAGTGCTCTCATCGGAAACTTAGATGCAATCTTCGTGCCATTGGAAAATGTGGCTGAGTCGAGTGGTTTGCGATTGCCTGCGCGAGCGGTGATATGCGCGAGCGTAAGAATTCCAGCTAAACTCGAACGATTTTTTACACTTCTACATCTCCATTTCGGGGGGAGATATCAAGTCATTGATATAACGCCGTAAAATTGACGGCACACTCTTTTTTTACTTCGCTTGCTCTGCTCAGTTCGCCGACGCGGCGCAGGCAGTGCTCATATTGACGTAGGCCGATAGGCTCTGATTGAAGATGAACTGGCCGACCACGGCATTTGCCAGAGTTCCCGCCGGTGCGTTCGCCACCGTAAAGAACATGGTGACGTTATACTGGGTCGCGGTTGGCGTCCAATTTAGAGACTGCTCGAAGAGGCTTTCCGGTATCATGTATGACGCGTTGGCAGCAGTATTGAGGTTGACCGTCCCGATCACAGCGCCGCTGGCGGCGTCGGTGACCAGAATCTGATAGGTCACCTGCGTGTCCTGATAATTGTGGATGAAGACAAGGGACGGGTAGGCGGGAATCGATGAAGTATACACGTTCATCAGAAACTGGGCTTGACTGCCACCCGCGCCCGCATAGCCGACCGCACTATTGCATATGCTGACATTCTCGAAAAATCCGTTCGAGCTGTTCCAGATGACGTGCTGATAGGTGACCAGTTGATTGGAAGTTTGAAGGTAGAGAGAGTAGGCGGTATCGCCGCCGGAAAGGGCTCCGGCATTGGCAGCGTTGAGCACCTGCTGCAGCGCGTATTGGGGATTACCGAACGACGGCACCTGGATGTTGGCCGTGCCGTATGCTCTGCCGGACGGAGAGCCCACCACCGTAATATTGAAGGTTGCCGTTACGGCCGGGCTTCCCAGTAAGCCATTGGCGTTCAAAAAGCGGATATACGAAAAATTACCATCTGAGCCGGTGAATATAGGCGCGATCTCAAGATATTGCGTGCCGTCCAAGGCGCTCGCACGCTCGATGGATGATGGCTCACTTTGAGCCGAAGCCGTCGAACTGGCTTGCGGTGCGGCGAGAGTGACTCCTGGCGGGGCGTGCCCCACCATGAATTGCCTTAAGGCTTGTTCCGGCACATCGACCGGCGTGCCATTAGCGGCATGTGCACCGATCGCTGAAGTCACTGCGACTAACGCTGAAGCGATGATCTGCAATAGGCAACGCATTCTTTTCTCCTGTTGAAGGACGCGACGCCGTTCCTTGTCGGGGGTACTGTCTGCTCAACTGATCCCAACATGACCGGAGGCGTTGAGCGGTATAACTCGCGCCCCAACCCAACTGTTGCGCAGTTTCGCAATTTCTGAAGTGCGATCACTCAAGCCAGTCGATGAGCGTGGACGTCGGAGCGACCGTCTTAAGAGGGACTGGTGTTGATCAGAAAATGTACACGCTAGTGTTTTGAGCGTCAGAGTCGGAAAATACCTACTGGCAATTGTTGGATTGCCGGGAGAAACCTTGTGCGCTCGACTCGCGGCGTGAAGCCGCAAAAATTACCGCAGCCGTCGAAAAATCTTACACATCGTTGATCGCTAAAATTAACCTGGCTCGAGAGCTGGCACGCAAACTAGCACGTGAAACTGCGGCGGCCTGATTGACGATCAGCCGATACGCGCTGCCAGATCGGGAATGCGACAAAAAATAGTATATTCCGACACACGTTTCGCCGCAGGCTGATAGCGGGGAAGCATTACGGCGACGGATAGCGGATTGAGTACCATGCTGCTGCGATGATTTCGTACAGGGCATAGTAGCTCCCCTGTAGTCCTGACAGGTACGGCAGGTAGTCCGTCGGAAACGTGCGCGCAGGTGCAGCGAACGCCATGGGCGCGGGAACAACCACCATTCCGGTTGCCTCGAATAACTTCATCGCCCGGGCTATGTGGCCCGCGTCGGTCACCAATAGAATCTTGCTGACGCCATGCTCGCGTAGAATTGCGACGCTAAAGTCTGCGTTTTCTTTGGTATTTTGCGATCGCTCCTCCAACCAGCGCACAGGTACATCGAAATCGGAGACCATCGCCTCCTTCATAAGCGCCGCAAGTGACTTGGCGGCCCCTGGAGGTCGCCCCCCTGAGATGAGTATCGGCAATTCATGGCGCCGCCAGAGGTGCGCTGCGTACCGCAGACGCTGGAGCGCGACATAGTCCACCGTGCTGCCGCCATACTCGGGCGCGTATGGCGACAATCCAGCGGCCAAAACGACAATAGCTTGGCTTCCGTTATCTATCGGTGATGAGTCTCGCAGGACTGGGACGGTCTCTATCAACTGACCCAGTTTCGCGGCGACAAATGGTGTTGAAATGAGATATCCGGCAATGATGCCGAGGAGGGTGACGAGAGTTCCAACACGCCGCCATCTACATAGGGTAAACATAGAGCCGACGATAAGCACAAGTAGAAAGCTGGCCGGCGGCAACGCCAGATATTTGAGAGCATCGTACATGAGCGTCTATTGTTGAATGTTCAGATTGAGACAGCGGCGGAAAATGCCGGAAGATTTGCTCGCCACGCCGTTGTAGGCCACCCTACATGAATCTACATTTCTTTAGAGCAATGTTGCGAGCGAAGATCGGCAGGCTGATCTGGTAATCTGTCGCCGGAGCGTAATCGGATGGCGAAATATTTCTGTAAATCGCAGTGCTTGTATCTTCGGCACCAAATACAGCCGCAACAATGGGAATCGACTTCACCTTTTCGAAGTTCGTCGAGTGGAGGATAGCCAGAAATCTCAGCATAATAGGCTGATCGGTCTTGAAACACGCTTCAACGACGCGCGTACCGGAAAAGAGTACGGCGCTGTTGTCCGGTGCCTCCTTCGTGACCAACTCCGCGGCATCCCGATAGCCTCCGACCCTAGGTATGGCAACGAACATCAACGAATAGACCAGTGTGCCGGTGGCGGACGCGCGCTGACGAACGCTACCGACGAGGCCAGGAGCCGCTTGGCGGACCAAAAGGTCAACAAAACGATTGGGAAGAGAACGGGTAGGTCGGATCGATCCGACTTAAGGCCGATGATGGTGGAGAAGGCAAATCCCACCAGCAACCATGAGATTAGCAGGCTGCTCATCGGGCGTAGGGGACGCGAGCGTTTCGCAAGGAATGCAGTCGGGTTCGCCTGGTCGGAGGTGGTCAGGGAGAAGAGGTAAGAACGCCGGCGAGGTCTACGGCAAATTACCTGCTAACCGTCGGCGTAAGGTCGCGAAGCTATCTCAACTTCGAAACGACAATGTTGGTTGCGGATGTATTTTGCGACCTCGAGGATCGTCAACGCGTTTCCACCTCGTCCGACTTGAAAATTAAGACGGACGAGGCGGGCTCTTATACCAATTGTTTATCGGCGTAAGTCTCCGAGCCAACTAGGCCAAACCTGCTCCGAGACGCCATTTATATGCTGTTTTCCACTTGACCGAATTGATCTGACCACTCGCCCAAGAGAGGTTGTCCGTTAGAGTGATCCCCAGTTGGTTGGCGTAAACGAGCGCGCCGCGCGTGTATGTCAGATAGGTCAGATCGCTAACCGCCCAGGTATTGGGATCGACATATGTCAGACCGGCGATGGTGTTGTTGAAGGTCCAGGCTTCGGCCCAGGTCTGAGCGATCGGCAACGTAGCGCTGGCGCGGAGCATCATCTCGTATGGCGTCGATTGTGCCCGGGGCCAGCCACTGCCGGTCGACGTGCGTGCGACCGTGCTGTTGATGAGCCAATCGAAGGATGGGCGCCACTCGGTAAGGCCCATGGAGACCAACCAGCCGCAGACTGCGGCCAGAAACTCGCTTTCCCAGGGTTCGCACCATGTACCGGCGGGGAACTTCCCGTCTGCATCGTGGGAGGCGAGGTTGTCGGTGGCTTTGAACACCGACTGAACAAAGTTGGGATTATTGACATAGTTGGTCTCGAAGAAGAGCCGATTTTTCGTCATGAGTGTGGCCCAGTAAGACTGACTCAGAAGCCATGAAGGAACCGTCGCCGGCGTGATCCGCGCGCATTGCCCCAAGGTCCGCATATCCCAGGCGAACTGACGCGTCTGCGATAATGTCGGACGATAGCCGAGCGATAGCGAGCCGTAGTTCCAGGTTGCCTGAAACTGGAGATCCTCGAGGTGGTAGGGGTCGCCTGTCAGGAGATAAGGGACGTAAGCTAATGCGGGCTGATGAGCACCGTCGATGGTAATGGGCGTCGTGGTTGTCAGGACGAAGGGTGTGCCGAGCTTCTGCCCCTCATACCAACACGCCTTAGGGTATTGCGAGAAATTCACCGGTGCGTTGGTGTTCTCATCGCGCATATGCCATGGCACCGTGCCCGCGGCTTCTGCCTGGTCACGCATGATTTGCGTCGCAGTTGAATCGGCGTTGCATACGTAGTGTGCCTGAGGCTCGGTCAAGAGCCCAATGTCGTCCCGCTCGCCGGTCTCCGGCATGTAAGCGTTAACGCCAGCCAAGCCCATGACGGTATAGGGAATATACTTGGAAGCCGGCGGAAGCGACAAACCTGATGCCGGTTGGGCATAAGGCGGCAGAAGATTCTGACTCATGAGCGTGGCTACATTGCCGACGATCGGACGCGGCGCAGACTGCCAACGCCAGCGCGAGAACCAGTAGTGGACCGGCACTGTTACGGTTGCCAATACTTGGCCGCTCCGGGAGATCGTGACCGTATAAGCCCCGAGATTGGCAGCGGCTGCGTTATTGAAAAGCTGTCCGAGTTCGAAAACAACTTCCGCCCGATCTGACGTCCGGTCGGGCCGGAAGAACACATTCAGCGGGGAACCCGGGACGAGGCTCAGTACGCATCCTTGCGTAAAGCCACCGATGTTGGAAACGAAGTCCCCCAAGTTTTTTCCGGTATCTTCGCGGTATTCGTAAGTTTTGCCGTCGATCGTTACGTCGGCAATAAGTGGATCGGGAGGACTGGCTGCATGCGCGGACCCCTTCCGCCCGCCAGTCGCTATGGCTGCGCCGAGGCTTGCCGCCCCCGTGCTTAGTGCTGCCCTTCTGGTAAGCCGCTTCATTATCGTCCCAATCGGTCTGACGAAGACGGTGCCGGTCCGAAGTCGCGCACCGATGACGCACAAAGTCGTACGCCGGAAGCTATGGCGCGACGCAAAGTTTCAGTCGGCGCTCTCTGATAAAGCCCCCGTTACTTCGCCGTCGCGAGCACCCCACACTCCAAACCATTCAGTCCGCACCGACTCAATTACGGAGACATCGTTTCGGCCGCAAATGAAATCGACAAAAGGCTTGGCAACAACTGTCGTGCGCTCGCGTTTGCAGTACTTTGTCGTTGCAGGGTAAAAAGTATGATTACTGTGGATATGTAAAGTATTCTGACATCGTCAGCCGGGTGATTTAATCTCGCGCACAACAGATATCGACGGCGGACACATTGAAACAATCTACAAATACCCGGCTAGCATTGGTGAAGCCGCGGAGCGAGCAACCCCAAGACGACAAATGGCGATCTGCCGTGTGTCAAAGAAGCTGACGCTGGGATTGAATGTTTTCCACGCTCCTTCTCAGGAAAATCCGAGCCGCAAATATCTTTCGCAACCTTTCTCGCGAAAGGAGAATTTCCCCTGCAACGTGCGGTGCGATGGTTACGCTACTCGTACTATGAGATTGGTGGGGAAAATTGCCGACGACTCCGTGGAAATTCGCTGGATCGCGGCCGAATATAGCCTTGCTTGCTTGGGAGTAAGAATGCCCGCGACAGCGCGCCGGCAGAATGAAAGCGATGTAGAAGCCCGGCTGAGCACAATTTCTCAGACGCTAGCGGATGAAATGCGATTGAGTTATGCGCGGGGTTGACCGGGATCGCCCTCGGTCTCGGAGACGCTCGAAGATACTGAAAGATCTATGCGCCTCGATCCCGCGGATTGCCGTCTCAGCGAAAGGCCGGCGCCGAGCACGATAATCGCCAATACGATTGCCGCAGCCACCAGTCCTAGGGTTCCAATTGTCAGCGCAAACCGGTCCTCGAAAGTCGCGATCGCGATCAGCATCACGACGCATACGACAGCCAGAATTCGATAAGAAGCGTTCAACGGTCTCGCTCCGCTTGTGCAGGCATGAGGAACTCCATCATGCCCAAAGAGCGTATACGCCGCCTAATGCGTGTATAGCGCTCCCCATTCCGTCCCAAAGAGATAGGGTATAATCCCCACCCTGTCCAACGAATCAGACCAACATTCGGCGGCCGGCCGAGGGCTCCCCCCGCGTTATCCGGACAATTACGGGTTTTTCGCCACGCATCAGCCATCTTTGTAACGGCTACCACTGTGATTTGGGGTTCAGCGACCGACCTTCGACGTGGGTAGATGACGCCATCGGTATCGTCGTATTCGCTTATGCCGGTGCAGCAGCGACATCGATCCAACAAATATTTGAAGCGCGCGTTGATGGCCCAGTTGTAAAGAAAGCGTTGACATAAGATCGCCCGCACACGGTCGCGTTCCAATCGAGACCGCCTTTACGAATCCATCGCGCATACGCGCACTTTGCATCTCTCCGTCGGCCTCATCTCCCCTGGTTGTCATCGCATAGCTTCGCACCCGAATTCGTGCAGGAGCGTGCGTCGATGACTGTGGCTCACATCAAATTTTACGCATCGCCATGCGTCGAGTGGTTTCATTGTTTCGCATCAACCCAAGGAAATCGGGCGTTGACGTTGGAGAATTCGACAGTAGACCCAAGCCGGTATCCACCGGAACGGTCTGCAACTGGGAGCTGCTGGAAATTCCATGCTTCGTGTATTTGGTCATCACATTTCCACGCGCGCTGTCGCTTTCGCCGCGTTTGAAGTCTTCGCCTTTATCGCCATCTACAATATTTCCCGCGCGTTTGTGCTGAATGTCGTTTTCCCGGGCTCGATGGATACGTACGGGCATACATATCTCCTTCCGCTGTGCTCACTGATCGCGTTCAGCACTGCTTCGTCGTGTGGCTTATACAATAAGGAAATGTGCTCCGATCCCAATCGGATCGTTCCTCGCCTTCTTACCGTGTCGGCTTTGATGTACTTCCTCATGGCCGTCGTGATCATGGTGGCCGGACTTGTCTTCACGGATACAGGCCGTCTCAATCTCTACTATGTAATCACTCTGACCAGCGCGGCGGGCTATTTCGTCGCGGCATTTCTATTCCGTCAAAATGCTTTCAGACTCAATTTCAACAACACGTCCATGGAACGGCGGGTGCTGGTGGTTGGCGTAGATGAGTGCGCTGCAAAAATCGACTATCTCAATGGGGCTTCGCGGAGTCCTTACGCCGTCGTCGGGTTTGTGCCGGTACAGAACGAAGTGCGGTCCAGAAGACTCGGCGCGTACAAAGTGATTTCCGGAGAGATCCTCGATACGCCTATCGGGTTGCACGATCGAGCGAGGGAATTGCGCGTCGATGAAATCGTCGTTGCATCCAGGGAGCGTGAAGGATTGCCGATCGGGGCGCTCATGGAATGCAGGCTCGCAGGAATCACCGTTACGGAGTTCGCGAGTTTCTGGGAACGGCAGACCGGTCAGATCGAATTGGAGGAATTCAATCCAAATTGGCTTGTATTTTCGGACGGCTTCTCGACGTCATGGGCGTTGAGCATTGCGAAACGCGTTTTCGACATTTTACTGGCTTTCATCTTGCTCCTAGTAACGCTGCCGATCACAGCTGTCGCGGCGATCGCCGTGAGATTAGACGGTCCGGGACCGCTTTTCTATCAGCAGGAACGCGTGGGCCTGCATGGTGAAAGTTTCAGCATTTTTAAATTTCGCACTATGCGGGTCGATGCTGAGAAGGACGGAGTTCCGCGTTGGGCAGAGAACAACGACTGCCGTATTACCCGTGTCGGCCGCTTCCTCCGGCGCGCCCGCATAGATGAGATTCCTCAGGTCATCAATGTTCTGATGGGCACTATGAGTTTCGTTGGTCCTCGTCCCGAGAGGCCCATATTTGTGCAGGCGTTAAAGCAGAAGATACCCCATTACGATATTCGCCATCGAATCAAACCGGGAATCACTGGGTGGGCGCAGGTCAATTACCCCTACGGCGCCTCCGACGAGGACGCGAAAGCTAAGTTGGCCTATGACCTGTACTACGCGAAAAACTGGGGTCTATTTCTGGATTCCGTAATCCTTTTCCAAACCGCCCGTGTGGTGTTGTGGCCGGATGGTGTGCGGTGAACTTAATCGGACCTGACGTCATCGCATCGCAATCCTTCGGGAAAAAGCAATGCTCCAGCACGTGACTGCCGTTAGTTACCTTATCTGTGCTGGAGCCTATGTGCTTGCCGTCTGCCTGATTCTGACAAGTGGCACACAGCATCGATACAAACCGCTGTTGGTTGCGGCATGTGCCATCACTTCGATCTGGGCAGCGGTGATCGGAGGCACCACGCTACTTATAATTCCGTCGCCTTTTCTGCCTTTGGTCAACATGATCCTGGAGCAACTCCGCTCCGGAATTTGGATTATCGTCATTGGACTCACATTATATGTCGCGTACGGGGAGCGCGTCGGAAGGGCAACCGTCGGCGTTCTAGCTGTGATTACTCTGTCGGCAATGCTCTATAGCGCGATCGTCGCTGCCCTGAGCCTGTCGGGAATCCAGGTGCCAACGATCTTTTTCCGCGGGGTTTACCTAGCGCATGTCCTGGTGGCAGTGGTTGCGCTTCTCCTGATTGAAAATCTCTTTCGCAATTGTGGACGGGAAGCGCGTTGGTCAGTCAAGTATCTGTGCTTCGGTTTGGGTGTCGTCTTTTGCTACGATTTTTTTGTCTATGCCGAAGCGGGGCTGCTCGGTCACCTTGACGACGGGGTCTATGCGGCGCGAGGTATTGTCGCAACCATCGCGATGCCGCTCATGATCCTATCGGTGGCTAGATCGGAAAGTTGGCCGAGCGACGTGCATATTTCGCGGAGTTTCGTATTTCATTCGGCTACCCTTTTGTCCGCCGGCGTTTATCTCATGGCTATGGCTGCCGCGGGCTATTCCCTTAGGGTCTTTGATAGTCCGTGGGGAACTGTGAGCCAAGCCAGTTTTCTGGTGGCTGCTTTGCTTGTTCTCGCCATTATTCTCTCTTCGGGCGAGGCCCAAGCCCGACTTAAGAGTTTTATCAGCCAGAATTTTTTTAGTTATCGGTACGATTATCGAATTGAGTGGCTACGGTTCATCGATGGCATTTCCGACAGCGCAACGGATTTGACTATTCCGGAGCGCGTCGTTCAGGCACTGGCGAATATTGTCGGGAGCACTGCCGGCAACATCTGGGTTAAATGCGAAGAGGATAGAGTCTTTCGTGCGGTGGGGCCCTGGAACATGGCGGGCGTGCTTAACGAGGTCCCCGTCGTCGAGCCTTGGATAGAAGTGCTTGCCGCACACGCGGGAGTCATCGACCTGAAGCGGAAAGAGGTGGATGGAAAGGAAATCTTCCAGGGGCAATTGCCGGAATGGTTGGTCACGCATCCACAAGCTGTGATGATTCTACCATTGGTAAATGCACGAGGTCTGACGGGCTTTGTGGTGCTCGGAGAGATGCGCGCGCCGCGGGCCTTGGATTGGGAGGATTTCGACTTATTGAAGACGGCAGCACGCCAGGCTGCAAGCTACATCGCGGAGGAGAATGCCGCGCAAGCCTTAGCGCAAGTCCGCCGGTTCGAGGATTTCAATCTGCGCTTCGCCTTCATCGTGCATGATGTGAAGAATCTGGCGGCGCAGATGACATTGATACTCAGGAATGCCGAGCGTCACGGAGATAATCCGGAGTTTCAAAAGGATATGCTACAGACTGTGCGCGGGTCGGTCGGTCGTTTGCGCGCCATGCTCGAGCAACTGAGAAACCCCCTGGAACCTCCCTCGGCCAAGGAGTCCGTTGACCTCGTATGGCTTCTCCATGAAGTCGCCGTCAATTGGCGGCTGCAGCACCCTAACTTGGAATCTGTCCTCCCGGTAGGACCGGTTTCCGTTCTCGGTCAGATGGAACAACTACGCGCCGTCGTCAGCCACCTTATTCAAAATGCCCTCGATGCGGCAGGCCCGAACGGAAAGATTAATCTCGGACTCCACATCGAAGGCGTCCTGCCAAAGGCCCGCCCCGGGGATATTGCCGATGATAAGCGGTGGGCGGTGATCACCGTGACGGACGACGGCCCCGGGATGGACCGGAAATTCATCGAGAACGACCTCTTCCGGCCGCTACGGAGTGGAAAGACTGAAGGATTTGGGATTGGAGCGTTTCAGGCGAGGCAGTTCGCACGCGAGATGGGTGGCAGTCTCGAGGTGGATAGTGAGTGTGGCTGCGGCACACGAATTTTGGTGCGCCTGCCGTATGCTCCCTCTTCGGGAGAAATGAAGAGGAATGAATATGAACGATCCTCCTATGTTCTTAAGTCTGCGTGATCTCTCAATCTTAGATTCAGAATGCTGCGTGCGCGGGCGGCTGAATTTTGGCTTTCCGCTCGGAAATAAGCGCGTCGCCATAGTTTGCTGCGGCCACGACATCTGGCAGGTGTAATGAGTTTTGCGTGTCGCGTATTTATTTACACTGCTGAGTTAGAGAGATCTCTGTATGTCGTTGAAATGATGCGGCAATTATTCCTCAAAAATTGGTCTACAACTTGCAATGAGGGGAGGGTTAAGCCGCGACGTGGGCAACTGTAACCCGAGCGTCCAGCGGTCCCGCTCCCACTCGGTAAGGAAGAACCTATGAAATCTCGAAGGTTAAAATCAATCGCGGCACTGACCACATTCCTCGTCGGAATTGGCGGTGCATGCAGCAGCGCTCAGGCATCGTTTGTGATCGACGCTTCCGTCGGCGGGGCTCCCACTGGCGCTACCTATGTCAATTTCGACGCTCTGCCGTTAGGCGCGACCAGCGGTACGAGCGGGGGGCTAGGCGTTAGCTTCAGCTCCGACGGTCAGGTAGTCAATGGTGCTGCCTCTGGCGTATATGCCGCACCCTATATTTCGGGCGGCAATGGTGTGCCCTTCGGCGATCCAACCGTTTCTGGCGTTGACACCACCAACTACCTCACGACAGGCGTGGGCACGGTGACGCTCATGTTTCCCGCCAGCGAGATGTATCTCGGTCTGTTGTGGGGATCGGTCGACACATACAACCATCTCGAGTTCTTTCTTGGCGCAAACTCGGTCGGAATGGTGAACGGCGCCGACGTCTTTGCCGCCGCCGCCGGTGACCAGGGTATTAATGGTACCTACTATGCCAACATTATCTCTTCTCTGCCTTTTGACCGCGTTGTGGCATCAAGCAGTTCGTATGCCTTTGAGTTCGACAATGTCGCTTACAACGTCCCGGAGCCCATAAGTCTTGGTCTGTTGGGATGCGGCATACTCGGGCTTGGCGTCGTGCGTCGGCGAAAAGCTGCCAAAGCGTAAGCCGAGGTCGACAGTCAAAATCCATCCGGGGTGGTGATTTTCTAAAGCCCATAAGGAACCCCCGGCTGTGGAACAGCGTCAATAGTCTCCGTGCAAGCAGCGCGTTGGGCTTGAATCTGCGGGAGCGATTTCATCTTGCCTTACCGATCATTCGCCTGGGCGCAGTCGACAAAAAATTGGCCATGCAGATTGCGCCCAACGGCGATCGAGCCTTGCCGGTGAAAGATCATCGATGGCCAAGGGATAAAAATGCCCCAGTACACAATCCGGATGAGCACCCTGTGTTTATAAAGGAGATCAGCAGACGGCATATTCTCAGCACGGGCGCCGCTGGTCTCGCTGCAGCGACGACCTTCAATTCTCTACAGATCGCGACCGCTTCCACCTATCCCGATGCACCTTTAATGGTCGTCGCGACGATTGACGGTGCGAATTACGAACACCGCGAAAATCTCGGAAAGGACTTAGGAGACTTCGTTTCCGAGATCGGCGGATTTACGCAAGGATGTGTACGAAGCGTCGTCCCGGGTTCGCCACTGACCGTATTCTTCCGACCGGACCGGACGTCCAATCGCGTGGAGGTCGTTTTTGAACTTGGGCGACTGTTTGCCCCAGCCACGTCTGCCAATCTTGGAGCATACTCCGTCGTTATATCACGCGGAAATCGGCTGCTGGCCACGGTCAACGTTCCGGCCCACTATTGGTTCGCGCGTTGGCGTTGGCAGTCGGCGCCGCGCCCGATCGTCGGCAATGTCGCCACGCTTATGAGTCAGAATCTTCTACCACCCTATGCCCTGTCGGCATCGGTGTTGTCGCTTCCGCCCGCTCCAAAGTACACGCCCTATGTCATCATGGGCTTGGCTGGCGTTACTCCTTACATGCCTCAGACCGGCGAGCGACCGGACATAGGACTCCTGACGGAGCCTCAAGCGCAGTATATATGTACACACGACAAATTAGCGCTGGACATTCTGCGGGCCCAGGCGGAAGCGGCGGGCACGATGCCATGGCACATGCGCGACGAGAACACGAACGCACCGGTGAACTTCGAGCAGTACCCCGCGGCGTGTTGGTATCAGGATCAGAAAACCGGCAAGCCATTTGTCGCAATCCCCAAATCACCGATCACCATCGATGCCACCCATCAGCCCGCGTTGTCCTATTTTCCTTATCTTCTGACCGGTGATCCCTACCATCTCGAAGATTTGCAATTCCAGGCGACATGGAACTACGGTTCGCAATCGCTGAGCTATCGCCCAACGTTGTCTCAGACTCGTCAATTCGCCTGGAATATGCGGACTTTGGGGCAGTGTGCGCGGATCACGCCGATGACGGTTCCATCATGGCTCCTAGGCCAATCGTATTGGGCCACCTTGCTAAAAGCTCATCGGCTCTTCTTCCAGTCCAACTACGTCAATAATGCGAGCGCCATTCAGTCGGTGTTTCGCGCCACCGACAATCTTGCCGCTCGGCCCGCCGATGGAAAATTTCCAGCCGGTACATGGTGCGAGCCTTGGCAAAGCGAGTTCCTGGCCGCGGTCTTAGGGTGGTTGGTCTCCATGGGGCATACGGAGTGGCGCACGTCCTTCGATTGGGTCATTGGTGGCACGATGGCGCGAACATCAGTCGGGAGCGGTTGGGTGCGGGCGCAGTCGACGCCGTACGAAATGATGCTCCGCGCCAATGCTACGTCGCCGATCGTTCAGACCTGGGCCGAAGCCTGGAGGCTGAATCAAGACATCGGCGGACTTATTTATCGCGATCCCAACTCATGGGTACCGAGCGACCTGACCTATCTTGTCTACACGCGCGCCGCGCTCGTCTATGCCGAAAAACTGGGGGTCATCTTGACGGACAATCTTTCCTGGGCGAACGGCCAAATCAACTCGCGCAGATGGAAGACGCCTTACAAATGGCGCTTGGGAACAGGGCTAACGTAACAATTTCACCATAAATCACGAATGTGGAGCATCCGAATCAAGGCGTGGCGCACTTCTTGAGTACAAGCACCCTAACGACGTTTCGGACTAATCACATCACAGTCATCGAGCGCGATATTTCAATTTCTGGAACTCGACCAATGGATACTCACCGGATCGATGCCAATGCGGTTCGTTACCGCCTAGCTTCCTTCCCCATCAACGATTTGCTCGACAGCTTGAAGAATGAATTCGCTCGTAATGCCCAAAACGGGAGATTCGTTTTACGCGTCGTGCCGTGTAATGTTTCGCTGCAAAGCGATCCACATGTATTGCAGCAGTTAATTCATGACGTGATGACGCGTGCACTAAAGCGCGCCGATCGAGGAAAGCTGTTGCTTGGTTGCCGACGACATGAACAAAGTCTCAGCATCGAGATTTGGGAGTCGAGAGCGGCCGCTTCCAAAGGAAAAGATGCGCCGCCGATTGTCGCGTCTGGCAATAATAATGACTCACATTTTGCGCAACGCCTCGAAGGCTTGCCCGGCCACTGGATTAAAGTTCGCGTCAAGCCTGACGGGGATTCAGTTTTCTCCATCGATGTTCCCTACGCGGTTACCGAAGTTGTGCCGCAATCCCAAGGTGCTTACTTTAGACACCAGTCTGCTCAATATTCCAAGTCGCCAGCGGCCTCGCAGGCAGGTTTGCCTTCCCCTGTTTCCGTCATACCGGGAGGCAGCCGCATGCCACCTGTCGTATTTGTCGTCGAAGACGACGAAAACGTACGCGACGCGATTCAAGCCGCACTCATGGCCGATAACTGGACCGTGGAGGCCTTTTCCACATGCGAGACATTCCTCGCGGCCTACCGTCCGGGCCGCGAAGCATGCTTGACGCTCGATGCGTATTTGCCGGGAATGAACGGGATCGAGTTGCTACAGCGACTCAACGAATCCGGGTACCGTCTTCCGACGATCATGATCACAGGCCACGGCGATGTACCTATGGCGGTGCATGCGATGCAGGCTGGCGCGGTCGATTTCATACAGAAGCCAGTCACGCGCAGGAAGCTTCTCGCTTCTATCGAACGCGCGCTCGCGCAGGCGCGTGAATGGCGCGCGCTAGATGCGTGGCGAGAGGACGCCGTTAGTCAAATAGCGAATCTCACGACCCGACAGCGCGAGGTGCTCGACCTTGTTCTTGCCGGTCACCCAAATAAGAAAATCGCGGAGATGCTCGCGATCAGCCAGCGGACGGTCGACAAGCATCGCGCTCAGATCATGAGAAAGACTCACTCCAAATCGCTGCCTGAGCTAACCCGCATGGGTCTTGCTGCGGCCTGGAAAGACGCCGATGGACCGTTTGTGCAAGGCAAATATCCGCCGGGGCAATATCTCGCGCCGCGACGTCCGCTCCTCAGCAAGTAATTTTACCATTGGCGAGGTGAAAGCGTGCCGACGACCAATTCCCGGCCAGTCCACGCTAAAATGCGCCTCTAAAGAGTCCACTTGCGCCGTTTATGAAAATGGCCACGGACCGCATGCCGTCTCCGCCGATGAAGGGGGCGTACTTATTCCGCTGACGTCGACTGTTACCCGTAATAGTAGGGGTCATGCCCTCTCGTATATGCGACGAGAGATAACGGAATAGGTAATTTCCGGCCCTAGGCGGTGATGTGCTTGCTTCGTAAGGTGCGCCACAACTTGCAGTAATGTTATGCGGGCGGCGCTTTTGAATTCAAAAGTTGGATCATCTCACCAGAGAGCGTTTCAGTTGTCAGAGATCGCAATCGCTCGACACGAACATAGGGGAGGGATGCATGCGGTCCACGCACGTAGATCACGCAGCCGGTAGTCGTTTGAGAATTGTTTTCAACGATACAGTCGTGTTGTTCAATCTCGACGCGCCTATGACTCTTGGAGAAATCGCGCGCACGCTGGACCAGCTTCCGAACGAACGTTACGGAAATCCCGTCGCCATCGACATTACCCTTGGCAGCCGAGGAGGGAGAATCGATGCATCCGCGGTGGTTTCCCGTCGCGGATAACACGTGATGGCGTTTGCCGACGCCGTCCTTCTTCTACGCAGCCCCCCGATATGTCTAAGTCGCCGCCGAATCCTTCGTTTATGTTTACCGAGCCCATTTCCGTAATAGTGGCCGCCGCGCCAACCATTCCTAAAAATTATCGCTGAATGCGGTTCGCGTCTCTTTACTCGAAGCAGACACGAAGTGCTTTGAGGCAGCGCGATATTTACAGCCGAATGATTTGGCTGCTGCGACAATCACGCACGCCGTGATGCGGAAAACACCCCAAAGTCATGTTGTAGGTAATTTCCGAGTCTAGCGCACGCCCGGTTTGCATCGCTATTTTCCCCCACAGTCGCCAGTAGCACTATTGGCAGCTGCAATGAATCAGTCACCGATTCCATACCCGAGGTCTCACGCATGATTACAGAAGATCCGTTCACTACGTTGCTCCTCGAGCATCTTCCCGGATTAAGGGCTTATGCGCTGGTTATGACGCGCAACTCGTCTGCAGCCGACGATCTTCTGCAAGAGACCTCCTATCGAGCACTGCGCTCCCACGCGCAGTTCACGATCGGAACAAATTTTACCTCCTGGGTGTATCGTATTTTGCGAAACACTTTCATTACCTCCTTGCGGCGTGCCAAGCGAACACCGCTGTCGATCGACGACTTGCCTGAAAGCGTCTTTTCCAAGCATGCAGACCAGGAAGAAATCGTCTTAAGTCGAGAAATCAGTCGGGCGATGAGTAGACTTCGTCCGAAACACCGACAGGTGATGGCGCTCGTTTGTGAACGTGGAATGACCTACACCGAGGCTGCAATAGAGCTCAGGTGCACTGTGGCGACGGTAAAGAGTCGGCTTTGGCGCGCACGCCAACGAATGGCGAGTTTCATTCAAGGTAACGCTCGTGCAGCACGCCAATTCAGTGTGGGGCCGGACAGTATCTCGAACACAATGAAGACGTTGCCCGTACATAAGAGAACAGTGGAGCGACGTGCAGATGAGCATCATGCAGCTAATGGCTGAATCAGTGCCGTCGTCGCCGCCGATTTCTGTTCCCACTCGCGATCTTCTGATTGTGGAGGACGATAAAGGGCTGCAGAACCAGATGCGGTGGGCGCTAGCCGACGATTTTGTCGTTCATATCGCTGAAGGTCGCCTGGAAGCGCTTCAGGCATTAGGCCGTCATACACCGCACCTTGTCGTACTGGATCTTGGGTTACCCCCGGATGTGGGTGGCGCAAGCGAGGGTTTGGCGACTTTGGAGCAGATTATCGAACGATATCCCGGAACGAAGATCGTCATTGCTAGTGGAAATGCCGACCGTGCAAATGCCATGAAGGCGGTCTCGGCTGGGGCGTATGATTACTTCTCGAAGCCGGTCGACATCGACGAACTCAAGTTGATTCTGGAGCGAGCGTGGCAGCTTTACACGCTAGAAGAAGACAACCTCCGTCTAAAGCAGGTCACGCGCGGCCCCATGGAAGGAGTCATCGCCGCATCGAGCGCGATGATTGACATTTGTCGACTCGTGGAGCGTGTGGCACCGACCGACGTCAGTCTTCTTGTACTCGGAGAAAGCGGGACGGGGAAGGAAGTGATTGCGCGCGCCTTGCACCGGCTGAGCGCGCGGGCGCACGGTCCATTCGTCGCTGTAAATTGTGCCGCAATTCCGGAAGCGCTTCTCGAAAGCGAATTATTCGGTCATGAGCGCGGCGCATTCACCGGGGCAATTAAACAAACGCAAGGCAAAGTCGAACAGGCAAAAGGAGGCACGCTGTTTCTTGATGAAATCGGCGATATGCCGTTGGCTCTACAAGTAAAACTTCTCCGCTTCCTTCAGAATCGGACTTTCCAACGTGTGGGAGGGCGCGGTGAGATCTCGGCCGATCTACGGATTGTCTCAGCGTCAAATCGCGATCTCCAGGCCATGATTACCGAAGGGACATTCCGTGAAGATCTCTATTTTAGACTTAATGAGGTAACAGTTGTTATCCCGCCGCTACGGGCACGCGAAGGCGATGCGGTTCTGATCGCATATACTCTCCTCCAGCGTTTTTCCCAAATTTACAAAAAAGGCCAGATGGAGTTCTCGCCAGGAGCTCTGACGACGATCGCGCGCTACGGCTGGCCGGGTAATGTCCGCGAGCTGGAAAATAGAATCAAACGTGCCGTGGTGCTGGGGCGGGGAAGCAGAATCATCGCGGCGGACATGGACTTGACGGATACGGTTCTCGACCGAGAGACTGTTTCGCTGAAGGAAGTACGGCGTTTCGCAGAGGTGGAAGCGATCAAAAAGGCGCTACTCTCGTGCAACTACAATTTGGCGCAAACATCGAGAACCCTCGGCATTAGCCGCCCGACTCTTTACAGCCTCCTTGCAAGCTATGAGATCAAGATTCCGCCGAAGTGACGTTGGGCACTACGCCCGCATTGCTCGACGGTGCCAAGCTCGTCCAACCATGCTCGTCCAAAAAGAATAGGTTTAATAAATGAGAACGATCACATGGCAGAACGCAATAAAAGGATACATGGGAACGATGGTCGTTTCCGCGGGCGTTATCCTCCTTTCTTTCTCTGGAAGCGCGCAAGCATCGCAGAACAGTGCTGAATCGGCGCAGCATTATGCTTCGGCCGAGCGTGCCATTCAAAAGAGCGACATAGGCACCGCGACGATCGAATTAAAGAATGCGGTCCGCTCTGATCCGGATAATAACGATGCACGATATCAACTTGCTCTGTTGTATCTCAGAACCGGGGTTCCCGCGGCGGCATTGGCCGAATTGGAAACTGTGCGGGCTCGGAGTTACGACGAGGCGAAGTTGGCTTTGCCGTTGATGCAATGTTACCTCGCCTTGGGCCGATTCAAGGAATCCTTGACGAAGGTCGACGTAACAAATTTGAAGGGTGAGACGCGGTCCGCGGTACTCGCTGCGCAGAGCCGCGCGAGTATGGCACTACACGATGCGGTTGGCGCGCGTCGTCTCTCTGACGAGGCACTGAAAGAAAGCCCCAATCTCGCAAGCGCTCTCGTTGCGTCGGCAATGCTTCTAAATTCTGAAGGCAAGGTCGTCGATGCCGAAGCGCAACTCGCCAAGGCGGCCGACGGCGACGCGCAATTGGATGTATTGCTTCTCAAGGGCGAATTGCGACAGAAACAGAACGATCCGCAAGGCGCGCTAAAGTACTTTAACCTTGCCGTGGCGAAAGCGCCGAGCGACATGGGAGCGCGAATTGAGCGCGCGGTTCTCAATGTTACGCTCAACCAACTCAAGGCAGTCGAGGTAGACGACAACGCGGTGCTCGCGATCGAGCCAAAGCAACCTTATGCTCTTTACCTACGGGCATATCTGCTGGCCCAGGACAAGAAATTTCGGGACGCCATTCAGATCCTTCTGGCGCTTCCACAACTTCTGGACAGCTATCCACCGGCGATTTATTTGTTGGCGGCCACGGCATTGGAAGATAATCGCTTTGATACCGCGCTTGAATATTCACAACGGTATCTGCAGAAACGGCCTGACGGTGTTGCCGGAAGCCGGCTCCTGGCACTTGTTCACCAACGTATGAATGCACCGGCTACAGCTGTCGGAATCCTGGAGCCTCTAATTGCCAGGTACCCAAATGACAATCCGCTGAAACTTCAATTAGCCGCCGCTCTGTTGGCAGCGGGCCGCAGCAGCGAGGCCGTTGACCTATTTCAACAAGGTCTGGCAGTCGACCCCGGCAATGTACAGGCGCGGCTCGCCTTGGCGACGGGAGAATTGCGTTCGGGCCAGACGGATCAGGGCGTCGCCGAAATCGAAGGAATTGTCAAATCAGATCCGGGTTCCCTGCAGGCAAATACACTTCTGGTCATGAGCGAACTTCAGGTCGGGCAGGCAGAGAAGGCCCTTCAGACCGCAACAGCAATGGTAACGATGAAGGACGCCGATCCGAACGCATATAACCTACAGGGCACAGCTTTTCTGGCAAATAAAAATATGGACGGCGCGCGCGCAGCATTCCAGACCGCCCTAAAGAGAGATTCAAAATTCACTCCCGCGATGCTTAATTTGGCTCGCATCGAAGAGCGGGCCGGTAATTGGGCCGCCGCCAAGCAATGGTACGAAAAAGTTACCGTAATACTGCCTATGGATATGGCTGCCTATGACGGACTTTCTAACCTCGCTTTGCGTAATGGCGATGTGGATGGCGCCGAAGCTTACTTGAAGCAAGCGGTCGCGCGCGATGGCGCCGCTACCGCTCCTCGCCTCCGGCTGATCGACATGCTTCTTGAGCATAAGAGGAACGAGCAAGGATTGATCGAAGCAAGGGATTTCGTCAACGCAGCACCCCAGTCGCCTTTGGCGCTAGGCGCGCTGGGCCGCGCACAACTCGCAACCGGCGACGTTGTGAACGGTATCGGGTCCTACCAGCGGCTGGCGACGTTGATTCCCGACGACGCCGACGCGCAACGCCGGCTAGGTAGAGTGATGGCTATGGCGGACGCGAATGCTGCAAAAGGTGGGGCGGGAAAATATACGAGTGAAGCTCGGGCCGCGTTCGATCGGGCTGTCAACATCGCCCCAGATGATATAGCCGTACTATCGGATCGACTTGAATTTGAGCGTCGCGTCGATGGTGCAAAGGCCGCAGTTATCCTGGCGCAGAAGTATGCCGACGCTAGGCCAAACTCCGTCGGTAGGATGATTGTCCTCGGAGACTCGCAAGTTGCAGCCGACCAAACGTCGGCGGGAGTACTTACCTACCGACGCGTTTGGGAGAAGTCGAAGTCAAGTCTAACTACCCTGCGCGTCTATGCCGGTCTCATGCATGAAGAGAAGGCCGAAGAAGCAATGAAGGTGTTACGGGATTGGTCCGAGAAACATCCGACGGATTATGAAATACGATTTCTGATTGCAAGCAGTGACATCAAGGCCGGCCGTACAGAGCAGGCAATCGCCGAAACTGAAGCAATGTATTCGGTATTTCCAGAGAACCCGTTACTTCTGAATAATCTAGCGTGGCTTTACACGAAAAGTGACGCGGCTAAGGCCATGGCGTTTGCCGAAAAAGCATATGCACTGGCGCCCCTGTCGCCTGACGTGATGGATACGTTGGGATGGCTGTATGTCGCGACGTCCGAGGTTGTGAGGGCCGAGCCGCTTCTTCGTAAAGCCTACGAGGCGGCGCCGGCACGGGCAGATATCGGATTTCACTATGCTGTGGCATTGGAGAAGAACAAGAAAGGGTCGATCGCAAAAGGCGTGCTCGAGAAGAGCTTGGCGGGCAGTCCGAAATTTGCTGAGCGGGCGGAAGCACAAGCAATGTTCGATCGATTGGTGACATCAGGTCCACCTAAGTAGAAGCGCGTAACCCCGGCCTAGACTCAATCATTCGAGGTACTTGCATGACAACGCGGAGCATCCTGGTTACCGGTGGCGCGGGTTATATCGGAAGCCACGCCGTGCTTGCTCTGCGTGAAGCGGGCTGGAAAGTGGCGATTGTAGATGACCTGTCCACTGGGAGCCGTCACTTGGTGCCCGACGATGCCAGATTGTACGTGGGCAACGTTGGCAGCGTAGAATTCATGCACGCCGTGCTGGAGAAGGAGCGTCCGCAAGCGATTATACATTTCGCGGGTTCCCTGAGTGTTCCGGAATCAGTGAGTGATCCACTCAAGTACTACGTGAACAACTTTGCGAACAGCTGCCGCCTGGTAGAGGCTGCGCTCGCCGCAGGTATCGACAAGTTCATTTTCTCGTCTACGGCTGCGGTTTATGGCACACCCGAGACACAGACCGTTTCCGAATACGCGCCAACGCGACCCATAAATCCTTATGGGCGTTCGAAGTTAATGATTGAGGAAATGCTGAAAGATGTCGCCGCCACCCAGCGGCTGCGTTATGTGTCCATGCGCTATTTTAATGTCGCGGGCGCGGATCACAGAGGAAGGTCGGGGCAGGTCGCGAGAAATTCCACGAATCTCATCAAGGTCGTGAGCGAACTGGCTGCAGGCCGGCGGAATAGTATTGTCGTTCACGGCGGTGACTACTCGACCTTCGACGGGACCTGCATACGTGACTTTGTCCACGTCACTGATCTTGCTGACGCGCATGTCGCGGCACTGGACTATCTCCTGGCCGGAGGCGGAAGCGAAGTTATCAACTGCGGTTATGGAAGTGGCTACTCGGTGCTCGACGTCTTAGGCGTGGCGACCAAGCTTGCCGGCAGAACCTTAGCATACACTATGGGACCAAGGCGTTCCGGGGACCCCGCGCAGGTTGTCGCCGATCCCAGCCGTATTCAGGAGCGTTTCGCGTGGGTTCCGCACAACGCTGATCTTGAATTGATTCTCGGCACGGCCATCGCGTGGGAGAAATCGCTGCCAGAAACCTTGGTTTATGCCTGATTAGAAAAGAGCTGACGATACCTCGAGAACATCTTTTGTTCGTCGAAATTCTGTATAGCTCTTGCCTGATTAGCTTTGCCAATTTGACGATGTAATGGTTCATTCCTCAGAAGCAGCAGCATCGCTGAGGCAAGCGCAGACGCATCCTTTGCGACAATAAAGGGCTGATTCTCCTCTGCGACCATGGAACGAATGTCGCCGACGTCCGTGCTGGCAATTGAAAGGCCCGCAGCCATAGCTTCTAGGATACTTAGAGGCATCTGTTCCGTATCGGAAGACGCGGCAAAAATATCAAAGGCCGCAATAACATGCTCAGGGTGATTCAAGGCGCCTGTAAAGGTAACGCTGTTCGTCAAGTTTCGGGATACTACAAGATCTTCCAATGCGTCGCGTTCGGGACCGCTTCCCACAATAACAAGCCGGGCGGGCTGTACGCGCCGCAGTTCACAGAAGGCGTGAATCATCCGGTCAAGCGCCTTTTCCTTTCGCAAGGCGGCGACTGTCCCGATAACCGGCCCTTCACCGCGAAAGTCGACGGTCGACTCAGAGGCACTGGAGCGTTGAAATCTCGCACATGGAATGCCGTTAGGTAGATAAATTATGCGCTTGGCCGCAATGCGCCATGATTGGGTCGCCATTTTCACAAGAGTGCGGGATGGGAGAACCACCGTGCTGTTTATATTGAGGACAGCGCGTCGAAATAAGACCCGCCGCAGTAACTGAGCGTGCGCCTCCTCGGGACCAAACCCATCTTCGATGTGTATGTGACGCGTGAGGCAAGTAAGATTCGCTGCCGCCCATTCCATGGCCCCCCAATTGTAGGTAATCAGCAGGTCCGGAGACTCAGCACGAATTATACGCCGCGCTCGCATCAGCGTGGCCGCCAATGAGGTCGTTCGTTGATGCGGCAGCTCCCGATGCAGAACACGGGAGGCAAGAAGGTGGACCGCTTCCGACTGCCCGTCGAGAGACATAATTGTATGTCGGTATTGGTCGCCAAAATGATTTGCGAGGGCCGCGAAGCGCCGTTGGGAACCTCCCAATTGGAACGACGGAAATACATGAAGAATGTGCATAACGCTGTTTCCGAAAGATGCGGGCTAGGCCATTGCGAGAGCTGGGACTGAATGCGCAGTTGCACGCAGGGTTTGGAAAAAATCAGCTGCAGTTGTCGCGCGCCCCGACAGAGGTCCGAAGAAGAAGCGCAGGTAGCCCTTGAGCCATTGGAGAAATGCGGTCAAGCCGACTGTTTTCAAGGCTGGACGGTACGGCGCAGGACCGAACACCGCTTCCGCTCTCCTCGCCAACGGATACCGGGTTGACGCAAGCGTCATGCCACTTGCGGATTTCTCGGCAGATGGCGGACCCGATTACTCCGAG
>Ga0206865_1071_pt1 | contig 32367 bp, 32 predicted proteins | sample Alteio_BWOrgCont_39_FD_152628 | JGI IMG/M metagenome (GOLD analysis project Ga0206865, IMG submission 152628) | Enriched cells from forest soil in Barre Woods Harvard Forest LTER site, Petersham, Massachusetts, United States -... | ecosystem: Environmental > Terrestrial > Soil > Temperate forest >...
ATAATCTTAAGGAACATAGAATTTATAAAAAACACTGTGTGAAGGTAGAGTCAGACTGACTTTTAGTCTCACGTCTCAAATCTCACATCTCAAATCTAAATAAAGATGAGTACAGGAAATATGAATCTAACGCTCAAAATTTGGAGGCAAAAAAATGCCGATACCAAAGGCGCATTCGTTACTTACAAAGCCGAAGGCATTTCGCCTGATATGTCCTTTTTGGAGATGCTTGACGTGGTAAACGAAGGCTTGATCCACAAGGGCGACGAGCCGATCCATTTTGACCACGACTGCCGCGAAGGTATTTGCGGCATGTGTTCGCTATATATCAACGGGCATCCGCACGGCCCTAAAAATGCTATTACCACCTGCCAGTTGCACATGCGCACTTTTCACGATGGCGAGATCATTGTGATTGAACCATGGCGTGCTGCTGCGTTCCCTGTGATAAAGGATCTGGCGGTTGATCGTTCTGCATTTGACAGGATACAACAGGCCGGGGGCTTTGTTTCGGTAAATACCGGGGTTACTGTTGATGCCAACGAAATACCTATCCCTAAGGTTATCGCCGATGAAGCTTTTAACTCAGCAACCTGCATAGGCTGTGGCGCCTGCGTAGCAGCTTGCAAAAATGCTTCGGCTATGTTATTTGTTTCGGCCAAGGTTAGCCAATTAGGTATGTTGCCACAGGGACAATCAGAACGCTGGAGCCGCGTACAATCTATGGTGGCCCAAATGGATGCCGAAGGCTTTGGCAATTGCACCAATACGGGTGCTTGTGAAGCCGAGTGCCCTAAAGAAATTAAAATGACCAATATTTCGCGCATGAACAACGATTATTTCAGCGCTAAACTGTTCCGCGAGGAAGCTGTGCACGACCATGCAGCTTCCGGCGAATAATATTACAATTGTTTACCCGTGATTAGGCTTGAGGAGTATTTTCTTAAGCCTTTTTTATTTGTACAGCCCCGGTTTTTACGCCGATGCGCGAAAACCAGGTCGCTAAGCAAGTGATATAATATTCCATAACCTTCATTTTTCGGTATTTCTTAGCCGGAATTATAATGATATTCCTGTGGGTGGTAAATATTTCTTAATATTTAATAAAACCACAACCAAAGCATTAATAAATACGTATAATATAATTAGGGAGTTCAATGCTTTGTTTTAACTGCTCAATATTTTTGGAGTATCTTTAAGTATAAAAATGGCGAAATGTTCGTGTTTTATGTTAAAAATATAAACTAAATGCGCAGGGGTTTTAAATAGAATTTTATTTTTATGCCGAATATTCCTAATAGTTAAATAAACGTTGAAAGATACCCCTAAATACCTTGTCACCTGGCCCATGTTTTTTAAGCAAAAAACCGGGCTTATCCTGATGCTGATTGTTGTACTGGCGTCGGCAGCAATGATTTTCACTAATTTTTACACCATCAAAATACTTTCTTCAGCACGGGCTTATATTAACGGCGAATCGCAATACTCCAAGGGCCAAAAAGATGCTTCGGCATTCCTGGTTAGTTATATTTTCCTGGAAACACCTGCTGATTATGATGCATTTGAGCAAAGTATCAAAGTACCCGAGGGCGATCACATAGCAAGGGAAGCGCTGCTTAAAGATAATTCCGCACTCGCACAAAAAGGATTTTTACAAGCTAAAAATCACCCGGACGATGTAAATGACCTGGTATGGCTTTTCCGGAATTTTAAAGGATTGTATTTATTTAAGCAGGCAATTGGGATATGGACAACCGGCGATGCCATGGTGGATAGCCTGCATTATTTGGGGGCTCAGGCGCATGCGGAAATGTTGTCAGGTGGAATGTCACCCAGTCAGAAGAAAAAACAGATCATGGCCATCAACTCAATTTCTCATCATCTTACCATAAAAGAACAAGCCTTTTCCAATACGCTGGGGCAGCTTTCGCGCAATACCAGGCTGTATCTTTTCGTTGGCGATGTGCTCATTATCCTCGTTATCGTCATTAGTTCGCTATCCTACGCCGGTATTATGATGCGCAATCTCGACAACTCAAATAAGGCAGTGAGCGAGCAGAACCATAACCTGCAGGTGATTAATGCCGGGCTCGATAAGTTTGTTTTTAATGTTACCCATGATCTGCGCTCGCCGCTGGTATCGCTTGTTGGGTTGATTGAGCTGATGGACGAAGAAACCGATGTTAACCAGATAAAGGCATACACCGTGTTGATGAAAGACAGCCTCGAGAAGCAGGAGCGCTTTATATCCGAAATGCTGATATTTATTAAAAGTAAACATACCGGACTGGTAAAAAAGAAATGCAGCCTGGATGAAATCATCGACAACGTATTTTCGCAAAACCACTACCTGGTAAATGGCAAAGCAGTACAGTTTTTAAAAGAAACAGAACTTAACCGGATTGAAAGCGATGCCTTAAAGATACAGGTGATCCTCAATAACCTGATCACGAACGCAGTAAAGTACAGCGACCCAAAGAAAGCAGACCAATGGGTGAAAGTAAAAACCTACCGCGATAAAAATGAAGCCATTATTGAAGTGGAAGATAATGGCCTTGGCATCCGTAAAAACGATCAGGACCGTATTTTTGATAAGTTTTATCTTTCGGGCGCCAATAAAAAGAGCTCCGGCATCGGGCTGTACCTGGTTAAAGATGCCGTTACCCAAATGCAGGGCCGTATTGAAGTACTATCAGAGCATGGGATTTATACCCGGTTTAAGATTAGTATCCCGGCCTAATACCCAGGCAATCGCGTGCCGGAATACTTGGGCAGACAAGGTTTTTCCCACACCCGGGGCACTATTTGTATAATACACCAATATTTCGTTATTTTTGTTTAAATCCATCTCGTTATGATTGATATACCTGAAGAAGAACTGGTACGAAAAGGCAAAATGACCAAATCGCCTTTTGATATGACTTTTGAAGAAGAGAAGGTTTGGCGCATTGGGAAACAGGCCGAGGCGCAGGCATTCCTTTTTTCAATAGGGCAACCCCTTGTTTACAAAAAGGACGGTATTATGATAGCCGAGTATGCGGATGGAAGGATTGTACCTGTTCGTTAATGTCCAATATTCACATTATAGCCGGGCCGCCCGGCATTGGCAAAAGCACGAACGGCTTCGATTATATCGATGAAGATCTCGACATTCTGAACGAGGACGAAATGCGTTTTAGGTATAAGGCGAAGGGCTTTGCTGATTATAACGAATATTCCATTTACCGGGTCCGCGATATCATCAGGCGGAAACTCATTCGTAATGAAGATATTGCGCTCGAACTGAATCTTGGTTATCCCCATCAATACGAATATGCCCTGGCCGCTAAAAAATTCAGCAACGAAAATCAATTGAATGTTATCCTCTTTTTTACCGACAGTTTGCAGCTATGCCTCGATAGGGCAAAGATCCGGCACGAAAGCGGATTGCACCTGGTTATGCCCGACACAATTGTCGAAATGTACAATAATACCATACCCTTGCTGAAAACCAATTTTGACTCGGTAGATAATTTAAGCCTCATTGATGCTAACGAGGAGAATGATTTTTTTACTGTTGCAACCTATAGCAAAGCGTCAAAAAAACTTCAGATAGGTGGCCAAAATCCCGATTGGTTTAAAAATGATCTAAAGCCTTTTATTGAACAATATGTGCGCTAACGGGATTTTTAATTCCCGAAAGCTAAACCGCCCCAAGTTCAGGTAATACCGGGCAACCGCGTGTTGCAAAGTCAAAAAAAAGGCGACCCACCGGGATCGCCATTAAATAAGCTGAAACGTTAAGTATTAAATCACCGTTGTATCGCCCCTTATCAGGCCTAAAAGCAGCGCGATAACTGCAATAACCAGTAAAACGTGAATGATGCCTCCTGCCGAATATGCAAAAAAGCCCACAGCCCATCCTATTACCAGGATTACTGCGATGAGGTAAAGTAGTGATCTCATTGGATTTTGTTTTTTTAGTTAGATGTATTTTAACCCAAGAAACAATTATGCCAAATGCAATCTGAGTTAGCGGATTACGGTTTTTGGTGATTATTTGTGTATTATAACAGACAAACCTTCTTGAAAATTTGACAGATGCTAAAACCAGCGTCCGGCCAAAACACACTCCGAATACTACTTTTTTACTACCTTTTTACAGCAACAGCCCACCTACATTTATCAGTGTTATTAAACGCTAATCCCCATAAATTTTATGAACTGCATTAAACGCCACTTATTTTGCCTTTTTGGCCACGGCTATTTTATGGCTTGCCACAGCGCCGGCGGTAACAGCCCAAACGCTGAGTGCCGATAGTGTTGATAAAATAATGGTGGAAGGAAGCCAAATTGCCTGGAATTTTTTCAGGCTGATTGGCGGCAACGCCAACAAATTTTCGCACTATAAAGGCGACCTGGTGGAAAAACTCAAAAGCGGCAGCACGGTTTATAAGGTAAACGACCTGAACGACGTTGGAGTGAATAACGAGTACATTGTGGAGCAGCCCGACGGCGCTACATTTTATTGGGGATACGTTACCGGCGACAAAGCCAAACTCAGAAAGTTTTTTATAGCATTTACTGTTGGGGTTTGTGTTTACGCTAAAAAAAACGACCTGCCGCTGATAGCGAAGGCTGATGTGGCATTAACAACCGGTGATGTTGAGGTGTATAACCTGATGATGAACGAGATAAAAGTTGGCACGTTTACGGCAAATATGGGCAAAAAGACGGTCAATATATTTATTGGCACGTTGCACTAACGGTTGTTAACACCGGTAGCCCTTTCAAACGTCCCTCGCTTGAGCGCCAACAATTTAATCGTCCACGCTTAAATTAATAACAGATTTTAATGGATTTTAAGTGAGTTTTGCTGCGCTGCTTTTATATGGTCAATAATGGTTTCCTCGTTTCGCCGGTTGCGGCCAAAGGACACCAGGGAGCTTCGTTGCTGAAGATCGCAGATACTGTTAACATAAACCTGGTTATCGCTTAGCAAAATGGTAATTTGCTCGCCCCAGCTACCCGACCAAAAACCAGGGTTCGTATGCGCCACATAAGCCCGGGCCGACGTATAATTCCCCATCCATTGCAATTCAAGGGCTACCTCATGTATAATGGTTTTTAGCTCATCGCGGCTCAAATTGGTTTCCACAATTTTAAACTTCAGCCGTGCTTTTTGAAGAAAGAAAACGAGGATCCCTAAGGCTACAGGCACAAAAACAAACGCCAATGCCCACCATCCGAAGGTTGGCGGGTCGTGCTCAAAATAGCCCGCTGCAAAAACAACAAGGAGTGCCAGGGGGAAGATCATGAAAAAAAACGCTGCACCATAATGAGTTGATTTTTCCCAAAATCCGTTAAGTTGCAGCTCCCGCGTGCTTATTGATTGATCGTATTGTTCTGCGGTCATTTATAAAAGGTTGCCAAATATATAAATAAATGTAGACGCAGAATTTCGGCAGCATTTAATGCCATCAAAACCAACACATTTTTATCCCTAACAGCCCGTTTTACGCAGAATTTTTGTTCGCGTGTTCGCGTTTTTTCATGCGCACGCTTTTTTGAATATGTTGATTATTAATGATTTCCATCATTCCGTTCGCGAAAAATTTAGCGCTTACTGACAAAGTAGCGTCACCAAATAAGCGGTCCCTGGTTTTTATCTTTGCGCAATTTTTGTTTATCGGGATTCGTCTTTCTTCGCCCGTTCAAGCGTCCCGCGCTTGAACGCCAACAATTTAAGCGTCCACGCTTAAATTAATGCGAAATTTAATTAATTCAAGAATTTTGTACAGCAATGGCAAGCTTTTGATTTAAGCCTGGACGCTTAAATTTTTTGTATCCAGGCGCGGACGCTTGGACAGGCGGGACCTTTGCTTGAATGCCAACAATTTAAGCGTCCACGCTTAAATTAATAACTCACTTTTAGCGGACTTTCAGGATTTGCACTGCTGTACCAATATTCATGCGCGCTCCCCACAAAACCGGCCCTCACAGGATTTTCATGCGTATAGTCAATCTTCTGTTCGATAACAGCCGGCGAATAAAGCAACACCGGATAATTACCATTTTGCCAAAACTGATGGTGTTCGTTTAAAGGATTATACTTGCCCGCCCGCTCAAAAGCCTTTATCATCCATTCCCTTCGACTTTCCTGGCTGTTTTTGGCTATCATTTCAAAAAGCTTTTTTGATGTATAAGTTTTAAAATCTCCCAAAACATCACCAAGCGAACCATCGGTTACATTGGCAACCATGTGGATATGGTTTGTCATGATCACATAGGCATAGATGTTTAGTTTTTTGTGCTGCTGACAAAAAGCAAGGTTTTCGATAATGAAATCGCTGTATAACCGCCGTGTAAATACGTCTATCCAATCGGTTACGGTTAAGGTGACAAAGTAAAGTTCGTCGGTTGAGGCATTGCGTGACATGAATTAAATATCAGCATTTCGCTTTACAACAACAAATTTTTGATTTAAGCGTGGACGCTTAAATCTTTCGTATCCAGGCGCAGACGCCTGGATAGGCGGGGATTTTTGTTCATTTGTTCACGTGTTCACGCAACTCAAAATTATTTTTTTCACTAAAGCCTCATATTCAATAACTTAAAAATCCTTGTTCACGCAAAAAACAGGGTTTACTGACAAAATAGTGTCACCAAATAAGCGGCATCCGGCATTTGTCTTTGCGCAATTTTTGTTTATAGCGACTTGACTTTCGCCCGTTCAAGCGTCCCTCGCTTGAACGCCAACAATTTAAGCGTCCACGCTTAAATTAATGTGAAATTTAATTAATTCAAGAATTTTGTACTGCAACGGCAAGTTTTTGATTTAAGCGTGGACGCTTGGACAGGCGGGGGTCCACTATCTGCTCATATAAACACGCTCTATAACAACTAAATTCGAAATCAAATCATATTCGATGATCAGGTTTTTTGATGTTAATTTTTTTATGATTCCTGTGGGGGTATTACCGTAGGGTAATTGTGGTTGGACAGGGAAATTGAAAGCGATAGTATCGTGAGAAATTTTGTATGTAAAGGTCTCCACATCATCCGGGGTTCCAATATTGTTTTTTTGGGTACCGGTACCGTCTGCATTAAACTGCATATATGGCGAATTAATCCCTTCAATAATATAAGGTGGGTAACCATATGTATGTGAAGTGTCCGCAGTAATATTCCACTTACCTAATAACGAAGCCGCACCAGGAGCCTGGTCGCCTTTTTTTGAACAACTAATTAAAAGGAAGCAGGCTCCGGTAATAAATAGAAATTTGACAAGTGTAAAAGGTTTTTTCATGACCCAAATATAACTATTTCAGTGTTCGCAGCATACCATCGCCCGTTCAAGCGCCCCTCGCTTGAATGCCCACAATTTAAGCGTCCACACTTAAATTAATGCGAAATTTAATTAGTTCATGAATTTTGTACCGCAATGGCAAGCTTTTGATTTAAGCGTGGGCGCTTAAATTTTTCGTATCCAAGCGCAGACGCTTGGATAGGCGGGGGTAACAACAAACAAAAGTATTAACTTTCACCCAACGAACGGAATATACTCTCAATCCGTTCCCGTTCCGAATAATGGCGACCTGTACCGCCTGTTTCTTCGTTACTGCCTAGATCGCCTTTGCTATAACTTTTGTTGAAACGAGCGTCCGGGCGGCTATAGTATTGATTATAATAATGCTCATCTCGCTCAGCCTGTTCCTGGCGCTCGATTCGGTCAACATGCTCCTGTAGTGTATAGCGTTCATCATCCGTATTGATGCCGTAATAATCCTGCAATTCCTGCAACTCCTGAATATTATTAATGAGATCATCTTTATCATCCGAGCTATTGTCAGCCAAATCAGTTAATGCGCTGGAAAAAATATCAAAATATTCATCTTCGTGTTCTTCCTTGAATTTTTCATAAGCATTTGGAAAGAAATTCTGAAAGTCTTGTAGGACACGAAAGTCGTCTAAATAATAGAGACTGGGTGTAATATTTACAAGGATACGCTCTACGTCCAATTCTTCGTTACCCTCGTAATAGCGCATAAGAAGTTGCGTGTATGATTGCACCCCACGATTGCCAATCTTATTGGAATAAATTATTCCGTCGAACTGAACTTGCACAAATGCGCGCCAGTCCCAGTCAATTCCCAATTCCAGTTGTGTCTCCATTTCCAACAATTTTAAACACAATAGATCATCCGCTGAAGGGATAACGTACTTATCGGGTTCTGCAGTGAACTCAATCATCGCCATATCACGCATAAATCGCTGTACAAAAGCTTTTTTTAATCCAGAGGTCAAAGTCATTTTTTTTTCCTGATGCCAGCCTGCCGATGGTTTAAGGTGAAAAACTGCCAGAGCCTGCTTGAGAAACACACTTCCAAGCAGTATGTTCTTTTTGATCTCAGGATCCTTATCAACATAATCGACAAGGAAATCCTGGATGGACGGATTATGATACCTGATTAAAGTATCACCGACTTGGTCTTTGATAAGCTGAATAAAGGAATTATCCAATTCACGCAGGGCTCGTTTAAAGATCGTATCAGATAGCAACGGCGCCCGTTCGTCCTTAGGTCGCATGAACGCACGTACCTGCTTGAATAACTGGGCAATTTGCATTTCCCGTCCACCAATCAACAAGCTATAAAGAACCAATCGCGCTTGATCAGTAATTTGGTTTTCAAAAGCGTGCTGCCAGACCTTATACGGCGAGGTAAAGACCCCTAGCAAATTGTCCGGAAATGCATCAGGCGGCGAACCCTCCCAAAGCTTTTGCTGCGAAAAATATTCAATAATTCGCGGACTATAATTCGGATGCTCGATGATCTTTAATAAATAATTCCGGCCGATTAGGTGTTCGATGCAGGAATAGGGCACCCGGTTAAAAAATAAGTGATTGTAAAGTATCTTTGCACGTACAAATTTTGTGTATTTGGACAAATCCATCACGCATTTAATTAGCTCCTCGCGATCCAGTTCCTCAAAACTCAAACGTGCTTGGTTGAGGATATACTCTCGCGTCGTAAAGATCAGCAATTTATTTTCCGACCATTTGACCTTTTTGATAAAGCGGATAATCTGCTTTTCCTCATTGGTGCCTAGATTATGCTCAAGAAAATTACTTCCCAAGAAATCATCAAATAGGAATACCTGCGACTTTTGTTCATCAAACATTTGGAATCCCTCACTTATGCTGTCTGACAAAAAAATAAACTGTTCAAAGCCGCGGGCTAGTGCATCGAAGACCAAAATTTCCGCCAAAGTCGTCTTACCGATACCGGGAATGCCACTAATGATAATATAATGGTTGTCTTTCAAGATTTGGCTAGCTTCAAAAAAGCTACTATTCTGGACATAGACCTTCAATTTGTCTTTAATCTCATCCAGCACAAATTTGGACTGGTTGATGATTTGTCGGTTAACGATCACTTGCAGGATATTCGTGCTCGAAAGCCAGAGTTTGAAGTTATCTTGCTCAATTTTTGGGTTAAGCGACAGCAAGTTATTCAGGTCTTCTCGTCCGAATATATCGGCCGTCGTTAGGATATACGGTGCAAAAAGCGCTTGTATCTTTGCTTTTCGATCCGGCAGCATTGGCAATGTAGTGACTAGCAGATAGCGTGTCAGTGCCAGTTTCTTAACTTTTGGCACTTCCTTTTTTAAGGCTTGGTACAAACTGTCAAAGCTGTTATATCGTTTGCACTGTACAATAAAACCTTTCCCTGCCGCATAGCGAAGATCAATCCCGGCATCGGCCCCCAAGCCGAAACTTTCCAGGTAAACACCCAGATGTGCTTGTAGCAGGTCACGCGTCAGAGCTTCGAACTCAAAGGGCGATAAGGTCAGAAAATCATAATCAGGCATAAGCTAAGTTAAACATTTTCGCATAGCTGGAAGTTGTAGCCAACAATTAATAAAATTCCCCAATTCAGATGGAAATATGACGCCCCCCGCCCGTTCAAGCGTCTTTCGCTTGAATATCGCTAATTTAAGCGTCCACGCTTAAATTAATGCGAATTTAATTAATTCAGGAATTTTGCACTGCAACGGCAAGTTTTTGATTTAAGTGTGGACGCTTAAATTTTTTGTATCCAACCGAGGACGCTTGGACAGGCAGGAGGCACGTGCGCCACCGGGTTGGTCGGTGCGGCACACCCGCGACTGAACAGGGGAACGCGGTTTGGTGGGAACTAGTTTAATTATTTTAGTTTTGCCCGTGAAATGAAAAATCCGGATTAACTATATTTTACTTTAATTTTATAACTTTACATCAATAGGTAATTATATTAAACCTTATAAAGTCCTTCAAATAGGAGAATTAATTATAATGATACCATTTGATTTTGTTGTGCAAGGACCACCTGTTTCTCATCAAACAAAAAACAAACAAAGATTACAAGCTTGGAAACAAACTGTTCGACAAGCTGCACAAACCTATTGGAATGCAGGCGATATTCCATCTACTGAAGAATTAACAGTGGTTGTAACGAATTTCTATGAGAATGCTGCGCCTGATGTTGACAACATTGTTAAACCCATTCAAGATGCGTTAATTGGTTTGGTATACGTTGACGACGCCCAGGTTACTGACTGTCATACCAAGAAAAGAAATATAGCCGGGGCTTTTAAGGTAAAAGGACTTTCGAGAGCGATGGCCGATGGTTTTGTAATGAACTCTGATTTTATACACGTCAAAGTAATTGCATCTAGTAACTTTGAAGAGATTTAAAACATGGACGCTAAACTTTCAGAACAAAATAAAATAAAACAAGTTGCTCGGGATTACGAGAAAATGGGCTATACAGTTAAGATAGAACCAAGAGGCGATGCCTTGCCTGTTTTTATTGAGAATTATGATCCAGATTTAATAGCGTTCAACGAAAAAGAATATGTCGTTATTGAAATTAAAACCAAAGATGATATTGAAACTCTGAAAAAACTTCAACCTATAGCAGATGTGATTAACAAAAATGAAGGTTGGAGATTTGAGTTATTCGTTATCAATCCAAAATCTAATAGAGAAACTTCGCATCGAGCCTTAACTGAATCAATTCAGTTTAACCAAATTGATACAAAAATCAGCGGCATAAGTAATTTAATTAACTTAAAAATGTATACTGCTGCATTTATACTTTGCTGGAGTTATTTAGAAAGTATTTCCCGGCAATTACTGGCGAACGACAAAAAGAGATTTTCAAATAACAATTCACTTGTTCTGATAAAAACCCTTGTGTCGTTTGGTCATGTGTCACATGAAGATTTTGATAGTCTCAATGAGCTTTTTCAAATTCGAAATAAGGTTGTCCATGGATTTGAAGATCATAACTTGAATAAAAGAACTACCGAGCGACTTTTAAATCTTGTAAAGAAAATTGCAAAAGAAAATTATGTCGATCAAATAGTATAGAATCCCTATTTGTCAGCAGAGCACTGGTGCGCCCCCAATTTAAGCGTCCACGCTTAAATTAGCGAAATACCGGGCTTTTAACATAAATACGGCATGACAATTCTGCCGGGCGTAGAGGGAGATTTGTCAACTTTTTAAAAGTTGACAAATCTGATCGTGCACTATTCCAGCAACAACGCATCCTCATCATCTCCCAGCTCCAGGTGGATCATATCGCTGCCGGCAATGCCTTCAATGGAGCCTTTGATGTGGGCGGCGTTGAGCAGTACCTTTTCCAGTTGCTTTTCGCGGGCTTTCCACATTTTTTCCATGGCGTCGCGTTCCTTTTGGATGGAGATGCGCATGCTCATATAGCCTTCGCGGATGGCTTTCCATTGTTCGCTAAACTCGTTACTGATCAGGTAATCGTACAACAGGTGCATTTTATCGCCTTTATTGTCCTGGGCTTTGGCCAGGTTGGCCAGCTTGATGATGCCATCGCGCAGGATATAGGCCACGGCCTTTACCTCCTCAAACGAGCAGATCCACACGCCGTCGCGTTCGCCAAAACAATCCATCCCCTTGGGGTAGCATTGCGAAACAATAACGGCCACATCCACGCCAATGGCCCGCATGTCTTTTTTCAGTTTATCAATCCAGTCGCCGCCGAAATCCTTGGTGCGTTTGCTTTCATAAATAATGCGCCCGCACTCCAACCCAAATTTGTTGCGCACCGTTTGGATGCAATCGGCCCCGCGCACGCCCTTGCCCACCTCGCCAATAAGGTCAAAGGGGAAGTTTTCGCGCAGCAGTTCTTCCAGTATCAGTTCCTGCACTTCGCCCTGTAATTGCATGGAGCCCTGTTCGGCTTTGCGTTTCATTTCGTCGACGAGTTTTTTCTGGTCTTCCAGCTGTTTTTCCAGTTCCTTTTGCTTGAGCTGGTATTCTGTATCCTTTAAATTAAAGCGCTCCGCTTCCTGCTTGCGGATCTGTTCCGAAAGTTCATTCCGCTGCTCGGTCAGTTTGCGCTGTACAGAAAGTTCCAGTTCTTCTTCGCGCTGTTTAAGGGCGTTTTCCTTTTGCAGAAATTCCAGTTCTTTTTGGCGGGCAGTTTTTAGTTTTTCGTCGGTTTCGCTTTTTTCGTTGCGCAGCAGGGCCAGCTGGTTCTCATAATCTGAACCTATACTTTGCCGCAGCGACTGCTCTAATATGGCCTGCAATTGCTTTTTTTCTTCAATCAGCCGCTGCTCAAACACGGTTGCCTGCTGCCGTTCTTTATTGGTAAATTCAGTTTCTTTCCGGCGGTATTCTTCTTCTTTCTGCTGGGTATATTCCTGCATTTTCACCCGAAGTTCTTTTTTATATTCTTCGGCCATCACTTCCTCAATGGGGAATCCAAAACCACAGCTCGGGCACTTAACTTCTGTTGCCATATTTATAAAAGGAGTAATTAATGTATTTGTAACCAAAGGTAGTTATTGGCGGCGAATGATGGGGTATGTGAGATGGTGATTAAATCTAAAACCAAGGTGCGCCATTCTTCCGATCATCCGTCTCGTCATAATACGCTCCTCCGCTCAGTTGCCGCGGGGGCTGTTACTTTTGACCCCAAAAGTAACCAAAAGGGTTGTCAGCAGAAATGCTTCTTTGCGCACAAGGCCATTGCCGCACAATCCGGAAAAACAGCCTGGGCTGGAATCTTTTTGCCTGTTGACCCTGTCGCTTTGATACCCTGCATGCAAAAAGTTCCTATGCCCCGGGCCACTTCACGGGCCTGCTGTTTTTCCGGATTTTTCCCGAAGCTCTTCTGCTGACAAGAAAACCGCTTCATTGCAGCAATTTTATCGTTTAATTTAAATCCGGGTGGCGCGTGGTTAGAAACCGCTCCACATCCCCCTCACTACCTTCAAATGCCCCGGCGGTGCCGGTTTTTAGGCCGGCCATGGCGGCGGCAAATTCGCCGGATTGTTGGATGCCTGCGCCTTTTATGCGCTTAAAAAGGTACCCGGCCATATAGGTATCGCCGCAGCCGGTAGCATCAACAACTGCTTCCGGAAAATATGCGGGAATGGTATAAAAAACACCCTCATGATAAATCACCGAGCCTTTGCTGCCATTGGTAATTACGGCTTCTTTTACGCCCCAGTTGGCCAGGAGTTTAACGCCGGCTTCAACGGTGTCGCAGCCGGTAAGGGCGCGTAACTCGGCGACATCGGCTTTTAAAATATCCACGTATTGCAGCGCTTCCTTTTTGGCGGGCCAATCCACGGCGTGTACTTTTTGGTTTTCAACTTTGCGGAGGTAACCTTGAACATCCAGACTTATGCGGCCTTTTGCAGCTAAAGCGCTAATAAGTTCGATGGTGATATCGCCGGCCAGCAATGGCCCCAGGTGAAAGATCTGTGCATCAACCGCCTCGAGTGCTTCCACGGTAAAAGCATCCGCTTTTTCCAGTACATTTTGGCTCCGCTCGTCCTGGTTTTCGCCATAAATATTTTCAAAATAAACGGTGTGGGCGCTGGGCTGCACTTTTATATCAATGCCCTTTTTGCGGAGATCCTCAACATAATGCATTTCGGCAGGGGCGAGGGCAGTTACCAGCAGGTAGCGCACATCAAGCTTGCTGAGCGCACATGAAAAATAATAAGCCGTACCGCCCGGCATATGCATAACCGAGCGACTGGTTACCACTTTATCGGATGTTATATGCCCTACGCAGCAGATGTTGTACATGATAAACTGAAATTAATTTGGCAAGATATGGAAAAGGGGGGAAGTTGGGATCCCGATAGCTTGAGAAGGTTAAACGTCGTCGCTGAACCTCATAACTAAAATTATATCGCTATAAAAACTTTGTGCCCCTCCGTGCCTTCTTCGTGGCCTTTGTGGTAAAATTTAACCACAGAGGTCACGGGGACGAGAACACGAAGTGCACAGAGGTGGATGTTATTTGAATAATCTTTTGATAAAATCTACTTTTGATACAGCCTCTTTTAACTACAATGTTTGAAGATTAAATGAGCTATCCCAAAAAAACCGACAAAATTTGCAACTATCCGCCAATTTTTGTAATTTTTGTTGCCTGAATAGGGTATTATTGTTTATATAAATTGCAATATTTTACATAAACATCTAAATAAATTAATAAATCTTTAAAAAAATTAACAAAACATTCGTTTTTATACAAAAACACTTCCTAAATTACCATTTTTAAAAGTAACTGGTTTAACTTATTGTATTTGACTATGCCGGAATCAGCTTATTTTGATAAATATAGCCCTATTAGTGGTGTTTGGGACGAAATGTATGCCCGGGATGCCAGCGTGCGCGACCATTACCGCAAAGTGATTGATTATATCTCGGGCGAATCGGCCGACGACCTTAACAAAAAGGAAGAGCTGGCCAAGCGGCTTTTCATGAGCCAGGGCATCACCTTTACGGTTTATAATAGCGGCGAGGGGATTGAGAAGATTTTCCCGTTTGATATTATACCCCGTATCATCACCGGCGACGAATGGGCTTTTGTGGAAAAGGGCATCAAGCAACGCCTTACCGCGCTCAACTTATTCCTAAAGGATGTTTATAACAACCAGTTTATTATAAAGGACGGGGTGGTGCCTATTGATATTATTTACTCCTGTCCGCATTTCCTGCGCGAAATGTACCAGCTACAGGTGCCCTATGATATTTATGTGCATATTTCGGGCATCGATCTGATCCGCGATCACGACGGTACTTTTTATGTTTTGGAGGATAACCTGCGCACGCCGTCGGGTGTAAGCTATATGCTCGAGAACCGGGAGATCACCAAGCGATTGTTCCCTGATCTGCTGCCGCAATGCGGGGTACGCAGCGTTACCGAGTATCCAACCATTTTGTATAAAAACCTGCTGGCCTTATCGCCCAGGCAAATTCATAACCCCACCATTGTATTGTTAACGCCGGGGATTTATAATTCGGCTTATTTTGAACACAGCACCCTTGCCCGCCTGATGGGCGTTGAACTGGTGGAAGGTCGCGATTTGGTGGTGAACAACCACAAGGTGTACATGAAAACCACTACCGGCCTCCAGCAGGTAGATGTGATATATCGTCGTGTCGATGATGAGTACCTGGATCCGCTGGTGTTTAACCCGTCGAGTATGCTGGGCGTTGCCGGTATTATGGGCGCCTACCGTAAGGGCAACGTGGCCATAGTAAATGCCGTTGGCACCGGTGTAGCCGATGACAAAGCCGTTTATGTGTATGTGCCCGATATGATAAAATATTACCTGAACGAGGAGCCGATATTGAAAAACGTGCCCACGCATCAGCTTGGTTTCCCGGATGAACGTGAGTTTGTTTTTAAGAACATCAACAACATGGTGATCAAAAAAACCAACGGCAGTGGCGGGTATGGTATGCTGATGGGCCATGCTGCCAGCGAAAAGGAGATTGATGAGTATAAGGTTGAAATATTGAAAGAGCCGCGTAATTTTATTGCGCAGCCTACCATCAGCCTATCGGCAGCGCCATGTTATATGCAGGGCGAGCTAAAGCCGCGCCGGGTTGATTTAAGGCCATATGCGCTTTACGGTCCGGATGGGATTGAGATAGTGCCCGGCGGCTTAACCCGCGTAGCCCTTAAAGAAGGTTCGCTTGTGGTAAACAGTTCGCAGGGCGGTGGAAGCAAGGATACGTGGGTGCTTAACCCCCCGGCCCCCTGAAGGGGGAGTGAAAGTGCAAGTGGATAAAAGGGGATTTCCCCCCGCCCTTGATGGGGGAGCAAAAATGTAAACGAGTAAATGAAGATATTGTTAAATAAAATAAATCAAAAAACTCCCCCTTCAGGGGGCTGGGGGGCTTATGTTAAGTAGAGTTGCTGCAAGTTTTTATTGGTTAAGCCGCTATATTGAGCGCAGTGATGGGATGCTGCGGATGCTGAAAATTAATTATGCGTCGTCGCAGGATACGGTGCAGGAGTTTACCTGGGAGCCTGTGATCCGGATATTTTCCGGGTCGGATGGTGAAGAGACGGAGAAGCTGGAGAATAATAGCCGCGCTGTGTTGAAGTTTATGGTGACAGGTAAGGAGAATGCCAATTCGATATTAAACATCATTACCCAGGCCCGCGAGAATGCCCGCGGCGTGCAGGAGCATATCCCCAAGGACCTTTGGCAATGCCTCAATGAGTATTATCATACCGTAAAGGACCCCAAAATTGAAAAAGCCTTGCACCGGGAGGATCCGATTGGCATATTGGATGTGCTGATAAAACAGGTAATGCTGTATTATGGCACCGCCGAAATTACCATGGAGCGTGGCGAAGGCCGAAGCTTTATGAATATAGGCAAATACCTGGAGCGGGCTATACAATCGGTTGATATTTTGGACACCAAATTTGGTTCGGTAAACGATAACCCCGATTTGCTGACAGATACCAGCTATTGGAAACACCTGCTGTTATCATTGGGCGGCTACGAGCTATACCTTAAAACGTACCGTGAGGGTTTTGAGTCGTCGAACATCCTGGAACAGGTGGTTTTAAATAACGATTTTCCGCGGTCGGTGATCTATTCGGTAAATAACATCCAACGGTATTTCGACAGATTGAAAAACGATAGCAATCTGGATGATTTCCGCGAAATGTCGTTCCAGATAGGCCGGCTGCAAAGCCGCATCAAATACAGTTCGGTAAAAAGTATTGAAGAAGATGGGCTGCACCAGTTCCTCACCCAAATACGCACCGACTTGTACGGTATCGGCAATTCACTTAACGAACATTATTTTGCTAACAGTTAATTTGAAAATTTGATGATTTGGTAATTTGAAAATGCCTGTCCGCTTTTTTAATTTTCAAATCTTCAAATTGCCAAATCTTCAAATAAAAAAAGCACCATGCCTGAATTTGAGATACAACATATAACCCGTTACCTGTACGAAAGCCCTGTGCGCGACAGCGCCAACCAGATCATCCTGTTCCCGATAAAGGACCTGTACCAGGATGTTTTAAAGCAGGAGATAACCATAACCGGCAACCCCAGCGTAGATACTTTTGTCGACTATTACGGCAACGAGGTAGGCAGCTTCACCTACAGCGAGCCGCACATGGTATTAACCATCAACTCCAAAATATGGGTGACCACCAGGCATCGGGAACTGCCCCTTAATGATATTTTCCCGGCCCATCAGTGGGAGGATTTAAAGCGCCTGCAATATATGGTACCTTATATCGATTTCCTGAGACAGGAATATTTCGATGGTATTGATGAATTGAAGGAGATTGTGGGCCGCGAGAAGCTCGAGGATGAGTCGCCTTACCAGGTGGCTTTGCGCTTTTGCCAGTTTGTGTACGATAATTTTGAGTACATAAAAGGCGTAACCACTGTTGAAACCACCCTGGATGAAATCTGGAAGCTGAAAGCTGGCGTTTGCCAGGATTTTGCCCACATATTAACCGAAATGCTGCGGATGCTGCGCATCCCGGCCCGATACGTGAGTGGTTATATCTGCACCAGTAAAAATGGAAATTTGCGCGGCGTAGGCGCCACCCACGCCTGGGCCGAAGCCTACATCCCTGATTACGGCTGGCTCGGCATCGATCCTACCAATAACTGCATTGCCAACGAAACACATGTACGCCTGGCGGTAGGCCGTAATTTTACCGACTGCTCGCCGGTTAAAGGTGTTTACAAAGGATCGTCAAACCACAAACTGGAAGTGGCGGTATCGGTGGACGATGAAAATGTTTTAAACAACAACGACAGCCAGATAACCGAAGCACACATCACCAACGTTATTTCCGACGCTCCCAAAAACAGCTATCAGCGTTATATGGAAATTATGCAGCAGCAGCAACAACAGCAGTGATGATGGGCGGATGTGCAAATGTGCGAATGTGCAAATGTGCAATTTCTTGATGAATCAACGTGGGCGCTGTGCGTCGACAAATTCATAAATTATATAGAGGGACAATATCTCTTGCGAGGCGTCTGCGCATACCAGGCATCTGCACATCTGAAATCCGCACATCTGCACATCATTGCCTCACCCCGGCTGCTGCCCAAAAAACCAGGTATCCATTTTGGGTTTTGCTGATCTTTACGCTTTTGAGCGTCCGTGCTGCATCAGGAATTAATTTTAACAGGTCGATATTGTGGTGATCTTTTTCGGTCATCTGGTTGGCCGGGCCCCATTTGGCCAGGTTGTGTGCGAGGTAGCACAAGTTTGGTGAATCAGATGGAAGATCTGCGTAATAATCGGGCAGCAATATTTGTTTTGTATCGATGCCATCGGCATAGGTAAAAGTGATCTGCAGGTTGGATGGACCTTCAGAACTGGTCAGCGCAAAATAGACAGTGGTGTACCGTGCTTTCGGAACAGAAAACTCAAGCGAAGCCTCGCCAGCCAAATTGCAGGTTTGATAATTGACGCTGTTGCTGTTCGAATAATACAGTTTAATCTCCGGGTGCGCGGCAGTTGCAGGAAACAGGGCGTTATCGGGCAGGGCATGCGTACTATCCTGCTTGTTAAATGCTGCAGCGGATTGGGTAAGATAGCCGTCGCCTTTGCCGCCACCATCAATACCGGTTTGCCAGGTAATGAGTTTGTTATTATCGAGGATGGTTACCGGCCGGGCGTTTAAAACGGAAGCAATTTTAAACTGGATGACTTTATCCCGATGCGATTTTGGCTGCGCCGCAGCCGTGATACATAAGAAAGATGTCAGAATTGATAAAACAACGGCTTTCATGCAGGTTTTTTTTAAGAAAGATGCTGGAAACCCAACGCGGGCGAAACAAACAGGGAGACGCAAAATTGAGACGCAAAGTATAGCGTCTCAACGTCGGAATTTTTACAATTTCTTTGCTGCGCTTGCCAGTTCGTCAATTGATGGCGCTTTTTCCCAGTCTTTTACCAGTTTGTGGTTTTTATCGTACATGGCAATGTAAGGTGTGGTATGCACATCATAATAACGTTGCACAACCATGGTATATCCTTCGGTACCTACCGTAAAGTTGGGGTGTTTTTTCAGATCGAAATCGCGCGCAAAAACGCGGATAGCTTCCAGTTGTTTTACCCAGGTAACCATAATAACCTGCATGTTTTTAAACGCAGCGATTTTGGGTTTCATCTCATACATTAAATGCTGGCAATGGCTGCAATCCGGCGAAAAGTAAATGATCATTACCGGCTTGTTCTTTTTCAGGTCGGCTGGGGTTGTATAAACGCTATCCGTGGTTAAAATATGATAGGGTGCTATAGCTGTTGGCGTCGGTGCTTTTTTGTCGGCCGGCGGCGTGCTGTTTTGTGCATTGGTGCAGCCTGCTGTTATTACCAGGCATAAAAGGAAAAGTATTTTTTTCATAAATTTTATTTGCATGTCGCGCAGGAGCATAGTTACGAATTTTTTAAGCTTCCAGCAATTCCAATTGCCAGGCAATTTGCTCTTCAGTTATGGGGTATAACGCATTATTACGCACTGTATGATATACCGAATCAAATAAACCCATATAATGGCCTTTTGGCGGCGTGATGTATTCAATATGGCGTTTGTTTTCAAAATCCATCAGCACCAGTTTGCCATCGCTGCCATCGGGCTCAATGCCGTATGCAGCATCGGTTGGCAGCATGCCGCCGTCCAGTTGAGCTTCTTGAACATCGCATCTTTCTTTGAGCAGGCTCCCCTCGGTGCCGTGTATCGCAAAACCAGGTAATATTTCAGCAATCAGCAAACCCGATGTTAAAAACACATTTAGCTGGTTGGGATATTTTAAGTGATAGGTAAAGTAGTCAGGCACTTCTGATCCTTCGCGATAAATCCCGGTGGTTTTGGTGAAACTAAGCGGACGGCCGAATAAGGCAATCGCGTTATCAACTAAATGCGCCCCCAAATCATAAACCAATCCGTTAGCGGGCGTGTCGGCAGTTTCTTTAAAGGCTTTTGGACTAAGCGCTCTTTTAAACCTGTCCATCCGGAAATAAACTTCCTGTAATTGCCCCAACCTGCCGCTTTCAATAACCTCTTTTACCAGCAGGAAGCCACTGTCCCAGCGGCGGTTTTGATAAAGCATTAAATGGCGGTTCATTTCGTGGGCCAGGTCATACATGATCTTTACCTCGGCACTGGTAGCGGCTGCAGGTTTTTCCAGCAGTACATGTTTACCCGCGTTAAGGGCCTTACAGGCAAAATCAAAATGGGTATCGTTCGGCGTGTTTACAATTACCAGTTCAATTTCATCATCAGCCAGTAATTCATCTACCGAATTATAACTGATCACATCCGGGTAGCGGGCGCCGGCTTTCTTTTGGCTGCGCTCAACCACGGCTTTAAAAGTAAAGCCCGGGTTGGTGCTTATAAACGGCGCATGAAATATCCGGCCCGACATCCCGTAGGATAACAGGCCTGTTATGATTGGCTTTGACATGTTTTGTTGTTGGCTAAAATTAATTTCCCAAAGTTAAAAATCTTCCCCAATCGGGCTGCCATCCGGCATAACTAATACAGGCGCTGGTTTAAATTGTTCGGGGTTTCTTTCAAACGCCTCAATTTGCGATATTCCAAATGCCAGGTTAGCCCTTTGGCTTCCGTAGGGCATATTATTTAAAGTTGGCCGTAACCACCCTTTTAATTCGTCAATCTCCATTATGGCTATACCACGCACATTTTCCTGGGCGTTATTATCAGCCGCGAGTGTTAGCAATTGTTTTAATACCAAATTATTCACCAAACGCTGTAGCTCGCCTTTGTAACCGGGCTGTTGCGGCGCTTTCCAGGTTTGTGCTACCAATTTGTCAATCACAGGGATAAGGCCGGGTTGCGTATTATCCCGCGATTGGTACTCAACCAGTCGCGCCGCCCTTTGCGGGTTCAGCATAAACTCCAGCGTAGTCCCGGCAGCAGATTCTGCTGCCGCCATTGGGTCAAAAGTAAGCCCTGTACGCGATTTAAACAGTTCCCGTGTACGGGGATATCCATCTGGCCGGGGCGGTATTTTTTCAATGAGGCTTTCGGGCAATGCCAGTGCATCTGGGTTAATGGTGCTCATCAATGCGTTAAAGGCTTTCCATTGTTCGGCGGCAGGTATAAACCTTGTTGTGGGCTGTCCGTCGTTTTTAACGGCGTAGGTATAATAAATGCCACCCAGCATTTTTGACGCAGCTTCCACCTGGTAACGGTGCAACAGGTAAATGGGCACCAGCGCTTCTTCAATAGTAGCCATAGGCGCATCCTGCCTGATGGCTTTTTCTGAAAAATTAGATAATAAGTGTTTACGGATGCCCATCAACCGATTCAATTCGTCGGCGGCATTAGTGCCGTTATCCCATAAATGCGCCAATGGATGTGCGCCGTTCGCGGGCCGGGCATCTTCGTCTGTAATATAAAAATATCCTTGTTTCAGCGTTTCGCTCATGATGCCCTTTAAGGCTGCGATTTCGTCTGTACCCGGTGCAAAATCCTGGTAACCGTACAGAATGGCCCTTTTGTCCCAATCTCCAATTTCGGTAGTATATGCTTTTGACAAATCAACGCTGCCATCGGCTTTTAAAGTGAAATATGGCGCCGGGTAATCCATCACCGATGCACGGCCATTTACGCTGGCGGCAAAATTGTGCTGCAGGCCCAGGGTGTGGCCAACCTCATGCGCGGCCAGTTGGTGCAGGCGCGCTATAGCCATTTTCATCATGGCGTCGCTCACAGGTTTACCATCTTCATAAGGTTGTAAAAGACCCTCGGCAATCAAAAAGTCTTGCCTGTCGCGCAGCGACCCAAGCGAAACCTGTCCCTTAATAATTTCGCCGGTCCGCGGATCGTCGATCGATTCACCATATGACCAGCCACGTGTTGAACGGTGTATCCACTGGATAACATTGTACTTGATGTCCATTGGGTCGGCATCCTCAGGCAACAGCTTTACCTGGAAGGCGTCTTTATAACCTGCCGCTTCAAAAGCCTGGTTCCACCATGCGGCGCCTTCCATTAAAGCCGTCCGCACCGGTTCCGGCGCACCGCGGTCAACATAGTAAATTATCGGTTTAACAGCTTCGCTCATGGCGGCCGATGGATCTTTCTTTTCGAGCCGGTGCCGGGTAAGCAGATGTTTTACAATGGGTTGATCGATCGGGGTGGCATAGTCCATATAACTATTATCGTAAAATCCAGAACGGGGATCGAATGGGCGGGGTTTATAATTGCCATCGGGCAGTTTAATAAAGGAATGGTGCATCCTAACCGTAACCGCATCCGCATCGGGCGTAACCGAACTGATCTCAGCACCTTTGCCATTCCCGGTCAGTGTGATGGTAGCTTCAAATTCCGAATTATCAGGGAAGTTCTTCGTGTTATCCATATAAACCGCCGAGCGGGATTCGTCCACGCCGAAATTTCCCTGGTTGGCGCCGCTCAGCCTCACAGCAATATGATGTGCATCACGGAGTAAAAACGGGGTAATGTCAATTAACACCTTATCGCCATCCTGGGCTTCAGCTTTAAAGCCCCAGATCACTGATTGTGCGAAGGCTTCTTCAACCGATTTGCGTTCATCAGCGTTATTGCTCACCGCCCGGTAAGCATAATTTGGCTGGATAAGCAGCACTTTAGGCCCGCTTTTTATAAACTTTACAATGCGGTTGCCGCCTATCTGTCCACGGTCCAATCCTAAATCATTGGAGCCAACGCCTGACGGTAAGGAGTTTACGTAAAGGAACTCGGTATTAAACTTATCTACCTCAAGCAGAACATGCCCGGTCTTTTCATCCCAGTAGAAATTAAAATAGCCGGCAAATTTGGTCATCTCCTGCGTCTTTTGGTCATATTCGCTGCGTTTTTGCGCTTTTGTGACAATTTGAAGGCTTACAAAAAGGAGTAAAAAGAGGCCGCTTTTTTTCATAGGAGAACTATTAGGAATATTCAGACTAAAATATTACTTTTAATTAATATTTAATTAACTAATCGGTGCGAGGTGCGAATTCGGCCGCTCTGCAAATCGCTCCCGGTAAAAATTTCCCTTGTTCATTTTAATTATTATTAAAAAGAGTATAACCTTTTAATTTTTCGATGCGTATAAAGCGTATCATAAATGGTGTAACATGGAATTTAATAGCAGATCCGTTAGTGTATTACTGGTAGATGACGATGAAATCAACAACTTCATCTCGATAAAATTAATAAAGAAAGCTTTATTAAACACTGAAATTATGGCCTGCCTTAACGGTAAATTCGCTATAGATCAGTTAGTTGACATCCAAAGAAAGGATCCGGCTAAATTGCCCGATTATATTTTACTGGATATAAACATGCCCATCATGAATGGCTGGGAGTTTTTGGATGAATACAAACGCTTAAATATCGATCCTACAGGCAAAACCAAGATATTTATTATATCGTCTTCGGTTTTCAGTAACGACATAAACAAAGCCCGTTCGTATCCGCTGGTTAAGGATTTTATATCAAAACCCCTTAACGTGGATAAAATAGTAGAGCTTTTTAAGGTTGAAGACCACGCCTAATAATCGTAACAATTTATTTACAAAAATATTTTAGTCCCCTAAATGGGGACTTTTTATTTACAAGCTCTTTTTTAAAAAATTCAATTCTGGCGAAATATTATGCGGGGTTCACTTTAAAATGATCATCCTGGTAACTTACCTTTCCAACGCATAACGATTTGGCGTGGTAAAACAGGCAGGTCCAGCCTTCTTCAGCAGCAATCTTTCCATATTCTTCACGCAGTTGCATCGCTTTGCGACCATCAAAATCATATTTCGCAATAAATTTCCGGATGAGCTGTTCCGGCTCAGGCAGTTCATCGCCGCCGAAAAAGCATTTTTGCCCTTCGCTCTCCAGCCAAAACACCTGGTGGAAAGGAGAGTGGCCACCCGATAATTCGTATCGGATACCCGGTTGCAATTCGCCCGAGCCTTCTACAAGCTCCAGTTTGACCTTATCGCGCAGCGCCTCAAAAATTTCCTTGTGGTACGACGAAGATTTCCCGGATAAACCGGTCTGCCATTCGTCCAATTGTATTACGTGCCTGGCATTGGGAAAACTGGGTTCCAGCTTGCCACCCCGTTCTACTACCAGCCCACCCGAATGGTCGTAATGCAGGTGCGACATAAGCACCATGGTAACATCATCCGGATCATAACCCGCATTGCGGATATGCTGATGTAGATTCAATTCATCGCGGGTGTCTTTATAGCCCAGGCCGCAATCCAAAACCATCAATTCATTATCCATTTCAACCAGGAAGGGGTTTACATGGATAAAAAGCGAAGCCGGCCTGTCCTTGTAATTATCAGTTTCCGGGTTAAACGGAATAAACTTTTTAGTGGCATCAACAGAATACGAACCCTCATTTAAAGCAAAAATTTTCATTCAATATGTTTTTGATGACTTCACAGATTTGTTATGATTTCACCGATTTTGTTTTTGTGATTTCACTGATTTTCTTTAGGCTTTCAGCTTTCGCCTTTTACCTTTCGGCTTTCACCGCTTTCCCCTATCTTTACCGTTTTTTAAGCAAAGATATGAATAAACGGTGGGCCATAAAGGATGATCCCGATCATGAGGAAGTAAAGACTTTAGCTGCCGCGCTGAATATCGATCCCGTTTTAAGTACGCTGTTGCTCCGCCGTGGCATCCGGACCTTCGATGAAGCGCGTTTATTCTTCCGCCCCGATGAACGACACCTGCACGATCCCTTTTTAATGGCCGACATGGAAAAGGCTGTTGTGCGCATTGAAGGCGCTATGGCAACCGGGGAAAAAATACTAATATTCGGCGATTATGATGTTGACGGTACTACTGCCGTATCATTGGTGTACAGCTTCTTTAAAAATATTTACAATAACCTGGAATACTATATCCCCGACCGTTATACCGAGGGTTATGGTATCTCGACCAAAGGAATAGACTACGCTGTCGACAATGGTTTTACACTGATCATCGCGCTGGATTGCGGGATCAAGTCGGTCGATAAAATTGCTTATGCCAATACAAAAGCCATTGATTTTATCATCTGCGACCATCACCTGCCCGGAGCAGAGTTGCCGGCCGCGGTCGCTGTGCTCGACCCCAAACGTTTGGATTGTGAATATCCTTATAAAGAATTATCGGGTTGCGGCATAGGGTTTAAGTTGATTCAGGCTTACGCCGAAAAAAATGACATCCCGTTTGAACAGGTAAACTGCTACCTTGACCTGGTTGCCATCAGCATAGCATGTGATATTGTACACATCACCGGCGAGAATCGCGTGCTGGCTTTGCTCGGCCTCCAAAAAATAAATACCAACCCCTGCATCGGTGTTAAAACGTTGATGGATGTTGCCGGGAAAAGCACTAACTACACGATATCTGACGTTGTTTTTTTACTCGGACCCCGTATTAACGCGGCAGGGAGAATTGACGATGCCAAACACGCCGTGGAACTGCTGATAGCCACAGATGAAAATGAGGCCAAAAAGAAAAGCGAACAGATCAACGTAAAAAACACTGAACGCAAGGGGCATGACCTCTCCATTACCGACGAAGCTTTGAGCATAATCGACAACGATGCGGTACTGATTGAGCGGAAATCGACCGTTGTTTTTAACGAAAACTGGCACAAAGGAGTTATCGGTATAGTGGCATCGCGCTTAACCGAAAAATATTACCGGCCCACTATCGTTTTAACCCGCTCAAACGGTTATGTGGCCGGTTCGGCGCGGTCTGTCTTTGGATACGATCTGTACGAGGCACTATGCGAATGCAGCGACTTGCTGATCCAGTTTGGCGGACATAAATACGCCGCAGGACTAACCATGTTGCCCGAAAATGTGGAAGCCTTTGCCGAACGGTTTGAAGAAGTGGTGAGCGCGACAATAAAACCCGAACAATTGATACAACAGATACCTATTGACGCAGAAATACGTTTAAGCCAGGTGGAACCGAAGTTTTTTAGGGTATTAAACCAATTCGCGCCCTTTGGGCCCGAAAATATGGCGCCCGTTTTCCTGAGTAAAAATGTGTATGTTAGCGGTACCGCTGGTTTGGTGGGCAGCAATCACGTAAAAATGACGGTAATACAGGAAGGCTCGCCGGGATTTGACACGATTGCCTTTGGTCATGGCGAATACCTGCCACAGTTAAAAAAAGATGTGCCGTTTGATATTTGTTATACCATAGAGGAAAACGTATGGCGCGAACGGCGAACCATACAGTTGAATATAAAGGGAATAAGGTTTGGTGACAGTTTGCAGTAGGCAGTTTTCAGTTTGCAATAGGCAATGTCCGGATAAACAGTGAACGTCCATAAAATCGGTGAAACCACAAGAAATAAAATCGGTGAAATCACCCCTAAATCGGTGAAATCCAAAAAATAAAATGATTCTTAGAGCAGATAATTTATTAAAAAAATACAAGCAGCGTACCGTTGTTAACGATGTTTCGTTCAACGTTTCACAGGGGGAGATAGTAGGTTTATTAGGACCAAACGGGGCGGGGAAAACCACATCGTTTTATATGATCGTGGGATTGATAAAACCCAACGAAGGCCAGATATTTTTGGACGACGAAAACATTACTACCGATCCGATGTTCCGTCGGGCGCAAAAGGGAATAGGTTACCTGGCCCAGGAGGCATCGGTTTTTCGTAAGCTTTCGGTAGAAGATAATATTAAAGCGGTGCTGGAGATGGGTAACATGCCCAAAGAACGGCAGCAGGAAAAGCTGGAGGAATTGATAGACGAATTTAGTTTGCACAAGGTGCGACGTAACCGCGGCGATCTCCTTTCTGGCGGTGAACGCAGGCGTACCGAAATTGCCCGGGCGCTGGCTGCCGAGCCGAACTTTATTTTGCTCGATGAGCCCTTTGCCGGTGTTGACCCTATTGCCGTTGAAGAAATTCAGGCGATGGTAGCTAAATTAAGAACCCGAAATATCGGGATACTGATTACCGACCACAATGTGCAGGAAACCTTATCGATAACCGATAGGGCCTACCTGCTTTTTGAAGGAAAAATATTAGAATCGGGCGTGCCCGAGGTGCTTGCGGCGAATGAAATGGTGCGGAAGGTGTACCTGGGTGCTAACTTTGTTTTAAAGAGAAAAACATTTGCGACCAGTAAACCTGCAGAAGCACCAATTAAATAACCTATGACCATTTTTAACTCCGTATTTACCTGGTTCATGAAAAAGCGTATCCACCAGATAGAGCTTTTTATGAAATATCCCAACGAAGTACAGGAGGAGTGGTTTGAGCAATTGATATCGGGAGCCGAGAAGACGGAATGGGGCAAAGCCCATGGCTACAAAAGCATCACCAGTCTGCACCAGTTTAAGGAACGCGTACCTATTCAAAATTACGAATCGCTGACGCCCTATATCGAGCGGATGCTGAAAGGCGAACGTAATGTGTTATGGCCGTCGGAAATCAGGTGGTTTGCCAAATCATCGGGCACTACCAATGATCGCAGCAAGTTTATCCCCGTGAGCGAGGAAGCCCTGGAAGAGTGTCATTTTAAGGGTGGCAAGGATTTGCTCACCATCTACTTTAACAATCAGCCCAACTCCCGCATGTTTACGGGTAAAATACTCACTCTCGGGGGCAGCTATCAGGTTAGTGAGCTCAGCGCTGATCTTTCTTTTGGCGATCTTTCGGCTGTTTTGATGAAAAACCTCCCCCTATGGGCCGAGTTGCACCGCACACCCGATATGGACATTGCCCTGCTGGAAGACTTTGAGGAAAAGATTGAGAAAATGGCGTATGCCACCAAGGATGTTAATGTTACCAGCCTTAGCGGCGTGCCTACCTGGAACCTCCTGCTTTTTAAACGCATTTTGGAAATAACCGGCAAGAAAAACCTGCTGGAAGTTTGGCCAAACCTCGAAATGTATTTCCATGGCGCTGTAAATTTTACGCCCTATCGCGAACAGTTTAAAAAACTCATCCCCAACGATGATATGTATTACCTGGAGAACTATAATGCTTCCGAAGGTTTTTTTGGTATACAGGACACACGCGAACCGGGCGAAATGCTCCTGATGCTGGATTACGGGATATTTTACGAGTTTTTACCATTGGAAGATATCGACAAGGAAAACCCCGATACGCTCACGCTTGATGAAGTGGTGCTGGATAAAAACTACGCCCTTATCATCAGCACTAATGCGGGTCTTTGGCGGTATATGATTGGCGATACGGTGCGTTTTACCTCGCTGTCGCCATTCCGCATCCAGGTTACCGGGCGTACTAAACACTTTATAAATGCCTTTGGCGAAGAATTGATCATCGATAATGCAGAACGGGCCCTCGACGAAGCCTGCCAGCAAACGGGCGCCGTCATCCGCGATTATACCGCTGCCCCGGTCTATTTTAATGGCGACGACAGCGGAGCCCACGAATGGATCATCGAATTTGAAAAGAAGCCTGCAGAATTTGAGCGGTTTGTAGATTTACTGGACGAAACCCTGCGCCGCATCAACTCCGATTACGATGCCAAACGTTTTAAAGATATGGCCCTGCGTCGCCCTATAGTACGTAAAGCGCCGGAAGGAACTTTCTTCAACTGGATGAAAGAACGTGGTAAAATAGGCGGTCAACACAAAGTGCCGCGCCTGGCCAATAACCGCGACTATGTGGATGCTATTTTGAAGATGATGGAGTTGGTAGGTTGAAGCTAAGTTGTTTGGGAATATAATAGATGTTTTTCCTCCTTTCCGACAGTAATTCCTACTGATATTCACGCGAAAAATCGTTATATTTGTGTTTAGACTAATGCTGCTTTCAAATGAATTTTATTTATTTAGAAGACTATAAAAGGCACCCGGAAGCAACAATAAACCCCTCGCTGTTATGGGAGTATGATCTTTCGGATTTCGACTTTCATCAGATGCGCAATGTAGTGGTGCAAAGGGTGATTGAAAGAGGATGGCCCAATGATTGGTGGGCAGCGCTTAATATGTACGGCGAAAAAGGGATGAAAGAAGCGATAAAGTCCATCCCTTATCTTAATGACAAGGATATGAATTTTGTTAGCAAAGCATTCGAAATTCCGTTATCAAAAATGAAATGTTACGCAAAGAAACAATCTCCGTCGCTACACTGGAAATCTTAAAAGCCTTAATGCAGGATGAAAATCTTGCTGACTTTTTTTTGGTCGGCGGAACAGCGCTTTCTTTACAAATAGGCCATCGAGTAAGCATTGATCTTGATTTGTTTTCGATAAATTCTTTTGATGAAAATAAAATGCTCGCTTATCTTGAATCAGGAAAAAGTTTTCGGCTTGATTACCAGGATAAAAATACGTTAAAAGGGCAAATCGCTGAAACCAGGGTCGATCTTATCACTCATTCCTACCCGTTAATTAAACAATTAGTCGTATCAGACGGTATCAGGCTTGCAAGCCTTGAAGACATATCAGCGATGAAATTAAATGCCATTGTTGGAAATGGAACACGTTTAAAAGACTTTATTGATATCGCATTCTTATCCAGCCATCTCCCCCTGAAAACAATGATAGGGGCTTACGAGGATAAATACACTTCAAGAAACCCAGTTTTAACATTAAAAGCATTGGCATATCATCAGGACATAAATTTTAATGAGCCGATCAATATCATTGGTGGGAATTACACTTGGAAGGCAATCGCAAAACGTTTGAGTGAAATGGAGAAATATCCGGAGAAAATATTCGAAAAAGCGCCTCTGCCAACAATTTAATCATCATTGTAATTCATTACATTATTAACTGCATCCTGTCGCATTTCAACTTTAACTTTCGTAATCAATTAAAAACCAGGTTATGAAAACTTTTATTTTTGCTGCAGTTGCAATGCTTCTGTTGTTTTCCTGCAAAAAAAAGCACACACCCACGCCGCTCAGCAGCGGCCTGTTTGGCAGTTGGGAAGTTAGGCGTGTTTATAACGGAAATATTTTGCCGGCTGATTCTATCCATAAACCAGGCAACGGTGATATTGTACGACTAAATGCCGATAGCACTTATATTAAATACACTAACGGTGTACCTTCATCAAATGGCGTTTTTCACACCCGGATAAATTTGATGTCGATGACGCAAATGGCCAACGAGCGGCTGTATTTTGATAATGACACATCCTTTACTTACCTGGTATTGCAGAACGGCGACAAGTTGACATTGAAACCCCTATTCCCCGATATTCCGACAACAGATTATCAAAAAGTTCAAAATTTAAATTTTGAACTATAATGCGGTTAAAGCAGAGAACGCAAGTTTGTCAACTTTTAAAACTCCGCGATTTTTTGACTACTGGCACATCTCCCAGATTTTTACAGCCTCAACAGCTTCCTTCACATCGTGCACCCTCAATATATTTGCTCCTTTGGTAAGCGCTATGGTATTTAACGCGGTGGTTCCGTTTAGTGCTTCTGCTGCGGTAATCCCCAATAAACCATGGATCATGGTTTTACGCGATACACCTGCTAGTATGGGCAATTGCAGCAGGTTAAAATCCTGCAGCCGGTTCATCAGCGCATAACTTTGTTCGCGTTTTTTGGCAAAACCAAAGCCTGGGTCGATGATAACATCATGCACGCCTAATTGCTTTAATTCGTGATGTTTTGCAGCAAAATAATCATAAACTTCTGCAAATACATCGTCATATTGTGCCTGCTGGTTCATGGTACGCGGATTACCTTTCATGTGCATCAGGATATAAGGCACCTGTAACCGGGCTACGGTGGTAAACATCTCCGCATCCAGTTGTCCTCCTGAAATATCATTTATGATATGTCCCCCGGCCTTGATAGCAGCCTCGGCAACTGCCGACCGAAAGGTATCTATCGATAAAACCGCATCCGGAAAATTTTTGGCAATGGCTTTAACAACCGGCAGCAGCCGGTCCGTCTCTTCCTGTACTGAAACATCTTCGGCGCCCGGCCGGGATGAATAAGCGCCGAGGTCTAAAAAAGTAGCACCTTCGTCCAGCATTTTATCGGCCATTTGTAATGCTTCCGCTACGCCCTGTTTGCGGCTGCCGGCAAAAAACGAGTCAGGCGTCAAATTAATAATGCCCATCACCTGGGGTATGCTTAAATCAATTAACTTACCCCCTGCATTTAACAAGGCCTTTTTGCGAAAAAATGTATCTTTAACCACTGTTTTGATTGTTGTAAAGTTGTAAGTTACAAAGTTGTAAAAGTAGCGTAAAAATAAAATTACGTGATACATCTTCCACAACGAAGTGTTAACATTACAGTTTTAAGCGTTACAACTTTAAAACATTCCAACGTTTCAACAATAATGAATAAAAAATTAACACCGTGGTGGTTATGGGCCTGCCGGATATTTGTGGGCCTGCTTTTTATTTTTTCGGGGCTGGTAAAAATAAATGACCCGCTTGGTTTCTCCTACAAACTCGAAGAGTATTTCGAGGTTTTTCACATGACCTTTTTAAGCGGACTGGCGCTTTATATCGCCATTTTTCTTTGCGCGCTGGAGATTATCCTGGGTTTTGCGCTGCTTATTGGCGTGCGACCGGCTAAAGTAGCCTGGGGATTGCTGCTGCTGATAATATTCTTTGCGTTTTTAACCTTTTATTCAGCCTTTTTTAAGGTGGTACAAACCTGCGGCTGTTTTGGCGATGCCATACCGCTAACGCCATGGCAATCGTTTAGTAAGGATCTGTTTTTACTGGTGCTGGTTATAGTGATATTTAAAAATCGTAAAAATATCGGGCCGGTATTTACACCCAAATTGGGAGATCAATTACTTGTGGCTGCCACGATAGTATCGGTGGGGCTGGGCTTGTATACCTATAATTTTTTACCGGTGATTGATTTTCTGCCCTATAAAGTCGGCGCAAATATCCCCGATGAGATGAAAACCCCTCCGGGCGCCAAACCCGACGAGTACGAAATTACCTATCACCTTAAAAATGCAAAGACGGGCGAAACAAAGGTGATGACCGACAAGGAATATATGAGTACCGGCATATGGAAGGATAATAACTGGAAAGTAGTTGGCAATACCGAAAGTCGCCTGGTGAAAAAGGG
>Ga0206865_1072_pt1 | contig 32210 bp, 29 predicted proteins | sample Alteio_BWOrgCont_39_FD_152628 | JGI IMG/M metagenome (GOLD analysis project Ga0206865, IMG submission 152628) | Enriched cells from forest soil in Barre Woods Harvard Forest LTER site, Petersham, Massachusetts, United States -... | ecosystem: Environmental > Terrestrial > Soil > Temperate forest >...
GCATATGACGCCGCGTTTTCTTGAGAGAAGCTTAAGGTTTATACGCGGCAGAAATTGAATAATTTTCTGTTTTAACGAGACAGGAGCGTAATATTATTTTTTGCACTCAGCGCCTGCAAATGGTAGGAACAGTCATTGTTCAGTAACAGCGCCGGGAAAATATGTCGGCTAACGATGACCAGTTCAATAGCTTGATGCTACCACATATGGCCGCCGCCTATAATTTGGCGCGTTGGCTGACAGGCAATCCTGATGACGCCTCTGATGTTGTCCAAGAATCCTATCTGCGGGCAATAAAGTTCTTCAGTAGTTACCGGGGTGGTGCTGCACGAGCTTGGTTGCTGACGATTGTGCGTAACACAAGTTTGAATTGGCTTGTCCAAAAGCGGAACCAAAGAACTGTGCCGCTCAACGCGGACGATGCTGAAGAGGGGCATCAAGACATCATTGATGATAAGGTCGATCTTGAGTTTGATTTGATCCAAAAAGAAGCCGCGGCGACCATGGATCAATTGATCCAGGCTCTACCTGTTGCCTATCGTGAAGTTGTTATTTTACGTGAGATTGAAGAACTTTCTTATAAGGAAATTGCTGAAGTGATAGGGATGCCGATTGGTACGGTCATGTCACGCCTGGCAAGGGCGCGTAAGGCCCTTCAGGGACAGTGGCAGAAAAACCCAGAAGGGCGGGGTGTGTAATGGATTGCAAGATTATTGACCAACTCCAACATGCTTTCGTGGATGGCGAACTTGATGTCGTGAATGCCAACGCTTTCGCACAACATCTCGCCTCATGTCCTGCCTGCGCCACAAAGCTCGAAGCGCTTTCATCACTGAAGCAGCAAATCAAAACGCAGACTACGCGTCATGCCGTGCCGCTGGGGCTTTATGATAAAATCTCTCGTGCAGCGAATAATACAGCTGGCATGCATTCATCCAAGACGTGGCTTCCACTCAAATGGGGTGGCGCGGGGGCAGGGGTAGCCTTGGCAGCCTGCCTTCTATTCTTGATGGTTATGCAGCCAGGCCAGCAATATATGCTTCAGCAGGAATTGATCACGAGCCATATACGTTCCATGCAGGATGGCCATTTGACCGATGTCATTTCAACCGACCAACATACGGTCAAGCCCTGGTTCAATGGCCGGTTGGATATCTCGCCACCCGTAGTCAATTTGGCTTCAACAGGTTTCCCACTCATTGGCGGGCGGTTGGATTACATTGATCACCACAATGCCGCTGTCCTCGTCTATCGGCACAATGCGCATATCATCAACCTCTTCATCTGGCCTTCTGCTTCATCTTATATAGGTGCAGGCTCAACGGCTGCACAGCAGGGTTATTCGATGCGGCATTGGGCGGATAAGGATTTACAATTTTGGGCGGTGTCGGATGTTAATCCAGCAGCATTGACTGATTTCGAGAGCCAGTATCGTAATCCAACCATCAAGTAACCAGTCGGCCTATCTGCTTGCAGGGCTGGCTTTATTGCACCCTTTTGCCTTAACAACAGGGTTAACCCTTTAGTGTGCACTGCAGCGCAATTAAAGCCAGGATTAGCAAAGCTTTTGCCTTACTGTATAAGAACAGGCAGCAATTCCAGAATCGTATGAGGAATAAAATGGCTGTCGAGGCAATCAAAAATATTTCTGCTATTGGTGCCGGCGCTATGGGGTCAGGCACAGCCCTTTGTTTCGCTATGGCTGGCTATAACGTGCACCTTTATGATCTTACCGACGCAAGCATTGAAAGCGGCATCGAGAAAATTAAGGCGGCTTTGGATGCTTTCCACCAGCATAATCTTATCCAGAAATCGGATGTCCCATCCATCCTGGGGCGCATCAAGACAACAACCTCTTTAGAGGAAGCAGCTAGCAACGCTGATTTTATCATTGAATCAATCGTGGAAGTTTTGGCTGTTAAGCAAAAAGTTTTTGCCTCTTTGGATAAAGTTTGCCCCCAGCACACGATTTTTGCAACGAACACATCTGGTCTAAGCCCCACCAAAATTGCTGAAGCCATCGCAAGAAAAGATAAATTTGTTGTTACTCATTTTTGGAATCCGCCCCACCTCATACCCTTGGTTGAAGTTGTTCCTGGCGAACATACATCCCAAGAAACGGTGGATACGGCATATCAATTGATGCAAAAGATCGGGAAAAAGCCAGTCTCATTGAAGCGGGAATCCCTGGGCTTTGTCGGTAACAGATTGCAGCTCGCCCTTTTGCGCGAAGCTTTCCATATTGTTGAAGAGGGAATCGCAAGCCCTGAAGATGTTGATGCCATCACAAGGTACAGTCTTGGTCGCCGCCTGTCAGAAACGGGCCCCTTTGAAAGCGCTGATTTGGGCGGCCTCGATATATTCAAGAACATCTTTGGCTACCTTGGCGCTGACCTTGGCAATGCGACCAGCACGCCATCACTTCTCGAGAAAACCGTAGAAGCAGGGAAATTGGGTGCAAAAACAGGTGAGGGTTTATACCCCTGGCCAGCAGAAAAATTGGCTGCGCTCAGAAAGCAGCGCGAGGATGTGTTGTTTGAACATCTGCAAAAGGATACTACCCAGAAGCAAGAACCATCTCATAAGAAAAGCGCTTAAACAAATTCGAGGAATTACATTTTAAAGGAAACATAATGACTGCTGAGAACATCAAAAATATCTGTGCCATTGGTACAGGCGCGATGGGTGCCACCACCGCTCTGAGCTTTGCTTTATATGGTTACAATGTTCGTTTATATGGACGTTCTGAAGCAAGCATCGAGGAGGGCATGAAAAACATCCAAAAAGCTTTGGATGTTTTGCAAGCGCGTGGATTTATTGGTCAAGCAGATGTCCCCGCCATCATCTCATTCATCCGGCCCACAACTAAGTTAGGGGAGGCAACAGAAAACGCTGACATCGTTATTGAATCTGTCGCAGAGATTCTAGAAACAAAACATGGTATTTTCGCGGCAATTGACAATATCTGCCCATCCCACACCATTTTTGCTACTAACACATCTGGCTTAAGTCCTACAAGAATTGCTGAAGCGGTGCGACCCGAAAGACGCGAGAGGTTTGTTGCTACGCATTTCTTTAATCCAGCGCATTTGATGCCATTGGTTGAAGTTGTCCCTAGCGAACGCACAACCCAAGAAACCATGGATATTGCCTGTGAGCTTGTGCGGAAAATCGGCAAGAAAGCCGCACCCATGAAGCGCGAAATCCCAGGCTACATGGTCAATCGCATTCAAATCGCCGCCTTGATGGCAGCGAAAGAACTTGTCGAACTGGGCTATGCAACTGCAGAAGTCATTGATGAAGCCTTCGTGCATAGCCTAGGTCTACGTGGATCGGTTACGGGACCTTTAGAAAGCGCTGATATGGGGGGGCTCCATATTTTTCATGAAATCGAAAAGAATGTAGGGGCTGATCTCTTTAGACCTACGGGCAATTCCTCCTCATTGGAACAAGCGGTCATATTGGGGAATTTAGGAGCGAAAACTGGGCAAGGGTTTTACGGCTGGCCGTCAGAAAGGCTGGCTGCGAGGACGGCAGACCGGCACGAAGTGCTCTATCAAAACTTAGGGCAACAATTAACTCACCAATTTGGGTCGCCTACCTATCCTGCAATGATTGCCCATCCGGAGAATTCTGCCGACATACCTGCACCTGTGCAGGGCTAACCGAAGAGCCATCCCTTTTTCAGCGGTATCCGGGCAATGGTCTGTACTTTAAGGTCGCGCTCATGCACCTCAAGTTCCGTAATCTCACCCGCGACCGAAAAATTCTCGGCATTCAGTCTTGTTGCAATTTGGTAAGCGGCAGCCCAGTTCTCAGCACTCGCCACCGTCACATGTGGCAAATAGGTGATGTCTGATCGCAGGATAGGTGCCAACTTGCCAGCATGTAATCGATTATAAAGTCGCGTGATGGCGCCACTACCTTCATCTGGCACAAGAAAGACATGATATGCCTCCACCTGTGGGTCGCGCACGACAACAGCAGAACAAAGTTTGAAACGGATTTTCTCGACGCCTTCTGCACGCTTTTTGATCTCGGCAGCGAATTCCTGCGGTGCGAGATGGGAGCCAGGAAAAACCAGCGTAATGCGCGGCGCGCTTTTATCAGGATCCCGCGATGCACGTAGCCCCGCCAACCACTCACGCTCGTGGTTTTTGAAAGACGGGTGAGCAACAACTTCAAGCGATTTCATGCCGCGAGGCTAGGGTTGGCTTACAGGAGAGTCAAGAATGTTTCCGGCCAGTTGTTAGATAAAGAACTAAGCCAACAAGGAGTACACCTCCTGTTGCTATGGTTCCGGAAAGAAATTCACTGGGTATTGTCAGAATACCGATTTCAATAGCGAGCCACAGAGCTGCCAAAAAAACCACAGGCCAGTGCCAAAACCCCAATGAAAATGAGCTTGTCGGGGGAAGCTTTTTCCCATTCACGGCAAAGCTTACTACTGTAACAAAATAGACAAGAATAAAGAGTATGGCGCCAGCGCTATACAAAGCTGTAGCCGTATCCGCGAGAAGTACAAAGCCAGAAGCACAAAATGCAACGAACCAAACTGCAATGTTTGGGACATAATGGTTTGATATTTTCTGAAACCATTTCGAAGCAAAGAAACGTTTGTCGCGTGACATGGCAAAAAGAACGCGCGACGCGCCTGTCATGTTTACGAGAGAGCAGGCCCACACAGATATGAGAACGAAAACGAGCAGTATCCTCGTAAGTGTACCACCAAGATAGTGGGAGGCAATCAATGAGAGGGGGTTATCTGATGCCTTTGTTGCAGGAAGATCGGTAATACCCAAAGTAAGCGCTGCTAAAAATAAAAAGCCAATAACGCCACAAACGAGAACAGCGGAAATGATACCTCTTGGAGCGACTCTTTTTACGTTGATGGTTTCTTCCGATATATCCACGGCTCCTTCAAAACCCAGCATCGTCCACGCGCCAAGCAACACCGACATTAAAAATCCTGGCAAATACGGCTTGGGTTCGGAAGGTACGGCTGTAAGTAATTCAATATTCGGGTGACCTTTAACAAGAATGACCACGAGAAGCAGTAAGCCAAAAACAACCATCGAAAATATTTCAGCGCTAACGGCAACCAGGTTTGTAAGTGCGGCAGCTCGGACGCCATAGATATTGATGATGGCTTGAAGCAAAACAAGAGCCACAGCTAAGTAGCGCCCTAAAGCGGCGTCAATGGTGTATCCTAAGATGGATTGCAAAAGAGGAATAATTGTAACTGTCACTGCGGCAACACCAACAGTGTAGGCAAAAAGCGTCATCCATCCAGTGAACCAACCAATAAAGGGACCAGCGAGCCTGTTGTTCCAATTATAGGCGCAGCCTGCCAAAGGTGTACGCCCAGCCATTTCAGCAAAAACGAGAGCTGTTAGGCCATGACCCAAAACCACGAGCCACCAACTCCAAACGCCAAACCCACCAGCCTTACCAAGGGTAAAACCATAGTTGGCAACGATGCCGGTTAAGACCGACATGTAAGAAAATGAAATGGCAAAAGAAGAGAAGAAACCTACGCTGCGACGTAACTGCGGCTTATATCCCGCATCGATAATTGCTTTGTCGTCCTCATACATAACTCACCTGTACACATAGCAATTCTGAGAATCTTATATAAGGCCATGGAGAATACAACCCTATAACCCAAATTCCTATACTTTGTGTGGTGGTCTATTACGCTGTAATAATTAGATAATACAGTCATGCTCCCCAATGTGGAGCACACGCTGAAAGATGGCTATTCTGTCCTAAATTGACGGAACGCGGATATAGACATAGGCTACATCAATATATTCAATTAATTTATGAGGCCATAAATGACAGCCAATAATTTCGTCTCTACATCTGAGGCGTGGACGGATGAACATTCGACAGCGCTCCGACATCCTGAACGAATCCGAGCGCTGCATGCACGAGGGAGTTGCCTTGACCCCTTAAATCCAGAGGGACAGGGGCTCATACACCTTGCTGTATTAAGCTCGCAGAAAATCGGAGAGAAGCCAGGAAGCATGACTCCTTTTTCAATGTGGTATGGGCCGGATAGTGATGCAAAGCTTCTAATGTTATTGCAGTTGGGAGCTAACGAAAATTTACCGAATGGAGATGGCCTTACAGCCCGGGATTTAGCTTTTATCGGAAAGCATGCCTTGGCTTTCGATGCATTGGCTCATGCGGATATGACCATCAAGACAAAAAATGGTCGTGCCCCACAAACAATCGATGAGGATATTGGCAATGCCGATGAATGGGCACGCTTACAAAGTCTTTACGAAAAAATACAGCTGAGACGGGATGGCGGTGGACGAACAAAGACCCCGCCTGGTTACGAAGGACCCTAGCGAGTTACTGGAAAGATTGAAAAAGTGAAGCGGGCGATCCTGCTTCGCAGGACGACCCCGACCTTGGCAAGACATGAGGCCATAACACAATCAGTAGGTTGGGGCGCAATCCTCACTTCAAGCAATCCAAATTTCCTACTTTTTACGACGTAATTTATTACAGTGTAATACGTCTCCCTGTAATGGGCTTTGTTGGGTTATTTGAAAGTTAAAGCTTTAGGCTGACTCCCCGGTGAACCCTGTTTTTGATTCAGCTCATATATGTCTATACGTTCATTTTTCCAGGGCACAGTGACAACCCGATCCTCCTCGAAAAGAAGAAGGAACTCTTGTACATCAACTCGTCCATAAGGTTCAGGTGGTATAATTTCTATTTGGCACATATCTTTACGTTTGGGCATTCGCAGGTCTAAGCCCGGGAAAATTAAAGGGAGGGTATCCCCAAAGGAAGTGCGCAAAGACTCCGGCGACCTTAAAATAGAAAGAAATGGCCATTGAGTTGTGAAATCCTGTTCCAAATCTAAAACGAGAAGCGTTTTTTTGTAGCGCACATACGTTGTCGACGTGCCATCTCGATTAAAGTTGGTGTCAGATCCGTAAGGGATAGAATTTTGTCGTTCAATAATTTCTCGAACGATAGAGTTCTTTTCTTCGGTATCGTCAAAGGATCGATCGCAAACTTTTCCGATAACGGAATAGCTTTCACCTTCATCCACAAATAAAACAACACCTGAGAAATGACCTTGCTCTTGTAGTGCAGAAAAGCCCCGATATATATCAGACTCCATGTGGCTTTTAGGATCGAAAGCCTTCCGCATAGGAAAGTCTCTTGAGTCACCGTCCCATACCGTCATGACTCGCCGAATCCCAAATATTTAATAATGGCCTGCGATTCGGCTACGGCTCGCTCCGGAGAAATGAGGCCCCGCTCATATTTATCAGCGATTTCAGCACGCATGCTTAGCAATTCCTGTTCAGCAGAAGAGTAGCCTTTCTCTCCATAACTGATCGAAACCGGTTCGCCAAGAATTTTAAGAGAATTAGCTTCGCTATATTCTCTTTCGCAAGCAGCATCTATAAAAGGATGAAATATACGAATATTAGGCTGCTTGGCGAGTTCGGTTGCCAGAAGCCCGTTGTCGGAAACTTCTATTGGAATGGCAATCGCAGGTTCCCTCCAGCCAGTGCTTGGAAAACTAAATTTAGCAGGGGTCTTGTTGAGCAATGTATCATACTGAAGCATTAAATATTTTTGAGCTGCCTCGAGGGTCACATGCAATGAATAACCATTAGGACGTATACCCCAGCCGCGTTCAGCCTCAGTCCATTCGATACGATAAGCTTGCATGATGTTTCCTAATAAAGTTTTTGCTCGCGCAACGCATCGTTGGAAAAAATAAATAACATGAGAATGTATAATTAATTAGCACGACAGGGATGAAAACAAATAATCTAATTATAGTTAATTTAGTGGACCGGACGACGAGGATCGAACTCGCGACCCCGACCTTGGCAACGGCTCAATGAAATGCGAACATCAAGAATTTCAAATACTTATAGCGCATCAAAAGTCACAAAATGTTGTCTTGTGCAGTTTATACTAACACATAACTGACACAAAAAAATTAGGCAGTAGGCATTAGGTCTTCGTGCTCTAAAGTCTAAACAATGGCTGGCCGCACAGAAGTATCTGTTACCCCAGCAGTAAAGGCTCTGATATTGGGTCGGCTTGCACAATAACCGACTGCGCACATCACATTGAAAAGCCCATGCTTTCTAGCTTCATGAAGAAAGTTATCCTCATCAAGCTGTGCGTGAATAATTACAGGTGTATCTGATGAGCTACATCCCCTTGAGAACTCCACTGTTTTGTTTAAATAGAATTCAGACGTTTTAAGGGCTGTTCTGATATCTTCTGGCAAAAAATAGTCTTTAAGAAAATGGACGGCCTCTGCTTCGAAAGTTGGCGAGAACATATCCTCTCGTGAACAACCTAAACGAACAGAATCCCACATAGGCCAAATATTTCCTTCGCAATCCCCATCCCCTTCTGCACTAATAGTAATTTGAGGGTAAATAGGGGTACCAATCTGGTAACCCTTGGCTAAAAGGTTGAGAAAAAGGCTTTCAGCATATGGCCTGTCAGAAGATGTTGGTGTGTCTAGATAAGAAGGATTCGCGGCATAGGATGACACATCATCAAGCTTTGTAATGTTGACAAGTGTTGAACCGATCGGAAGAAACCTCGCGGCCTCCAAGCATCCATTGCCTGAGCCACAACTAAACATAAAAATATTTAAGGGACGATTGCCAGAAAATTCAGCAAGAGCTTTATAAAAATCCTCAACCCAGATGTGTGTAGCCTTATCATGGCCTTTTGCCATGAAATGCCTGTTGTCTTTTAAATTGCCGTGAGCGTTTATAATAATAAGGTTTGCATCAGGCGATTGTTCAAAAGCTTTTTGAACATGACTCATATGAAAGCCACCCCATGCTGTGCCGACGCTTGTTATGCTGTGGCCAACTCTACGCGATGTTTCCAATAAGTTTTGGTGGCTGAGCATTTCACTCAAAACCTTTGTTTGCGTCCTAGAATTAGCGGCGCCTTTTATGTAAATAATACGTTCGCTCATTTTTTCTCATAATGCCGTAAATGTGTTCAATATATTCTCACATTCGCTTATAGCAACGATGCATTGAAACTAAAAAGAACTATGCTGCGTCATATGTTTCAATTATTCATTACTTTCCAATGCTTTAAGCATTCCCTCAAAATTTTAAAGCGTTCAATCTAAATGTTCTAAAGCAAATAAGTAAGTACACGTGAACGCATTACCTTCGGTAATGCAGCGTGGTCGAACCACTTTGTGTCAGGCATTTGAGGCGCGCCATCCGGCGCAAAGGAATAAGGAAGATTCCACACACAATAACACGCACAGGTGACGGTTATTAAGCAGTATAGAAGCCGCTAAGCTGTTGAAAGAAGTGGAGCGGGCGACGAGGATCGAACTCGCGACCCCGACCTTGGCAAGGTCGTGCTCTACCGCTGAGCTACACCCGCATCCGTCTTCGAAAAACCTCGTGAACCCATGTCCACCGAAGCCCCGCTTGCGCGGGCGAAGCCGGATAATACAGACCTAGCCGCTGTTTGCAAGGCTGTTCCACAGCCCACAAAAACGCCGTTTTGTTCGGGTTATTTAACCGTAACACCTTGCCCTTTGCCAAAAACGGCTTATGTCTTTAATGGGTTTAAATCTCAGATAGGCATTAAATGGTTTCATCACTTTCTCCATTGGCACAAACGCCTTTGCCCATCGCCACTGGCGTTGTGAAAGATGTCGGCCTTGCTACTTTCATGGTCGATGTCATTGAGGCATCTAAGCAAAACGTCATTTTGGTTTATTTTTGGGTACTAACGGCAGCGCCCTGCAAGCAGCTCAGTGCATTGCTTGAAAAGGTCGTGGCACCCTATAAGGGTGCCGTGCAATTGGCGCGCGTCGATGTCGAAACTAACCCTGAGATTGCCCAGCAAATGGGTCTGCAATCTGTCCCAGCCATTTTCGCCTTCTTTCAAGGGCGTCCGGTCGATGGTGTGCAGGGCATGTTGCCAGAACCGCAAATTAAAAGTTGGGTCGAGCGCGTCCTTAAAGCAACTGGTGCTCCCTTAAGCGATGAGACTGCGGGGCTAGAAACCGCCTTGCAGCAAGCCGCTGATTTTTTGGCAGCGAATGATGTTGCCACCGCGCAATCGATCTATACCGACATCCTTGATATGGATCCTGCCAATGCCGTTGCTTACGCAGGCGTATTGCGTTGTCTCTTGGCACTCAAGGAAATTGATCGGGCCAAACAGATGTTGGCAAAGGCTCCACCTGCCATTGCTAAAGATAAAGCTTTGGATTCCGTCCGCACCGCGTTGGAGCTCGCTGAACAGTCTGGCAAGGCCGGCACGATTGATGAGTTGAAAACCAAGGCCGATCAGAACTTAACCGATTATCAAGCGCGTTTTGACCTAGCGATGGCTTATTATGCTGCTGGCGAGAGAGAGCAAGCTGTTGACCAGCTTCTAGACATCGTCCGTCGTAATCGTTCATGGAACGAAGATGCCGCACGCAAGCAATTGGTCAAATTCTTTGAAGCTTTTGGCATCATGGATCCCTTGACGGTTGCTTCCCGTAAACGCCTATCCTCCATTATGTATTCATGAGTACGCTTGCTGCATCCATGGAAGCGCCTGCGCTTCTGCCCGAAACGATCCCTATTTTCCCTTTGCCAGGGGTTGTTTTGCTACCGCGTGCACGGTTGCCGCTGAACATCTTTGAGCCACGTTATATCTCAATGATTGATGATGTTTTGGGGCAGGGACGTGTCATTGGCATGATCCAGCCCAACGCGCCGGAAGGGCATGATAATTTGCTGCCGCCTACTTATAAGATCGGCTGTGCCGGGCGCATCACATCCTTTACTGAAACCGAAGATGGCCGCTTTCTTATTGGTTTGACGGGCCTTTGCCGCTTCACGGTTACGGAAGAATTACCGTTTGAAAAGCTCTACCGTCGCGCCAAAGTTGATTGGCAGAAGTATCTTGGGGATATGAACGAGCCCGAAGATATCGATATTGACCGCAAACGCTTAGTTGCCACTCTTCAGCACTACTTTAAGCTGCAAGGTATTGCTGCCGATTGGAATGCTGTCCAAAACACACCAAATGATTTGCTAATCTCATCGCTCGTGATGATTTGTCCTTTGGCACCGAACGAGAAACAGGCCTTGCTTGAAGCGCAAAACTTGCATGCCAGAGCTGATATGTTGATGGCCTTATTGGAAATGGCATCCATGCCGCAAAGTGTTGAAGCTGAAGGTGCGGCCAAGCACTAACCGAGGTTCCTATGTCCGAATTACCCAACATATGGACGGATATTAAAACAGGCCATTGGCTCGACCGTCGCTTACCCACAGCCTTTAAGCCCTATGCACGTCTTATGCGGCTCGACCGGCCCATAGGTACATGGCTCCTTCTCATCCCATGCTGGTGGGGCATAGCTCTCGCATCGCCCCGCATTCCTGATTTATGGCTCGGCTTTTTATTTGCCCTTGGTGCCATTGTCATGCGTGGAGCTGGCTGCATTATCAATGACATCTACGATCGCAATCTTGATAAACAAGTTGAGCGCACTAGCACGCGCCCACTAGCAAGTGGCGAGGCCAAAGTCTGGCAAGCGAGTTTGCTACTTATCGCATTACTCCTGATCGGCCTCGGTATTCTTTCATGCTTCAACCACATGACAATCATCATCGGCAGCCTTTCCTTGCTGCTTGTGTTCACTTACCCGCTCATGAAGCGCATCACCTGGTGGCCGCAATTGTTCCTAGGGTTCACCTTTAACTGGGGCGCTTTGATGGGCTGGTCATCGGTGACACAAGATATCGGCTCACCTGCGATTTTGCTTTATATCGCAGGCATTTTTTGGACTTTAGGGTATGACACCATCTATGCGCATCAGGATATTGATGATGACGCACGCATCGGCATCAAATCAACTGCGCGTTTGTTTGGATCTCACTCCAAATATTGGGTGGCGCTCTTTTACGTCCTTACATTGACATGTCTTGCCATGGCAGGGTGGGTTATGGGTTTGCATGAAAGTTTTTATGCCCTGCTTATCGTGGCATTCGGCTTTCTGGCAGCGCAGCTTGCCTTATGGAAGCCAGCTGACCGCGAGGATTGCCTGTGGCGCTTTGGCAGCAACAGTAATTTCGGCCTCATTATTCTTGCTGCAATTATTTTAGGTAAATTTTTATGAGTGATGAAGCAAGGGCCTTCATACTTGCGCAAACTATTTTGACGCAACCGTCAGCGGTACCAGAACTCACGCTTTATCTTGCCACTGAGGTCACGCCGCTTTGGCAAATGACTGAAGAACGCATGAAGAAAAATGATTTGCCGCCACCTTACTGGGCATTCGCATGGCCGGGTGGGCAGGGGATGGCACGCTATATCCTTGATCATCCCGAGGTGGTCCGCGGCAAACGTATTTTAGATTTTGCAGCCGGCTGTGGCGTTGCAGCTATTGCCGCCATGAAGGCCGGCGCCAAAAGTGTCGTGGCCGCCGAGATTGACCCAATGGCGATCGCCGCCATTAAAATGAACGCTGCATATAATAACGTCGAGATTGGCACGAGTGATGAGATCAATTTTGAAAAAGCTTATAAAGATGTCGACCTCATCATAGCTGGCGATGTTTGTTACCAGCAAGCCATGGCCGCCAAGATGATGCGCTGGCTCTGGTATTGCATCGCCGCGGGCACGCGCGTTTTGCTAGCCGATCCTGGTAGAGCCTATATCCCGCATGATGGTTTGACAGAACTCGCCCGCTATGAAGTCCCAACCTCGCGCGACCTTGAAGATCGCGACAGCCGCATGGTTGTTATTTGGAACGTTGATCTACCGAAAGAATAACTTTGGGGGTAGGCCTCATTTTTTCCTATTATAAACAGGGTCTTATAGCCTTTCTCGCCCGTACAAAATTGCATGAAAACCATTATTACCTTGCTTATTGGCCAATAATCTGTACCCTCCGCCCCGAGTTTAGATACAGCTCTCGCTTCTGCTTTGGCTGACCTTCAAAAGTCAGCGTATGCCGTTCGTAACTGCATTATTGAAAGAACGGCCTAAAGCCTACCTTTCCTGCGTTTGTCGACGAGTTTTGATCCGGTTTGCCCTGAGGGCTTCCTGGTCACTACGCTCATATCCGGCCTCGTGGTGAGGTTGGGTGAATAATAAACGTAAAGGAAAAGTACTATGGCTAACGGTTTAGTTAAGTGGTTCAACAGCACCAAAGGTTTCGGTTTCATTCAGCCTGAAGAAGGCGGCGCAGATGTGTTCGTTCACATCAGTGCGTTGGAACGTGCCGGTTTGACCGATCTTAAAGAAGGTCAACGCGTGAACTACGAACTAGCGACCAACAAAGGTCGTACCTCGGCAGCAAACCTCAAGTTGGTTGACGCCGCTTAAACTTAATAATTGTTTCGATGAGATCAAGGACGCCTAACTCTGGGCGTCACCCCCGCTTCCCACTACGTGTGAACGGGGGTCCGTCTCCCTTCTTTTTAGATAGATGAGATGGATGCCTGTCCCCAATAGGGATGTGTATGGCGATGGGTTACAAAACCTCCATCTATCGAAGAGAGAGATAGAACATGACGACCGATTTTAATGGCTTTGGCTTGCCGCCAAAGCTACTGCAAGCACTTGTACGCGTGCAGTTTACAACACCAACACCCATCCAAGCCCAAGCCATCCCCTTTGCTTTGCAAGGCCGGGATATCCTTGGTTCAGCCCAAACCGGCACCGGTAAGACCGGCGCTTTCGGCATCCCTTTGCTTGCTAAGCTCATGGACAATGCTGAAGCTGCCGCTTTGATCATGACCCCGACACGCGAATTGGCAACACAAGTCCTTGCTGCGCTCCAGCAGTTAATCCCTGTGCCTTCCATTCGTACGGCTTTATTGATCGGTGGTGAGCCCATGCCCAAGCAATTCCGTCAGCTTCAGGCGCATCCACGCCTTGTTGTCGGCACACCTGGCCGTATCAACGACCATTTGCAACGCGGTACCTTAAAGCTCGCTAACACACGCTTTTTGGTTCTCGACGAAACTGACCGTATGTTGGATATGGGTTTTGGTATCCAAATCGAACGCATCGTGGCGCATATTCCTAAGGAACGGCAGACCATGCTGTTCTCGGCAACTTTGCCTGCTGGCATTGTCAAGCTCTCAAGCAAATATCTTAACAATCCTGAACGTATCAGCGCGGGCTCAATGACAGATGCTGCGCCGAATATTGAGCAGGAACTGATCCACACTTCAGATAGCGAAAAATACACCAAGCTCCTTGAACAGTTGGAAAAGAACAAAGGTTCAGCGATCATTTTCGTCAAAACCAAATACGGCACAGAAAAACTGGCTGATAAATTATCAAAGCAAAACCTGAAAGCTGATGCCATCCATGGCGATCTGCGTCAGACACGCCGCGATAAGGTCATCCAAGGTTTCCGTGACAAAAAGTTCCGTATCCTTGTTGCCACTGATTTGGCGGCACGCGGCCTCGACGTTCCGCATATCGAATTGGTCATCAATTATGATATGCCGCAATGCCCTGAAGATTATATCCATCGTATCGGCCGCACAGCACGCGCTGGCGCATCCGGTAAGGCGGTCAATTTCTTGACAAACGCAGACCGGATCAAATGGGGCGCTATTCAACGCCTTATGAATCCAAACGCTCCGCGCACGCATGAGCCACGTGAAGACCGCGCCCCACGCCGTGGTGGCAGGTCATTCGGCGGTGGCAAGCCTTCATTCGGTGGTGGTAAACGCTATGACCGTTCAGAAGGTGGCGAGCGCAAATCCTTTGGTGACCGTAAGCCTTATCAAGGCGAAAAGCGCCAAGATGGTGAACGTAAGCCGTTTGGCGATCGTAAACCGTTCTACAGTAAGCGCCCTGAAGGTGCTTCTGCTGAACGCAGCGAGCATAAGCCCGTTTACAGCGAAAAACGTCGTGAACATGCACCCGCAGGTGAGCGTAAGCCGTATCAAGGCAAACGTCCTGAAGGTGAACGTAGCGAACGTCCGCGTCATGAAAGTGCTGAACGCAAGCCATTCCATGGTGAAAAACGCCGTGAAGATGGGGAGCGTAAATCTTTTGGTGAGCGTAAGCCTTATCAAGGCAAGCGTCCTGAAGGTGAACGCAGCGAACGTCCGCGCCATGAAGGCGGCGAACGTAAGCCGTATCAAGGCAAACGTGCTGACGGCGGCCATCGCAGTGAAGGTAAGCCAGCTCATGGCAAGCCCTATGGCGAGAATAAGGTCGGCGGCGATAGCAAGGGTGGTGATACTCCGCGTCGCTTTTTTAAGCCACGCCCCCGCGCTGCTTAAACGTTAGATTATCATTTGAGAAGGGGCCGGTTATTTATTGAACCGGCCTTTTTCTTTTTAGGCTTTCAGCCAATGCAGGGCACCTTCAGCTGCCGCAACAGCGGTGCTGAATGTCGCTTGCAATAGGTAACCACCCGTCGGTGCTTCCCAATCCAACATTTCACCGGCTGCAAAGACGCCCGGTTTATCCTTCAACATAAAGTTTTCATCGAGCGTGTCCAAGGGGATACCGCCAGCTGACGAAATCGCGCGCTCAATAGATGCTGGGGCTTTCAACTTAAGGGGCAGCGCTTTAATCAAATCCACCTGCGCTTGCGTTGTGTCAATCTTCAGGTTTTCTTTGTGGACGACTTCTTGGATCAACCCGATTGCCACGGGAGACAGGCCACCAGCTTTTTGAAGGTGTGTCGAAAGCGAGCGGCTCCCACGTGCAATTTCTAATCTCTGGAAAAGATCATCTGCCGATACGCCTGGACGCAAGTCAATGGTCAGGGTTGCGCACCCTTCATCCGTAATCGTCTGTCTTAAAGCTGAAGATAGGGCATAGACAGCACCGCCTTCGAGGCCTTTGGCTGTTATCATCGCCTCACCTGGAATGGTGGTGCCAGCAAAGCTCAAAGTAACAGGCTTAAGGGGTAGCCCCTCAAACTTGTTCCGAAAAATATCTGTCCAAGGCACGATAAACCCACAATTGGCGGGCTCAAGGGGTGTAACTGCGATCTTCTCATGCTCCAAAGCTTCAACCCAGGAACCGTCGGATCCTAGGCGCGGCCATGAGGCACCGCCCATGGCGAGGATCACGGCATCAGCCTTGGGGGTTATGTATTTTTTATCAGTGCCAACAAAAACGAGATCGCCTTTTTCCCAACCCAGCCATTTTTTACGCATCTCGAACTTGACGCCTAATTTATCAAGACGTTGTAGCCAGGCACGAAGCAGTGGTGATGCCTTGAGGCTTTTGGGAAAGATACGGCCGCTGGTGCCGATAAAAGTTTCCTGCCCCAGCTCTTCGCACCATCTACGCAAAGCTTCAGGAGAGAACCGCTTGATATAAGGCGTAAGTTTTTGCGCAGCACTACCATAACGTTTTACAAAATCACCAAGCTCTTCGCTATGTGTCAGGTTCAACCCACCACGCCCAGCCATCAAGAACTTCCGTCCGAGAGACGGCATCTGATCATAGAGAGTAACTGAGTGCCCAGCTTTTGCCATGACTTCTGCAGCCATCAAACCAGCGGGTCCACCGCCAATAACGATAATTTTTTTGGACGAAGGCATTAAACGGATTCCAACAACCATTTAAGGTCGTTTTGATTCAGTGATGCAGCCGCAGCTGGCGTATCACCGAATATGGCGTTGGCCAAATTTGATTTCTTGGTTTGTAGATCCAGGATACGCTCTTCAACTGTGCCATCTGCAATCAGTTTATAAACAAACACGGGTTTATCTTGCCCAATACGGTGGGCACGATCTGTCGCCTGGTTCTCAACCGAGGGGTTCCACCACGGATCGAAATGGATGACAGTATCAGCTGCCGTCAAATTTAAGCCCGTTCCACCTGCCTTCAAGCTGATCAGGAACAAGGGAATTTCCTTATTCTGGAACCGGGTAATGGGCGTTTTGCGATCTTTGGTTGTACCGCGCAACTCAACATAGGGAATACCGGCATTCTCAAGCTCAGGTTTGATCAGGTCGAGCATACTGGTAAATTGAGAGAACAGTAGAATGCGCCGTCCGTCTTCAATCAGCGTCGGCAGCATCTCAAGGAGGGCCTCAAGTTTGGCTGAGCTCGTCGCCTTAGAGGCAGCTGCAAGTTTGACCAAGCGCGGGTCACAACACACTTGGCGTAATTTAAGCAACGCATCCAAAATGACGATGTGGCTGCGGGCGAAGCCTTTATTACTGATTTCCTCGCGCACCTTATCATTCATCACATGGCGTACGGTCTCATAGAGATCGCGCTGGTCATCGGCTAATGTGACGCGTTGGATGATCTCGGTCTTTGGCGGCAACTCGCTGGCGACGTTTGTCTTCAGGCGCCGCAAGATGAAGGGGCGTAAACGGCGCGTGAGGAGGTTTTGTCGCTCTGCATCAGCATGCTTTTCAATCGGTATGCGGTATTGGCGTGAGAAATCGCTGTAATCACCGAGTAATCCTGGCATCAGGAAGGCAAAGATCGACCAAATCTCACCCAGATGGTTCTCGAGGGGCGTACCCGTCAGGCACAGACGCTGCTTGGCTTCCAGCATGCAAACAGCTTGGGTGATTTTCGATGTTGGATTCTTGATCGCTTGCGCTTCATCAAGGATAACCAACCCCCATTTGTGGGGCTTGAGTTTTTCAACATCGCGGATCACCAAAGGATAGGTGCTAAGGACAATGTCAGCTTCCTCGATATCTGAGAATTTAACCGCACGATCCTTGCCGTGAAGGGTCAGTACTTTTAATTCTGGTGTAAAACGCTCAGCCTCAGTTTGCCAATTGGTAACGAGGCTGGTTGGCATAATGACGAGACATGGCCCCATCTTTCCTTTCTTCTTCAGAGAAAGGATGTAGGCCAAGGCCTGCACGGTTTTGCCAAGACCCATGTCATCGGCCAAAACGCCACCAAGGTTGTAAGTGCCGAGGAAATGCAGCCAATCATAACCTTCCTTCTGATAATGGCGTAGTTCGGCCTTCAATCCTGTTGGGAGGTCTGTTTCCTCAATGCCTTCAAAATCACCGAGCTTTTCAACCAGGCTCTTCAATTGGCCTTCGCCAAACCAGCGCTTGCGGGTAAAATCTTTGATCTTTGAGATAGCGGCAGCCAGATCGAAGGAAACGCGTAATTGGCCTTTCTCATCCAAAGGCTTTGCGCCAAACAATTCGATCAAGGTTTGCAAAATTGTTTTCACGCGCGCGGAGGGTAGTGCCACATGGCGGCCATCGGGTAGGGGTACGTAGCATCTGTTGCCAGCGGTCAACCGCTCAAGGTCGGCGGGCGAATGGATCACTTTCAGAAATGAAACAAGGATTGGTAATAAAGGCGTGCGCTGACCATTGATGGTAATGCCGAGGTCGAGTGAGAACCACCATTCACCGCTTTGTGTAAAGGACGCTTCAATGACATCATCATCGGTATCCAAGACAACCATGCCGCAATTTTCATCGATTTCAATTTGGAAACCTTCTTTGCGCAGTTTTGGTGCAGCTTCATGTGCAAAGTCCAGCCAAAACCAAGGGGAAGCGCTATCAACAGGGCTCAAGTAAAGCCCTGGCTTCTGTGTGCCCGGCATAAAGCCTAAGTCTGTTGATGAGGATTGCTTTAACTCGGAATCCAAAAGCACCTTGATGGCGTCCGCCTCAGCCTTCTTGTTACGTTTGAAAAGGAAAAGCTGATCTTTTTTAACAGTATGGTAGTGGGGTATAGGCGAGAGCGGATCAACACTCACACCCTCATAATCCATTACCAAGCGTGCAAGGCTTTCGGTATTTTCTGGGTTACGATGTACATGTAAACGAGGTGTCGGTTCAACAATTTTAGCTTTCTTGTCTTCAACAACCTCATAAGGCAAAGGTGTGACCGATTTCTTGCCTTTGGATTGCTGGCGGAGCGCCTCAGCCTTCTTTGCTGTAAGGGGCTGCTGGCTGAGAAAGACCTTCACTTCTTCAAATGAGAGTTTGCTACGTAAGGGGCCAGCTTCCAACGTTGCTGGGTTGATATACCAAGGGCTGTTTGACATCAGGACAGTCAAGCCAGGCTGTAATGCCTTGATGATCGGCCGCTGCTTGCCGTCGCCTTCAATAGCCCAGCCTAATTCCGCAGGCATTTCTGGAGCTAACTTTAAGGGTTGCATGCTATTTTCAATACTAAAAGACCGATTCGTACGGAGGATATGCCGTAAGAATTGATCGGATTGTTTTGGGTTTTCTGGCAAACGCCACAAGACATGCGTCGCGTCGTTTAACCGTGTCGTCGTATTGATCATGCGGAAAATATCGTGATCTTCCGTGGTCAAAAAACTCTTACGTTTATTTTGTAAAATAATTTCCTGGAAACTTTGGTGACGCGGTTTGCCCCACTCGCCACTCTTCAACATTTTCTCAACGGCGGGGGTTATAACAACCGTCGATTTTTCATCATCGGATTTTGGATTTATGAAATAAACCAAACGTTCAGCGGGCTCCGGCTCACGTGCCGTTTTACTTTTGTCATGGGCTTCCGGCGTGCTCTTTCTCTGCGCCTCGTAAGGCTTATTGGATGGCAGCCGTTCCCGTTGCCTGTCCCATTGCGCCAATGTCTCGAACAAAGTTGCGACAGCATGCTTGCACATATAGGTGGAGGGACATGTGCATTCAGAATGGATGAGGGCACGACCATGCTTTTTCTCAATATGAATCTCGACAGAGTAAGGCGCAGCAGATTCGCCCTGCACCTTGGCGCGAAGGCGGCTTCCGTTATCCTCAATTTGCAATTCGCGCACGCGCCCCTGGTTCTGATAAACCCGGCCACGGCTACGGTCTTGCTCGGTGAAATCACGTAAAATATCGTTGGCAGTAAACAAACGCACTCGAAAGGATCCCCTTATTTCCTAAAACTACGAATCGACCGGGGATTATCCCACACCAGAGCCCATAAATGTATATTCATATTGGTCGAGATGTGTTTTTATGGTGTGCCAGAACCCCCAGCAATCCCAAGGCATTAGGCATGTATTTTGATGATGTGGCCGTTATTGGTGGCGGTTTTAGCGGCACAATGGTCGCGGTTAACCTCGCCAAAGAAGCGTCGCCCACGTTAAAAATCGCCTTGATTGACCGTGCCCCAGCAGGTCTTGGGGTGGCATATGGCACCCTGGATCCGCAGCATATCCTCAATGTGCGAGCAGGGCAGATGGGGGCCTTCGCTGATGATGCCGGGCATTTCTGGACGTGGCTGCAAAATAACCCCGACAAATTACATGCGATGGGTGTGAAGGATGCGGACGCCAACAGTTTTATTCCACGCTTGGTTTACGGCCAGTATTTGCAAAATATTATGCGGGAGACCCAAGCAAAGCATCCTAATCTTCAACTCATACATGATGAAATCGTCGATGTCGAAAAATTACCAGATGGTGCTTTCAAACTAACCGCTCTTTCTGGTGCTATCCATCAAGCTAGACAAGTTGTCTTGGCATTGGGTAACTTCCCACCCGGTGAGAAAACAACCAGTACAAAAACTGAAAATCCTTACTCGCCTGAGGTTTGGAAGCGCCTTGCTGAGCCTGGTGATGTTCTTATTATAGGTACTGGCCTCACCAGCCTTGATCTTGTTATGACTTTGTCTCATACCAAAAAAGAAGGCAAAATTCATCTCCTCTCACGCCGAGGTTTATTGCCTCGCGTTCACATTGTGCCCGAAACCCATCCGTCGTTTATGGATGAGAAGCTTTTGCCAAAATCAGCTCTTGAGCTCTTGCGCAGAGTTCGTGAGGAAATCCGGAAGGCTGCCCAGCGCCACATCCCTTGGCAACATATTGTTGATGCGTTACGGCCTTTGAACCAAAAAATTTGGGAAAATTTAAATGAGCGCGAGCAACGTCACTTCTTGCGTTTTCTCCGTGCCTATTGGGACGTCCATCGTCACCGTTGCGCGCCCGAGGTCATGGCTGTTTATGAACGGCTTGAAAAAGAGGGGCGCCTCATTTTGCACCGTGGACATATAGTGTCGCAAGCCCCCAGGGCTGATGGTCTTGAGGTCATCTGGCGCCCGAGCGGTAAAGAGGCACTGCAAAGTTTTGTGGTCAAGCAAGTCGTCAATTGTACAGGGCCCCAAGCAGATCCACGCAAACTTGATGATCAGCTCGTTAAAAACCTTTTGAAGCGTGGCCTCGTAACGCCCGACCGTTTATGCGTCGGTATTGCAACCTCGCCTGATTACGTTGTACTCAATGCTCTTGGTAAGCCAATCCCAGGCCTTTATGCCATGGGCAGCCTTCTCAAAGGCAGGCTCTACGAATCTATCGCAGTTCCAGAGCTTCGTCAGCAGGCTGCGGCCGTCGCAAATTTTGTTTCCGCAGCAAATGCATAGCTAGTTAAGGTGCTATTTACCGTGTTTTTGGCTTGCTTTTGTGGGTACTAGTCAGTACAGTATCTCAAAGATACTAGACTGACCGGTATAGTTTTATGAAACCAAAACCTTCACGTAACCCACAAGGCCGGCCTAAGGATATTGGCAAACGCGCGGGTATTTTGCGTGCCGCTATCAAGCTTTTTATGGGTGAGGGCTATGAGAACACCAGCATGGAAGCGGTGGCCAAAAAGGCAGGCGTATCCAAGCTCACGATCTATAGCCATTTCGCCGATAAGGAAGAGTTATTCAGAGAAGTCATTCGCCACAGATGTGATGCGTTCAGCATGTCGGGCTCTTATATGTCGTTGGTTGATAAGCCCGTCACAGAAGCCCTCATGTTGGTTTCTCGCACTTTTGCGACACATGTTCTCAGCCCAGACTCCTTGCGGCTGCATCGCGTCATGCAAACTGAAGCCCAGCGCCACCCCGAACTCATTCACTCCTTTTATGAAGTGGGGCCTAAACGCGTGAAGGCCGCCTTTGCTGAGCTTTTAAGCGCTTGGAATAAGCAAAAAAAACTCAGCATTCCAGACCCTATGAAAGCAACGGAGCAATTCTTCACCCTCGTCAAAGGTGAAATGCATATGAAACTTATGCTCCGCGTCATACCCCATCCTTCACCTAAGGAAATTGAAAAACATATCGAAGCTTCGGTTGCCATGTTCTTGGCCGCCTATCAACCAAAATTGAAAACCAGGAAATGAGTTTGCTATGAATTTGTCGGCCCGTATTATTAAAATTATCCTGGTGGTTGCCGTCGTTTTGACCGGCATTGCTGTTTATGTGGTTCTTCACCTTGGTGAGGAATCCACAGATGATGCCGCGCTCGATGGCCGCACGGTTACAATTAGTGCCAAGGCCTCTGGCTATGTCAAAATTTTGAACATCAATGATAATCAATCGGTAAAAACTGGTGACGTCATGCTGGAAATCGACCCAGCTGATTACCTCATTCGTCGTGACCATGCCCTTGCAGCCTTGGATGCTGCGAGAGCCGCAGCTTCCGCTTCACGCAGCAACGTTAAAACGACGCACATCTCGGCACCCTCCAATCTTGATGCCGCCCGTGCCCAAGTCTCTGCTGCTAATGCCAATTGGGAAAAGGCTGCTAGTGACCTCAGCCGTATGCAGCGCCTCAGTAATGAAGCGCGCAGCCAGCAGCAATTAGAACAAGCAGTAGCGGTCGAGAAATCGATGCGTTCGAACCTTGAAGATGCCAAAGCCAAATTGCGTTCTGCTGAAACAGCACCCAATACGATTGCCGAAGCCCAAGCGAACAGCGACCAATTAGCTGCGCAAGTGACACAAGCTGAAGCTGATTTGGCTCAAGCAGAAAGCGATTTGTCCGATACGAAACTTATTGCGCCCATGGATGGCCGCATCACAGTACGGAATGTCGAAAATGGCAGTTACGTCCAGGTGGGGCAGCAATTGGGTGTGTTGGTTAGCAGCGATTTATGGGTGACGGCTAATTTCAAGGAAACCCAACTTGAACATATGCAGCCTGGCCAGAAAGTGGACATTAAGATAGATGCATTTCCTGGTGCTAAATTAGAAGGCAAGATTGATAGTATCCAAGCGGGTACGGGCGCGCGTTTCTCAGCTTTTCCGCCTGAAAATGCTACCGGCAATTTTGTGAAGATCGTCCAGCGTGTGCCCGTCAAAATTACGTTCACGAACAGCCCCGACCCTTCTTTGGCTCTTGGCCCAGGTATGTCAGTCGTTCCGACTGTCTACACAAAGTAAGCATGGCTCCCGATAAAGACATTCCAACTTATAACCCCATGCTGATTGCAGTGGCGGTGAGCTTGGCTGCCTTTATGGAAGTGCTTGATACGACTATCACTAACGTATCACTTTCGCATATTGCTGGTAGCTTGGCGGCTACTCAGGATGAAAGTACTTGGGTTCTGACATCTTATCTTGTTGCCAACGGTATCATCCTGCCTCTATCGGGCTGGCTTGCTGGCGTCATGGGGCGCAAAAACTTTTTTATGCTTTGTATCGCAGGCTTTACGGCGGCCTCTTTTGCCTGCGGCATTGCCAACTCCTTGCCGATGTTGATTGGCTTCCGCTTATTGCAGGGTTTAGCAGGGGGCGGCCTCCAGCCAACTCAGCAAGCCATTATCATGGACAGTTTCCCGCCCGAGAAACGCGGCACCGCTTTTGGCATCACGGGCATAACCATGATCGTGGCCCCTATCCTTGGGCCTACACTTGGCGGCTTCATTACCGATAATTTCAGCTGGCGCTGGATATTTTTCATGAACATCCCTGTCGGCATCTTGGCTTTCTTCCTTGTCAGCCGCATGGTCAAGGATCCTGATCACGCCAAGGCGCAAGGTGTTGGCTCCATCGATTATATTGGCCTTGGCCTTATAGCTGTGGGGCTTGCTGCTATGCAGATCGTGCTTGATAAAGGCCAGGAAGACGACTGGTTTAGTAGCCATCTTATTGTGACATGCACGATTATCAGCGTCATATGCTTGGCTGCGGGCATTATTTGGATCTGGCCACAGAAAAATCCTGTCATCGACTTTAAGCTTTTGGAAATCCCAAGTTTTGGTCTTGCGTGTGTTGTTATTTTGGCCGTTGGCTTTGCGCTTTATGGCTGTAGCACTTTATTGCCACTCCTGTTGCAGTCACAATTTGGCTATGATGCAACTCTTGCGGGCCTTGTCCTCTCGCCCGGGGGCTTGGCGGTCATATTCCTTATGCCCATTGCCGGCAAACTCGTGAATAAGATCCAGGCGCGTTATCTTATAGGCTTTGGCATGTTCGTGACGTCCATTGGCATGTGGGTCACAATGCATGTCACACCCCAAAGCAGCTATGGCACCTTCGTTATCATGCGCATATTGCAAGTGGCAGGCCTGCCATTCTTGTTCGTTCCCTGTAGTACGTTGGCTTTCTCTCATATACCTAAAGAAAAGAGCAGCAAGGCCTCGGCGCTTTATGCCTTGATGCGCAATTTGGGTGGTAGTTTTGGTATTTCCATTTTGCTGAGCTATGTCACGCGCCACCAGCAAATGCACCAAACCTATTTAGCGGGACATCTGCCACCATCCAGTGATGCGTACCGTTTTAACATCGCCCAATATACGCATATTATGATCTCACACGGGATTACTGCCGCTGCCGCGGCAAAATTAGCCGTTGGCAAGATGTACCAAGAACTCATCAAGCAATCGACCATCCTGGCTTATACGGACACGTTCCAGTTGGTTGGAATTGTCTTGTTCATTCTGGCCTGCTGCACCCTCTTTATGCCAGGCAATAAATTACATAAAAAGCCCGACCCAGATGCGGCACCGGTACATTAGGAGAATAATATGTCCACTCATTCGCGCACTCTTATTTTAGCCCTTCCCATCCTGCTGTTGGGCTGCACAGTAGGCCCTGATTACAAGAAGCCAGAGGGCGCAGTGGCCGATCAATGGATCTCCTCTGATGGCGTTTTGACAGATAGAGGCGACAAAGATGCCGAGACCCAACAAGATTGGTGGCAGAATTTTAATGACCCTATCCTTAACCAGCTCATCCAAAAAGCGACAACCGATAACTTTGATCTTAAGATCGCCGAAGCGCGGATTGCAGGGGCGCGGGCATCGCAATCTGCAGCGAGCTCTGATTTGCTACCCAAAGTTGATGTTATGGGTAGCGCCACGCGCGAAGCCAATCAATTTGCTATCCCTGGCAATTTTCCTGGCCTCACCAAGCCTTTCAATATTTTTGAGACTGGCTTTGATGCCAGCTGGGAACTTGACCTCTTCGGCGGCAAACGCCGTGAGGTAGAGGCGGCGACCGCAGAATTTCAGGCTTCTGAGGCCTCACGCGATGATGTGAGGGTCAGCCTTTTGGCTGAAGTTGCGAAAACTTACATCGACATCCGCCGTTACCAGGCGCAATGGGCGATTACACAAGCCACAGTGGATTCGAACCAGAATACATTCGATATTGCGACCCAACGATTCAATGTAGGGGATGTTGCGCATATTGATGTCACAGAGGCCGAGGCCCAACTTAACCAGGCCAAGTCACAACTGCCTGCAGATCAAAATCAATTAAGCCAGGCCGAATACCGTATGGATGTGTTGATGGGCGAGCAGCCTGGCTACGCTCACAAGATTGTTGAAGCCAAACGCTCGATACCGGTGTCTGACAAGAAACTGATCCTTGATGCGCCCTCAGCTGTCATTGCCCATCGTCCCGATATCCGTATGGCCGAGCGCAAATTGGCAGCAGCCACGGCACGGCAGGGCGTTGCCGTCGCGCAGTTCTTCCCAGATATTTCCCTGTCTGGATTTCTTGGCCTTTTGAATACAGATGGTGGAAGCTTATTGAAAACATCTAGTAAATCATGGCTAGCCGGCAGCAAGGTGATATGGCCAATCCTCAATTTAGGCCAGCTCGCGGCTAACGAAGATATCGCCGATGCCGAAGAGAAGGAAGCTCGCCTAACCTACCAAAAAAGTATCATCGCAGCTTTAGCGGATGTTGAAAGTTCTGTGACTGCTTATACGCAGCAAGATAAGAACCGCCAGGATTTGGCAAGGGCTGTGGCCAACAGTGAGCGGGCTGCCGAAGCCGCCAATGAACGCTACAAAGAAGGCCTTACGGCATTCATCGAAGTCCTTGATGCCAAGCGCACCCTCTTTGTGGCGCAACGTCAGTTGACGGATGCAACCGCTGCCTCATCACAAGATTCGATTGCAGTTTATAAGAGCCTTGGTGGTGGATGGAATGTGGGTCCTAAGGCGCAGTAGGGTTTGTAACCTGACTACGTTTTGTTGAGGTCATCCAAAGGGCCGCCAGGAAAAGCCCCTTCGTGCGCGGCAGTAAAACCAAAGCCAATAGTGTTGTGGCTACGAACGCGATAATAATTTCAAGCCAGTAGGGAAAATACTCTTCACGCGTCATAATGACGAGCATGGGCACGATAATATGTCCTGTTATGAGGATTGTCATCCAGGCGGGACCATCATCGGCGCGATATTGTTTGTAGCTTTCATGGCAGTGTGTGCACGCATCAACCTGCTTCAAATAGCTTACGAATAATTGGCCTTGACCACATTTCGGGCATTTCAGAAGAAATCCATTCCAAAGGGAATGTTTCCATGTTGGGGCTTGTTCCATGAGGGGTGGCCAGTCCAGTTAAAGGATGGCTCTCAGATAGCGGGTAGGGAGCCCCGGGTCTAGTTTTCTCTCAGGGGGCATTTTCCTGTTTATTATCCCGCGCCAATGCTGGCATATAAGGAGCATCACCCATCCCCGGAGATTCCATGAAACCAGTGTCCTTGCCACTCCGCCATGCGCTGTTGGCTTTGGCTGTTGTGATCGTTTGGGGCAGTAATTTTGTCGTTATTAAGTGGGCTCTGGCTGATTTACCGCCCTTGTTCTTTGCAACATTGCGCTTTACTTGCGTTGCCCTGCCCATGGTGTTTTTCCTCAAACGCCCCAAGGTGCCATGGAGCAATTTGGCTGCCTATGGTGTTTTGATTGGGGCAGGGCAGTTCGGCCTCCTTTATTTAGCTATGAATAAGGATATTTCGCCGGGCCTGGCATCCCTCGTTGTGCAGGCCCAGGTTTTTTTCACCATTGGCCTCGCGATGTTTTTCAATAAGGAACCCATCAAGCTTTACCAGTGCCTCGCGCTCGTGATTGCTGTCGTTGGTATCGTTGTGATCGGTCTTCATGCAGACGGCACGACAACAACAAAAGGTATTCTGATGATTTTGGCGGCTGCACTCTGTTGGGCGGGCGGAAATTTTTTCAGTAAGCGTGCGGGTAGCGTTAATATGTTGGGCTATGTGGTGTGGGCGAGTTTGTTTTCGGTGCCGTGTTTATTAGTCCTTTCACTGACATTCGAAGGCTGGTCAGCCATTGAAGCAGGGTTACAGCAATCTCATGCAACAACATGGTTCGCTGTTGTCTGGCAGGCCGTCGGTAATACGATGTTTGGTTACGGAGCATGGGCTTGGTTGCTATCGCGCCATCCTGCTGCCACCATCACGCCCGTAGCGCTTCTCGTCCCTGTCTTTGGTATGGCTGCCTCTGGCTGGTGGCTCTCTGAGCCCATGCCAACATGGAAACTCGTTGCAGCTGCGCTCGTAATGGGTGGTTTAGCGCTCAATTTGCTTTGGCCGATAGTACGACCGAAATTGCAGCGTAAGGGCGTCCTTTAAAAACAAAAGGGGCGGGAGGACATCAAGTCCTGCCCACCCAACTTTCATATCAGCTTAGACTTGTATTTGCTGGAGAGATGCCAGGATCCCTTCAAGGGCTTGTGCGTTTGGATTGCTACCAGAAGCTGTTTCTGATGCTGGTAGCGTTATTGTCGTCACTGAACCATCTGGATTTGTTGTGGTTGTCGTCACTGACCCATCGGCATTGGTCACCGTCGTTTCGCCTGGCGTTGATGAAGAGCTGCTTGAGTCCGTCGAGCTGCTACCATCTAAGGCGCTTAAGAGGTCACCGCCACCACCTTTACCGCCACCGCCATGATGATGGTGGTGTGCTTGCGGCCCTGCTTGTTCTAGTGATGACAGGGTTTGTTGCGCACCCGTCAAGTTCCCTGATTGAAGGTCACTGCCAATTTGGCTAAGGGCTGTTGCAAACGGACTATTGCCATTGGATGCCTGACTGCTTGCTTGGACACTTTGGGTCTGGGTACTGATGTCTTGGCTCAATGTCGTGAAAGCTTGTTGGGCTGCAGATAGGTTTCCGGACTGAAGGGCTTCAGCCAGTTTTTGGAAATCCTGTCCAAAGGTATTTTGCTGTGTGCCGGATTGCCCAGCTTGCGTGGTTGCATCTGGTGCGGAGACAGATTGTGATTGCACTAAAACCGCAAAGATATCACCGCTAAAACCAGGTGTGCCCCCGGTCAAACCAGCTGCCGCAGTTACGCTTGGACTTGTGCTGTTGTCCTGTGACGCTTGGTCTTGGGCCGTTTGGTCGGCAGCCGCTTTTTGTTGGGCTGCGATTTGTTGCAAGAGTTGCAAGAGCTGCGCTTGTGATGTTGAGCTGCTGTTATTGATTGAACTTGTCATAGGGGGCTCCTGAAGGATGGGTTGGCGAAATAGCGCGAAATACCAACTGATCCACCGGATCACGCCATTAGGAAAGCGGGCGTGACCGATCCCCGTCATTGGAAACCAGCCAACCGCTATGGGTAAATGGGAAGCAAGATTGAGGCCAAAACCAGGCATGGAAAATCAAGGGGTTATCCTAGCCAAAATAAACCTCACTAAAACGAATCAGAACTTATTTGCCTAGTGACGATGAAGATGTCTCGTCTCAGTGCTGTTGTATTTCATATGGCTGGCTAACGGGCCAATAACTATAATGAGGGCCAGCGTTCTTATCGATCAGATTTTTGATGGCACCATTGAGTATTAATTTTGACAAAGTCGCATCGATCATATTTTTAAACTGCGCCTCTCCCTTCGGTAACATTAAACCGACCGGATAAACACTGACGGGTTTATTGGGTGCGGGACTCCTAATCGATCCTGGATTTTTGGCGAGAAATTGATCACCAAAGGATTTTTCAAAAAAGGCAGCATCAGCTTTGCCGGTTTGCACGTCAACAAGCATCTGTGTGAAATCTGCCATTTGGGGGCTGCTGATTGTTTTTGCCTGGGGAAAAGATTTTTGAGCAACGGACGCATTAACATCACCATCACGAACGACCAATGTTATGTCGGGTGCATTTAAATGCTCCAGGCTTTCATCAAACCTATGATCATCAGCTCTCACCCATGCAAGTAAGCCGCCATAAAAGACAGGAATGGTGACTAAGCTAAATTTAGCGCGTTCGGGGGTCGGGATCACGCCATTACAAAAGGCGTCATATTTATTCGCCTGAAAACCTTCCTCTATTTCCCCGTAACCGACTTCGGTGGTCCATTCAATTTTCAGGTTTAACTCTTGGCCAACGTCATTGACGAGATCATAGAAAACGCCGTGCAACTCTCCCGTATTGGGGGATTTGGTCAGGAGTGGTTCATAAAGGGCATACCCGCAGCGGATAACGCCAGTTCGTAGAACGCGCTCGTAAGTCGTTTCGTGAACCGCATCTGCCTCATGGTGATGTGAGGTCACGTAAAAAGACGTCAGAAAAGATACCAAGAGGCTGAGGATAAAGATGAGAGCGATATGACGAGGTTTCATGAGGGTTTTCTGGAGCCAACATTCAGGTTATCTGCCGATAAATGAACTTACGAAAGAGAGGGGGATTTGCCAAGGGAGGGATCGATATAAGCTATTTATCAGGTGCTCAGTTATTGATTTTACTTCGATGCCTTAACAATTAGAATCATAAATGTGTCCGGCTTGATGTGTGGCCTTGCCTCAGGATGTTGCTCTGTTGGTGGATCAAACCCTTCGGTTTCTGCAGCTGCCAGATAAATTGTGTGGGTTGATGGATTGAGCGCCATAGTGCGGGCTGTCACTTTCGTTTGGACAATTTGCAAAACTTTATAATGCCCTTTATCCACGCCCACAACGGTCAGAGTACCATCGCCATTAGAGCTAAAAGCTAAGCCAGTCACTTCATCGAATGCAGCGCCATCACTATGTTGCCCAATAGGCAAAGTATCAATAATCTTGCCATTGTTGGCATCAATGATAAGCATGTTCTTATTGGCGCATACCGAGAATAAATGGTCATGCGCTTTATCGATTGCAAGGCCGGTAGGTCCCTCGCAATTCGGTGCAAGATCAAAGTGATTTGTCACCTTTAAAGTTTTGGTATCAACAACATCGATCTGTGATTTGTCCTCAAGGTTGACGTAAAGTTTTCCTTTTCCATCAAGCGCAATAAATTCAGGCTGACCATCGAGTTTAATCGTGCCGATAACCGTTCCGTCTTTGGCACTTATGACTGTCATATCACCGCTGCCTGCATCCGCTGCGAAGATTTGTTGTGTTTGGTCATCATAGGCCACAACATCAGGCTTGGTTCCTGTTGGCACAGTTGAAATGGGCTTTAACGTCTCTAGGTCAAAGATTGTAAGGGTGTTTGATTTGCCATTACTGATAAACCCCCTACCAAATTCCGGGGCAAGCGCAATGCTGTGGGCGCCATTAGCGGGAATGGAACTTACAATCTTTCTCGTTGCAACATCCAAAATATCAACGCTATCGCCGCGAGCAATGAAGAGGCGGTTTTGTTTCGCATCAAAGGTGAGCAAATCCCAACGCGTAGCCCCCGGGAAATGGAGCGTATCCGTCAGTGCGTAAACCGGTTTGGTGTTGTCTGCGCGCGCGTTAGCCAATATTGACATACAAGCCAGAATTACGAAAATGAAATGGTGAGAAACGCGTTTGAACATTTAAACCTCCTTTGGGTGGCTGCCTGCTTTTTGTGGTATGACCAACAGGCAAATAAGAATGAATACGGCGATGACTGCGGATGCGAGAGGACGGCTAAGGTTTAATCCACCTTGATCGAACGGCTTATCAAGAAAATCACCGACTGTTGCGCCAAGTGGTCGCGTGAGGATGAAGGCACTCCAGAATAACCATACGCGGGAGACTTTTGACCAATAATAAAGTGCGGCAACCACAGTAAGGCCTATGCCAAAAACAATGGCACCCCCTACATACCCAAGCCCACCTGTATCAGCCATCCAATCACCTAACGCTGTACCGAGGGTTTGAGAGAGGGTAATAGCCCCCCAGTAGAAGGCTTCAACTTTGGGTGTATTAACAGTATCGACGGAAATTGTCCCTTGTGAACGATACCAAAGAACAAGCACAGCCATTAAGCAGGAAAAGAGCACTGTTGAACCGCCCGTATAACCGATACCAAGGGAGCGGTCGGCAAAATCCGCCATGGTCGTTCCAAAAGTGGTCGAAGCCACGATGGTCGCCCAATACAGAGATGGATGAATTTTTTTTGCAGAGATTTGGGCGATAACAAGCGCGATCAGGGCGACAAGAAAGAGAGCTGTGCCGGCCAAATAGCCCCAGTTTAGCGTCATGGTGATAGTATCACCTCCCGTCTCGCCTAAGGTTGTCGCTGCGATTTTAATGACCCAGAAACCCAGCGTCACCGCAGGTACTTTGCTTAAGGTTTTTTTAGAAATCTTTCCCATAGTGCCCTTCCTGAGTGAACAATCCTGGATATCGTGGGATTAGTTGAGCTTGAAGGCGCACTATCCTCTGGCCTTGAGCCGGGATGGTTGGGGGACGTGGATTCGAACCACGATAAACAGAGTCAGAGTCTGTTGTCCTACCGTTAGACGATCCCCCAAACGGAAGGGCTGTTTTCCTAACATAGGAATAAGCCTTTGGGTAGGGCTTCCCCTAGGCCTTTCAGGGGCATGTCTTTTTTCGCATTATCCCTTTATAACAGCCCTATGAAGGGTAAAGGCAAAAAGACAGATACCAAAGCGATTGAATCCAAGCGCCGTAAAACGGTGCGGGTCAAGGCCATCCATAAGCGTACGGAATCCTCGCGCCAATGGTTGCAACGCCATTTGAACGATCCTTATGTTGCGGCATCCAAGGAACAAGGCTACCGCTCGCGTGCCGCCTTCAAGCTTTTGCAGCTCGACGAACAATTCCATTTATTACGACCCGGCTTGCGCGTTGTTGATCTTGGTGCTGCACCTGGCGGTTGGAGCCAGGTCGTGGTTCCGCATATTGATTTTAAAAAAGGGAAGGCTGGCAAGCTGATTGCGCTCGACATCTTACCGATGGATCCTATTCCGGGAGCCCATATCATCGAAATGGATTTCCTGGCTGATGATGCGCCGGACGAACTTAAAAAAGCTTTGGGCGGGCAGGCAGATTTGGTGCTCAGCGATTTAGCG
>Ga0206865_1073_pt1 | contig 32198 bp, 30 predicted proteins | sample Alteio_BWOrgCont_39_FD_152628 | JGI IMG/M metagenome (GOLD analysis project Ga0206865, IMG submission 152628) | Enriched cells from forest soil in Barre Woods Harvard Forest LTER site, Petersham, Massachusetts, United States -... | ecosystem: Environmental > Terrestrial > Soil > Temperate forest >...
CATCCGTAAAGAGTCAGACTCAGACCTACCGCCGACGCCCCCTTCAGAATGTTCTCCATCGATGTCCTGGCCAACATCGGTAGCCTCCTTGTGAAACAAAAATTCTCCATAATAGTACCTGTAACCGCGTGCATTCGCGGGCATCCTTCGTCTATTCCTCGGACGCCGCTTTTACCCTCAGTTCGCTTCTCTGAAGCAGAGACGATGTTCGGCTTATGTACGATGACGTAGCGGATCAGGCTGCTGGTTTTGCCACGGCTCGATTCAATTTGTAAACTTCCTGGAGGCTAAACAGAGGCAATCCCATGAGCCAGTACCCGCCGCCCACCGTCATCGTCGCCTCCACCAAAAGCGTTCTCCTCTCCCTCGTGCTCACTTTCTTCTTCGGACCCCTCGGCATGCTCTACAGCACCATCTGGGGAGCACTCGCAATGCTGGTGCTCTTGGTACCGCTCTTCATCTTCACCTTCGGACACGGCGCCTTCCTCATCTGGCCCATCTCCATGATCTGGGGGGCCTGGGCCGCGCACAGCTACAACCAGCGCCTGCTGCGCCGCGCCGGAATCTGATCTATCCCGTCCAATAGCACGGAGCAATTTTCCGAAGAAGTATGGACACCGTACTCATCCGCCCCGCTCGGCCCTCCGATTGCCCGCAGATCTCCCGGATGCGCGCAGCGCTCTGGCCCGAGTCATCGGCCGAAGAACATGCGCGCGAGCTGCTGCCGATTCTCGAAGACACTCCCTCCTTTCCATTTCCTCTGGTGAACCTCGTCGCCGAGGCAGCCGATGCGCAGCTCGTCGGATTTATCGAAGCAGACCTGCGCTCCCACGCCGACGGCTGCGATCCTTCCCACGCTGTCGGCTTCATCGAGGGCTGGTACGTCGACCCCGGCTGGCGCGGGCAGAGAATCGGCAGAAAGCTGCTCTCCGCAGCCGAGGAATGGGCGCGCAGCCACGGCTGCCGCGAGATGGCGTCCGATACCTGGATCTACAACGAGCTCTCCCAGCGCGTCCACGACGCAGCGGGATACTCCGTCGTCGACCGCTGCGTGCACTACCGCAAAAGCCTCTGATCCCGCCCGTACCGTTTGCCCAGCCAACTTTCTGCATTCCGCTCCGTCTCACCCGGCGTATCTCTCATTGAAGGGCAAGAACCAAAGCCCTAAGCATTTTGGGAAACGGCTTATCCGGTGACACAGACCTCAAGTCGACGCGACCCCGGGGTCCCCGGCGACAGGTCTTCGTCGCCGGGGTGGGACCAACAGGGAGCAGCGACCTTGCCTGATGTTCGACCGGGTGCATATTTCCCAAAATGCCTTCAAGTGGCCACTTGATGCCTCGTTCCGCAGTTGACGACCCGGAGTACTTCCGCAGCCTGATGCTCGAACACCAATCCATGGTTTTCAGCATCGCGCTGCGCATCCTCAGCGACCGATCCGCAGCCGAAGAAGTGGCTCAGGATGTGTTTCTGGAGTTGCACTCGAAGCTCGGCGAACTCGCCTCCGAGGACCATGTCCTCTACTGGCTGCGCCGCGTCACCGTGCACCGGGCCATCGACCGGCTGCGCCGCCGCGAGCGCCGCCCTGAAGTCGCCATGGACTGGCAGGATCTGCCCGAGCCATCCGACCCGCCCAATACTGACCCGCTGCTCAGCCACCGGCTGCGCCAGCTCGTCGCGTCGCTGCCCGAGGTGCCAAGAACCGTGCTCATCCTCCGCTACCAGGAAGATATGAGCCCGGAAGAAATCGGTGGCGTGCTCGACATGCCCCTTGCCACCGTCAAGAGCCACCTGCAACGCACCCTGCGCCTGCTGCGCGAAAAAGCCGCACGGGTACTGCGGTAAGAAAACTGAGGCCGAAGATGTACGAGACAGAGATTTACGAACCGGACACCGAATTCGAACAGGCGCTCTACGCTGCCCTCGCCCGCGAAACCGCGCCCCCCGACCTGCTCGCCCGCGTCATGAACAGAATCGAAGCCGGGCTGCTCGAGACTCAGGCGGCGTCGGTCCCCAGCTTCCGCCTTCTCGCAATGCCGGCGCGCAGCGTTTGGAGCAGCCTCTGGTCTGTCGGAGCCCACGCCGCCGCCTTTGCCTTGATCGCCTTCGTCGTCTTCGCCGGAGGCAAAGCCGTCGTCACCGCACCAAAGGCCCCCTTTACCGCCGTCGATGTCCGCCTATACATCCCGATGAATCCTGGAAAAGACGCTATGGGTGGCGGAGGTGGAGGCGGAGCACACGAAATGACCGAAGCCTCACGCGGCCGTCTGCCTAAGCTTTCTCAAACCCAGATCACGCCGCCGCAAATCATTCGCAACCAGGCTCCGAAACTCCCCGACGAGGCGACCATCGTCGTCCCGCCCATCAAGCTGCCCGACGAGAAGATGCCTGACATCGGCATGCCCCACTCGCCGCAGGTGGCGCTTGCTTCTCAGGGCCCAGGCTCCGGATCAGGCTTCGGAAGCGGCAACCACGGCGGAATCGGTCCCGGCTCCGGCAACGGATACGCCCCCGGTTTCGACGGCGGCTACGGAGGCGGCGTCATGCAGGTAGGGAAAGGCGTCTCCGAGCCCAAACTCATCTACTCCGTCGATCCCGAATTCTCCGATGAAGCACGCCGCGCCAAGTACCAGGGCGTGTGCGTCGTCTCGGTCATCGTCGACGCTCTAGGCAATCCGCAGCATGTCCATGTCGCGCGCAGTTTAGGCATGGGCCTCGACGAGAAGGCCGTCGAAGCCGTCAAGCAATACAAGTTCAAGCCCGCCTGGTACCAGGGCCATCCCGTCGCAGTCGAAATCGATGTCGTCGTCAATTTCCGGATCTACTGAGATCCGTCGCCCCGGCCGAAAGCGAAAAATCGCCGCGTCATAATCACGGCAGCTTCACCAGCTCGTCACAAGCCGGTTTGAATCCGCCGTCGCAGGACTGCTTCAGCAGGGCGCGAGCCCGTCCGAATTCTTGGGGGCCGCCGAGACCCATTTCGTAGAGCCTGCCGAGCCAGCTGCAACCGACCATTTCTCCGCCGTCGCAGGCCTGCGTGTAAAGAGTGCGCGCCTGCGCAGGATCAGGAAGTGAGCCTTGGCCGTTTTGATAGAGCGAACCGAGCGCCGCGCACCCGAGCATGAATCCGCCGTCGCAGGCCTTCCTGAAGAGAGTCCTCGCTTGTTCGTAGTCCTGCGCCCCGCCCTGGCCGTTCAGATAGAGCATGCCCAGCGCCGAACATCGCGACATCGATCCCCCCACGGATCCCGCCATCGATCCCTCCGTGGATCCCGTAATCGATTTCGTAGACACGCCGTTGCAGGCCTTCTTGTAGAGAGCCCGCGCCGTTGCATAGGCTCTCGATCCGCCCAGACCTTTTTCGTAGAGCTGGCCAAGATTGCCGCAGCTCTCTATGCTTCCCGATTCGCAGGCCTGTTTGTCCAGGAGGCGCGTCTGCTTGTAGTCCTGCTCGACGCCGCCATAGCCATAAAAGTAGAAGTCCCCGAGCAGTCCGCACGAGTCTGCGTTGCCGAGGTTGCACGCCTTCTCGAGCAGAGGCTTAGCTTCCGCGTATCGCTTTTGATCGAATAACGCACGCCCCGCCCTCGAACTCTGCGGAGCGATGATGGTCGGCCCAGCCTCGGGAGTCTCGCCGGGCGGCGGGGTGGGGGCTGGGCTTTGGCTCTGCTGGCCAATGGTCGTGGGCGCCAGGCTAAGCACGGCGATCAGAGCAGCCGCACTGATCACGCGTCTGTGCATCAGGCTCACGGAACACTCCGTTTCCCGCTCCAGCGCTCGGCCATTCCGTCCTCTGATCTGGAAAGCCGGCTCGCAGACTGGATTGCTCTTCATCAGTCTATCTCGCCTGGCTTAGTGAGCCCGGGAGAGTGCGTGGGCAAGCGTCGCGCCGTTTTCTGTTCCTCGTGGGTCAGCCGCTGCGCCGCAGTCCTATAATTCGGATGTCATGAAAGTCACCGCCCTTTGCCTGCTTGTCCTTTCCTCCGCCGCGTTCGCCCAATCTCCTCACTCGATGCCGATGAGCTCGGCACCCTCCCCCGACGAGAAGCTCGGCACGGTTTCCTTTGCCGTTTCCTGCTCATCCTCCGTGCAGGCCTCCTTCAATCGCGGAGTCGCCCTGCTTCACGACTTCTGGTACGAGGAAGCTGGACCGCAATTCGAGCGCATTGCCAAGGCCGATCCCAACTGCGCCATGGCCCACTGGGGAATCGCCATAAGCAAATTCCACCAGATATGGGACCGTCCCGATGAAGCCACCATGAAGGCTGGCTGGGAGGAAATGCAGAAAGCCCAATCGCGGGCCGCGAAGACGCCGCGCGAGCGCGTCTACATCGCCGCGCTGGCTGCTTTTTATAAGCCCGGCAAGCAGGACTTCATGGCCCGCGTCACTGCTTATTCCGACGCGATGGGCGCAATCTACAAGCAGCACCCCGACGACGTGGATGCCGGCGCCTTTTACGCGCTTTCGCTGCTCGCTTCCGGACCACCCGACGACACCAGCCTCACGCAGAATCGCAAGGCGATGGCCGTGCTCACGCCGCTCTTCGCGAAGTATCCCGACAATCCGGGGCTCGTCCACTACATCATTCACTCCTGCGACAACCCGGCCATGGCCGCCGACGGCCTCGCCGCCGCCGACCGCTACGGCATCATCGCCGCGTCAGGCCCGCACGCCGTCCACATGTCGGGACACATCTACGCCCGCCTGGGCATGTGGCCGCAGGACATCGACTCTCAGCTCGCATCCATCAAAGCCTCCGAAGCAGCCGAGGCCCGCGGCGAGAGCGGCATCATGGATGAGCCGCACTCCTACGACTTCCTGATGTACGGTTACCTGCAGAGCGGTCAGGACGCCAGCGCCAAAGAGGTCGTCGAGAAGATGCCTTCCGTACTGGAACGGATCAAGTCCATGTCGGGCGCGCATGATATGGCCTACATGGTTCCTTATTACCAGAGCGAATTCCCCGTCATGTACACACTCGAAATGCGGGATTGGCAAACCGCCTCGGCCCTGAAACCTGTGCACCGCGCCGAGCCCGCATTCGAGACCCAGACGTGGTGGGCGCGGGCCATTGCCGACGGCCATCTTCGGCATGCCGAGCAGGCGAAGGCCGATCTCGCCAGATATGACGCCCTCATGGCCGAGGTCAAAAAGGGCGACCACGCCTTCATCGCCGATTCCACCGGGGCTCGAATCACGCGCAATGAGATCGCAGGCTGGACAGCCTTTGCCGCAGGCCAGAACGACGATGCGCTGAAGCAGATGCGTGCCGCCGCCGACCTGCAGGACAAAGTCGGCCAGGGCGAGGTCGATATCCCGGCGCGCGAGATGCTGGCCGACATGTTGCTCGAGCTTCGCCAGCCGCAGCAGGCGTTGGCCGAATACCGCGTCTCCCTGAAACTTAGCCCGAATCGCTTCAACGGCCTCTACAACGCCGGCGCCGCGGCCGAGGCCGCCGGGAACAAGCGGGCCGCCGCTGAATACTACGCCGCGCTGCTCAAATCAACTGGCAACGGCGCAACTTCATCGCGGCCCGAGACCGCCCACGCTAAGAGCTTCGTCGCATCCGAGCAGGTCGCGGCGAAGTAGTTACTGATCTCCGCCGCTCCCTTGATCTTGCGCCGAAGGCGCGTGCGCCTGGACGGCTAGTCCTCCTATTTCCACTCCCAGACCTTACCACTGGTATTCCCGTCCGCATCTGTCTCGAATTCGAACGCTCCACAAGCATTGTTTAAGCGCGCGACCTTTTGGGAATTGGTCCGGTAATAGATCATGCCGCGATAGCTGACCGACCCGCCAGCTCCAAACTTGCCTAGGCCCGACCCCGTCCAGGTGATTTGGTCGCCATCCGCTGTGATGATCAACCCGTATCCATCTCCAAAGATGGATCCATCGGGGCGCACCTCCGAGGTATACGTTACGCTTTCCTTCGCGGCAACTCCCAACATGGTGCCGGCTGCCTCAAACGATACTTCCGCCGTTGGTGGGTCTACCGACAAGATCCGCCGCACAATTCTCTTGCCTTTGCTTTCGCCGATTAAATCTCCGAGCATTACGTTCATCTCCCGTTCTGTCCGTCGTCGGGGACACGGCTCGCAGAGAGTTACTTGATTTTGGTGCGTCCGTAACTCTCGATTTCCCGGCTTGAAGTTGTCAAGTAATAAAACTGACAGACTCTCGAAAAGAAATTGCCTGGGTGCCCAAGCCTGAGCAGGCCCAAGTGCCGTGCAGGGTGGGAAAGAAACTGTCCTTGCCCCCTTGACCCCTGTCTCTGCGCTCGCGCCGACTGCCTGCACTGTCCTGCTAATCCCTAATGGCTAATCCCTGCTTCACAGCGGCAGAAAGTACTGCGTCCCCTTGATCGGCTCCGACAGCCGCTTCATCAGCATCTGCAGATCGCGGTTGTTGTGCACAAAATCGATGTCCGACGTGTTCACGACGAGCATGTCGCCCCCCGTGTAGTGAAAGAAGAAGTGCTCGTATGCCTCTACCACCTGTTCGATGTACGCATCGCTGATTGCCCGCTCGCCCGCCACGCCCTTGCGCTTCAGCCGCTGCTTCAGCACCTCGGGAGAGGCCTGCAGATAAATCACCAGATCCGGCGTCGGCACCCGCTCGCGAAACATCTGGTAATACCGGTTGTAGAGATCCAGTTCCGCATCCGTCAGGTTCACATATGCAAACAGCTTGTCCTTCTCAAAAAGATAGTCAGACACAACAGGAAGGTCGCCGCCGGCGACGCCCCGCATCTGATCGTAGCGCTCCATCAGGAACCAGAGCTGCGTCACAAACCCCATCCCCGGCTGGGCCTGGTAAAAGCGATCGAGAAAGGGATTGTCCTCCGGCTCCGCCACCCTGCGCGCATGCAGCGTCTCGGCAAGCAGCTGCGCCAGCGTCGACTTGCCTACGCGCAGTGGCCCCTCGATGGCGATGAAACGCGGCGGTCCAAACAGGTTGGCCATCACCGCTCAATCTTACCTCAAGAGCGAAGAAAATGCGAAGATACCAGCGGGGGAGCCCAGACGAATTCAGCCCTGGCGAACTCACCCACACGAAATCCGATGACATGGGCGTCCCTCGTGGAACTTGCTATTGCTGGTAAACCAGCTTGGGCCCGCCGACCTGCTTCGCTTTGAGGTCTACATCCACCTCGACGCGGTCGGCAATTTTGATGAACGGGATGCCGCTGTTCATCCCGTAGTCCTTGCGGTCGAAAGCCATGATTCCCTTGATCGTGCCTGAACCTGTGCCCTTCCCGGTAATCACCACGTGCAGGGTCTCCGGTTTGGAGACGCCGCGTATCGTGAAGTTCCCCGTCACGTCGAAGGTGGTTGGTCCTGTCTGGACCGTTTTCGTTGACTTGAACGTAATGTAGGGATCCTTGTCGACGTCGAAGAAGTCCTTGCTTTTCAGCTTACCGTCCTTCATGCCGCTTCCGGTATTCACGCTGGCCGCGTCAATCTGAATGTTCAGGACGCCCTTCGTTACATCGGTGGATGGAAACGTCAGAGAGGCGGTCCATTTGTCGAATGTGCCGTCGATCGCGACCGAGGCCTTCACATCGAACTTGATCGAGCTTTGAACCGGCGTGACCACGAAGACTGGTCCCTGAGCGCAGACAGAAGGCGTCAGCGCAGCGGATACTGCGAGGCAAAGAGCGGCGAATCGCATGCGAAATTCTGGCCGTTCAGGGGCGCAGTGTCAACATGCAAACCTGTCTCGGGCTGTCAGGAGCGCGCGGAACTTCTGCTGACGCCTTCCCGTATCCGCCTCCACCAGCACCACCGGCACTCGAGCTATCCGAGGAACACATTCATGTCGACGCCAACCATCCGACTCAACACCCCGGCCACTCCCTGGTGGATCACCGCCGTCGTCCTCCTCGGCGCACTTCTCACCGCAACGGGCGCAATCCTGGCCCTCGTTCACCCGGGCATGCTGGTCTCTCCTCACGACGAGATCAACGCAGCCGTTCACGTCTACGCGGGATATCTCACCGCACGCAACGGTGCGCTCGCATTCATGCTCCTTGTCCTGCTCGGTCTCCGCGCCCGCCGCGCTCTCGGCAACCTGATGGTACTCATCGCCCTGATTCAGATTCTGGACGCCTGCATCGACTGCTTCGAGGGCCGATGGATGATCGTGCCCGGAGTTCTCGTCTTCGGACTGGTCTTCCTCATTGCCGCTGCCCGTCTCTCCGGCTATCCGTTCTGGCGCTCTCAGGCGTGGACGCAATAAACAGATCGTTCAGCATCGCCAAAATCGCCGGGCCACACCACTTGGCATCACTCAGGGCGCGCTTTGCAGGGCAATGATGGCCCTTTTTCGCCCCTGCTTTCGCAATTACAGGTAGGAGGCGATTATGACACCCGAATTCGAAAGATACGACTACCGCCACCTCGTTGGCAGCCCCGCGAGCGGGAGCGAAAAGGAATTCGACGCCGAGCGTTTCGACGAACTCCTCACCGACGACGACCGCAAACTGCTCCAATTACGGTCTGCAAATCTCGTGGTGGGCTTACTCGGACATCAACATAAGACCGTCCCCTCAAGCTTAAGTAGCGCGGCGATTCATGATGATGCCTACAGCCGAACAAACGAGGCACCGCTGCTTGACCATGCAGGTGTGCTTCGTATCAGGGCACGGTCTTAGCCGTGCCGCAATTTGATGATAGATTCTTGGGCTTCAGCCCCTGTGCGCCCTTTCCTGTCACGAATCCGACACCACCCAATCCTGTACGGCCAAACCTCGCATCTCATCTGATGATTGACGGTGATGAGGAGACCAAATGTCACACCCCCCGGAAGAACCTCGCGACCCCAACAGTAACGGTGAACACCATAGCAACGTCAGCGATGAGTCCAGACCGACACTGAATTCTGATCTTGAGCCATCGGAAGCGACGGACAAAGCCCAGGACGAACGACTTGAGATTCTGATCAAAAGCGACTTAGCGTCGTAGTCCGGGGAGCGGCCTCTGGCCTCACCGTCGGCGGATACTTCTTCGCCGCCATGTGGCCCACCCTCGCAGGTCTTCAGCCGAACAATCCTCGTCCCAACGCATCGCCCGCCTCAAATCCAGAAAATCCGCGCACTGACCAGCCGGGTTGTGTAGCGAAGGCCAGGGCGTTCCTGACACCCTCGATCACCACCGCCTTACTGAACCACCTCGATCATTACCGGCGATGTATTCCCCACAAAATACTGGTCCCCGCTGTATTGTGCCGCAATCGGATACTGCCCTTTTGCAGTAAAGGTGAAATCGATAGCTCCAACCCCGTATTGAAGCGAAGCCGATCCTATCGGGACTAGGCCCTCGTAAAACGTGACAGTACCCATCGGCGTGCCAGAAGTTCCGGGTCGTGCAACAACAATTGCCACCAACCGCACAGACTGGTTTGGGGCAACTGGATTGGGTGCCACGCTAAGGCGAGTTGCTGTCGGCGTAGGCATTACTGGATTGGAGGGGAACAGTGGCCCCAGGGGTGGTTCCAGGCATGTGCCATCTGCATTGGTAACCCTCAAAACGCGATCCGTCTGGGTTGCGTAGAGACAGCCATCGGGGCCTACGGTGACGAAATCTCCGCGTGTACCGCCTTTGAATATGTCGGACAGCGCCGGCGGAGTCACCGTGGCGTCGATTTTGGTGATGATTCCGTCGTTGCGGTTGCCATATAGGAACGGGATATCGGGATCAGCGGAGACGGCTATCCCGTCGATGGTAGGAACAGTGACGGGAAGATATGTGACACTTCCAGGCGAGGCCGAATTGGTGCCAGTGATTCTGCCCACAAGATGTGCCTCAACGGCGGCGTAGAGCGTGCCATCCGGACCGAATGACAGACCATCGATCTCATTTCCTGTTCCTATTGCGGCGTACACGGTAGCCGTGCCCGGACCGTTTAGAAACCCGGAAATTCTCTGGACCTTCCCGTCGCCGATATCAGAAACAAAAAGATCGCCACTGAGTGGATCGGTCGCGAGACCTGTTGCAAGCGGCACGCTAAGAACGGTTCGCAGGATAGTAGCGTTGGAGGGGTCGAGTTGGACGACGTCCCCCGCCTGCTGGCGGGCAAGATAGAGGTTGCCCTCTTGGTCGAACGCCAACCCCGCCGGGGTTCCGGGAATCGGGCTTGTATTCAACTGCGTGGCGGCCGATGCGACTCCTCCACCGGGACCAAACTTATAGATAAAGCCGGTCACGTAATCGCCCACATACAAATTTCCGTCGGGACCAAATGCGAGGCCGATTGGACCGAGGACGCTGCCATTGGTGCCAAATCCGGTAGCAAAATTTGTGACGCTGTAACCGGCCGCAGCCTGAGCATGGATTGATCGTGAAGTTATCGGAACAACAGATAAAGCAAGAGCCACTAACATAGTTGAGAAGCCACGCGGCAGACGAGGCGATACACTACGATGCTTCAGACGGATGTCCATGATCGAATCTCCAGATGAGAATGTTCGTTGCTGCTCTATGAGCAGGAGTTTGATTTCAAGCAGATATCGCCAGGATTTCGGAGTAACTTGTGCTACGGGACCGCCTTTGGCGCTGGCGATGCCTCATTAGTTGAGACTTTCGACCACAGACCAGGGGAAAGGTTCCAAGACTTTGCGTGGGGCGAAGTCAGAAAGCGAATCAGCGAGAAGATATAAGTGAAACGTGTAATTCGCAATTATCCGAATGAACTAAGCCGCCTCCTGAAGATAGAGCCAATTATTACTTGAAGATAGAGCCATTCATTAAGGGATTGGCGCGATCTGCAGAGAGGCCTGGGTGCCCCACGTCCCGGATTCTCGGACGTGGGAACAGACGATTCGTATTAGGGGACGGCTTCGGCCGTGCCGAAAGCCTCTAAAGTTCTCTACCTGGCGAAGTTACCAATACCAAACGACGCGATTTATTAGAATTCTTTCGAATTCCAGTGAGTGCCATCCCCCTCGTAAACTAATCTCAGTGCTCGCCACCATCACCACCGCGGCCGCGGCGTCTGGCCTCACCATCGGCGGATATTTCTACGCCGCCATGTGGCCCACCTCACAGATCTTCGGCCGGACCATCCTCGCTGGACACGACCCGAACGAATACGCTCTCACCTACGACGATGGTCCCAACGACGCCTGCACCGAGCAGCTTCTCGATCTCCTCGCCCTTCACAACGTCCGCGCCACATTCTTCCTCATCGGACGCTTCGTTCGCCAGCGCCGGGACCTCACCCGCCGCATCCACACCGCTGGACACCTCATCGGCAATCACACTTTCACTCACCCCGTGCTGCTCTTCGAGTCGCCGTCGCGAGTGCGTGAAGAACTGGCGTCAACGAACACCGCCATCGAAGACGCCATCGGCGCGAAGGTCAGCTACTTCCGCCCGCCCCACGGAGCCCGCCGTCCGGATGTACTCCGCACCGCCCGCGAACTCGGCCTCACGCCCGTCCTCTGGAACGCCATGGGCTACGACTGGAAGCCCGGCCTCGATCCCGCGACCATCCTCGCCAATCTCGACAAGGGAATCCGCCGCAACCGTAGCCTCGGACACGGATCGAACCTGCTTCTCCACGACGGAGGCCAGGCCTCCATCGGCCAGGACCGGAAGGCGAGCATCGAAGCGACCGCGACACTTCTCGCCCGCGCGCAGAGCGAACAAATCCCCTTCGTGACACTCGACGCTTGGAGCGAAGCTCGGAACCCCAGCCGGAATCACGATGCGCAACAGAAATAATCCCGCCCGACCGCAACTTTATTTCCTGTTTTCTCCTCGCAACTTGGTCTCAATGGCAGCGTTCATCTGCATGAGTACAACGCAAAAGCATTTTCGGAATGGACGTGTCCGGAATGGATGTAGCCGGGACGCCCTCTGAAGTCGACGCGACCATCAGGGAGCGGCGACCGACCTCCAAGGGACACGGAAGATTCCGAAATGCCGAAGGAGAACGCACTCTATGCAACGTTCAAAGTTTTTCCTCGCCATCGCCGCTCTCGCACTCACCCTGCCCGCCCTGACCGCACAGGCGCAGTATTATCCGCCGCCGCGCTCGCGGCCCTCAGCTTTCTATCTCGGCAAGGCTCACGTTGACGGACGCAACGACCACGACGACATCAAGGTAGGCCGCTATGAGGGGCGCTTCCACTCCGTGCTGCTGCAGGTGCACAACGCTCCGATCCTCTTCGATCGCGTGGTCATCCACTACGGAGACGGCGCCGCAGAATCCCTACCCGTTAACCGCTTCATCCCGCCCGGAGGAGACAGCCAGTGGATCGTCCTGCCCGGAGGCGAGCGCGTCATCCACAGCCTCGAGCTCTGGTACTCGCGCGGCCGCCCCGAAGACCCCAACCGCCCCGAAGTCGAGCTCTACGGCACCCCGTGATCTCTCCCCTTGTGCTGATTGCTGTGCCCTGAATCCTGAGCCCTGTGCCCTGAGCCCTTCCTTTTGTGGCCGACAATTCCGCCAACCGGCTAAACTAGAAATAGAGAAGTAAAAAGGCCCGGCCGCCATCGCAGTCGGGCCTTCGTCGTTTCCGATGCCTGCAAGTCCCGCAGAATCAATGGAGAAGATGTAACCCCTCTGTTTTCAAAGAGGCACTGCAACTCATTTACTTTCTATGAAGTACCGGCAACTCATTTATTTTCTATGAACTACGCCGCTCCGCTCCATGAAAACTCTTTAGAATCTATGAATTGCGCGTCGACCGGGGGAGGGGGGTCGAGCGTTCAGATGCCAGATTCAGGCTGAAGCAAGCACTGCTACAAATGCCTCTCGCGCCGCCGCGACGGTCTGTTGGATGTCTTCCATCGTGTGCGCGGTCCCCAGAAACTCCGCCTCATACTGCGACGCCGGCAGCCACACACCTTGCTCCAGCATCGCCCGGTGAAAGCGCCCGAACGCCGCCGTATCCGAATTCGCAGCCGTGGCAAAATCCGTCACCGGGCCCGCTGTAAAGAACCAAGTCCACATCGCGCCCACGCGATTGGTCGTCATCGGGACGCCGGCCTTCGCCGCCTCGGCTGCGACACCATCGGCCACCGCCGCGCTCAGCCTCTCCAGCAGCGGATACACCTCATCCCGATGCTCGATCAGATAGCCCACCGTCGCAATGCCCGCCGCCATGGCCAGAGGATTCCCGCTCAACGTCCCCGCCTGGTACACCGGTCCCAGCGGAGCCAGCATGTTCATGATCTCCGCCCGCCCGCCGAACGCTGCGCACGGCAGTCCTCCGCCGACAATCTTCCCCAGCGTCGTCATATCGGGAGTGATGTCGAACAGCTCCTGCGCTCCGCCCAGCGCCAGCCGAAATCCGGTCATCACCTCGTCGAAGATCAGCACCGCCCCCTCGCGTGCCGTAATCTCGCGCAACGCCTCCAGGTACCCCGCCTCCGGAGGAATACACCCCGCATTCCCCACCACCGGCTCTACAATCACGCAGGCAATCTCGCCCTGGTGCGCCGCGAACGCCGCCTCGACAGCCGTGACAGCGTTGAAGGGCAGCGCCAGCGTCAGGTGCGCGATCTCCTCGGGAACTCCGGCCGAACCGGGGATCCCGAACGTCGCCACCCCCGACCCCGCCTTCACCAGCAGCCCGTCGGAATGCCCGTGATAGCAGCCCTCAAACTTGATCACGTACTTGCGCCCGGTAAACGCCCGCGCCAGCCGAATCGCCGTCATCGTCGCCTCAGTTCCCGAGCTGACGAAGCGCAGCTTCTCCACCGACGAAAACGCCTTCACCACCAGCTGCGCCAGATCGCCCTCGGCCGCCGTCGACGCCCCAAAGCTTGCACTCCGCGCTGCCGCCTGCTGCACCGCCTCGACCCCCGCCGGAAAGGCATGCCCAACGATCATCGGCCCCCACGAGCCGAAATAGTCGATGTAGCGGTTGCCGTCCGCGTCCCACAGATACGCTCCCTCGCCGCGCTCCACAAACGGGGGCTCGCCGCCCACCGCACGAAACGCGCGCACCGGCGAGTCCACCCCGCCGGGCAGAAGCTTTTCAGCGCGCTGCTGCAGAGCGCGCGAACGGGTCAATTGTCTTGGCATGAATTCAGTATAGAAGTGCGCTGGCCGCTACCACTTCTTCCGCTCTTCGAGATAGATCTTCGTGTAGTCCAGATAATTCCGCGCATACTTCAGGATCAGCTCCCGATCATCGGTCGTAAGATCGCGTCGCACCTTCGCCGGAACCCCTGCCACCAGCGACCGCGGAGGCACAACCATCCCCTCCGGGACCACCGCCCCGGCCGCAACAATGGATCCTTCTCCGATCTTCGCGTTATTCAGAATCGCCGCGCCAATCCCGATCAGGCAAGCATCTTCAATGACGCACCCGTGCACCGTCGCATTGTGTCCGATGGTCACATACTCGCCCACAATCACCGGATACAGATGCCGCATCCCGTGCAGCACCGTGCAGTCCTGCACATTCGAGTGCGCGCCCACGCGAATCGAGTGCACGTCCCCGCGCGCCACCGCATTCATCCACACGCTGGCATGCTCACCGAGCACCACATCGCCAATCACCTGCGCCGACACATCGACGTAACAGCTCTCGGGAATGACGGGCGTATGCCCCTGATATGACCGAATCATGCCCTACAGTGTAGCTCGCAGTCGAGCGATCCGCCGTTCCCATCATTTATCCTCAAAAAGATCATGTCCGAGCACGTTTCTGGGGGCATCCCCCTCCTGTCCGGCTACAGCGAAGCCGAACTCGACCAGGCATTTGCCGCCATCTCCCGCGAAGTCGAAGCCTCTTCCGCCGCCCTCGCTACGCCTGAGGCTGTCGAAGCCTTCCGCCTGCAATGGCTAGGCCGTAAGCAGGGCCGCCTCAAGGCCATCAGCGATGCATGGCTCAAGGCCGCCCCCGCCGATGCCAAAAAATTTATCGGGCAGCGCTTCAACACCCTCAAGGCCGAAATCGAACAACGCCTCGAGCACGCCGGAGCATCCACCGGCACCAGCGCGCTTGACTCAGAAGCAATCGACCTCACCTTCCCGGGAACGCGCCGCAAGCTAGGAGCCGAGCACCCCCTCATCAAGACCCAGAACGAGCTCATCGCCATCTTCGCCCGCATGGGATACTCCGTAGGCATCGGCCCTGAAGTCGAAACCGACTACTACAACTTCGAGTCGCTCAACTTCCCCCCCGGCCATCCCGCGCGCGACACCCAGGACACGCTCGTCATCGCCAACCAGGAGCGCAAGCCACTGCGCGACCGCCTGCTCATGCGCACTCACACCTCACCCGTGCAGATCCGCACCATGGAGCAGCAGCCGCCGCCCCTCCGCATCGTCATCCCCGGCAAGGTGCACCGCAATGACGCGGCGGATGCGACCCACTCGCCCATCTTCCATCAACTCGAAGGCCTCTGCGTCGACACCAACGTCACCTTCGCCGATCTCAAGGGCACGCTCGACCACGCCATGAAAGAGCTCTACGGATCGTCGGTCCGAACGCGCTTCTTCCCGTCCTTCTTCCCCTTCACCGAGCCATCCGCCGACGTGCAGATCAGCTGCCCCTTCTGTGGAGGCTCGGGCTGCCGCAAGTGCAAATACTCGGGCTGGATCGAGCTTCTTGGCTGCGGCATGGTCGACCCTTCGGTCTTCGAATTCGCGCGCATCAAGCAGCCCGCCTACGACCCGAAGAAGATCAGCGGCTTCGCCTTCGGCATGGGCATCGACCGCATTGCCATGATGAAGTACGGCATCACCGACATTAGCCTCATGTACTCGGGAGACCTGCGCTTCCTCGAGCAGTTCGCATGAAAGATCAGTTCGCATGAAAATCCTCACCTCCTGGCTCCGCGAATACGTCCCCAGCATTGCGGCCGCCGACCGCCAACTCGCCGAAGATCTCACCCTGCGCGGCGTCGCCGTTGAAGGTGTCTTCGATTTGAAAGACGCCGCAGGCGTTGACCTCGACGCAAGCGGCTCGCTCTTCGAGATGGACATCACCACCAACCGCGTCGACGCCATGAATCACTACGGCATCGCGCGCGAAGCAGCAATCATCTACGGAGCGGAACTCAAGCCAATCGACGTGGCACTGCCGGAGCCACATCCCGGCTCCGCTTTTCCGGTCACCATCGAAGAACCCTCACTATGCGGACGCTTCACCGCCCGCGTCCTCCGCAACGTGAAGATCCGGCCTTCGACCGGCATCGTCGCTGAGCGCTTCCGCCAGCTCGCGCAGAAACCCATCACCAATGCCGTCGACGCAACCAACTACTGCACGCTCGCCATTGGACAACCCACCCACGTCTTCGATCTCGACAAGCTCCAAGGAGGCATCATCGTGCGGCGTGCGCGCAAGGGCGAAAAGCTCCGGACACTCGACGGAATAGAACGCACCCTCGACCCCGAAGACCTGGTCGTCGCCGACGAGAAAAGGGCGCACGGCATCGCCGGCGTCATGGGCGGCTGGGACTCGATGATCACCGCCGACACCAAGAACGTCCTCGTCGAAGCCGCCTGGTTCGACCCCGGCACCGTCCGCCGCTCCTCGAAGCGTCATCTCCTTCACACCGATGCCTCACACCGGTTCGAGCGCGGAGCCGACTTCAACGCCCCGCCCATCGCATCAGCCCTCGTCAGCCGCATCTTGCTCGAAGCCGGAGGCCACCAGATAGGCCCGTTCACCGACATCGTCATCCCTGAGGCCCATGCCCGCACCGCGAAGCGCCCGGCCATTGTCTTCAGCCTTGGCGAAGTCCGCCGCATCCTCGGGCCGACAGAGGACAAGCAGGGCATCACCGCCGCCACCGCCGAGACCATCCTCACCGGCCTCGGCTGCACGCTCGCGAACGACGGCCATCCCGCCGCGAACAAACCAGGGTCCGCTCCATCTCTCGACCCATCGCGCGCCGTGTCCGTTGAGTCTCCTGCGAACTCCATCTCCGACAGCCAGCCCTACAACGCTACCCTCCCCAGCTGGCGTCTCGACCTTGAACGCGAGATCGACCTGATCGAAGAGATCGCCCGCGTCTACGGATACAACCGCTTCCGCAACACGTTGCCTACGTTCGCAGGATCAATCATCGAACTGCCCCACGCCGAGCACGAAGCCACCGTCCGTCGCACCCTACTCGCCCTTGGCTGGACCGAGGCCATCTCTTCCACCTTTTGCGCCGCCGATGACGCCGCGCTCTTCGCACCTCAGCCCCGCTCCGCCGTTGCCATGGGCAACCCGCTCAGCGAGGAAGCCGGAATGCTGCGCCCCTCGCTCCTGCCCGGCATGCTCTCCATGCTCGCCCTAAATCTCAACCGCGACGTTGGAGACGCGGCGCTCTTCGAGTTGGGCACAGTCTTCAGCGGCAGTTCTGAACGCGTCGATGAAAAGCCTGCGCTCGCGATCGGCGCAACCGGCCTTGCTCTGGATCAGAAAGAAGTCACCTTCTACGATCTCAAGGGCACCATCGAAGACCTGCTCGGCAAATTCTCTTCGCGATCCGTCTACTTCGACAACCTGCAGCTACCCTCCTGGCTGCACCGCGGCCGTTCCGCGCGCGCCGCTCTCGACGGAGCCACCGTCGCCTGGTTCGGCCAGCTCCATCCCGCCGAAACCGAGCGCCGTAAGCCCAAGCAGACCGTCTTCATCGGCGAAATCTACCTTGACCGTCTTTACCGACAAAAGCTCCGCCGGCCGCTCGTCCGCGAACTCTCGCGTTTCCAGCCCGTCCGCCGCGACTTCTCGCTGCTCTTCTCCAACTCCACCACTTACGCGGCCATCGAAGAAAAGCTCCGCTCGCTCGATATCCCCGAGCTGCGCAGCTTTGCACCAAAAGAAATTCTGCGCGAATCAAAATCCATCCCCACCGGACACTTCTCGCTTCTCCTCGGCACCGTCTTCCAGTCGCAGGAGCGCACCCTGCGCGAAGAGGAGCTGCAGCAGTTCTCGCAGGCCATTGTCGCTGCAATGGAATCCATCGGGGGGCGCCTCCGCACATAACGCTGGTGCTCTGTTCAGAAATCGGTACCCAACACGGCACCCGCTCAGCCACTTTCCGCGATTTCCTCCGCCTCCCCAGCGATATACTTCGCGTAGAAACCAGCTTCAGGAGAAACTTGCATGTCGACCGCAGCCGCCGTTCAGGAACCCGAATTTCCACTCGCCGCCGATGACTTCAGCGCACTCGAGCAGCGGGTGCTGCGCACAGTCGAGCTTCTCAAGGTGGAGCGTGACGCACGCACCGCCGCCGAGCAGCGCATCGCATCGCTCGAACATAAGGTTCAGCAGCTCAGCGAGCAGAACGCCAGCGACGCCGCCCAGATCGAGACCCTCGAGCAGGAGCGCGAGACCGTCCGCACGCGCGTCGAGCGCCTCCTCAAGCACCTCGATGAAATCACAGGATGAATCCAGGAGAGCAATCGCGGATGACCGAATCCATCAGGACCCAGCCCGCGCCGGGCAGCTCGAACGACCCTAAGACCAGCGCCACTGAAAACGCCGACTACATCTCCGTCGACATCTACGACCAGACCTACCATCTCCGCGGAGACGATCCCGACTACATTCATCGCCTGGCTGACATCGTCGACGCCAAGATGCGCGCCGTCGCGTCTCATGGAAAAACAGTAGACTCCCTTCGCGTCGCCGTCCTCGCCGCCCTCAATATCGCTGACGAACTCGCCACCCTCGAGCAGCGATACAACACCCTTACCGGTACGACCGACGAAACCCGCGCCTCCATCCGCACCCGCGCCCACTCGCTCACCGGCCTGCTCGACTCCGTGCTGGGCGACGAGCGCAAAATCAGCTAGTCGTCTTTCGGAGCAGGCATCGCGTTATCCGGGCTAAATCATCGCTGGCAAACCTCTCCACTTTGAAAACGCCGATCTTCCCTGATCCCGCTCCTCATAGATAATGGTCGGCGGAACAAGGGGACAGCGCCGCCATGTCATATAAGCCCGATCGTCGCAGCTTTCTCATCGCCAGCGGACTCACCGCCCTCGCCTCAACCAGGGTCCTCGGTGCAAACGACACCCTTCGCATCGGCGTCATCGGAGCCGGAGGCCGGATGCAGACCCTGCTCGACTGCGCTGACAAAGTCGGCCCGTGTCAGATTGTCGCGGTGAGCGACGTCTACGCCCCGCGCCGCGATGCGGTAAAGGAACGGTCTGGCGGCACAGCCACCACCCATCTTGACTACCGCGAGGTGCTCGAGAAGGATATCGAGGCCGTCTTGATCGCGTCACCCGACCACTGGCACGTTCGCATGGCAGTCGACGCGCTCGCGGCCGGCAAGGACGTCTATCTCGAAAAACCGGTCACCCACACCGTCGAAGAAGGCGCCATCCTCACCAAAGCCGTCCGCTCCGGCAAGCAGATTCTGCAATGCGGCATGCAGCAGCGCAGCTGGACACACTTTCGTGACGCCGTCGATGTGATCCAGGGTGGCAGCCTCGGACGCGTCCCGCAGGTACGCACTTACTGGTGGCAAAACTATCTGCGCAACTGGCCGCACAAACCAGTTGATACGCAGGCGCTCGACTGGAAGCTTTGGCTTGGAGCCGCGCCCGATCAGACCTTCAGTGAAGAAAAATTCTTCCGCTGGCGTTGGTTCTGGGATTTTGGCGGTGGCGCGATGACCGACCTGTTCACTCATTGGATCGACGTCGCGCACTGGGCTATGAAGGCCGATCAGCCGCGCGTAGCGCAGATGCTCGGCGACAAATACATCTTCGAGCAATGGGACTGCCCCGACACCGTCCAGGCAACCTTCCGTTATCCCGGATTCGACGTCGTCTACGAAGGCATGATGGCATCCTCCATCGACGACGGCGGTCTTGAATTTCGCGGAACCGAGGCGACCCTGAAGATCAATCGCAGCGGATTCACCGTCTACCGCGAGGGTGTTCCCGCTAACCAGAATCCCGTCCTCAAGGAGGACAGCTTTCGCGATGGCACAATCACGCACATGGAGAATTTCTTCGAATGCGTGAGAACGCGAAAAGAGCCCAACGCACCGGTTGAAGCCGGAGTCGCCGCAGCCCGCGCAGGTCAGATCGCCAATCTGGCTTTCCGCGGCAACGGCCAGATCATCTGGCCACCCAACTCATCATCAGCGACCCGCAAGTGATCCCTCACCATCGGCTGTTAGATCCCAAACTGCAGGTGCTCTAGCACCGGCCCTAGCGTGATAACCGGCAGATAGCTCAATGCGGTCACGACAATCAGGAAAGCTATGAGCAGGATCGCAAACGAAAGCGAATCTGTCCGCAGCGTTCCTCTCGATGGAGGCGTGAACTTCTGCGACGCCGCGTATCCGGCAAAAAAGAGCGCCGGAACGGCCAGCCCGAACCTGCCTGCCATCATCGCGATCACCGTCAAAATGTTGTAGAACGGGGTGTTGGCGCTGAGACCCGCGAAAGCCTGTCCATTATTCGCAAATGAAGAGGTGAACGCGAAGACGATCTCGGTGAGTCCATGGGCTCCGTTGTTTGTGGTGAGACCCGCGAGGCCGGCACGTGTCGAGATGGCGGCAGCCGCCAGCGTGAGAATCGTGACCGGCCCGGTCAGCGCATAGAGCACGACCATCTTGTTTTCCCTGGGCCCGATCTTCTTGCCCAGGTATTCCGGTGTGCGGCCTATCATCAGCCCCGACAGGAATACGGCCACCACCGCCGTCATGATCATCCCGAACAACCCGGTGCCCAGCCCGCCGAAGATCACCTCTCCAAGCAGCAGATTGATCAGCAGTACTAAGCCTCCCCGCGAGGTGAAGCTGTCATCCGCGGCATTCGCGGAACCCGTCGCCCCGTTGGACGTGACCGCGCCCGCGAGCACCGTGCCCGCGGTTCCAAATCGCACTTCCTTCCCTTCCGTGTTGCCGCCGGATTGAAGCTGGCCCGCGCTCGAACCGGCCCCATGAATCGCGGGATTGACTCGCCGTTCACTCAGGTGCAACGCGATCAGCCCGCAGGAAAAAAGAAAGAGCATCACCCAATAAAGCATCCACCCCTGGCGCCGCTGCTGCACCATTCTTCCGAAGGTGTTCGTCAGGGCCGCCGGCAACAGAACGATAGCGAGCAGCTCCAGCAGATTTGTCAGCGGCGTGGGATTCTCATACGGGTGCGCGCCGTTGGCGTTAAAGAACCCTCCGCCATTCGTGCCCAGATTCTTAATCAGCTCCAGTGCCGCGACCGGACCCTGCGGAATAACCTGCACGCCTCCCTCGAGCGTTTTGGCAGCCGCGTAGGGATGGAAGTTCATTGGAACCCCCTGCCACACCAACAGTAGCGATCCAATCAGAGCGCCGGGCGCAAGAACCCAGAGCAGTCCGCGCGTCAGATCGACCCAGAAATTCCCAAGTGTTTTCGATGACTCTCGCGCCAATCCCCTGATAAACGCGATCCCAACGGCTAGTCCGGCGGCCCCGGCTAGAAAGTTCTGCACGCACAGCCCCGCCATCTGGCTGAAATAACTCATCGTGCTTTCGCCGCCATACGCCTGCCATGTTGTCGTTGTAGAGAAGCTGACCGCGGTATTGAACGCCAGATCAGCAGAGAGCGGCGTCGTCTGATATGCCGGGAAATGCCAGGGAAGAAATTGTTGCAATCGCAGGATGACGTAAAGAAAAAGCGTGCCGGCCAGACCGAAAACAATGAACGCAGTTGCGTATTGCGCTGCGTTCATCTCTGTCGAGGAGTCGACCCCCGCCAGGCGATAAATCCATCGCTCCAGCGGGACACATAATCGATCGAGAGCCGTTCGCTCCTGCGCGAATACCCGCTTCATGTATCCGCCGAGCGGCCTGACGCACAGGGTCACGATCAGCAGAAACAACAGATATTGAACTGCGCTATGCAAATTCATTCCGGCGCCAGCATGCGGGGCTCTCGCTCCGAGAAGCCTGAGATCAGTCTTGCACGCCGCGAATAAAGAAAGCGTAGCGAGTGTTTTTCATTCGACAATGACACTTCGCCAGTTCCCCATCAGAACCTCGTTAATTCAAACTGTCGATGAAAGATCCTCCGCGCCGCCATCAGTCCGAGCCGACCTCAAAATTCATCGATTACCCCTTGTGTATAGCGGCACCTGAGACTACTATCGTCGCCGGTCCACCTCCCCTTGTAAGTCCCATCTGTAGTTGCTCGGGAAATAAGCTCCAAAAACCCAAATCAGGAGAACCCATGTCTCAGAACAAGAGAATCACCCCGGCCCACTCCAAGCGTCATGTCATCGGAATCGGCCTGCTGTCCCTGTTCGCAGCCTCCACTCTGACCGCTGCCACCATCTGCGTAAACCCCGGGGGAACCTCCGGATGTAAATCCACCATCTCCGCAGCCGTCGCCGCCGCATCCCCCGGAGACGTCATTCAAGTCTGGCAAGGCACTTACAAGGAAGCGGTAGTCATTACCAAAGCGCTCTCCCTGGTTGCCGCCGAAGGTAGCCATCCCACGATCGACGCTACCGGGCTGCCCAACGGCATCTTCGTTAACGGTTTCACCACCGCTCCCCCACTCGGTATATCGAACGTGCTCGTTTCCGGTTTCAAGGTCGAGAACGCTAATTTTGAGGGCATCCTCGTTGTGAGTGGCTCTAACGTCACCATCGCCGACAACCATGTCCTCAATAACGACAAGGCGCTCGATATCGACAACGGCACATGTCCCGGTCAGCCGCCCTTCGAAACCAACGAAGGTGACGACTGCGGCGAAGGCATTCACCTCATGGGCACGAATCACTCCTCCGTGGTTCACAATGAGAGCGAGAAAAATTCAGGCGGAATCCTCATCACCGACGAGACCGGTACCAGCAATAACAATCTCATCACCGGAAACTCCGTCCACGACAACCCATACGACTGCGGCATAACACTCGCCTCCCATCCCCCGGCCAATGCGAAGTTGCCTTACGGCGTATTCAATAACACCATCGCCCACAACGATGTCGCCCGCAACGGCTTCCAGGTTCCCGGCGCCGGCGCGGGGGTCGGCATCTTCGCTCCCTTCCCCGGCACCCGGGACTCAGGCAACGTTGTCATCGACAACGACCTGCACGATAACGGATTGCCCGGCGTCACCATGCACAATCACGCTGCGGCTCCCGCCCCGGCGCCGTCCGTCAATATGGACGACAACATGATCATCGGCAACCGCATCTGGGGCAACGGAAAGGACACCGAAGACGCCGCTACCTCCGGACCCACCGGTATCAACCTCTTCAGCAAGGCGCCTGTCAATGGAACCGTGGTTTCGCAGAACAGCATCCATGATGAATCCATCGGCATCGCCTTCAATGCGCCTTCTAATCAAATCAGCGCCCACTTCAACAACTTTGATATCACCGGCATCGGCGTCGACAACATCGGCACCGGCGTTGTCAACGCGAACTTTAATTGGTGGGGATGTGCAACCGGCCCCGGTACAAGCGGCTGCGCCACCATCGTTCAGCCCGGAGTGACCTTCAGACCCTGGCTCACCGCTCCCTTTGAACCCTGATCATCAGTAAATCTGCAAGTCCGGGCCAGCCGGATAACCCCCAATCCGGCTCTCCCCTTGAATCCAAATTCCGACAGCTGGGCGCGGCCGCGTTTACACTTTTCACATGACGCGTTTTGCTCCCGTGCTGCTTGCCGTCTCTGCTCTCACACTCGCCGCCACCGCCCAAAATACTCCGCAGCCTCAGCCTGAACCGACCCCGATGCCGCCCGCCATCGTGGCTCCGGTGGACAAGCCCTACGCCGGACCGATCCAGCTCTCCGTCGACATCACCGACATTACCGACCGCGTCTGGAAGGTGCACGAGGATGTCCCTGTAGAAACGCAGACCAAGGGGACAGGCGCGAAAGAAATGGTCCTGCTCTATCCCGAGTGGATCCCGGGGGATCATGAGCCGTCAGGCCCCATCTCAGCTCTCGCTGGAATCGTCACCAGCGTAGACGGCAAACGCGTGCAGTGGGTGCGCGACCGCGTGAACATGTACGCCTTCCACGTGCCGCTGAGCGCGGGCGCGAAGACCGTAGGCCTGGACTTCGACTATCTCTCGCCCATCAAGCCTAGCGCAGGCCGCATCGAGGTCTCCGATGCAATTACCGACCTGGCATGGAACGAAGTAGTGATGTATCCGGCGGGATATTTCTCGCGAGATATTTCCTTCGACCCTACTCTCAAGCTTCCCTCCGGCTGGAAATACGCGACCGCGCTCGAAACGGCGTCCAACCAAGGCGATACCGTCCGCTTCGAACGCACGACCCTTAACACGCTGGTGGATTCGCCGCTCTACGCCGGCCTTTATTGCAGCCGCATCGACCTGTCGCCAACACCCACCGATCCCGTGCACCTGAACATCGTGGCCGACAAGCCGGAAGACTTGAAGATGACACCCGAGGAACTTCAGGCGCACAAGAACCTCGCCGCTGAGGCCGACAAGCTCTACGGCTCACACCACTACAGACACTACGATTTCCTGCTCCTGCTCAGCGATAAAGTTGGCGGCATCGGCCTCGAACATCATCAATCGAGCGAGGACGGACTGCGCACCGACTACCTCACCGATTGGGCGGGCGGCGTTCTCAGCCGCGATCTCCTTGGCCACGAATACACGCACTCATGGAACGGCAAATTCCGCCGCCCTGCCGACCTTTGGACGCCGAACTTCAACGTTCCCATGCGCGATGATCTGCTGTGGGTATACGAGGGCATGACTCAGTACTGGGGCAACGTGCTGACCGCCCGCGCCGGCATGCGCACCGCGGAACAGACGCGCGACATCCTCGCCAGCACTGCCGCGGGTTTCGCCATCAGCCGCGGACGCGACTGGCGGCCTCTGGTCGACACAACCAACCAGCCCATTGTCTCGCAGCGGCATGCGGTGAGCTGGGTCAGCTACCAGCGCCCGGAAGACTACTACACCGAAGGCATGTTGATCTGGCTCGACGCGGATATGAAGATCCGCGAACTGACCAACGACCAGAAATCGCTCGACGATTTCTGCAAGAAGTTCCTCGGTGTATACAACGGCAGCTTCATCACCTATCAATACACGCTCGACGACGTAGTCAAAGACCTGAACGAGGTCGCTCCCTACGATTGGCGAACCTTCCTCCAGGAGCGCGTCTACGATCTGCATCCTGCGGCACCCATGAACGGCTTCACCCAGGGCGGCTACAAGCTTGTCTACACCGATAAAGCCGTCGAATGGCGGGAGAAGGAATTGGCAAAACGCGGCATGGCGGACTTCTCAACCTCACTCGGCTTCTCCGTAGGCTCGTTCGGGAGCCGGGGCGGCGCGGGCGAATCCGGGGCCATCGGGAATGTCTTCTGGGGCAGCCCGGCTTTTAAGGCTGGCATCACGCCGGAGATGGTGCTGGTTTCGGTCAACGGCACGGCATACACGGCGAACGTGCTGAAAGATGCCGTTCTGGCCGCCGAGAAGGACAAGCAACCGCTGCAGTTGCAATTCCGCAAGGATAATCGCTACTGGATGGTGACTATCCCCTACTACGACGGAATGCGGTATCCGTCGCTTGAACGCGTCGACGGCACGACGGACCGCCTCGACGAAATCCTGGCGCCGAGCAAGAGCCCATTGCCTGCGATGTAAATTTTCCTTGCCATGATTCCCGGATCGGTGCGGCGGCTTGGACAACAAATTCTTGATTCCCGAAATGAAAGATTTGCCTTTGTCAAGAACTTGCATTCCCGCCGCACCCCCGTTAGCATCCACTCAGAGACCGGCCTGCAAAGCAGGTGTGGTGGCTAACGCTGGTTGAACCTACATTCATTGAACAGGGAGCTCGACTCGACAATCGGCTCGGTGTGCAGTGTCCGCCAGTCCGGAATGCCTAAAGAGCCGCGGAGAGTTCCCACCGTCTTAGGACGGGTTCACCGGCGCGCTACTGCACGGCCCAGTGGGTCGGTCTTTACTTCACACGCGTCGCCCCAAAAAAGTTGCGCCATGAAAAAAGTCTCCGGTGAATGGTGGTTCCTGGCGGCCGGCTTGGCCGCGCTGTCCCTTGGCCTCATCCTCCGCTTCGTCGCCAACCTCAAGGGCGACACCATGGAGTTCATCGAAGGGCTCTGCATTGGCCTCTCCATCGCCCTGCTCCTCGGTGGCCTGATCAAAGTACGGCGAGACGCCAATCGCGACTCCGGCCGGGCCTGACTCTCATCTGTGCATCCCCGCCTTCTCCAGTTCGGACATATCGCCATCCCCACCTACGGAGCCCTCACCGCGCTCGCCCTCATTGCCGCGCTCGCCGCCGCCGTCCACTTCGCCCGCCGCCTCTCGCTCGACCCCAATAAAGTCTGGACCCTCTCGCTCACCGCCATCCTCACCGCGCTCATCACCGCACGCCTGCTGCTCGTCGCCGCGCACTTCAGCATCTTCCGCCAGCACCCGTTCTGGATCCTCGGCCTTACCGGCGGGCGCGATTGGTGGATCGTCCCGGCCAGCGTCGCGCTCGGCATCGCCGCCGCCGTCCTCTACGCGCTCTCAGAGGACCTGCCGCTGTTCCGCGTCGCGGACACCCTCGCCCCCGCCGCCGCCCTCGCAGTCACCATCAATCGCATCGGTGCCTTCCTCGCTGGGCTCGACTTCGGCACGCCCGCCGCGCTCCCCTGGTCGGTCACCTACACCAGCCGCATCGCCGCCATCTGGTATCGCACGCCGTTGGGAATCCCTCTGCACCCCACCCAGTTCTACGAGGCGGCATCCGCTCTCATCATCTTTGCGCTTTTGATCTGGTATCTCCCGCGTCGCCGTCACGACGGCGAAATTGCCGGAGCCGCGCTTTTTTTGTTCGGCCTCACGACCCCATTCCTGGACCTCTTCCGCGCCGGCCAGACCCGCCCACCCTTCTCGCTCGCTCTCTCCATCGCCACTGTCCTCGCCGGAGGCGCGCTCTGGCTCGACCGCAAAAACTATCCGCATCGATATACTTCTACCGATGACTCGCCACCTGCTCCCTAAGCTCTGCTCACTGCTCGCTCTTTCTCTCGCACAGCTTCTCCACGCCCAGGCCGGAGCCGCCATTCCACCACCCATCTACCTCTACGAAGGCGGGCTCTACCTCCACGGAGCGCCCGGCGCACTCGGCGACGGTGAAGCCGACAAGCCCCGCATGTACGCCTTCCTGCCCAAGACACGCTCCACCAGCGCCGCCGTCCTTGTCATACCCGGCGGAGGATACGAACACGTCGCCATTGGCCACGAAGGCTTCCAGCTTGCCACCTGGCTCAACGCCCAGGGAATGGCCGCCTTTGTCCTCGATTACCGCGTCGCCCCCTACCGCTATCCCGTCGAGATCGACGATGGACGTCGCGCCATGCGCCTCATTCGCGCTCACGCCGTCGAATACGGCATCGATCCCAACCGCCTCGGCGTCTGGGGATCATCCGCCGGAGGCCATCTCGCTTCCTCGCTCGGTACGCATTGTGAATCTATAACTACAACGGCGACGAATTCCCCGGCGCCCTCTGACCCGGCCGACTCGCAGTCCTGCAAGCCGGCCTTTATGATCCTTGAATACCCCGTCATCAGCATGGAAAGCCCGATCGCGCACACCGGTTCCCGAAAGAACCTCCTCGGCCCCGATCCCGATCCGGCGCTCGCCCACGAATACTCCAACCAGTTCGCCGTGACCGCGCAGACGCCGGCCGCCTTCATCTGGGCCACGACCAACGACGCCACCGTGCCCGTCGAAAACTCGCTCGACTTCTATCGCGCCCTCGAACGCGCCCACGTCCCCGCCGAGTTACACATCTACGACTACGCCGACCACGGCTGCGGACTCTGCGGCTCTATCCTGCCGCTCTCCACCTGGCCCGCCCTCCTGCGCAACTGGCTGCTGCAGCACAGCTATCTGCCTCCCAATGCGCCGCCCATGCCCGCACCCGAGCCCAACTCCGCCTTCTGGCCGCAGGGACTCGCCGGCCCCGGCGAGTCTAAGCCGTGAACCCGACCACCCACACTGTTCCACCCGAAGCTGCCGGACAGCGCCTCGACGCCTGGCTTGCCACGCAACTCGAAAACGTCAGCCGCGCCCGTGTCCAGCTACTGCTCTCCGAGTCGAAAGTCCTTGTTAACGGCGCCCCCGCCAAGCCTTCGCTTAAACTGCGCGGCGGCGAATCCGTCGAAATTCTGGGCGAGCCCACCCCACCACCCCTGCGCGCCACGCCCGAAGACATCCCGCTCGACATCGTCTACGAAGACGCCGATCTCTCCGTCGTCAACAAACCCGCCAGCATGATGGTCCACGCCGGTTCGGGAGCCACCGACGACGCCCGCAACCGCGGAACGCTGGTAAACGCACTGCTGAGTCATTACCAGCAGCTTTCAACCACCGGAGGTCCGCTCCGCCCCGGCATCGTCCATCGCCTCGACAAGCAGACCAGCGGCGTCATCATCGTTGCCCGCAACGACGCTGCCCATCTCAAACTCGGCGAGATGTTCTCCCGCCGTCAGGTCCACAAAACATACCTCGCGCTCGTTCACGGCCACGTCAAAGCCGACCGCGGAACCATCTCCGCCGCCATCGCCCGCGACGCCATCCGCCGCACTCGCATGACCACCCGCCGCGAATCCCTGGATTCCGGAGCCCGCACCGCCATCTCGCACTACGCCGTCATCGAGCGCATCACCTCGCGCTTCGGCGCCTTCACTTTCGTCTCCGTCCGCATCGAAACCGGCCGCACGCACCAGATCCGCGTGCATCTCTCGTCTATTGGGCATCCCGTCGTCGGCGACACTCTCTACGGTGCACCCGCTCGCATCGCCATCCCCACCGCAACGCGCCGAAAGAAATCCGACCCCGAGCCGGAAGCCATCTCCCTCGACCGCAACTTCCTCCACGCCGCCGAGCTCCGCTTCGCCCATCCCCGCACCGGCGAGCCCCTCGATCTGAAAGCGCCGCTACCCGAAGAACTCACAGCTTTCCTGTCCCAGCTCAAAGCCAGACAGTAATCGCAGGGCGGCTACATTACAGATGAACGTGCTAGGCCTGCACCAGGACCCTCACCCCATAAGGCTCGATGCTCACCGGTCCCGAAACCGTCGACTTGCTGAGCAAATCCCGATAGGTGCCGGCGATAGTTACAGATTGGGACTTGGCAGTGTGGTTCAACACATAAGTCCATGCCTGCCGATCCGCCCTGCGTGTGGTGATCTCAACGCCCGGTGGTGCCTGAATCGGTCGCGAGACGCCGCTCATTGCCATCAGCGTGAGAAGCACCCGGGCAAGATCCTTAGATTCAAGGTGAGCGCCGATGTAGATCGCCCTTCCCTTGCCGTAGCTGTGTGAGGTGATGGCCGCCTTGCCCGCATAAGCGCCGCCGGTGTATGACGCAAACACCTCCGCCTTCTGCGGACTCAGGATGTCAGCCCATATACGGCACTCGGCGTTCGGCCCCGCGAGCGGCCCCGAGAACTGAACGCTCTGCTTCTCCGAATAAATCGGCTGATAATCGAACAGTTCGACCCCCATCACGTCGCGCAGCAGGCCGGGTAGCGGCGTATCGACAATGCGGCTGTGCTCGTCCTTTACACCCAGGCGAAATCCCGCGATAAATGTCCCGCCGTTCTCGACAAAGCCGCGAATACGCTCCGCCTGTTCTTGCGAAACGATATACATCACCGGCGCGCAGAGAACCTTGTACCGGGAAAGCTCCGGAGTAGCGTTGACGATATCTACGCCGGCGTGGGACGCCCCCATCGAGCCATACCACGGCAGCAGCTCCGAAAGGTACTTGATCTTGGGCTGGCCCGGTTGAATGGTCAGCGCCCAGCTCGAGGTGGGATCGTAGCAGAGGGCAAGGTCGGCCTCGTATCGCGCGTTAAGCGCGTCGTGACCTAAAGACTTGAGCTCGCCAATGGTCTGCTGAATTTCATCAAAGCCGACGCTGTGCGACCGGTCATGCTTGAGCAGCCCATGCCAGTACTCCTCGGCGCCGAAATCGGCCGTGTCCCAGCGGAAGTAGTTAATCCCCATGGCTCCATGCGCGACTGCCTGGTAAGACCACAGCCGCAGCTGCCCCGGCTCGGGTTGAGGCGAGAAGAAGGGCTGCCCCGCCTTCCCAGTCTGCTCTTCCATGATGAGAAAAGGCTCGCCGTCCTTTACGCAGCGCATGATATCGTGCCCGAAAGCGCTCGTAGTGGCTATCGCGTCCGGCGGCCCGCTGGCTCCCGAGTCAGCGCCGCTCAGAAGAATCGCGAAGAACCCTGGATAGTTATCCGCGGAGGCGAAGTCGAGATTGCGGTACAGGTCGCGCATGTCAATGGTGTCGACTAGCCCGACGTTGTTAGTGGTAACGAAGTGAGTCGGACAAAGCTTGCGCAGCATAGCCAACTGCTCTTCAAGAAAGGAGACATTGGCAAAGCTCTGGTAACGGTCGTAATCGAGCGCAAACCCGGGATTGGGCGGAGCACCCGAAGAGAGCGGCACCGGAATCTGCGAAAAGTCAGTGTAAGTGTTGCTCCAGAAGACCGTCCCCCATGCCTGGTTGATCGCGTCCAGTGATGGGTACCGGTCGCGCAGCCACCGCTGGAATCCCTCACGGCAGAAACGGCAGTAGCAGCGCCCGGATTCGCCCAGAGTCAGTTCGTTATCGATCTGCCAGCCGATGACGCCCGGAGTCGAGTTGAAAGCGCGCGCCATCTCCGTAGCGATCGCGAGTGAGAGACGGCGATAGATCGCGTTCGTGGGGCAGGTAAAGCGGCGCGTACCCGGACTCAGCGTGACCCCGTGCTCGTTGACCATCAGCACTTCGGAATACTTCTGCGTCAGCCACGGAGGCGGCGCGGCCGATGGTGTTCCGAGGATGACGGATATCTGCTGAGCATGGAGAAATGCCGACCACGCGCTCCAGCCATTTGAAGTCGAAGCCCCCTTCCCGTGGCTCCATAAGCCCCCAGGCGAACTCCGCGATGCGCACATTGGTGATGCCCGCGGCAGCCATGGCCGCGGCGTCCTGTTCCCAAAGGCTCTCGGGGGTTTGGTCGGGATAGTAATCGGTGCCGAACAGCAGCGGTAGATGGCCGGACGAATGCCCCGGGGAAACTTTTTCTTTCGCCGCCTGCGAAAAAGCCCGCGAGTGGGGCAAGGCAAGCAAGCTGGCCAGCGTGGCGCTCCCCGTCAGGATAAAGTCTCGTCGCTCCATCCGCGTGTATCCTCCGGAAACCTTATACAGGATAGGAGTCCAACCCCGCCGGATTACGCCTTCGCGACCCGCCTTGCCACACATCCCTTGACCATCCCTTCGCCACATAGATAATCCCTCCATGGCCGCATCCGCTTCCGGGGTCTTCGACTCGCTTATCCGCGACTTCCGTTGCGGCATCCGCACTCTCGCTCGCACGCCCGGCTTTTCTCTTGTTGCCATCGTCGTGATGGCTCTCGGAATCGGCGCCTCGGCGGCGCTCTTCACCGTCGTACATTCCGTTCTGCTCAAACCATTGCCGCTCCCCGACGTGGATCGCCTGGTGGCGATTTATGAGGCAGACACCAAGCTCAAATTCAACAACAATGTGGTGGCTGGGGGCACTTTCCAAAGCTGGGAGCAGGAGAATCGCACCTTCCAGCACATCGCTATCAGCACCGAAACCGACGGCAATTTCTCCTCGAACGACGGCCAGCTTCCCGAACGAATCCACGCCGTGGCCTCTTCCTGGACTGCGCTTCTATTGCTCGGCGTCCAGCCTGCCTACGGCCGGCTCTTCATGCCCGACGACGACAAATACGGTGCCAATGAAACCACTATCCTCACCTGGGGTTTCTGGAAACGCCGCTTCGGAGGCAATCCTTCTATCGTCGGCCGTACCATCCTGCTCGATTCCAAACCGTACACCGTTGTCGGCATCCTGCCCGCCTGGTTTACCTACCCCAATCCGCGGGTCCAGCTTTGGGTGCCTGTGTATCCGGAAGTTCCCCCTCAGGTCATGGCGTCGCACGACTCGCATAATTTCACGATCATCGGCAAGCTGAAGCCCGGCGTTTCCGTCGCGGCTGCCCAGGCCGATCTGAGCAACATCTCCGCGCAGGCGCGCAAACAACTGCCCGAGGGTCCCGTCTTCGACGCAGCCAACATTCGCCCGCTTCTCGATGCCGAAACGTACAAGGTCAAGACGCTGCTCTACGCGCTCTTTGCCGCTACCGGATGCCTCCTCCTGATCGCGTGTCTGAATATTGCCAATCTTCTGGTGGCGCGTTCCGCCTCGCGCCGCAAGGAAGCCGCAATCCGCACCGCCCTCGGCGGCTCAAGGGTC
>Ga0206865_1075_pt1 | contig 31838 bp, 30 predicted proteins | sample Alteio_BWOrgCont_39_FD_152628 | JGI IMG/M metagenome (GOLD analysis project Ga0206865, IMG submission 152628) | Enriched cells from forest soil in Barre Woods Harvard Forest LTER site, Petersham, Massachusetts, United States -... | ecosystem: Environmental > Terrestrial > Soil > Temperate forest >...
TTAAAAGACCGAAAAACCTGTCCGAACAAACGGAGCCACCGCACTCAAATGCGTGACTCAAGGCAATCTGTTCTCTCAGCTTGTAACCATCATCAAGATAAACGTCCTCCAGTGTTGTTCCTGGCAAATGTCAAAGATTTCCAGTTCGCTTGACCAGGGACGGACTTGGATCGTGATCCGGGAAGCACATGAACATGCGTCTGCCGCGCAAAAGAGCGTGACGATTCCCTTTTCGCCGCTTCAATTCACCGTTTCCAGGTCAGACTTTCAGTCATCCGTAGGTGTACGAGGAAACTGATGCCCCGCCAGGAAACTTCTCACTGTTGCCTTTCTAAATATCATCATTTACTGACAAAAACGGCCTCACTTGCAGTGGTCGCATATGGAGCTGGAGAAGGCTCCGCTTTGATAGCATCCACGGAAGAATTTAAGAACAAGCAGGCTCGCTTTTGGCGCGCAGTCTGAACTGGGGCCTGTCGGCTCTGTAGGTTCTTTGTTGGTTCGGGTCGTTGACCCGTTTACGAAAATGGAGTTTAGCCGTCGTTGGTCACACCAAGCGCTCATTTGCGTTACGAAGCATTTGGGCTTTCCCAGGCGATTGGGCAATGGACCGCATTATGCGGCCGCTTTCCCTCAAGGACTCTTACAACATCCTCACATACTGCTCGAACCACCCTCTTCTGGGCCTCGATTGTAAACGCGGCGATATGTGGCGTTAGAATGACATTGTGCAGCTCCTCCAGCTCGCCTCGTAGCGGGGGCTCACATGAGCGCACATCGACTGCTGCGCCTGCGATCATGCCATCTTTCAGCGCTTCGACGAGGTGCTTTTCATTAACGATTTCTCCTCGGGCCGTATTGACAAGGAAGGCAGTACTCTTCATTTGTCTTAATCGCCTTCTGTCTAGGAGCCCTCGAGTTTCCCGCGTAACTGGGATGTGACACGACACTACATCGGATAGAGCAAGCATGTCGTCAAGCTCCACCAAATCAGCACTCAGTTCCCGAAGCAAGACACTGTCAGGATTGATGAAGGGGTCGTACGCCACGATCTTCATACCAAAGGATTGCGCACGCTTTGCGGTCAGATAGCCGATCTTACCCGCGCCAATTATTCCCAGAGTCTTGCCGTAAAGTTCACTGCCCACCAATGATTGGCGATTCCACTGCCCACTCTTTGTCTCGAAGGTAGCCCGCGGTATCATTCGCGCCAGCGACAGCATCAGCCCGATGGCGAACTCCGCGACACTGATAGAGCTTTGTTCCGGCGCATATGTGATTATGACACCTGCCTTACCCGCGCCTTCGACATCTATGTTGTCCAGTCCGACGCCCGCTCGGCCAACGACAACCAAGCGCGATGCAGCTGCGAGTAGTTCACTTGTTACCCGCGTTTGGTTTCGAACAATCAGGGCGCGACAATCTTTGATTTGAGCGCTCAACGCCGCGGGGTCCTTCCACAAATCTGGTAGCCGCCTTACCTCGAACTTCGACTCGAGTGCATCGATTGCTAAGCCATTTAAATTTTCCGAGATCAGGATGTCAGGCATAGCTCTCCAGGAACGGCTGCTAAGTCAAAGAAAACCCCAAGCCGGTCACACCATTGCTGAAGCTCCAAAACTGTCTCTGCGGACAAAGGAATCCCTTGGTCACGATTTATCTGTGCCCTTCGAGACGAACGCTCACCGGGAACGAAGATTTCTTTCACGCCAGGGCGCTTCTTGCAGGCCTTGATTCGATCAATCATCTCATCCACCTGTTGGATAAACGTAGAAAGGTCGAGGAACGCTTCTATGTCAAGCAGACAAAAGAAGTGGCCGACATTCTGAGGTCGATCCAAATTCTTATACATCGAACCCACATCCGATCCCACCGCCGCTGTGGACAACACCCCGCTGAACAGTTCAACCAACAGCGCCAATGCATAGCCCTTGTGCCCCGCCATCGTAAGAACGGTGCCAAGTAGGGCCTGCTCGGCGTTCGTCGTCGGCTCACCTTGTGAATCCAAAGCCCATCCTAGAGGAATTGGTGCACTATTCCTCTGCGCCGAAATAATATTCCCACGTGCAACGATGGAGGTCGCCAAATCAATCTTGATCGTAAAGCCCTTTCCCGTGGGAAAAGATGCTGCAAGCGGGTTCGTCCCAAAAAACGCCTCGTAACTACCCTCTGGAGGCATTGCTGGCTCACAATTTGTCATCGCAAGCAGAATAAAGCCCTCAGCTGCCATGAGATTGCAGAAGTATGACAACGTGCCAAAATGTTGGGAATTGCAGATTGTGGCCGCGGCGACGCCGTGTTTTTTTCCGAGTGGCTGAAGCAGGTTTAACGCCTTTCTCGCCTGCACTTGGCCCAGGCCGTTGCTCCCGTCAAGGGCCAGTACGCTTCCGGTTGCGCGCCGAATGCAAAGCTGGGCATTGGGATTAATGAGCCCCTTCTCGATTCGCTGCAGATAGATGTTTAGACGCGAAACGCCATGCGTGGATGTCCCCTGCAGATCGGCATCGATGAGCGACTCAGCGAGCACAGCTGCGTCATTCAGCGGGACACCTATTCGGCCCGCAATTTTCGTTACTAGTTGCTCAAGCTGCCTTTGCGGATATCGTTTCAAAGTCAACTTCCCGATGAATCAGCGTTCTGGTGGATGTTGCCTTATCGCATCTCAATATTGCTAATATATAATATATCACGAAGAGGAGAATAATCACCCCACCCCGTAACGGGATTATCAAGTTCTGTAAGAATCAAGCAGATTCATCCTATTATCTTATAATAGGATTATGAGTGCATCAAGACGTTTCGAGACGGATCGATCGGTTCGCGAATTGCAGAAACCAAAACCCTTCGAACCAGCCCTTCGAAAGGGTCAGCCGCTTTCTATAAACAAATGTTGAAGGAGAAGCCAGACTGCTGGTCAAGTCCTGCCGCTATCCGTCGGCGGGAATCCATGGCCGGGTTGCCCCTTCGCGCCGGCGGCTACGACTTTGTTGCCGCCGAATACACTTCCTCAACCGAGCGAGGTGACGATTTGTATTGCCGTCATCGAGTGGATCCAAGTCTTGTACCAAAATCGATCACGACGTCGATACAGCTGAGTTGCGGAGGCAGAGGCAACGACGAGCGGCGATGGACAGATGATGCCGGTGCCGACAGCGGCGAAGGTGAGTCTGCGGAGGAGAACAACACATTGAGCGGTTTCATTGACCACGATTGCCCCGGAGGTTGTGCAGTAAGGAATACCGGCGTTTTGCAGCGGATCCGACAACTGCATGGAACTATTTTTATGATATATTATATATTATTATCATCCTTGTGGATCACATCGGGAAGTTCTCATGTAGGGCTGTTGGTCAAACTCCTAACGCCTAGAGATGGATAAACAATGAATCGTGACGATTTGCGCAAAAGATTGAACGGACCAATCGCATCCCTCGTGACCCCGTTCGATCAAGAAGGCCGGCTTTGCCCAGAAGGACTCCTACAGGAGATTAACTTCCTATTGGCAGCAGGCATAAAAGTATTAGCATGCAACGGGTCCATCGGGGAATTCTCCTCCTTGACGACCTCGGAACGGAAACAGGTTCTGGAGCTCACGCTAAAGTACGCGGGTGATGATGCGCTGATTGTGACGGGCTGCGCTTCCTCCGACCTCGCAACTGTGCTTGAGCTGAGTGATCACGCCGCCGCACAGGGCGCGCATGCGATCATGCTAACGGCCCCTTATTATTTCAAATCGACATCCCAGGAACTATATGAGTTTTTTAGAGTAATTGACACGAAGCTCACGCTGCCCTGGATCATCTACAACAACCCCACAACGACCAGAGCTGATATTCCACTCGACTTGATCGTCCAATTCTCTAAGATGGAGCATTTCGCAGCATTGAAAGAGTCGAGCGCGGATATGGTTCGGTATTACGAGGAACAAGAACGGTTCGGTTCCATTTTCCCCATCATTGCTGCTGCTGAACCGGTGATCGTCTTTCAGCTTCTTGCGGGGGCAGCGGGTCTGATGACCGCAACTGTCGATTTTGCTCCAACCCTCATGCGAGACCTTTGGACTGCAGCGTCAGAAAAGAAAACGGAACAAGCTTTCGCACTCTTTTCGGGCGTGTTCCAAATTCGCAAACTAATGAGCGAGGCCGTGGGCCGTGGCTTTCCGGCATTCGTGCAATATACCAAAGCGGCGTTGGAGATACAGGGGATACCTGTCGGACCGCCCCGAGCTCCTTTATCGGTTCTGCCATCCGCCGAAAAGGCACGATTGGTTCAAGTCTTGGCACAAGTGTTAAAAGCTCGTCCAGTAGAGACTACGTTTGATGACATCTGACGTTCTATGACTTTTGTCCGATGGGATGTACTCCGAAGCGATGGCCTCAGGTGCCCCTTTCCTGAAGGGAGAGCAAGCAGTGTCACCGCATCGGAGGAGATAACAAATCGGAGAAATGCCTTTGTCGTTGGTATGCTGTGCGTCGCGGTGCCATCATCGGGGCTAAAAGACGCATTCAGGTAGAGGAATCTCATTCTCGCGGAGGCGAAGATTGCTCATAAGTCGAGGCATGCGCCGGACCGTGTTGGCGATGATTTCTGTGGCCTTCATCATCAACTTCATCGACCGTCAAGTGCTTGCCACTCTGGCACCGGTGTTGCGCGATCAACTTGGCTTTACTAACACTGATTATTCGCTAATGGTCGCTGCCTTCCTATTGGGGATGGGGCTATTCCAACTCCCCGTTGGATTACTCATGGACCGCAAAGGGGCAAAGCTTGGATTCTCGGTTATTGTGATCGCGTGGTCGATCGTAAGCGGTTTACATGCGTTTGCCACGACAGTTTTCCAGTTCTGCGGCCTACGGTTTCTGCTGGGTGGAGGGGAATGCGGAAACTATAGCGGTGGATTGAAACTCATTGGCCAACACTTCCCTCCTGAGGAGCGTGCTTTTGCAGGCAGCATTTTCAGTGCCTCTTCTTTCGTAGCGTCGGTAATTGCGCCCCCATTAGTCGTTTTCTTGGCGCTTCGCTTTTCTTGGCATGTAGCCTTTCTTGTACCGAGTTCATTGGGTTTTTTGTGGCTTGCCGTTTGGCTATGGCTATTCCCGCAGCGCGCGTTGCAGGCAACTATGGAAGGCTCATCCGCGGATGGCTCGATCTTAGATCCCTCATTAACACATGTTCGCGGACTTCTGCGCAGCCGCCGGACGTGGGCGGTCATTTTCATACGCAGCTTGGGTGGGCCGCTATTCCATTTTTATTATTTCTGGGTCCCTGAATATCTAAAACGGACGAAGGGTATAGATCTAGCTACGTTGGGAGCGGTAGTTTGGATCCCCTTCCTGTTTGCAGGGATAGGAAGTCTTTTCGGCGGCTACCTCTCCGGTGCGCTTCTGCGGCGCGGTTATAGCCTGACATTTTCCCGCCGCCTGCCCTGCATTTTGGGAGACGCACTTGCTGTTGTTTCTAATCTTGTCGTTATGGCTGTTTCCTCGCTTCCTTTAACCTTGGTTGCGCTGAGCGTGGCAAACTTCGGATCCAATATGATTGAGCCCAATTTTATTGGATTTGTAACCGACATTTTCCCCGAACGTGCAGTCGGCCGGGTGACTGCACTGACCGGCATTGGCGACAACATTATGAGCATAATATTGATGGTTACAACCGGAATTGTTCTCGACCACTTCTCGTACTTGCCAGTGTTTGTAGGTGCCACACTTCTCCCCCTACTGCAGTTTGCCAGCGTGATCTGGCTCGGACAACCAAGCAAGGGGGATTTTTCCCGGGAACGGAGAGTAACATCGTAGTTCTCACAGAACGCTGATGTGGATAGCCAAGTTGTGAAACCTGTGAACTCGCCGACATTATTTATTTTAGCCTGGAGTTAGCGCGATTAAATGCAGGCGACTATTGGGAGATGCTGACAGTGGACAAGAAATCAGTTTGCGGAGAACCAGCCGCTTCCCGAAAAGGGCGCACAAATCGGAGATCTGGCTCGGCGTCTAGGACTGCGGGCACGCTCCGCTGCCGGATTCTTCGTAACGGACGATCGCGTGGCCGAGAGAAATGTCATAGCCTTTGCAGGCTGGGCAGGTGCAAATGAGTGGTTTTCTGACGAAATGCGGCAAGCCCGCGGCGGCATCATGCATTGCTGCACTGGCAATGCAGCGTAAACAGTTTATTACCCCTGGAATCGGATGCTCGAATGTGGCGGCAGGCGGCGTCCTTCAATTGGTCTTCAATCGAGATTATCCCTGGTTGATGTTCATAGCTACGTTCCTTATAAAGGAAGGGTAGAAGTGAAGGTAAAGCAGGCGTGGGAAGGCGTGCTAATTCGCACGCCGGAATGGGTCCACCATTGTCGGATGGGTTACGTGTACCGCGAATCTCGATAAACGGGGCTTTGGCTAGGAGGGCCGATTCATCAACGTCGGGCGTGCAAACCCAAGAGACAAACTAACGATTGAGTCTCCCGTGCCCGCTATATACCAAGAAGTACCAGACGAGCACCGTGCCAACACAATTCTGGGACGCTTTTTTGGCCAATAAACAAATCGATCGGTGATCGCCCTGGCAGCCAAGCAGCGTGCTGTTTCGTGTCGAGTGCCAGCTGCAAAGAACGCAATGATCAGGCGAGGAGCAACCAAAGTGCGTGGAGTCGTGTTCATGGGAGACAGAGAAGTAGCCCTTGCTACTTTTCCAGATCCTACGCCCGGACCAAGAGAAGTAATCGTCGAAGTCAAGGCTTCTGGAATGTGTGGCAGCGACTTGCACGACTATCGAAAACCGCGAGCGGAACGCCCAAAGACCATTGCGGGGCACGAACCAGCTGGTGTTGTTATCGCTCTTGGCCCGGGCGTGGGCGATAATATTGTCCAGCTTGGGCGCCGAGTCATGGTTCATCATTATCATGGCTGCGGAACCTGTCCTCATTGTAGAACTGGTTGGGCGCAATTGTGCAAGACAGTCCCAGTCCAGCTATATGGCATAAATGCGAATGGCTCTCACGCACCTTACTTAAAAGTTCCGGCGGATACCTTAGTCCCCTTAGATAACTCGCTAAGCTTTATGGCCGGGGCTGCGATAGGTTGCGGAACGGGTACGGCCTGGGGCGCATTGCGACGCCTGAAATTATCGGGACGCGACACTATCGCGATCTTCGGGCAGGGTCCTGTAGGCCTGTCCGCAACGCTACTCGCGGCATCGCGGGGGGCCAGAGTCATAGCACTTGACATCGAACCGGCGAGGCTAGAACGGGCACGAGAGTTTGGCGCTGATGTACTCGTCGATTCCAAAAGGGAAAACCCTTTGGACGCGATCAGGACTGTTACCTCGGGCAAGGGCGTCACAATGGCCCTGGAAACTTCTGGATCTACAATCGCCGGTCGTGATGCGATTGCATGTGTAGACACGTGGGGCACCGTTTGTTTCGTTGGTCTCGGAACTGAAGTGAAGTTTGACGTGCGGCAGATGCTACCTTCGCAAATCACCATCTTGACCTCTTGGAGTATGTCGATCGTCGGTCAGAAGGAATGCGCTGATTTCATTGCAGAACGTGGATTAAACATCGACCGCCTTTTTACTGATCGATGGAGGCTTGAGGAAGCTGAGCAAGCTTACCGTCACTTCGACAGGCAAAATTCCGGCAAGGGTGCATTCATTATATAAACGGTTTCGCAGGTAAGTTGTAGGGCTGAAGTGAACCTTTGATCGGACGAGTATCTCTTTAATGAGCCTGGAGTTACCTTCGGCCGGTTTAGGCTACAGTCGGTCCGGTGCTAGCCGCGAATCGACTAGCGAATTCTCTCGATGTCCTCTCTCCGAGAGAGCGTGAGGACGGCTCTCATTGTATTCCCGCCGCCATCGCTTTGCTGCGGTCAGCGATCCGAACCAGTGGGCTTGAGGCACTCGGCACGGAAGGTTCTGTTGAACGATTCCACGAAGGCATTGTCGGTCGGTTTAGAAGTCGATCTTCACCCCGTTCTGGTAGGCACACCGATCCATAGCCTGACTGGTGAACTCACTCTCGTTATCGCAGAACAAGAAGTTCGGCACTCCGCACTGCTATTTTACCGTTTTACCCGGTTCAGAACTCGCACCACGTCTTCTCCTTTCAGACTCTGGCATGCTTCGATGGCTATATCTTCTCGGGTGTAAACATCGAGGATGGTTAGCGCGCGGAAACGCATGCCTTCCTTCCCTGATCGGCAAAATCGATGCTGCATGCATGATTCGCGCGGTGGCTGCGAACCGCTCCTCTCGGTGACGAATTGCCTTTCTCTTTTGCTGAGGCCGCTTTTTCAGCGCCGGGCTTTCTTCCTTGTATAGCCGGTACACCAGATACTTCCCCACATCCCAGCTCTCGCCGTTCAGCAGCACGGGAATCTTACCCATACCGCACCCTGATCTGTGCAATCTCTCATGTCCGCATCCGTATCTCCTTCCATGGTCCCCGCCGCTTCATGGCTTCATGTAGCCACATATGCCTCGCATCATCAGAAGAATCCAGCATGCGTGCCGCTCGCTCGCCCGGTACTGGTCGTAGATGATCGACCATGGGACGGTGACCCGAGGGCCTCAGAACTTTTGTCGCCGCACATCCTACAACGTCGTTTTATCTAGGGTCAGTTCGGCTACTAATTGCTTCAATCGGCTGCTCTCCTCCTGAGCTGTTTCAGGCTACCGCGAGTAGTCCATTTCCAAACCAACATATACTGCTCCTTCCAGCGATCGATGGTCTGCCCCCGATCCCCCTTTCGGATCAGTTCCGCCACCGGAACCCCTCCCTCGGCCTGCTTCATCACCGCCACAATCTGCTCCACAGAAAACGGCTTCTTCTTCAGGGCCAATCTCTCCGCCCCACTCAGGCTCGGTTTTGCCGAACACTAACATTGCAACTGGTTCAAAAATTCCCGGAGCCCATCATAATCTCCGCCTGGAGTTGCGGAGTCCCGCGCCTGCTCGGAGAACCGGGAGGGCGCAATTGTCATCAATGCAAGAGGTGGAGATTCCTAAGGATTCTGCGGACTTTCTTTGGAGAGATCGAGAGTTTTTCCGCAACCCTAGAGACGTTACGGTCCTCACGCATCCACACCTTCGGGATCACGATTTCCGCGAACTCTTCTGCGATTTCCTGGAAGGTCTTGTCGCCCGTCAAGCCGTCAGACCATGACCGCAATGTCTGGTCGATGCCGGTGGCGCGAAGGATGCGTGACCTGAGGACGTGAAGCTCCTTCGACAGGTGATCGCGATCCTCCGAACTGAGAAGATCGCCGGCTAGCGAGGCAAAGTGCTTCGCCGTTTCCCACTCCTCAAAAAACTCGTTGGCCGCCGATGACCCGCGCGCGATGTAGGTTCCTGCCAGCAATCTTTTGTTTTGGGTCTGCTGGGCAAAGGCAATGGCCTCATCGGAATATTGCTGCGCCATGTTCGCATGATTGGTTATCACTTCCACTTCCCCGACCTGTTCCTCAACCTGAAGATTTTCGATCGCCGCCTGAAGAATTCGGGCGCGCGCCATCAGGATGTGATCCTGGTTCTCTTTTCCCAGATGAAAGGCTTTCATCGCTTCTTGGGACGCTCGGTCGACATCGCCACTGTCCAAGTGTAGATGTCCGGCATTCACCAATACGGAACCAGTTCCGCCCTGATGATGCTGCAAGGAATAAATCACTCGCGCACGTTCCAGTAGGCCGAGGGCTTCCTGACAGATCTTGAGATAGCGGTCATGCTGAGCGCCGGGGGCGCGGCCGTGCTTGGTCTTGCGGGCTAGGTCAAGGGCGATAAGGCGCTTTACATAAGCCGCATTGACCAGGGCCCGGGCCAGGTTCGGGTGGTTTGGAAAGCGCTTCAAGTAGATCGCAATCGCACGGTGAAAATGCTCAAGCGCCTTCGCATACTCCCCGGATCGGCGGATAAATCTTCCCCGTGCCGACTCGATATTGCCGAGAGAAAGGTCATGTCCGGTTGGTTTCAGCTCCTCCTCGGCCTCATCCAGCAGCCGAAATGCTTCCTTTCGTTGTCCGCGCTGAAAGAGCAGCCAGCTTTCGTGGATCTGTATGACCGCACTCAGCCTTGGGGCGCGCAGTTGTTGCGCCAGGCCTTTGGCTTCGAGAATATGATGCCATGCCAGCTCATACTCGCCTTTCTTTCGATGCGCACGCCCTTTCCAAAAGTGGGTCATGAGGATGGAGCGTGGCACCGATATCCCGGGCTGTATCGCAAGCAAACCGTCGAGAATAGTAATGGCGTTGTCCACATCTTCGCTGGCAAAAGCCAGAAACGCCTCTGCCATCCGGACTTGCACAAAATCGCCCATTTTCATATCGGTACGGCGCAGCGCGGAGAAACGCGCGAGCAGCTCTTCGATCAGGTGTGGGTCGCGATAGCCCAAGTCCACCCACTGCGCGACGTTCAGCAGATAGGACGCGGCGTAGGGATCTTGCGGTGTCAGGCGTGCGATCTCTCGATCCGCATGCTCCAGCAACTTGAATCCCTCAGTGACTCGTCTTTCCACAAGGGCAGCATCGAGTTTTTCGAGGAGCGCAGGGGAGAGAGGCATAAGAGTCTCATTCTAGCTGGGTAGCCCAAAACGGACGGGGTGCTTTGTCCGCAGCTCTAAGTTTTCACGATTTCCTCCCCTCCCAGCCATTATGCGCATGAAGTCACTGGAGCATTATGGACGACGTCCGAATCGGACGGCCCGTCTTGATAAAGCACCGGCTAGCGACCTATTTGCTGATGAGTCTGCCATCCAGCGATTTCCCTATGTGCGCTCGGAATTCCTCAATTTCTAAAAACGGCTCCCATGGGCCAATCAGCCAAGAGCGATTTCGTTGAAGCCCGGTTGCTGAGCTCCGCAGAACCGGTGCGTTCTTCTGGAGAAGCAATACTCTGGCAGGCTGTCAAACACTTGATCGAGGCGGGGTCCTCCGCCGTCGGCTTCGCGCACGGCCCGCTGATATTGCGCCGGGTCAGCCGACAATCAACAACCCTGGGGTCGCCCATGAAGGAAGCAATACGGAGATTCTAGGAAGCACGGGACTTGGTGTAGACCATGGACCGCCAGCCGAAGGTTTCTTTGTTTGGGGCGGGCCTCTGGTCTTTCCATCCGGACACGTGACGAGCGGCGGCTAACGATAGAGCGCATGGATGCGAGTGCGCCGTCGATACGCAAGCGGCGGATCTTTCGCATACCGGATGCCACTACGCCCGTAAAACAGGTTCCGTAGGAGCTTGGCCCCGCGGTAACGACTCCTCCGCGGTTTTGATATCGTCCCTGCGCTTTCGACATTTCCATAGTGGTTCCCTTGCCGTCCTCTTCTTGCCTGTCACCTGACTCGGTCCTCGCCAAGCCTTTGCCTTCTGCGCTCACGGCCATAGCATGTCTTTCGATTTTTTCTTCGAGAGTCGGCCCTCAAGTGTGCTGTCGTTACTCATTTGCTCTTCCGGCTCTCGTCTTTCTTAGATTTTGAAACACTGCCTAATCGTTTGCGAATATTCCGGGCGCACGGCGTAAGCTCATTTTTCGAATCAGCCAATCCAGTGTTGACGCGAAGAGAATAAGGCCACCGGTAGCAACATCCTTCCACTGCTGGGAGAGTCCGAGCAGAACGAGACTGCTGCTGAGCAATTCGATAATGCATACGCCGATGAGACTGCCCAGCACCGATCCGCGGCCGCCTCGTAATGCCGTCCCACCCAGTAGCACGGCCGCAATTACGCTGAACTCAAGTCCCGTTCCCGTAGCCGGAGCAGCAACCTGCAACCAGCCGAACAGCAAAGCGCCACTCAATCCGCAGAGTGCTCCCATCAGCATGAAGCACAGCAACTTGACTCGTCTGGTGGGGATTCCCCAACTGGCAGAAGCGTCACGGTCGCCGCCAGTAGCATAAACGTGAAAGCCAAACTTCGTCTTAGCCAGAAGGGTTCCCGTAAGCACTACGATCATCACCATCCAGAGGACAAGGGATGGGAACCGCCCGCTGAGGTATCCTCCGCTCGCGACGTAGAAGGACCCGATTCCGTCCCCGACAGACGGCTGCTCGCCTGACACCAAGAGAGCTGCGCTGCGGTAAGCGACTAATTGGGCCAAGGTGACGATGAAGGATGGTATCCCAATTCTGGTGACAATCAAACCTGTGCAGGCGCCCACAAGGGCTCCGAGCGCAATTACCGCGACCATTGCTAGCCAGGGGTTCCAGCCACTCCTGCCGACGAGGATTCCCATAATCACGGTTAGAAATCCGTACACTGACCCTATCGAAATATCTATTTCGCCCACCACGAATAGAAACGTCATCCCCGACGATAAAATGCCGAGCAAGGCTACTTCACGAAGCATGTTGAGCAGAGTTTCCTGAGTTAGAAAACGTGGAACAGTAAGAGCAAAAATCAGAAAGATCGCAAGGCCAGTAAGTGCGACGACGTGTATTCGATCGGGCAGGGTCAATCGCCATCGGTTTGCTATGCGTGGTTGGGACGATTCAGGCGTCGACGACATTTACTCTTCAGAACCCATGTACACCGCACTCCGGCCAAGTTGAACGCTTTCGATGGTGGGCCGGCCGGATGAGGCAGCTGGAATGACCATCACAAGCAGCAGGAGAGCGCAACCTAATGGAGCGAGTAGTAAGCTCGCGGAATAGAAGCTCGACCGAGGTCTTAACAACTCGCCATGCTCTTTCCCGGTCATGGACGTGCTCCGAATCTCGAGGCTGAACCCGGAATCTTCTTTGGCTCGCTTTGTCTCGTGGTCACGCGATGTGGCCACTCCGCAAGCGGCCAGCCGGTGTGGTCGGCAATTTCTAGTAATCGGTTGTATTTGGCCAGCCTCTCAGAGTGTCGAACCGATCCCGCCTTAAAGTGGTCCGCTCGCCATCCTGTTGCTAGATCAGCCGCCCAGTCATCTTCTGTTTCGCCGCTACGAACACTCAGGGTGATCGCCCAACCTGCAGCGCTGGCTTGCCGGTATGCTGTCAGAGCTTCGGTCAGGGTTCCAATTTGATTGACTTTCAGGAGCAGCGCGTCGCACGCCACAGTTGAAATAGCATGCGTAATGCGCTTGGGATTTGTGCAGAGAAGGTCATCTCCTAACGTTAGCGCTCTGCCGGCAATCGCCTCCCGTAGCTTCGGCCAATGCTGCCAATCATCTTCCGCCAGACCGTCTTCCACGCTAATGAGTGGAAATCGGTCGAGCCAGCCGACGATTTCCTCGATCATCTCATCGCTTTCCAGAGGACGAGAGCCAAGCTGATAACGGTTCTGCTGGAAGAAGTGCGAGGCTGCGACGTCGACACCCAGGAAAATATCCCGGCCCGGCTTGTATCCGGCTAGCGCAATCGCTTCTACCGCCAAAGTAAACATCTCTTCAATTGAACTGAAAGGGGGAGCCAATCCCCCTTCATCCGCCGTAAGAAGACGCATGTTGTATTTCCTGAAGGTAAGGCCGGCTGCGGCCTGATAGACGTCGACAGCTGCAACCAGAGCAGCATCCATAGTCTCGGCGGACATGGGGATAATCAGCACATCTTGAACGGATACCTGTTGGCCGGCATGCTTTCCGCCACTGAAGAGGTTGATGGTTAGTCGCGGCAGCCTATCGATCGACAAGTCAGCCATCCCAGCAAAATATTGGTAAAGAGGAATTTGCTGTTGCACGGCAAAGGCACGGGCGAAGGCAATCGACACTGCTAAAATCGCATTGCCGCCGATGCGAGACTTTGTCTCAGTTCCGTCCAGCGCTATCATCCTGTTGTCGAGGTCGAACTGATTCTCAAATTCATGGCAGGCTAAAGCACGATTAAGTTCTCCGCTTATATTCGCGGCCGCGCGCCGACATCCCAGGCCGTGATATCGCTCGCCATCGCCGTCTCGGAGCTGGAAAGCTTCCGCCTTTCCTGTTGAAGCTCCCGACGGCACAGAGGCGGAACCATAAATCCCACCTTCAAGCACACAGGTCGCCAGGACCGTAGGGAGCCCACGGCTGTCAAGAACTTCGCGCCCCAGGAGTTTCTCAATCTTCGGCATAGGTTCCAATTCTCTTCACAAACTGTGCAATCAGGTCAGCCACGCTGGCTGGAGGATTAGGGACGAGTGACAGAACGCTGTTCCGCTGGCATTCAATCTCGCGCAGGGTCAGATATTCTAACGGCGACTTTCCAACCGCACGTGCAAGGAGACAGCCAAGGGTGTTTTGCACAACCCGTTGCTCAACAATGCCCGCCCAGCGCTCCGAAACGATCTGAGCACAGTAAGTCCGCCAGAAGGACATACTGGCATAAGCCAGATGAGCACGATACTCTGCGAGATGATGGGCCTTACTGAGAAAATGCGCCAGGGCGAATCCGACGTCGAAAGCCGGATCCCCAAAATGAACTACCTCGTAGTCCAGCAGGACGAGTCTGCCCTGATGGATAAGCGTATTCTTTGGACTGAAATCACCGTGAACCAGGCTAATCTTATGTCGCAGTACCTCTTCTACTAAGGCATTGAGAAATGGTGCAGCTGCTGGAGTCCTGCGTCCCGCGTAAAGATAGTATGGCTCCAGGCGAAGGCTCTCAAAGTACCTCGTGTCTGCAAATTCTTCGCGCTCCTCTGCTCTAAGCTGTGATGACTTGCGATGAATTGTGCCAAGAAGTCTCCCAAACTTCTCGAAGTGGTCCGCGAAAATCTGACCTGAGAGCAAAAGCAATTTCCAATTCTCATGCGGTTCCAGCACCGCCTCCATGACCATCAGATAGTTCTCGTCATCCTGGAAAAGAAAGGCGGGCGTCGTGCCCGGCGAGGTCAGTCGGTTAAAACAACGCAGAGCTTTTGCTTCTACGAGGATCCTTTCGGGGCTGCAGAACCAATCGGTCGTCACACGGAGCTTCTCAAGGGCTTGTTTCAAAACCCAGGAACGACCATCTGACCATACAACTTTCACAGTGCGATTCGAAACGCCCCCTTCAAGTTTTTGAAAAGATACTGGTTCATCCCCTTTCACTCGCCGCGCCAGATAGTCGCGCAGAACTGCAAAATCCTCCACGTCCAGATTCATAGGCTCGCCTTTCGGAGCTGCCGCCGTTGGCCATCCCCATTCTGATCAACCTGTGGACTCGCTCCTTCCACCCAAGGCCTTGATGATTCAGCCAAGATCAACCACTTTGTCCTATCTCGTGACCCGCAAGGCGTTCCACAACACGCACCAGTCCGGAGTGATCCAAGTTCTCTCCGAAATTGGCTATGGCGGAGTTCAACAGCTCGTGACAAACCGCCGTGTTGGGCAACGACAGATTGAGGGCCCGGGCTCCCTCGAGCGCGAGGTTGAGATCCTTCCGATGCAGACTAACTCGAAAACCAGGCTCGAAATTGCGGCGGATCATTCGCTCTCCATGCACTTCCAATACCTTCGACGAGGCAAAGCCTCCCATCAGGGCTTGTCGTACCTTCGCTGGGTCGGCCCCGGTCCGGGAAGCAAATAGCAATGCTTCTCCGACGGCTTCTATCGTCAAGGCAACAATAATCTGGTTGGCCACTTTGGCTGTCTGCCCGGCGCCGTTCTCCCCGATCAAGGTGATGTTCTTGCCCATCACGTCAAAGACAGGCCGGACACGGTCAAAAACATCCGCCACGCCACCCACCATGATGGTCAACATGGCCGCCCTTGCTCCTACCTCTCCACCAGAAACCGGAGCATCCAGATAACCGCATTCCAATTCGCTAATTCGTTGCGCAAATTTGCGCGTTGCAATCGGAGAAATGGAGCTCATGTCGACTACAATCTTGCCCGGATTAAGTCCCTCCGCCACTCCCCCACGACCAAAAAGCACCGCCTCGACGTCCGGCGTGTCCGGTAGCATCGTAATGACAATTTCCGCTCGAACTGCCACTTCCGCACTCGAACTACACGCTGTTGCCCCCCCTCGAGAAGCTCTGCCGGCACTGACCTGCGACTGTATGCAAAAAGGTGATGACCGGCTGCGAGCAGATGGCCAGCCATTGGACGCCCCATGATCCCGAGACCAATAAAACCGACCTCCATATCTTGTGATATCCCCTCGCGTGAGATTGACTCTACGTAGTCGCCAACGCCGTCTACTAGGCCCGCCGAGCTTTGAGGCCTCACTCGCCAATGTCGCATGGAAGGGAATCTAAAACGCACCAGCGCCAGCTTCAGCCACGGCGTGGTCCTCTTCGCCCGAGCCGCCGCTGACACCGATGGCGTCGACAATCTTGCCATCCTTTTCCAGCGGGATGCCGCCGGCAAAAATCATGATCTTTCCATCATTTGAGGCATGAATGCCAAAAAACTGCCCGCCAGATTGCGAGTGGGTGGCCAAATCCTTGGTAGCGATATTGAATGCCCGCGAAGTGTAGGCCTTCTTTATGGAGATGTCGATACTGCCTAGCCATGCACCATCCATACGGACGTGGGCAACCAGGTTTCCTCCTTCGTCAGCCACCGCGATGTTCATGGGTTGACCGAGCTCCGTGGACTTCTTTTCTGCGGCCGAAATCACGCGACGTGCATCCTGAAGAGTCATATTGATTCCTTTCGTCGTGAAACGTCATTTTTTGAATTGCACTTCTATCTGTCCGCCGAGATCCGATCCGCTCTCTGTGGTAACCAAGAAGGACGCGTGCCTATCGAACGACAGATCCGGCTCTAAATTCATTCAAGCGGCGGCAATCATGCCATGCGGATCTAACACAAACTTCTCGGCGGCACCATGATTGAAATCCCTATAACCCTGGACTGCCTCATCCAACTTGATAACAACAACGTTCACGGCCTTGGCGATTTGGATTTTGTCGTGCAGGATGGCCATCATGAGTTGCCTGTTGTACTTCATCACCGGACATTGGCCAGTAGTAAAAGAGTGAGACTTGGCCCAACCCAGACCGATGCGAACCCCGAGATTACCCTTCTGCGCATTCTCATCAACGCCGCCGGGATCGTCGGTGACATACAGGCCGGGAATGCCAACAGCGCCACCGGCTCTACAAATCGCCATCAAGGAGTTCAGAACGGTAGCTGGCGCTTCCTTTTTGGAATCGTGTCCATGTCCACGGGCTTCAAATCCCACGCAATCCACGGCGCAATCAACCTCAGGGATTTTGAGAATTTGAGCGATCTGGTCACCCACCGAGGCATCTTCGGATATATCCACGGTCTCGCAGCCAAAACTCCTGGCTTGGGCAAGCCGCTCGGGAATCAGATCGCCAACGATGACGACAGCAGCACCGAGTAATTGGCAGGCGGCCGCGCAGGCAAGTCCAACTGGGCCAGCGCCAGCGATATAGACCGTCATACCCGGACTCACGCCGGCAGAGACAGCGCCGTGATAACCAGTGGGCAGAATATCAGAGAGGCAGGTTAGATCCTTGATCTTTGACATAGCTTCCGCCTTGTCGGGAAATTTGAGTAGATTGAAGTCGGCATACGGAACCATGACATATTCGGCCTGGCCACCAACCCAGCCGCCCATGTCGACATAGCCGTATGCTGCACCGGCACGGGACGGATTGACATTCAGACAGATTCCGGTTGCCCGGTCTTTGCAGTTGCGGCAGCGGCCACAAGCGATGTTGAAGGGAACGGAACAAAGATCCCCAACTTTTAGAAATTCGACATCACGGCCAAGTTCGACGATTTCTCCAGTGATCTCGTGCCCCAGAACTAATCCCGTTGGGGCCGTGGTACGGCCGCGAACCATATGTTGATCGCTACCGCAAATATTAGTAGAAACGATCTTGAGAATGACCCCGTGTTCGCACTTGCGATTCCCAAGAGCAAGTTTCGGATAATCGATGCTGTGGACCTCCACCACACCGGCACGGATATACTGTACTCCGCGGTTGCCTGCCATTTTCTGACACTCCTTAACGTCTGGTGCATGCATTAAACGCCCCGGTTTATCGGGCTAACTCCGCTCCTATCAGCTACGAATCGCCTGCACTTACTTTGCTAGCTTTTGAGACGGCTGTAAGAGTACGTCGGATGGGCCTCACTGGGAGAAGTCGACTCCAGTTATGCGCTAACCCTACACTTTGCCGCCAGCTGCCAAAACCTCCGCTCCCGTCCTTTGCACCTTTACTCGTCGTCGCTTCGCATTCCAATTCTTACTCAATACGAAGCGTGATTCTTGAATTATGTGGCAGTGCTCCCGACGCTTGATATGAAGGAAACAGGCCCTTTGGGGGAAGAGCCGGTTATCTCTTCGAGATACGGATCTTCTCCCCAGATTTCTTCGTCTGCCGGCACGCGCGCAGCAGCAGGCGGGTAACCAATTCGGGTATAGTTCATCAGATGTGTAAAATCTAGATTTCCTTGTAGTACCGTGTTTCCCCAGAAACCGGTTCCCAAAGTGGTGGTTGCTCCAAATCCGTTCATAAAGCTGCCGCCAGCACTCGTCGTTGCACACTGATTGACGATAACTCTTGTAACGGGGATAGCGATTGCTAAAGCTTCGATATGTTCCTGATCACCGGAATGGATGGCGACCGAGTGCCCTCTTCCCTGCAGCGATATATTTGCCTTTATTAACTGAACCGCCTCCTCGAAACTTGAGTAGGTATAAACCAGCGTCACAGGGGACAGCTTCTCTTTTCGCAGACTTTCTATAGTATTGTCGTCTGCCTTGATGAGGAGAACCCTAGTGTCTTGGGGGACGGACAGGCCGATTTTCTCCGCCAATTTGGGTGCGGTAATGCCCATACCATCACGGGATAGCACGCCGTCAGTATAGAGAGCTTTGGCCAATCTTTGGATGGTTTCTGAGTCGTCGATAAAGACTGCCTTGTTTCTCGCGAAGCATTGCAAGGCTTCGTCGATATCATCCCGGTGAATCATTACCGCTTGCTCACAAGCACACGGTAGGCCATTGTTGAATGCCCTTCCATCCACAATTTTGGGAACGGCCTCTTCAATGTCCACGCCGCGATCAACTATGCACTGAACGTTACCGGGTCCAACGCCATAGGCCGGCTTTCCACTCGAATAGGCCGACTTGACCATAGGCATTCCACCCGTGGCAACAATCACGTCAGCCTTTGTCATCAATTCCTTGGTGAGATCGATTGAGGGCTCTTCCAAATACTGAATCAACCCCCTAGGAACATCAAATTTTGCTAGGGCGGCCAATATAAGCGATGCGGTGGCCGCGACAGTCTCTGCTGCCTTAGGATGGGGCGCGGCAATTACCGCATTGCGCGCCTTTACCGAGAACATTGCGTTGCTCATGAAGTTGGTCACGGGAATTGTCATGGGGAGAATCGCCGCTACCACGCCGATGGGTTTCGCTACTTCTACCAAGCCAGTTTCTTGGTCACGCTTGACGATACCGAGCGATTTCCTTCCCTTAAGGCTATGCCAAATAATGCTGGCTTTACGTTTGTCTTGCCTAAGATTGTCCTCATAGTTTCCCGCCTGGGTTTCCTCTACCGTGAGCCTCGCCAACCATTCTGCATTGTCATAAACAGTCTTGCCGATTTCACGAACCACAGCGTCAATTCTCTTCTGTCCCGATTTTTCCCACTCAGCCTGCGCTTCACGGGCCTTTTCAACCATTTCTTCAACTGTCTGCATTGGCAATCCCTAGTCCTTTCGCCTGTGATCGCGAGGGTCAGACTCGCTAGATGATGATTCTCAACCCTGCTCGGTCCGGTCTTGCTCAAGGGACCTGGCGAGGTCTCCCAAAAATCGAGCCGCACGGGTGCCGTCGACTAAACGGTGATCGCAGGTGAGACCTAATGTGATCATGTACCGTACGGCGGGCTGATCCTTTACCGGAACCACGCGAGGGGCAATTCGGCCGACCGCCAAGATAGCAGCCTGCGGCGGGTTCACAATTGCCTGGAAAAAATCCACTCCGTACATGCCGAGATTGCTAATGGTGAAGATGCCGCCGGAGAATTCCTGAGGAGTAAGTTTTCCTGCTTGAGCGCCTTCCACGAGCTGCTTCCTACGTTTAGCGAACTCTTCTGTTGTAATTTTGTCTACATTGCGGATCACTGGAACCACTGGGCCATCGTCGGTCGCCACCGCTATTCCGATATTGATTTCGTCATGTTGCTGCACCTCTCCGCTCTTCCATTCCGACCTCAGGTAGGGGTGCTCAAGAAGACACCCGGCAACCTTCTTAACTATAAGGTCGGTATATGTGATCTGGTGAGGAGAGCTGCGTAACGACTCACGCCAAGCGATTAGATTGCTAGCGTCCAATTCCCTGACGAGGTAAAAATGCGGAATGTTCTTCCACGCTTCCTCCATTCTTTCAGCCATAATCCGCCAGATCCGCCCGGGTGTTCTTGAGGAGGTGAGGCCCTGTGAAGCCGAACGGTCAACGCCGGGCAAAGTAGAGGCGATTAAAGGACTCCGGCTGTCAGAAGGCGCAAGGCTATTTAGATCAATTTTGCGCTCGGAGGCCAGCCGGCGAGCCTTGGGGGAAGCTGGAACGCGATTCCGAATGGAATCTGATGAGGGGGTTGTATGAACATGCGTTGCAGTACTAGGGGGCTGGCGTGAAAGATCCGAAACGCTGGTTTGTGCGAACTCAGCCGCAGGCTTTTCTTCTATGTTGGCAGTATCTTCAGCAGCCCATATTCTTGCAATTATCGTCCCAACTGGGACTTCATCCCCAGCGAATGCGGTCACATCGCGAAGGATGCCTGATGCCGGAGCGTCGAGTTCGACTGTTGCTTTATCGGTCTCAATTTCCAGCAGCAGCTCACCCTCAATCACCTGCTCACTGTTCGTCTTCAGCCATTTCAACACTCGCCCGGTTTCTTGGGCGACGCCCAGCGCAGGCATAATCACGTTCTTGGGCATGTTTTGTCCTCACAGGAAATCAAGGCGTCAAGATCACATTCCCGCATCGCTTTTTGGGGGACGTGTCGCATCGAACAGAGCGCACACGACAATTACTCTTCGTTAAGTAAGTATGTAAGCAAGTACACTACGTGTACAGCTTAGCGTATGAAATCAAGCGACTAATTCATGGTTCGTTCTGTCTTCAAGTGTGTCAGAATTCGAGCCGCGCATTAAACTGAATGAGCCTAGGGTCCGACGCTCCAGAGAAGGTTCCAAACGTAGCTGGATTGTTGATGTCCAAGCCCATTCCCGTAAATGTGTGGCGGTTGAACAGGTTAAAAAAGTTTGCGCCTAACTTGAAATTAATCCTCTCTGTAATGGGGGTGATTTTTGTAATGGATATATTCTCGTTAGCATAGCCGCATGACCTTACACTTTGTGTGTAAGTGTTTCCCATCGTGAACGGGGCAGGTGTAGAAAAGGCGTTAATATTAAGATATCGTGCTCCTGTACCAGGAACAGTATCATTGCAAGTGGTTCTGGTTCGGATGGCAACCGCGGGATTGCGGACGGCCCAAACATTCTGGACGGCTGGGTTTGTCGCCTCCGTGGTGACAATGATTGGCGATCCGCTATTGTAGGTCTGAATTCCTGCTATGTCCCACCCTCCAACCACATGCTGCACAAACTGGTTGGATCCGCTGAGAAACGTCCTGCCCTTGCCAAATGGGAGCGCGTAGTCATAGCTAAGCACCACTACGTTAGTCTCATCGGCAATTGCAAGCTGCTTTGCTTGTTGCGAGAACATGCCTTCCTGAAATTGATTCGCTAGGAACATCTTGGACCAGGTGTAATCGAGTAGCATGCTGAGACCTGGTGTTCCGCTAAATCTCTTTTGCAAGGCGAAGTGGCCAGCGTTCCATTCCGAAAAGCTGCTGGGATTGTTGAGTGGTGTGATATCAAGGTATTGAGGATATGGCCTTAACGCTTGCGCGACGCTACCCGTAAACCCAAGATAAGGCGGCTTGATGCCGGCTTCGACCGCCTGGGACGAATTTATGTCAGCCTCCAGCAGGGGGCCCAAGGCAAGGTCTTTCAGAGGGATCTGATTTATGGACGGATAGGGAAACGAGGTGTTCCAAAAGATACCGCGCGTATTGTTGCCGAGATACTCTAGCTTACCGGTGAACCCCCAAGGCAAACCTTGCTCAAAGCTCAGCCCAAAAGACTGAGTCATTCCGACCTTGTTAACATGGGGAAGAAGCTCGTCGACTGAGAAACCATTTTCAACCGCGGGGTTAAAATCAGGAGCTACGCTTCCTTTGAAACCCTGATCCCAATTGAATGCAGCTGTCACGCCGTTGTTGGTAGATGCGGGAGTTGCAGCGCCTGCAAAATTTCCATCTCCCGTCCCGTATCCGGGTACGTTGGTTCCGGTATTAAAGGCTGAAAAATTTGGAATGTGAGTGATTCCATAATAGGCGCGCACTACGCTGTTTTTCGTAACCTGGTACGCAACGCCTAGGCGCGGATCAAACAACTTGTAATTCGGATCGACACTGTAGTGCAATCCGATGGCATCCGGCTTGCCCGTTCCCCAAAACTGAATGGCACCCGGTAGTCCTCCTGCTCCAGGATTGGGAACCGTTGGACTGAAGGCGCCGAAGAGGTCGTGGGCCTCCCAAGGATACTGGATGCCTCCCCAGCGCAGACCATAATTAATCGTCAGGCGAGATGTTATCCGCCACTGATCTTGAGCGAATGCTCCAAATCCGGCGTCGGAGGACTTAAACTTGACGATGTTATTAAGGGCGGCACTGTCAACCTCGCCTAAGAGAAAGCTTGCATATCCATAGCCGCTTCCGGTGTAGCCCGGCAATCCGGTTTCCAGCTGAGAAAAGTTGAATGAACCCGCCGACCAGAATGTGAAGGGGTTGAGGGCGATGACATTTCGCAGGTAGTCGCCCCCGAACTTGAAGGTATGTTTACCTTTGACCCAGGTAAGGGTCGTTCCAACAATCGGAAAAGAAAATTGGGGATTGTCGTAAAGCCAGCCAAACCCGAAACCGGAAGTTTGGGAAATACTTACCACAGGAAGCTGCGGAGAGCTCACTCCCTTTAACCCTGCAGCCTGTCCGGCTGTCGAAGATGGGCTGTTCCCATTGTCAAGTGTACTTCCGATATAACTGCCCGTCACATATAGGCTGTATAGTAGATTGGGATTGATGGTAAAGCTGTACCCGATCCGGCCGCGATAGAAGTAGTAAGGGTCATTGATGGTTGGCGTAAGTAAAGGTTTAAATTGAGGTATTCCGGTGATGCCCGGATTGTAGACTGGGGCCGCGTCCATACCAAACATAAGTGATTGCTTTTCCTTGTCGAACTGATGATCAATTCGGAACGTGAATTTGTCGGCTGTCAGCGGTGCCGGAGCTGCAGTGCCCACCCAATTGTTCTGCGTTCCTGGAAGGGTGGGATCTGGATAGCCCGCCTGGAGGAAGCCTGAGACCGAACTGAATCGGTTCGAACAAATCGTATTTAATACTCCGTTGCAATTGAATGGATCCCGCACGATCATTCCATTGCTTAAGGTGCGCGTAGTTGCGGGGTCGTAAATCTCACCCATATAAACGGGTCTTCCCAGGGCATCGGTCCCGATTTGCGCTCCAAGTAATTGACTGAAGTCCCCGTTCCGCATCGCGGCTGTGGGCACGGTTTGGACAAGACCGCCAGCTGAGTTGGTGAAGCGGTAAAAATCGAGCGATCCAAAAAAGAAGGTCTTGTTCCTGCGGATCGGACCTCCAAGAGTGAAGCCAAACTCATTTTGGCGTTCAGAGGAGGCTTGGCTTGCAAAATAGTTTTTGGCATCCAAGACGGTGTTGCCGAAATATTCGTAGACACTGCCGTGGAACTGATTCGTTCCCGACTTAGTAATCAGAGAAACTTCGACTCCGCTGTTCCATGCCGACTCGGCATTGAAGTTCGATGCCAAGCGGAGCTCCTGAATCGCATCTGGGACTATGGTGTATTGATCCCCAAGCTGCGTAAAATATCTGGTGGCAGCGCTCATGCCATCGATCGTATAACCTGCAAAACCGTTATTACTCCCATTGCCACCAGTGCCCATAATGGCGGCGCCTCCATAGCTACCCTTGTCTCTAGAAAGACTACCCGTACCAGCCGTGCTAATCGCCGACATGGTGGCCAGAAAGGCGAGCGAGCTTCGAGGTGTACCCGCAAGCTGCATGGGAAGATCCTTGATCTCATCTGCCGTGGTCGTCGTGCCCATCGTTGACGTGGTCGTATCTAGAGCATCAGCCGTGGCATGTACTTGGACTTCTTCGGTGGTTGCACCGACGACCAGTGTTACATCGTAGGTCAGAACCTGACCGGTGACCAATCGGATGTCGCTATCTTGCCAAGTTTTAAATCCTGGGGCGCTCACAGTCAGCGAATACGTTCCAAGCTGCAGCGCCGCATTGCTGATCACGTATACTCCCGTCTCGCTCGTTTTTGTATTAACAACAGCGCCTGTATCCAGATTCGTCGCAGTTACCGTCGACCGGGCTATAGCGCTTCCGTTTGGATCTGTTACCCTTCCGGTAATGCCTGTCATGGTCTGCTGCGCCCACAGCCGTTGTGTGCCCACCATCAGGAAGAGCACTATGACCAAACCAGCAGACAGTCGAGAAACTCGCTCCGTGCGACTCGGTCTGTGCCTCGGCGTCCCGCCGCGCGAGAACAGCTGCGCTATGATCGACGTTTGCCGTTCACCCGCATGTAGATTGCGAACAGGTCTGAGTGAATACGTTTTTCGATCGATGGTCCAAGGGCAAAGACTGTGCCTGATACGAGAGATCGTCATGGATGCAACCTTCCAGACCACTAGGTCCTTACAGCAAATTCCGAACGCAGTCTTGCGGGCTCTCACCAGTTGAAGAGGGATGGACTTAGACGAGTCCCGAACCTGGTCATTTGCCTCCGATGGCCGGTGAGCGGCATTTGAATCGTCAACAACCCTCACTTCAAACTCATACAGTGTTTATATTATGGTATTATGATTTGTCAAGAATATTTTAGGACAAGAACCGACATCTCCCGCGAGGGAAGCAATTTCGAAGACAGCGCCAACTGCTATATATAGGAAAGCAGGAGGTTTGTCACCGACTTGATGGGGCAAATGTGTACACAGCGTGCCCGCAAGGACTCGGAGATTCTTCCGCCTGGGTTGCTCTCGCGAAACGAAAACCCCTTGCGTCGAGGGGGGGAACTATAATACGTTAAAACCCTAATATGAGTGTAACGAGGGGAAAAATCCGCTACCAGCCTCTATATGAGCAGGTCACACGAGAGCTTGCTTTACGCATTTTGAGTGGGGATCTCCGTCCTGGAGTAGGCCGCAATACTGAAGAGGAGTTATGCCGCGAATTCGGCGTAAGCCGAACTGTTCTTCGAGAAGCCATTAAGGTGTTGGCTGCTAAGGGGTTAGTGGAAGTCAAGCCCAAAACGGGCATCCGGATCAAACCGCGAAATGAGTGGGCTCTTATTGATCGGGAGGTAATGGGGTGGCAGGCGGAAGTGGGTTTCAGTGAAGATTTTCTGCGCAACTTGTTTCAGGTGAGACTGATGCTTGAGCCTCCAACAGCAGCCGCGGCGGCAACGAACGCGATCGACGAAGATCTTGAAGGTATCCGCAACGCATTCAAGCGAATGCAACGTGGAGTATCTGACTTCGCCGTATATGTCGAGGGCGATTGTGACTTCCACGATCGCATTTCGCGAGCCACGCATAATGGCTACTTGATTCAGATCAATAGTATCTTGCTGGGTGCTGTGCGTAGTGCACAATCACTATTTCGCACGGAACGCCTCGATGTCATCGGTTCAGTCTCGCTTCACGAAGACGTTTGTGAGGCAATTCTCCGCCATGACCCGGAATGGGCAAGATCAGCGATGTCACGTCTCATTCATCATGCTGAGAAAGACACTTTTCTAGCACTAAGAGTTGAAACCCCGGATCAAGAGCGGGATGCCTCGGGTACTGAGTTAGCGGGAAGTCTACCGGCGATCGGCTGAATGAACACCACATCTGCTTTGTTAGGTTTGAGGCCAAGCCGGTTTCTGATGACAAAAACCAAATTGAAGGCAACGTGCTACCAGGTCCCATCATTGATCGCGCCCAGATCGCCCAATGACAACATGCCCGTCTGCGTACCCACGATATCCACGACATGGCTCTCAGGGTACGAATAGGGGAGTCCACTGGTGTATCCGATTCCTGCCTGACCAAACAGGAGATTAAAGGCGACCGGATGATCACCACTCACGCGAATATAAACATCAAGTATCGGAATCTGCTCTAGCCGGAAATCAGGGCCTTCAATAGAACAGCTGCCATTTGGAGTCGCATCGGCCTTTGCTTTGTCGATTGTGATTTTGAGGACTGCGATTCGCGAGTCTCTGACATTGTTTCCGTCACTGGCCACCCACGATATAAAACTTTGGGTTTGACAACATTGTAGTATCGTATTATGATAATCACACTTCGATTGTGGTCACAATCGAAGTGTGGGCAAAAATAGCGAGCACTTGAATCGTCGGGTAGAGAGCTTCTCTGTCCCCGGGACATATCGGCTTTCAATGCTGGCAAGGGTCGTATCATTTGCCATTTTTCGGAGTGAACTTGATCAGAGAACTTGATAAGGCACGGTTATTTAAGCAAAAGTTGAAAGCGAACGAGCTTTGCCTTGGTGCGCAGCTCGCCCTATCTGATTCTGTCGTTGCAGAGATATTCGGTCGCGCTAAATTTGACTGGCTGGTCATCGACACCGAGCATTCGGCCCAAAGTCTTCTTACCGTAAAGGCCATGTTGCAGGCTGCAACTGCTACCGATGCAGTGGCGCTCGCTCGACCGCTACGACTTGATGCAGACGAAATTCGGAGGTTTTTGGATTTGGGTTCTCCCGGCGTGTTTTGCCCATTTGTCAATAATGGTGCGGACGCTCGGCTGTTGGTTAGCGCATGCCGATATCCTCCTGCAGGTATACGAGGCTGGGGGCCGCGGCGAGCTGCCGGGTACGGTTTTGACACCGGGGAATACATGGCCACTGCAAACGATTCTATGATCTGTATTCCGATCATCGAATCGCGCGAAGCAATAGAAAACATTGATGAGATTGTTGCGGTCGACGGAATAGATGGAGTCTCCATCGGCCCAATGGACCTCTCGATTTCCTTGGGATGTTTTCAAGAGTTCACGAATTCCACTTATATAGCTGCCGTTGAGAAGGTTCGGGCATCCTGCCAACGCTACGGCAAGGCTATGGGGACGGGTTGCTATAGCGGGGAGCACGCCCTCGCCTGCATCGACGCGGGGGATTCTTTATTGCTTGTAGCTGGGGATGACTTATTCCTGAGCGCGGAAGCAAAGCGCCAAGCTGCGGAATTGCGTTTGGCTAAGGAAAGGCGGGTGGTTCGGCGATGACGAGATTAAAGGTACTCTATCTTCCTCCGCCTCTCCATATGCGACAGCCTTGGGAGAGCGACGTGATTGCAGTCGTGGGCAAACGTCATGACCTCTCTATATACGATCCAGGACGTCCTCTAGAAGCACAGTTTCGCGATGTGGAAATTGTGATCGATCACGGCGGCTCAATGGGTACACGACCGATGGCGGATGCGGCCAACTCAGTTAAGCTCTGGCAGGTGCTAGGAAATGGTATAGACCATTTTGAGCTTGAGTATTGGCGTGCCAAAGGGATTCAAGTCGCGAATTGCCCAGGCGAGTTGACTGGAGTGCCTCTCGCCGAATTGGTGTTCATGTTCATGCTCCAGCTTTCGCGCGGGTGGCATGAAGCCGAGCGCAACCTCCGCAGCGACATTATGTATGTGCCTTTCGGCATGGAACTGGAAGGAAAAACACTAGGCCTGGTGGGTTTTGGAGCTGTCGCTCGCCAGGTCGCGCTGAGAGCCCAGGCTTTCGGTATGCGCGTAAATGCGATCGATGTTCGCCAGGTTTCCGATGCAGAGAAAGCCAAGTTCGGGGTGTCTTGGGTTCGTAGTCCTGAGCATCTTGATGAGCTTCTTGCGCAAAGCGATTTCGTTTCACTCAATCTGCATTTGGCTCCTGATACAAGACACATACTTGATGGTCGTCGCCTGTCTCTGATGAAGCGGGGGGCTTTCCTGATCAATGTGTCGCGCGCAGATCTGGTGGACGAGGAAGCACTAATTTCTGCCTTGCGCGCGGGACGGATCGGGGGTGTCGGTTTAGATGTTTTTGGCAAGGAGCCCCCCGGCCGCGATCATCCCCTACTCGCGATGCCCAATGTGATCGCTACACCTCATCTAGCTGGGCACACGGGCGGGACATCAAAGCGTCGCGCAGCCTTTGCCGCCGAAAATATAGATCGCATCGCACGAGGTGAAACGCCCCTTGCGCTCATAGACAAGAGAGACAACATTTCTCATTTTTCGGACCACTCAGAGACGTTGAGGCGGCTGAACGTGCAGTTGGCTGGTTGTAACGGCTGAGGCAGCGACTACCCTGAGATCATCGCGATGATCTCGATCGCCGGCGCTTCTTCATTCATATGAGAACAATAACGACGTTCCGGGTCACCAAACGGACCTGCTGGACGAAAAGGTCATGAATGCAGAGCGGCCACGGCCCATGGTTTCGGGAAAGGGGGCTCTACGCCCCCTATATCGCCTTCGTAGCGTCGATCGGGGGGGCGTTATTCGGCTATGATCTGGTCATTATTTCTGGCGCTGAAATCTTCATCCGCCAGGAGTTTGCATTGACGCCGGAACAGCTTGGTTTTGCAACGAGCAGCGCACTGTTTGGTTGCATCGCAGGACCATTCTGCGGGGCGTGGATTTGTGATCGCTTCGGACGTAAAGCCACCCTTTTCGCCTCTGCCCTCTTGTTTATGGCAGGAGCTCTTGGTACCGCGCTTGCCCGTGACTTCTCCAACTTCAATATCTTCCGGATTCTTGGAGGAGTTGGTATCGGCTTCGCGTCTCTTGCCTCGCCGATGTATATAGCTGAAATAGCGCCGCCAAAAAGTCGCGGCCGTCTGGGGCTGATGTATCAACTGGCTATCACTATCGGGGCAGTATCGGCGACGATTGTTTCCTATTTGCTTGCTAAGTATGCGCCGCCAAACCTAAGTTGGCGATTAATGTTTGCCTCAGTAATCGTTCCGGTGGTGACATTTTCGGTATTGCTTATTCCGGTCCCGGCCAGTCCTCGATGGCTGGCCGAAAGACGGAGATTCGACGAGGCTCTGGCTGTTTTGAGACGAGTAGGGGGAGAAGAAGAAGGGCTGAGAGAACTAGCTGAAATCAAAGCCAGCATGCACGAAGAGATCGGCGGTATTCGCGAACTTCTTCAACCAGGCATGCGCGCTGCGCTTCTCACCGGTCTGCTTCTAGCTGTTTTTGGCAACTGGACCGGCTGGACCGCTATGTCTTTGTATATGCCTTCCCTGTTCCAGGAAGCGGGTTTCGTGAAACCCAGCGATGCCATCGCGCAGAATGTTTTCGTAATGGGTGCAACGGTCTTGCTCACAATTGTATCGATCTGTCTTGTCGACCGGGTGGGAAGACGCCCGCTGTGGCTGGGATGCTCTGCGGCAATGTTTGTGTGCTTAATTGTCGCCGGCGTCATATTCCAGCTTCACCTGACCGGCAGTATCGTAGTGTTGGCAATTTTTCTTTGCGCTGCGCCTCATGCTATTGGTCTGGGACCTCTCCCATGGTTGATGATGTCGGAGATCTATCCCAACCGTGTTCGCGCAAAAGCGCTTAGTCTTTGTACGACGATGCTTTGGGTGGCCGGTTTCACTGCACCCTTCGTCTTTCCGGTGATGGAGGCCGCTTCCAAACGAATATTGCATAGTGCGGCCGGCGTCTTTTGGTTTTATTCGGTTGTTTGCATATTCTCTCTAACCTGGGGGTATAAGTTCCTTCCAGAGACTCGGGGACGCACATTGGAAAATGTGGCAGATTCCTGGAAGATTGGCCGTGAGACGGCGAATTCCATCGACTGAGCTTCTCGGTAAATTTATCTCGCCCGGAAATCACTTGTCCGGAGTATACATGGCTCGACCAACTGGTCAAACTAATCGAATTCGGTGAGATGAGTGAGGACGTTTGTTACAGGTGCCAGCGGAACGCTCGGGAGCTATATCTGCCGAGAGCTCCTTCAGGCTGGGCACCATGTTAGTGGATACAGCAGAAGACCTATCCAATCGGAGGGAATAAGTTGGATCTGCGGAGACGTCGATGATTCTGAGGCCGTGGCCCGCAGCGCTAGAGGGCATGATGCCATCATTCACCTTGCTGCGATTCCGGGTCCCGGCAGAGCGTCGCCTGAGCATCTTGTTGCAGCCAACGTTGGCACTACGACCTGCGTTCTAGAGGCTGCGGTGCGTTCCAACGTACCTCGGGTGGTGTTTGCCTCTTCTGGAGCGGCTCTGGGCTTTACATTCCAAAAGCGCATTGTGCCGCCTCAATACTTCCCCGTTGATGAACAACATCCCAGCGCCCCACAGGATCCATACGGTTTAAGCAAGTTATTAGGCGAGTTAGCATGCAAGAGCTATACGGAGGCATTTGGGATAGCAACTATCTGTTTGCGAGTGAACAACGCCTGGTATGTCGACCGAAGTGGCGCAGAGATCGCGGTGCAGAGCGGATGGGCGCGCGGTCTGACGGTTGAACAATTGTGGGAATCGCGATACGCAAAGATCCTCGAAGACAGGCACGGGGATTGCTGGCTAAGCCCCGGGCCTGTGTCGCCACGTAAAAACCTGTGGGCTGTCATCGATGCTCGCGATGTCGGGCATGCTTTTCGCCTTGCCGTTGAATGCTCAGTCTCAGATCATGAGGTGCTCAACCTAAATGCTAGCGAAACATGCTCATTGAGCCCCACTCCCGATCTTGTTACACGCTACTTCCCTAGTATGCCCCTCCTCCGTCCGATGTCCGGTTTCGACTCACTGATTTCGCATGAAAAAGCGACGCGGTTATTGGGATTTCGTCCGCAGCATTCATGGCGACAAAGCGATTTTTCAGATTGGTTAAATTTACGCTCGATGTAAGCGTTCGGCCGCGCAGGACGGATGAGATCCAGAAGTGTCCAGTTCTTTTTTAGGTACACACTCGAGATGGGCTTTGAAGAGAGTCAGGAAGTGCGGGGCTCAAGTCGGTGGCGAGATTCCAAAGTTCAGTCACAACAGCCCCGGGCAGGACACTATTGACGCCAACTGCAGGGCAAAATCGGCGGCCAAGGAACGGGTAAGCGCGTAGAGTCCCACTTGGCGGCTTGGTAGGCCGCATGTCGTTTGTAGCCGCGAATCGCATGCACGGAGCTCGTGATGATGAACGACCCAGAGCCCTTCTGGACCATCGAGGGTAGAACGCGGCGGGCAATCATCCAATTGGCTTTTAGACAGACCGCGAGCGTCGAATCCCACTCCTGCTCAAAAAGTTCGGCGGCCGTGCCGAGGGAGAAGGAGGTGGCATTACTGACGACTACATCAGGCGAACCCCATTTCTCCTCCGCCACCTGAACCATGCGATTGCGAGGTGGGTGCACAGTTCCACCATGGCCGCGTTTCCCGAAGCCCCCTATAATCCCGGACGGCCAGATGCCGAGTTCGGCCCGCGGAATTACACCGCGAGCCGCTCACAGAACCGTGCATAAACCTCTCGATTTACACGGCTCGTGCGATCGAAAGAAGGCTGCCACCTTCCGTTTAGCATGAGGGTTCCTCCTGTTTCCAGTTGACCCGAACCAAACGTCGGTCGCCGGCTCCCTTCGCTCCACGATCATTACAATCGCTTCAACGCTACTATGAAGCCATCCGCCCCTGATCAGAGCTTCAGTATTTCTGCCTCGCGGTTCTTCCGCTTGTGCATTTTCCTTTAACATCTCCGATCAAGTTCTCAAGTTCCGTACCAATGCCTGAATGAGATTCCCGCCTCTTATACACCGGACACCGCATGGCCAGTAAGTAAGTTTCTTCCATGCTTATTGATTTTGGCA
>Ga0206865_1076_pt1 | contig 31670 bp, 34 predicted proteins | sample Alteio_BWOrgCont_39_FD_152628 | JGI IMG/M metagenome (GOLD analysis project Ga0206865, IMG submission 152628) | Enriched cells from forest soil in Barre Woods Harvard Forest LTER site, Petersham, Massachusetts, United States -... | ecosystem: Environmental > Terrestrial > Soil > Temperate forest >...
GTATCGAGATTGAGAAATTGTCCTGGGCTCGAAGTGCGCCGGAATATCTCTGCCCATCAATTGTGGTGATCGTAACAGCCTTCTTTTGGGCGGGCAGGGAGTTCGCAGGATCGAGAATGACCTCACGCAGCCGGTCCGCTCTCGTATTTGAATCTGAAATTGATAGATCTGAGGCAATGAAACCGCCCTTGCCTTGGGCCATATGACACTCCGCGCACTGTCCTTTTCCAAAGAACAGCTTTTCTCCCTCTTCAGCGTTGCCAGGCAGCGCAACGGCGGTATTCTTACCCTGCAAAATCCGAAGGTAGGCATTGATCGCGAGTATCTTGTCTTGACCGAGCCAGTCGAATCCGGGCATACCGGTCCCTGTGATTCCATTTTTAATGATGTCGATGAGTCTCTTGTCCGTCAGGCGACGCACATCAGAAGCGGTTGCAATGTCCGGAGCATGCTCACCGCCGCGGCCATCTGCTCCATGGCAATTGGCGCAGCTTGAAGCGAAGAGAGCGGCGCCATGCGATCCCGTGTCCGGATTGGCGCTCGACCTGTCCTGGGCCATGAAGGCCCCCGGCATGCCCAGCATCAGCAAAATACAGAGGCGGGCAGTCACTCCACACCTATGCCACATTGAGTCGAGTTCTCCTGATGGGACGTGCCCACCCTTTGGTTCCCACCACCTTAGAAGAGGAACTTCAACGCAACCTGCATGATACGGGGGTCACGGGCACCAGTTACAAAGCCGAAACCACCCTGGCCGGTGTTGTTGACGAGCCCATTCGGATTCATAAATTGCGCATGGTTGAAGACATTGAATGCTTCTGCCCGAAACTGCAGCTTAGTGCTCTCGGTAATGTCAGTACTCTTTAGGAGAGCCATATCAAAATTGTTGATGCCTGGACCGGAGAAGTATCGCCGCATTGCGTTGCCTACTTGCCCGATTGTTTCCGGGACGAAGTAGTTCGGATTGAAATATGGCAGCCCCTTTCGCGGGTTCCGATTTATATAAAGAGGGCTGCCGTTGTTCGCGTAACTTGGCACATCTACGTTGGCATTAAAGGCACCAAGCAGTGAATTATCGTCATTCTCATTGAGAGTGACCGGCTCTCCCTTGGCAAACGTGGTCACGCCGGAAAGTTCCCAGCCCGCGGTGAACCGCTTCGCGATATCCCCTCCGCCGATAAAGTGATCGAAGGGCAACTGCACGGTGTAGCTGGCGATCAGGTTATGAGGAACGTTAAAGCTCGATAATGCATATGTTTGGGCCGGATTCAGCGGATTGGTCGCATCAAAGGAGTCCGAACCGTTATCCAGGGACTTCTCAAAGGTATATCCAATGAGGAAGTTCAGGTATTTTTCGCTGTGCTCCAGACTCACCTGCAGCGAGTTGAAGCTGGAACTGACCGCCGTCTTCATGTAGGGATTGCTGTTGAAGTTAATCCCGAAGGTCGGTCTCGTTCCCTCCACTGTCTGGCCGCTCGCCGTGGTGTAAACCGTGTCTTCGCCGAACGGGCCGCAAGTTGTCGTACCGGGCGCCACATTGGCAGGGTTACTCAATTGGAGGCAGAGCGCCTGGTCCCCGGGATTCGATTCCTCGAACGTCAGCAGCTGCCTTCCCACCGAGCCGACGTAACTGACGCTGAGCACGGTTGCGGTTCCCAATTGACGCTGGAGAGACAGTTCCCATTCCTGAACATAGGGCATCTTGTTTTTATAGTAGTAATAGTCGGATCCGCCGATGGGTGTGGCTGATGCCCAATTGAACGTGGTATCGGGATTTTTAGGAGATACGTTTGTTGGGGGAAAGACGAAGGGGAACTTCTGTCCCGCCGGAGTTCCCGACGGCCGATCGACAAATGGGGTGGCCAGATCAGTCGATGACACCGAGTAGTAGTTGCCGTAAGGAGCGTCCCCTACCTCGACAAAACCAGTGGCGTCCTCGATAGAGCTATAGAAAATGCCATACCCGGCGCGAATGCTGCTCTTGCCAGAACTGCCGAATATCTTTTTCAGAAAGCCTTCATCGAAATCCGGAGCGAAGGCAAACCCGATCCTCGGACCAAAGTTGGTGTACTTGGTGGGCCCGAGCGTGCGAGGTATTCCTGGATCCAGCGGAACAACCAGACCGAGGGGAGCACCGGGAAATGATAACGATTGCTCCCCGGGAACGACCGTTTCAAGCTTGTTCTGGGTGTCGTACCACGGAGTAGCGACTTCCCAGCGCAGGCCATAATTGAGGGTGAGATTGCGGTTCACACGCCAGCTATCCTGACCATAAAATCCGTAGTATTTGCTCCGCGAATCGAGAAGCTGCTGGCTAGCCTGCACAAAGCTGTTCGGCGCTCCGATCAGGAAATCGGCGAAGTCCAAGCCAGTCTCTGAACCATTAAAACCAAAACACCCGTTGTAGCAGTCGTAGTTTCGCTCGTTGATCTGGTTGTAGTGAAGGTTGGTGCCAAACTGCAGCGTGTGTGTTCCAACGGTCTTGGTGACGTTATCGATGATCTGAAAGGTGTTGTTGTATTGCCTCAATGCGTCAGGCGGGACACCAAGGCTGAAGTTGTTGAACATAAGGTTTGCAACACCCTCGTACGCAGGGTTGATGGGAGAGATACCGCCCGCAGGGCCCCACGGAGTAACAAAACCCTGCGAGGCAAGGGTGACACCCAAACCTTGGCCTGCGGTGGGTTGGCCGGTCAGGTTTACATCTCGGAGATACACGAGACGAACATTGTTAACTGTCGATGAGTTAAATGTGGTCGTCAACCCTAAATTGATCATTTGTGTTTGACCGTGATTGGTTGCGGCAAAGCCCGGGACGGTTACCTGACTATACGGATTCACGGTTTCGTATCGGTCAATGAAGTAATAGCCAAACACAGCGCCTATTCGTGTAGAAATGTCGATCCGGCCACTCCCCTTATCGTCGTTCAACGTCCCGTTGTAGGCAGAGGTGGAAAAGTTAGGTGAATTGTTGACAACTCCATTGGCCGTAGGGAGGAACTTTAGCGAGTTCACCGCAACCGGCGACCATGCGGATTGGGGAATGACAGCATTGGGAAAGACGCAGGTTCCCGTATCCGCGCAGCCCGGAGTGTAATAGTTTTCACCCTGCGTTACGGGATATCCCAACGTCTGGGAGAGAGTGTTAGCCCAACCGGCACCGACGACTGTTCCAGTGAGCGAGCTCGCCTGGTCCGTGAGGTCACCCGTGCGGTCGGCATCTGAAGGCACAGGATAGCTCTGGGTCTGTCCCAAAATCTGCCGTGTGCCCTGGTAGTCGGCAAACCAGAAAATCTTGTTCTTGCGGATCGGCCCCCCGACCGTTCCGCCGAATTGATTCTGGATGAAAACGCCGCGCGTCGGAGAGTAGTAATTTCTGGCGTCCAGATCTGTGTTGCGCAGGAAGTCGAAGACCGTGCCGTGATACTGATTGGTTCCCGACTTGGTGACTACATTGATCTGGCCACCGCTGTAGTTTCCATACTCGGCATCGAAGTTGTTAGTGATGATACGGAACTGCGCGATGGAGTCGAGATTGGGGATCATGGCGGCCCCGTTGTGGACGCCTTCTTCAGCATTTGCCCCATTCACCATGAACGCGTTGGACGCGGTGCGGCCTCCGTTGACGGATTGTTGGCCGTTGTCCAGGTCACCCGAGACCTGCGTCGCTCCGACTCCCGATGTGCTGCTGTCCTGGCTATGGGAATAAGGTGACACGCCTGGTTGCAACTTCAACAGGTCGATGTAGGAACGTCCGTTCAACGGCACAGAAGTAATCTTTTGGCCGTCGATCACTACGCCCATCTGGGTGCTCTGTGTCTCAACCTGCAACGTGTCACTCTTGACATTTACGGTGCTGGTGACAGCTCCTATTTCCATCTGAAAATCGATGCGAATGGCGGAGTTGGCGTCAACTTTCACACTAGTCTGCAAGTAATCACGAAATCCGGGCTTTTTAACGTTCAAGTCATAGATGCCGACATTCAGGGTCGGAAAGTTGTAAAACCCTTTGGAGTCGGTCACGGCGGTGGTGGCAATATTTGTCGACTCGTTGGTGGCGACAATGGTGAGTCCTGGCATTACGGCCCCGCTCTGATCGGAGACAACTCCGGAAATTGAACCGGTGATGGCGGCCCAGGCCGCGGTTATTCCGAAAAGGACGATGACGGCTACACTGAGTTGAAATCGAAGCTTTGTGCACGAGGTCACGGTACCGCCTCCTTCGCGCTGATTAGTTCGGTACTGCTAACATCTTGCCTTCGATAGTTGCCGGAGTATGAATCACGGCCTGCGTCAAAGTCAAGACAATATTGGTTTTAGGTAGTTGTGCAATCAAAAGGAGAACGAAGATGAGTTCGTCCTTTTCCTCGTCGCCATCGTCGACAATGTGCCCTATCGGAGGGCCTGCCGGAATGGCTTTGGGGCCTGTTCTGAGCAGAACTTTCTTTGGCTCATTTGTCGATTTGGAGGCGAGACCAAATCGGCATAGCCTTCTCGACTTGATGTTTGATCCGGCGGGATGCGCTATCCCATCAACGTCCGCTACCAGCGAGACTTCTGTGACGATGTGGAGCAGATGCGAGGCGTGCTGAGCGGGAACACCATCGGGAGCACAGATTCATGATCCTTGATGAAATTCTTACGTGAGTCAGCTGCTTTACGGCAATGTCTCATACGTGACATAGGCAAAGCGCATCGAATCGGGCGCCCAGGAGTTTACGTTCATGCTTCCCTGGCCACCTGTGGCCTGTACCAGCACCTTTTGGCTCTTTGAAGCCTTGTCGTTCTCGATGGCAACCAGCTTCAGCTCGATGTGAACATCACGCGGATCATGCGTCTGCGTGCTTGCGGGATAGGCGATGTAGACCAGCTTTTTGCCATCAGGCGAAATATGAGGAAACCAGTCTTCCATGCTGTCGCTCACTACCATCTCAGCCCCTGGCATCGTTCTCACCCGCACCTGTCGCTGGGAAACGCCACACGGCTTCTTTGCCCGAACGATCGGAGTTAATGTATATCCACTTTCCATCCGGCGAATAATCCGGACCATCATCGTGATGGGGGTTCGAAGTCAGCCGCGTCTCGTTGCCACCGGCTGTCGGCTGGCCATATATGTCATACTGGTCGCCGCCAGCGCGCCGCTGAGCCACATAGGCAAGGGTTTTATTATCAGGAGACCAGCCGTGAAAATAGCTGGGAGATACGTTCGTTATCTGCCTGATGTTGCTGCCGTCGGGATCGGCAAGAAACACTTCGGATCCATCGTCTCCGCGCGAAGCTGAGAAAGCGAGCTTCGCTCCATCAGGCGAGATCGCTTTGTCGTTGTTGCAGTCATAATCGTGGGGAATATTCAGCTTTACCGGCGCCTGGACCGTTCCATCGGCTTTGAAGATCAGCTTATATATAAGTCCGCCCGAGTTTGAGATGAGACACGTGCCGTCATGCGACCAGTTGGGAGCCTCCCAGATAGTATCTGCTGTAAAAACCAGCTTCGATGAATGTGTGCGAAGGTCATAGACATAAATACGACTACGCAGCGGTGCCTCCGCGGCACCGGCTGCACCGGACAAGACGACGAGAAAAAATGCGACTGCCACGAGTTGGGAGCAGAATCGCGGGGATGACGCAGAGATCTTCATAAATGGAACAGACTCCTTTAGGCTGAAGCAATCAAAGTGTTGCTATTCGGCTTTGCCCGCCGCATTCTTAAGCACCACGTTTGAGAAAACCGCCGTATCGGTCGTAATCGGGAGATGGGAACAAAAACCGATGCCGACATAGAACGGCGCCTCGAAATGCAGCATGATCGGTGGTCCGAACTGATGCAGAGGTTCACCCTTCAGGCTGACGAAAATTGCGATTTCATCCCCCTGCTTCTCAATGCCAATGCGCTTGGCCATCACTCCGGCCAGGGTCCCGCCAAACCGGAACTGCATATCAGTCATCTGCGCTCCCTGTTCCGAGCGCTGCGCCAGATGGATCATGCCCGAACCGTGTTCTCCCAGCATCGCCTCTTTCGAGTCATCGTCCAGGCTCTGTCTAATGATCAGGACTACCTTGCGGTCGTCGTAGCCCTTGGGATTGGGAAAACTGGCGTCAGCGGCGAGGGAAACGTCGCCGGACATCTTTTTCCAGAGGAAGCGAAACTCATCGCGCTGATACCAGATGTTGTATCCGGCCGAGGTAAGCGTATACTGCTTCGTCGCCGGATCATAGCTGGCGCTGCCCGGCACGAGCGCGCCTCCGACATCGGCCTGTCCGTCAAAGATGCCGATTGGGCTGGGAAGAACCCTGCTCGGTCGATGGAAATCTGTGGGAGGTGGAACCTGCTCATGTGTTGCCAAACCAGGCAAAGCCCAATCAGGAACGGTCGGGGTTGCCTGTCCATGCAACATAACAGGGATGGTGAAAACTAAAGTTGCGACCGGCAAAAACCGTCGACGACTCTTGAGCCAGCACATACGCAGTAGTTTTTCATAACCGAGGACTTTAAGAGGATATCAACATGCGTGTCTGCCGAATGGAGAACTTCAAAACCTTCAACGCATGGAGCGACACCTACGACAACAACATCGATACGACCAAGGATGACGCGCACGAGCGGCCGGGTCCACGGCACCGGCGAAATCAGAATCGAGCTATGATGATGGTCACTTCGGTTTCAGCGACCACAGCCTTGAAAAATTCATCTCCTGAAATGCTGTTGTCATCCAGGCCGAAACGAAGTGCGAAGGACCTGCTGTTTGTTCGAAGTGCCGTGACTTTCCTGAAAGTCGCCAACTCTTTTCTTACGGGATCAGAATGCTACATTACCGGAGTCTTTTTAAGTCTGCAGGTATAGTTAGTCTCCTGGTTTTCACCGCGTCGTTGATCGCACAAACTATACACATCGATACAGCCAGTCCCGTCAACACCATTAACCCGCGCGATTCCGTCGGCGCTGGAGTCGACCGCATCCCCGTCGATGCCATCGATCACGATTTGACGAAAGAGGCGCTCCCGCCCGTCCTTGAGTCCGGTTGGCAGCCTGTGACCTATCGCCAGAACACTGACCTCGCTGTCGAAGCCTGGCACTGGAACCCCGAAGGCACCTGGAGCGATCCTTCCGGTCGCCAGGGTTACTTTATCGGCTCTAATACATCGAGCGGTTTTATCCGCCACTCGTTCGGTTACGCATTGCCACATCGCGGCGTCACCCGGAACGACGGCACCGGAAACGTCGGCTTCTCGCGCATCACCGACGGCGACGAGAACACATACTGGAAGAGCAATCCTTACCTCAGCAGCCGCTTCACCGGTGAAGACGACTCGCTCCATCCGCAATGGGTCATCCTCGATCTCTCGCGCGAAGAGCTTGTGGACTCGCTCAAGATCTCCTGGGCCGACCCATACGCCACCGACTACGTCCTCCAATACTGGACCGGCCTCGATCCCATCCACATCCCCACCCGGGGCTCCTGGGTTACGTTCCCTCACGGGGTCGTCACCGCAGCCCATGGCGGCATGGCAACCCACATGCTCTCCGATCTCCCCGTCCGCCTCCGCTTCGTCCGCATCTGGATGACGAAATCCTCGAACACCTGCGACACTCACGGCTCCGCCGATCCGAGAAACTGCGTCGGCTACGCCATCAAAGAGCTCTACCTTGGCACCATGTCCAAAGACGGCGCCTTTCACGATCTCCTTCGACACACGCCTGACCAGGAGCAGACCGCAACCTTCTCCTCCTCCATCGATCCCTGGCACACCGCCGACAGCCCGGTGAATACCAAAGAAGCTCAAGTCGGCTTCGATCTCTTTTATCAAAGCGGCGTCACCCGCGGTCTTCCGGCCATGATGCCGGTCGCTCTGCTCTACGAAACACCAGACAACGCCGCCGCCGAAATTCGCTACCTCGAAAATCACAAATATCCCATCTCCTACATTGAGATAGGCGAAGAAGCCGACGGCCAGTACATGCTGCCTGAGGACTATGGCGCGCTCTACCTTCAGTTCGCCACCGCGCTGCGTGGGGTCGATCCCAACCTCAAGCTTGGTGGCCCGTCATTCCAGGGCGTTAACGACGACATCGAAGTCTGGCCCGACGCCGACGGCCGCACCTCCTGGCTCGGCCGCTTCCTGCTCTACCTGCGCCAGCACAACCGCATGCGGGATCTCCAATTCCTCTCCTTCGAGCACTATCCTTATGAGCCCTGCCACATTACCTGGGCCAGCCTCTACGATGAGGCGGAACTCATCCATCACATCGTCGACATATGGCACAATGACGGCCTACCGGCTTCGGTTCCCTTCTTCATTACTGAGTCGAATCTGTCCTCATCCACCAGTGAGACTTACGAAGACATCTTCAGCGGCCTCTGGCTCGCTGATTACATCGGCTCCTTCCTGAGCAACGGCGGCAGCGGCGTCTATTACTTCCACTATCTTCCATTGCAGCTCGAGCACGGCTGCAACGACTCCGCCGGCACTTTCGGCATGTTCACCGTCCACCCCGACTTCTCCATCAACCAGCCCCTAGCGCAGTTCTTCGTCGCGCAGTTGATCAATCACGAGTGGTTACAGTCCGAAGGCGCAAACCAGATCTTCCCAGCCAGCTCTGACATCACCGATGACGCCGGTCACACGCTCGTCACGGCCTATGCCGACCATCGCCCAGATGGTCAATGGTCCATCATGCTCGTCAATAAAGATCAAGACAACAGCCATCGCGTCCGCCTGGAATTTAGCGGCGTGCACGCCCACTTTACCGGTACTGTCGAAGAATCTGTCTTCGGACGGATGCAATATCACTGGGCATCGCCGCAGCGTGACTTCAACGCTCACATGCCAGAGTCACGCAACAACGTACAGGAGCTTTACCAGGGAGGTAAGGCTGATCCCGATGGACCCATCGTGCGCAAACAGATCTCCAGTGAGGAGGAGATCGCGCTCCCCGCCGCTTCGGTTGTCGTGTTGCGCGGCAACTTTTAGAGTAGCGCCAGAACGCAGAGGGCTGTGTTGCCAGTCTGAGCCAAAGCCCCGGTATGGTCGGAGATGGCCTGACCGGCAGAGTTTGTACCAGCCTGCCGGGAAGCCGGCATCGTGGGGCAGACCCAGTATCGGTGGCCGAAAGAGTACGGCGGACTAAAAGGTGGATCAGGCTAGGCGGCTGAAGGAACTGGAGCAGGAGAACGCAAAGCTGAAGCGGTTGGTGGCAAATCTGAGCCTAGACAATCTAGTGTTGAAGGACATCGCTGCGAGAAACTTCTAGGCCGTGAGCGGCGGCGTTGTGTGGTCGCGGATGCGCCGCAGGCGCATGGAGTCAGTGAGCGGCGCGCGTGCCGGTTGGTCTCGCAACCGCGCGGCACGCGGCGCTACCGTCCGAGAGAACGCGCCGCCGAAGACGCTCTCACTCAGGCTATCGTCACTCTGGCGGGCCGAAGTCTGGCCGGCACGGGGTAAGGTCAGGTCTTGCCGGTAATTCACTCGAAAACTTGCCCGGCGATTAGCGGACTCGTTCCAGAACCCTTTCGCGGCATCGATTGAATCGGCGGGGATGCCCATTGGGCGGTCCATCGGATTATCGTCAAGGATGTATCGAAGACCAGCGTTGAGATCTTCGTCTAACGTCTTGATTCCATTACTGATAGGGTAGAGCAAAGACATACGCTGCATGGCCGCCCAAGCTGCGTCCAACTCGCCAGGTTTGGTTGCTGCCCCCGACCAGAGGCTTTCGCACGCATCCGACACTGAGGCGTGCGCTTGTCATCTCGGCAGAGCGCGGGAGGTGGCTGTTTTACAGCCGAATGAACTTACATAATCTTTTTTCTTCCACAGAGATTGGGGACTGTGTTATCCCGGATTCAATCGATTCAATGTTGGGTGACATTCGATGCTCACATTGAAGCTGGTAACAGTGTACGACTTCATTACCGTTAGCGTTCATGTTCGACGGCTAAGCGGTGTCACAATTGCTGGAACTTCTTTAGAGCAATGAAAGGCGTCTACGAGACTAACGCCACCGCGGTACTAGCTATTGTCATTCAAAAGAATTCGTATGGCACGAAACCATGCACCGCAGTTACAAAGCGTCGCGGTTACGACTCTTCTGATTTCGTTATGTATTTCAATGACAGCAGCTCGAGCCAAGGCGCAGACAATTACCGTCGACGCTACCCCCAGCCACATCGCAAACACATTCAGTCCGCTTCGCGCGCTGGGCACAACTGTAGATCGTATCCCCAGCAACACCACGGATATCTTTTTCAGGCCTGACCAGATAAAGCAGATTCTTGAAGCAGGCTGGGGCCCAGTCACATATCGACAGAACACCGAACTGTTTGTCCAGGCATGGCATTGGAATCCTAGAGGAACCTGGAGCGATCCATCAGGCCAAGGCTATTTTGTCGGAAATGCGAATCCTTCAAGTGAGCTGATTCGCCACTCTTACGGTTACAATCTGCCGCACCGCGGAGTTACCCGCAATAACGGTTCGGAGTTCGATGGCTATTCCCGACTTGATGATGGCGATCTCAACACCTACTGGAAGAGCAATCCCTATCTCACAAAGGCGTTCACAGGCGAAGATGACAGCCTCCATCCGCAGTGGATAGTGGTTCAGTTGCAAGCGGAAGAGATCGTCACGGACATACGCATTGCCTGGGCAGAACCATATGCGCGTAGCTACAGAGTGCAATATTGGCTGGGCAAGGGTGACGCCATGGATGAACCTGACGGCGGCGAGTGGAGAGATTTTCCGTTAGGAGTCGTCTCGGATGAAAAGGGCGGCACGGTCACGCTTCAGATCTCACCCACGCGAATAGCCACCCGATACGTACGTGTGTTGATGACAGAATCTTCCAACACTTGTGATGTTCATGGAAGGTCTGATCCGAGAAACTGTGTCGGATACGCGATTAAGGAGCTTTATCTCGGAACACAGAAGAACGGCGAATTTCATGACATACTTCACCACACTCCGGGTCAAGATCAGACCTTTACCTACAGTTCTTCGATCGACCCCTGGCACCAATCCTCCGACCTTTATGTCATACCCGATCGGATGGAATCCGGAGATCAGGTCGGCCTCGATCTCTTCTTTACCAGCGGGATTACACGTGAGCAGCCTGCAATGGTTCCGGTGGCTCTGCTCTACAGCACACCGGAGGACGCAGAGGCACAAATTGCATATCTAGAAAAACGCGGCTATCCAATCTCGTACATAGAAATGGGGGAAGAGCCGGATGGCCAGTATATGGCGCCTGAGGATTATGCGACCTTGTATCTGCAGTGGGCTACGGCTCTGCACAAGGTGGATCCGGCGCTCAAACTTGGCGGACCCGTTTTTGAAGGCGTAAGCGAAGACATCAAATTTTGGCCTGATGCGCAGGGCAAAACTTCATGGTTCACGCGATTTCTCGATTACCTCAGGGCCCACGGCCGTCTTTCAGACCTGTCGTTCATGTCTTACGAGCATTACCCTTACTACGATGGAACATGCCAGGGCCCATGGAGCAATCTCTTTAAGGAGCCCGATGTCCTCACACACATAGTTCAAGTTTGGCGCGATGATGGATTACCCGCAAACGTTCCCATGTTTAATACAGAGACAAATGCTCCGGGCGGTGATGCCGCGGTCGACGTATTTGGAGCACTGTGGCTGGGCGAAACCTTTCCCGCCTTTCTTACTGCAGGTGGAAAAGCTTCTTACTACCATCATGCCTTGCCGTATTCCACGCCTCATCCGGCCTGTTGGAATAGCTGGGGCACGTACCACATGTTCACCACTGACCATAATTACCTGATCAAGCAGCGCACCTCGCAGTTCTTTTCGGCACAAATGCTGACGAAGGAGTGGGCAGAACCGGGGGATGGCGAGCATCGCCTCTTTCGGGCCAAAAGCGATATCAAGGACTCCAAGGGACGGACTCTGGTAACAGCGTATGCGGTGCTGCGTCCGGATGGTCAATGGTCCCTCATGGTCATCAACAAGGACTATGACAATCCTCATTCAGTAGCCATCACGTTTCACGATGCAGATGCAGGAACGGACGCTTCCTTCACTGGGCCGGTTGCGAGGATCACGTTTGGAAAGGAGCAATACCGTTGGCACGCCGCGATGAGAGACGGTTACGCAGGCCCGGGTGGACCAACCGATAAGTCGACTCTCCCGGACGGCACGCATCGCTTTATATTGCCGCCCGCATCTATGACGGTTCTACGCGGCCGGATAAGCGGCTCGACGCCAGCAAAATAATCTAACGAAGATGATCTCTGAATGTTCGCATTTACTAGCAAAGGTATAACAAGTGAATTTCAGGATTTTCCATGACCGCCGTTCTATGGGCAACGCTGCCGCAGACCAGGCTGCTGTTGCAATTCGGGTCGCAATTCTTGACCATGGCTCCGCCCGCATTGTGGCCGCGACTGCGGCATCGCAGAAGGAGTTCTTAGAAGAGCTAAGCAGTGCTCCAGAAATCGACTGGCCGCTGGTGGAAGTCTTCCACCTAGATGAATATATCGGGCTGGACATGACTCATCCGGGAAGCTTTCGCAAAATGCTTCTGGAACAGCTCATCCAGAAAACCGGGATCGTCAACTATCACTTGCTTCATGGCGATGGCGACGTGAGATCGGTTGTGCGCAGTACAAGTCAGGCTATAGCTTCAGCGCCTGTCGACATCGCTTTTCTTGGAATCGGCGAGAATGGCCATCTGGCTTTCAACGATCCCCCTGCTGATTTCGAAACGGAAGAACCCTATCTGGTTGTCACGCTCGATGAGGCTTGCCGTCGCCAGCAAGTGGGCGAGGCATGGTTCTCCGATATCACCAACGTGCCACGGCAGGCGATATCGATGTCAGTAAAGCAGATTCTCAAAGTGAAAGAACTGATTGCAGTCGTACCCGGTCCGCAAAAGGCACGGGCCATTAAGGCCTGTTTCAATGGAGAGATCAGCCCCATGGCGCCAGCGTCCATTTTAAGAATGCATGCAAACGTAACTGTATATCTTGATGACGGCTCTGCAGCATTGCTAAACCGTGCACTATATCCGGGGTCAGTCGATACAACGCCGTTGAAATGAGCCTTGGGAACAGGGCACGACCGATACCGTCGTTGCGCTGGTGGATCGGCTGCATTCTTTTTGCCTCGACAGTTATCAACTACATCGATCGTCAGACCCTTTCGCTGCTTGCGCCATATCTTAAGGTTCAGAATCGGTGGACGAATAGCGATTATGCCAGCATCGTGATCGCGTTTCGCCTCGCCTACTCGTTGGGCCAGGCTGTATTCGGTCGGTTGCTGGATCGCGTGGGGACGCGACGAGGCATGACGATTACAGTGGTCTGGTATTCGCTTGCTTCAATGCTGACATCGTTGTCTCAAGGCCTCTTCAGCTTGACGATGTTTCGTTTTCTTCTCGGTGCCGGCGAATCCGCGAATTGGCCGGCTGCAATTAAGGCAGTCTCGGAGTGGTTTCCGAAGAAAGAGCGCGCGCTGGCTACGGCGCTGTTCGATAGCGGATCCTCTATCGGAGGCGCCATTGCGCCCTTCCTGATTCTTCCAATCTACTTTCGCTGGGGCTGGCGTCCGGCATTTATGATCCCCGGCCTGCTTGGCTTTCTGTGGTTGATTGTCTGGCGCTGGCTTTATCAACGACCGGAAATGCACGCCCGCATCAGCAGATCCGAGTTGCAATACATCGTCGCAGATAAGAGTGAAGACACCATCCCGAAGAAGACGGTGACTCTCCGATGGTTCGATCTTTTGAGGTTTCCTCAAACCTGGGGAATCATAGTCTCCAGGTTATTTACCGATCCCGTCTGGTTTTTTGTCACGGATTGGTTTCCGATTTATCTGGTCGCGAAAGGGATTGAACTCAAAAGTGGCTTGATTGCCATTTGGATACCGTTTATTAGCGCTGATCTGGGCAACTTCTTAGGCGGCGTACTCTCCGGCTACTTAATTAAGCGCGGATGGCCGGTCGGCGCTGCGCGCAAAGCATTGGTTGTCTTCGGCGGCGTTGGTGTAACGACGCTGATTCCGACCATTTTCACGAACAACTTGTATCTCATTGCAGGGCTGTTTGGTTTGGCCTCCCTGGCCTATTCTGCTTTCTCCACGATGGCAAATGTGCTGCCCGCGGACGTATTCCGGGATGATTCAGTAGCGTCGATAAGCGGACTGAGCGGAAGCGCCGCCGGCGTCGGAACGATCCTCGCATTCCTTCTCGTGGGACACCTCAGCGACGTACGCCAGTCTATGGGCAGCCACTCCTTCGATCCCATTATTGTCGTAGCGGGGGCGGTCCCGTTTGTAGGAATGATTTTGGTATTGGTGCTTGTGCGCAATACCAAAGCGATGAATGAAGGATTGATTAAACGGATTTAATCTCCCGGTTGCAGATAGGCCCGCCGTCCTGCTGCGGCCATCGTCCATTTCGACGAATTCGCGATTACAAGCAACAGCTGACAAGCCTCTTCCCGTTGCAACAGGTGAGACCCTTCCGTGACGAGTCTGTTCCACGCGTCCTGCAGCACGACGATCCGATCGACTGACGACGACAGCAGAGGTCCTGGGGGCGCTATTTGAATCAAGGAGGCCTATGGCGAGACGCAACGGAGCGTTGACAACTGTGGCAGTACGGAATAGTTCTGATGCCGCGGCTGACAAATCGCAAGCACCACAATTGATAGCATTGATGCAGGCTGGCGTCGCTCATTGAGCGCTCGTATCTGCGACATCGGATTGGATTTACAGCAGCCCCGGGAGCTTCGCGATTTGGCACGACCAATACGCGACCATCGTGTTGAGAAGCCAAGTTGCTGAAAACACAGGCATTCCCCAAAAAGCGAATAAGCCTCCGAAATCCGGAAGCTGTTCCTTGAGATCTTCTAAGTCATTGATTATAAATGATGGCCAGAGACGGGATCGAACCGCCGACGCCGGCCTTTTCAGGGCTGCGCTCTGACACCGCGTCCCGGCCATCGAATCCTCCGGGTTGTTCGCCACCTCCACGTACTCCGTCTGTCCCTCCGGGTAGTTGTCAATTACCAGCTTCAGCGGCCGCAGCACCGCCATCCCCCGCGTCGCGCGCTTGTTCAGGTCATCGCGCTGAAAGTGCTCCAGCATCTCGAAATCGATAATGCCGTTGGCTCGCGTCGCCCCCAGTGAGGCCACAAAAGCCCGAATTCCCTCCGGCGTAAACCCACGTCTTCGAATCCCCGACAGCGTCGGCATCCGCGGATCGTCCCATCCGTACACCCGCCCTTCCTGCACCAGTTGCAGCAGCTTGCGTTTGGACAGCAGCGTATAGGTCAGATTCAGCCGGTCGAACTCGATCTGCTGCGAGGGAAAAATCCCAAGTTGCTCGACGAACCACCGATACAGCGGCTGATGATCCGCAAACTCCAGCGTGCACATCGAGTGCGTCACATTCTCAATCGAGTCCGACTGTCCGTGTGCGTAGTCGTACATCGGGTACGCTTTTGCTCCCTCGTTCACCTTGCGCTGTGGGCAAAGGAAGAAGCGCAGAAACGCGGCACTGTGCGACTGCATGCGGTCACCGTTCAGGATGCCTGCAATCTGTCCGACGTCGTCAAGAGCTTCGCTCTCGCAATGGATGGATCAAGAGTTTGCTGACCGGCTCCATGCGACCTGCAGAACAAGTGCGAAAGCAGTGCTTCCGAACTTCGTGCGCATTGGAGCGAGATTATTGCATGGGCTCCAAAGTCAACTCTTGCACCCGCCAATTCAACAATTCGGCAGCGAAGAGCACGTTCTCGGACGGGCACGCTATTTCGTGAATCCAGCCAAACTGGCCGGGGCCATGCCCACTTGTGCCAAGCACGCCAAGCACTTTGCCATCCAACGTGAGTTTATAGATGCGTCCGGGGTAACCGTCCGATGCGAAGAGCACCTGATGGGGTCCTGGCGTAATGCAAATCGCCCATGGCGAGCCGTTCAACATCGTCTTGTTCAGTGGCGCTGGTGCCTCCGAAGTGGCAGGCATTTGGGATGGCATGTTTCCCATCCACGGATGAATCTTGTGATCGTATGGCACGTTGATGTGGATCTCGCGCAGAAATTTGCCATCTCCATCGAAGACCTGTATACGCCCATTGCCACGATCAGCCACATACACGTTGCCTGCGTCATCAGTAGCAATACTGTGCGGCGTATTGAACTGGCCCGGACCTGTTCCCGGCTCTCCCCAGGACTTGACCCAGTTTCCGTCCTTGTCGATCTTGGCGATCCGGGAATTGATATAACCGTCGCTAATATAGGTGTTGCCTGCCGCGTCCCACGCCATGTCGGTGACCTGGCGGAACTCCCCGTCGATCGGCGGAAGCGGCGGCTTCGGATGCTTGAGCGGACCAGTGCCCTCGTCGGAAGCCTCCTGCCTGCGTCCGAAGACCATCAACACCCGACCTTCCGGACTGAACTTGATCACCATATCCGAACCCTTGTCGGCGACCCAGATGTCATCTGCCTGGTCGACCTTTACAGCATGCGCAAAGCTCCATGCATACAGGTGATGACCGATCTCGCGAATGTACTTTCCGTCAGAGTCAAACTCAAGCAACTGAGCCGCTGCCGCGCCATAGGCGGGACCCGTTGTGCTGCCACGAGAAAAGACGAAAACATGTCCTTTTGAATTGACCGCCACGCCTGCAGCCTCTCCGAAATACAGGTCCGGAGGCAGCTTGAAGAAATCCGTCTGGGCTTGGAACTTGATCTCGGGCACCGCTTGTTGAGCAAACTGCGGAATGGACAGAGAAAGGAATGCCGCGAACATGAGGCATTTCATTCATTCACTCCTGGCTGAGGTATCTGCTGCGACGAGTGTACGCTCGGCTCAGGATTGCACGGCATCGTTGGACTCGGTTGAGACCAGAGTTATTTAGGCGAGTTCGGCATCGCCAACGAACTGCCTGTTACACGGCGGATTTTCTCATCGGATCAACCTCCAGGCAAAATTAGTGTAAAAACACCCGAATATGTCAATCATCTAATTGGTTGATTAATAGCGGATGAGCCCACCACCTCGTCAGACGTTGAAACTGGGAAGCAGGTGGAATTGATATGAACCCAGACACCATCACAATCTCTCCGGGAATGCGCCTGCGCACCGTCCTCTTGTTAGCGATCGTCGCGGATACCTTCCAGATTGTTTTCTCCCCTTTACTTTTCGAAGGCGCTCCTTCGCCCGCTGATGACATGCGGCTTCACTCTCACGCTGCGAACTGCTCGATGGGCCACTATCGAGCCGCGATCAACCCTATATCTCACGGTTGAGAACCCTTTGGCTGAAGTGATGCTTGGACGCTTCGATTCGCTGGGCGGCGATGCAGAACTGTGTGGGCTGCACCGGGAAGAAGCGGCGCCATGATCCAGACGGTTTCTGCGATGATTGCGAGTTGGTCTCTTGGACCACTTGTGGAAGCACTGCGAGGATTGCGGGCGTTGACCTCGTCTCCGCCTACTCCAGTCCCTTTTGGACGGAGACAGAGTTCAGTTCACCTCCGCCGCTAAACCAGACATTCGGCTGATGTTTCGCGGTTCACCATCAATTCACCCTCGATCCATTGACCGCTCCGGTGGGTGGTGCAATGGTGCTTCCAGTCGGGATAAGGATCGCCATCTGGCGGACCTCACGACCCGCCAAATCTCGGATTGCACGCTTCCGGACTCCACCCCTGGGACTCCGGTTCTTTACGCTCTTGGGTTACTGGGAGCAGTCCGGCGCAAACTATGCAGCTCACCTCAGGCCTGAAGGAGGTCTCGATGAATTCCGGAAGCTGTGGAGCTTGCTGAGACCTTAAGGAGGGTCCCCATGAAAAACAATTCAATTCTGAAAGGTTTCGTCTTAGTGAAGAAAACTCAAAGCGCCCGGTGATGATCATGTTACTTGCGGGTTGTCCTCCTCAGGCAAGGTTCTGGCAAGTTATGCCGACGCTGTGCTTGACGTCCCACCTGTTAAGAAGGGCTGTCCTAGATAACTGGCAAGAAGGGCCAGGAGCCAAGACACTCATCTACTTAAGTGCCACTTTAACCGTTATTACTCTCAAGGAGAATTCAAATGCTAGGAGATCAAAAGATCGTCAGAGATGTCGTGGGAGACGAGGGCTGGACCTCGATTGTGCGAATGAATATAGACAACAATAGGGCCGATGATCTCACTGGCCGCGATGCACTACTTTTCTACAACGCAACCACCGGCCGCGCTGCATATGTCGTCACCACCAGTGACAAAGCCGATCAGACGATCGTCAGAGATGTCGTGGGAGACAAGGGCTGGACGTCGATTGTGCCGATACACATCGGTCGCACTGGGCGCGATGATCTTCTTTTCTACAACGCAACCACCGGCCGCGCTGCATATGTCGTCACCACCAGTGACAAAGCCGATCAGACGATCGTCAGGGATGTCGTGGGAGACAAGGGCTGGACCTCCATTGTTCCCATGAACATTGACACCGACCTTGGAGGTCGTACCGATCTCCTTTTCTACAACGCCGCCACCGGCCGCGCTGCATATGCCGTCACCACCAATAGCAAAGCGGATCAGACGATCGTCAGGGATGTCCCGGGAGACAAGGGCTGGACCTCCATTGTTCCCATGACCATAGACACCGACGTTAAGGCTGATACCGACTTGCTTTTCTATAACGCAGCGTCAGGACGGGCTGTTTATTCAATCGACACAGAACCCGGCGTTAAGGAGTTGATGAAAGGGGCAGGGGAGAAGTTGGGTGGACCAAAGTCATTTCTGGGCTTGCCTCTAGGGAATCAGGTCGAGATCAGCAAAGCCAAAGGCCAATATCAGTCACATTTCCGTTCTGGCACGCTTAACATTGCGACTATTGGCGGTCCCCCCACAGTTAACACCAAGGACGTAGTAAATGTAACGCTGCTCGGAATCGAGTGCCAAATCAAACAGGAAGTGTCAGACGAGGTATACGGTGTGGTCTCCGTCTTTGGACCATCCGGTGGGTCTCTTTCCACAAGGCGTTTTCCCGACAGCAAAACGTTATCTATGGGACCTCCCGGGCTTAGGATTGTGAACCTCGACCTTCCAATTCTCGTTCAAGGAGTGGTTCAGAACTACACCATCCTCGCCACGATGGTTGAGAACGATTCGGGCGATGTCGATGTCACTGCGCAAAAGATCAGCGATAAAATCGCCAGCACCGTTGCCTCAGGTATCGGAGCATTGACGGGCGCCCCAGCCGAATCGGTTGCCGATAGCGAATCCTTCAAAGAAGGGCTGGTAACAGGCGTGAAATTCCTTTTTGGCGACATATTGGGTGTTGGCGACGATCCCTTTAACCCTGATTCGCTCGGTCTGCGTTGGGAAGACTTACAGCCTAGCAGTCTGCTGCCTATACAACCCCCGTTGCAACGGAATGACGATCCTCGCACGATTACGGGATGGACCCATAGCATTACTCTGTCTGGCCGCGATGATGGAAATGATCTGGGACAATATGCGCTTTACTTTCGAGTTGATTCCGAAACCATCTCGGTCACACCCAACCACTAACCGGGGTGAGGGAAACAGACCGAAGCACGACTTTTCTTTCTCTTTTGGCTTCAGTAGCCAAGACCAACAGAATGGCTCTCGGCGGGGATACCGTCGAGAGCCTGGGGGTATGATCCGGCAAGTACGACTTTGGTCGGCCTCTGGCCTCGCGGCCTCCGGCGTAGCTGCGCATCCACAAAGCGGAAAACCAGCACGGAAACCCGTATAGCCGTGCAGGCGGACAGCAGCGCTCGGAATAAAATCTATCGTCAGGATTGTTAACCAAGCCATGCAGCAGGTAAAGGGAGTAGCTGGCCTCACCGAGCAGGACAAGCCACGGCTGTTCAAGCCACGCGATCCAACGTGGTCGAAGGGCCACACTGAGGATTGCTTATGTGTGACGCCAATCACTCTGGAAGCACACAATACAAATCAGCGGAGGACTTCACATACGAGCGCTGCACGGATAGTTTGCCAATAACCGTCCGTGATCTTACGTTGTATCTCTCAGCTCCGTCTAAACTCGCCCATCAGCACTGCAGACGAGAAGCTTCCGGGCAGCTTGATTTTCTGCGCAGACATCCATGCTTGGGGATCGCTTTGCCAAAATCGCCAATGCACTCAGCCGCTCAGCGAAGGTTCTGGGCGTGTCACTGCGCAGAATTTCCGGAGTATCGTGCTCCGGCCTCAACTGGTAGTCCTCCACCGTGTAGATGCGTAGCACGCGCCCCGGCCCGGTGCGCCCCGCTCGCCCGGCTCTCTGCTTTGCGGAAGCCTCGCTCACCCGACTGACCTGGAGTGTCTGCAATCCGTTCCATTGGGACCAGGTCGCGAGTCGTGCCAGACCACTATCAATAACGGCGGTTCCGTTAGCCGAAGCCAGCTTCGTTCTCCTGTTCGCCTCCCGCCTTGTCCGGCGTTGCCATCTCGGATGAAGGAGACGTAGGTGTTCCGCGCATCGGTCGGCCAGTGGTGCTGGAAATCAACCAAGAAATCCTGCCAGTCGCTCGGAAGGTACCAGCTCAACTGGCCGCACAGGGGCACTCGACGGAGAGCGGTGTCGGTGGCGTCGTCGTCGTTGTCGGTGTCGGTGGCGTCGTCGGTGATGGTGATGTTCTTGATGGAGGTGGTGCGGCTGCTGTTAATCGTCTTGGAGCCTCGCAAATTGGAGCCTCGCAAATACCTCAAGAAGTAGCAATATTTCTTAACGCCACCACCTCACGCTTTCTGAGGAGGAACCCGGCGGTAGGGACATTTTGATATATACATCAAAAATAATCACAATAGCTAATAATGTGACGTATACTACAAAATATGCGGACCCTGCATGAACTCGGTCAAGCTCTCGCTGATAGGAGAAAGGCACTAGGGCTGAAACAGGGACAGGTAGCAGAGCAGTCTGGGCTATCCCAAGCTCTATTGTCCCGTTTGGAGCGAGGTCAGTTGCCAGAATTTGGAGCACGCAAACTGTTGGCTGTCCTCGCCGTACTCGGGCTGGAACTGACCTTCACAGAAGTCGGAAAGTCGGGCACTCTCGATGAACTGCGTCGTGAGCGGGGTGGTACGGCATGAAGCTGAATGTCCACGTACTCGGTCAACACGTCGGCGTACTTGAACAGGTCGGAGACTTTAAAAGCGTCATGGCCTACCTGCCTGACGTTGCTCCGGAGAGCCTCGTCTCTCTGACAATGCCTGTCCGAACGGAGTCCTATCCGTGGGATGACGAACTTCACCCTATCTTTCGGATGAATCTTCCAGAGGGGTATCTCTTGCAACTCTTGCAGGAGGAATTCGGACCGATTGTCGGCGCGAGTCCCATCGCTCTCTTGTCCGTCATCGGACGCAACATGGTGGGAAGAATGCAAGTAGCTCCACCGGGAGCAGCGCTGGACGAACCGGCTAAACCCATTGAAGTCGCTGAACTCCTTAAGGGCGACAACTCAGAAGAAGCGTTCTCCCGCCTTGTCCGTGAACATGCAAAGAGTGGCGTTTCGGGTGTCCTGCCGAAGTTCTTGGACACGGAAGCGCAGCAGAACAAGCAGCAGGAAGGATTTGGGCCGCATAAGAAAGCGACTCTATTCACACATCAGCACATCATCAAGGGTTCGTCGCCTAGGCTTCCGTTTGCGACGGCCAATGAACATCTCTGTATGCAGGTTGCAGCAAAGATTACTGAATCTGCGAAGACAGAACTTTCGCAGGATGGCAATGTGCTCGTCGTGCGTCGCTTCGACGTTGATGAAAACGGCAAACCTTTCCGGGCAATGGAAGACTTTTGCGCCCTGCTGGGACTGCGCCCTGCCCAGAAGTACGAAACCACGTGGGAGAGAATCGCGAAGGCAGTTCGCGACCATCTGGACGGTAGCTACCAATACGAAACGTTCCGGAAGCTAACCGCAATGCTGCTGATGACCTTCGCCCTGAGGAACGCCGATTGCCATTCGAAGAACTTGGCACTCCTCTACACGTCTCGGAAAGATGCACGGCTCGCCCCCGTCTACGACTTCTTCACAACCTCAGTCTATCCGGAATATCTAGACAATCCTCCCGGTATCATGTTCGGCGGCAAGAAGACGTGGTTGCCGGGAAAGACTCTCGCGAAGTTCATCACGGCGAACTTCGGCATTCCCGACCGGGAGCAGAAGTTGATGTTGGAGAGAATCAGTGACTCGGTGGCAGAAACCGCTCCTGCGGTTCGAGAGATGATGAACAGCCTCGCTGGATTTAAGGACACGGGGAAGCGGATGTTGGCGACTTGGAACGAAGGAGTGAACCACCTCCGAGACTCACGGATGTATGGTTTGGCGCCATGGAAGTCGAGCGAAGCTTTCGCGGGAATCTCCGACCCACCGAAGCTGGAGAACCCACGAACGGTGGTTGGACGCTCGGAACTCCTCGCAGCACCCCGGAGACGGAAGTCTTAACGACACCGCTGCATATGAGCGCCGGAGCATCGCTGCGCTCTGCCAGTGCTTCGCTAGTTTCATGGTGCCTCCCTTTCAGGCGTCTAAAGTCGAATCCAAGTCGTTCGCCTGATATTGGACTGGCGGCTTGGAACACTTACTTCCCGCCGCCGCCAGTTCGGTTAATTGTTCAGTCCTTGTACGGATCGAACTCCTTCGCTCCCGCCATGGCAACTCCTACGGGAGTTAGCCTGTGCAGAATGCGCACCGTGTCGCCGACAGATTCAAGCACCTCATCGAGACGCTTGTAGCAGTCCGGAGACTCGTCCAGTCCAGCACCCCGCAGTTCGATCCCGGCGCGATCTACCCAGGAGCGCATCATCTCCGGCGTGACCTTGCCGGCACGCTTGACCTCTCCGGTGTTGCGATCGACAACTCCTGTCGCCTCGCGACGGCCCAACGCACGACCCGCGCCGTGCACGGTGGAATAGAGCGAATAACGGGCATGCTCGTTTTCAACTCCTTCGAGAATGACCGACTGCTCACCCATCGTGCCGCCGACAAATCCCCTCTGGCCCGGAAAGGCCGGTGTCGCGCCCTTGCGCACAACCCAGAACTGTTCGCCTTCGTGCTGTTCGCGCCAGGCGTAGTTGTGATGGTTATGCACCTCTTCGACAATTGGCGCTCCCAGGATCTGGGCCACGCGGCCACAGACCCAGTCGCGACCTGCATAGGCGTAATCGCCGGCCAGACGCATAGCCTCGAGATACTCAGCTCCAAGATCGCTATTGGTTGAAAAAACGCAAGGCTCTACGTCCACCCCATCCGAAGCGCCGGCGGCCTTCAAGAAGTGCGTAGCTGTCTTGTGACCCAACCCACGCGAGCCGAAGTGCACACCAATCCACACGCGATCCTCTTCGTCTGTGAACAGGTCAACATAGTGATTGCCGCTGCCCACGGTGCCGAGTTGGTTACGCGCCATCTCCTTAAGAGAAGAAATCGCCTTCAGCTTCCATGCCACATCATCGAACAGAGCGTGATCCACCTTCTCGTTGTTCCTGCGGCCAACGCCGAAGCTGATGATCGACCACACGTCGTCCATGATCCCAGCAATGCGCGCACGCAACTCCGCGCCGGGCATATCGACACGAACGGCCTTGTTTCCGCAGCCGATGTCGTAGCCGACACCTGTAGGACTAATCGCATTCTTGTATGCCACCACTCCCCCGATCGGCACACCGTAACCGACGTGGTTGTCGGGCATCAGTGCGACCTTGTCGGCGGTGCGTGCACAAACGCGAATCTGGTTCAGCGTACGATCATCGGCCTGACCGAACACAGGAATCTGGTTATCGAAAATCTCCATGTGTATCACGAGAGTGATCCTCACTTGCTTGTGTCACGTTAGAGGCAAATCGGGACAACGGTTTTAAAACAGCAACGAAAAAGCCCCTGACCATCAGGCCAGGGGCTCGGAAGTCTGCTTTGGTTAAAGCGCTACGCGCATGTCCAATCGAGTCCTGGCATGGACACAACTTCACGTTGCGAATACGGCCGGAGGCCTTTCGCGCCGTGATGTATCGTCAATGGGATTCGATTCAGCATGATTGTCATCATGCCCTACTTTTCAAAAAGAATCAACACGCATTGAAGATGAATATGCTACTTACTTCGGTTAGTAACCAGAAAGTTAGTTGCGCTTTACTTAGAACTGAGGTATTCTCGTTTCCGTGAAGAACCTATTCAAGTCGTATCTGTCCGAATCACTCAGCGATTTGCTGGGCATAGAGGGGTGCGGCTGATTTAGGTAGAATCTACGGAATCGCCGAAGCCCCTCGAGAAATCGAGGGGCTTTTGCTTTGTGGGCTTCTGGCGGAATCGGTAGACGCGGCAGCCTCAAGAGCTGTGACACTTTTCAGGGTTCGAGTCCCTGGAAGCCCACCAATTCGTCGACAGGTTTGTGCTTAGAAACCTGATCGCTTGATGTGTATCCAGATTGGCTGGAGTGAAAGGTTGTGGGGATGTGGTGGAAATGGGAGACACGCTGGTCTTAGAAACCAGTGCCTTCGCGCGTGAGAGTTCAAATCTCTCCATCCCCACCAAGGGTTTGTGGAGACGTGGCCGAGTGGTCTATGGCACCGCACTGCTAACGCGGAGTGCCTTGAAAGGCACCATCAGTTCGAATCGGATCGTCCCCGCCAGATTGTTGCGTCGGTAGGATGAGCGGAACGGTATCGCACCTCGTTGGAGGCGAGGCTCACGCAAGCGACGCGTGTGCAGGTTCAAGTCCTGCTCCTACCGCCACGAATCGGGGGTCCCCCGCGACAGGTCTTCGTCGCTGGGGAGGGGTAGCGTTGGGCATTTGGAAAGCCCATCCCGTTCGAAGCGGGACGTGCCTTCGGGGCTTGCGCGTTCGACTCGCGCCGCTACCGCCATTTGAAGCGAAAGTGTTTTTAGGGCAGAGGATGAATCAAATGATGCCGAGTATCAAGCAGATTGTGAAGGACAACATGGCCAGGTTCTCTTTCTATCGCACGGGGAACATGTTCTACACCATCGATGTGGAAGGGCAGAAGTACCAGTTTCCGGTCTCGCTTGAAGACATCGGCGGAGCGACGTTGACGACTGAATTCAAGGCGATCACTCTGATGCGATATATCCGCAGGCGCTAGCGGACGGAACGTTTGTGCGAGCGACGTAACGCGATTATTGAGGATCTTCGCCATCACTGTTGGAGAGGTTCGGCAAGTGGCAAGCCGATCCCGTTTGAAGCGGGACGTGCCTTTGGGACTTGCGCGTTCGACTCGCGCCCTCTCCGTCAAATGTGGGTGTGTTGGGGCGACTGGTTGCCCTACCGGGCCGTAACCCCGGCGCTCTTTGGAGTATTGAGGGTTCGAATCCTTCCACACCCACCAAAACTTCACACGCGCGCGCGGCTGTAGCTTAAAGGGCGAAAGCTCTCGATTGTCGATCGAGCAGATGCCGGGTCAAATCCGGTCGGCCGCGCCAACAATGTATCACGCCATCACCTAACGGTTAGGCCTGCGCCCCTTCAAGGGCGAATGCCAGTTCAACTCTGGTCGGCGTGACCAAAGATTCCGTGACGCTGTGCGCACTTCCGCGTTCACGCTGTGTTCAATTGTTCGAAATGGTAGTACCCGAGATCCTGGGTGACTAATAGTTATAACGTTTGCATTTGACTTTTGAAACTAAGTCGGGGTAAAGTACAAAAGTCATGATGCTCCGAGTCAATCACGGATTTATACCAACCGCGTGGGCGCAACCCACGCGACAGGGTATTACCGTGTTCTGGCCGGACTAGCGAGTTTTAGCTCCAATTCAGGAGACTCGAAACCCCCGGCCTTCAACAAGGTCGGGGGCTTTTAGTTTCTGGGCAACATTGCGCGGTATCTCAACTGGCAGAGAACCTGACTGTTAATCAGGGTTATGCGGGTTGGACTCCCCCCTGGGCAGCCAGATTTGATGGCGAGTAGTGTAACTGGCAACACGCCGCGCTCTGAACGCGGAAGTCAAGGTTCGAAGCCTTGCTCGTCAGCCAGTTAGTAACTATGTCAGTGCGGTAACTGACATGGATAAGTGAAGTGTGTCTAAACGAAGGGGAAAGGAGAATGTTCCGGGATCGTCTAATGGCAGGACAGTGGTCTTTGGAACCACGGATGGTTTGGGTTCGAATCCCCCTCCCGGCCAAAGATGAGCGGCTGTAGTCGAGCGGTAAGACGCTGCGTCGCCAGCGCGGAGATCGCCGGTTCAACTCCGGCCAGCCGCTCCATGATTTTGATTCAGGAGTACGTGTTTGCTGGCGTGGCAGAGAGGGCAATGCACCTCGTTCGTAACGAGGACGAAGCCGGTTCGATTCCGGCCGCCAGCTCCAAGACGCAAGAGAGGCTATATGACAAGTGCAATGACGACGCAGGTATTAGTGCTCAATGCGAGCTATGAGCCCGTGACATTACGCGGGCTCGCCGTGCACTCGTGTTGCTCATCAAGGGTGTTGCTGTCATCGAAGAGGCGCACGATCGGTATGTGCATGTCGGATTGCAATTGCCTTGTGTCATCCGCCTTCGCCAGTATCGGCGTTTGCCGTCACGGATCCAGACGCTTTCGAGGAAGAACATCCTCATCCGCGATGGATATATATGCCAGTACTGCGGCGTGAAGTTCGTGAGCAGCGAATTGGAACTTGAGCACGTGGTTCCCCGCGCACGGGGCGGACAGAGCACGTGGGAGAACCTGGTTGCCGCATGTCGCGTCTGCAACGCGCGCAAGGCAGATCGGACACCGACGGAGGCAGGCATGAAATTGCTCCGTCAGCCGCGTCGCGTGACGATTCACACCTCTCGCGCTTTCATGCGGCAAACGGGAGTCGACGAAGAGAAGTGGAGGAAGTATCTGTACTACTGAGGTTCAGCCGGCATAGCTCAAGGCCAGAGCGTCGCATCGGTATAGCGAAGGATGCGGGTTAAAGTCCTGCTGCCGGCTTCAAGATTGCACCTGTAGCTCAAATGGAACAGCGGCTGACCTGTAATCAGCGAATGGGTTTTCGAGTAACCCCGGGTGCTCCAACTGTGGCCGTGCCGACTATCGGAACGTCGGGCATGCCTGTGAAGCATGTCTCTTGTGAGTTCAACTCCCACCGGCCACCCTGATCTCAAGAAAGGAGACCTGCCATGCATTAGGCGTCCAAAGGAACGCTATTCATGACCAGATCCTATCGCAGCCCGTTCGCCGCGGTGACGGGTGCGAAAAGTGCGGCGGATGACAAGCGCCTGGCAGCGCGGGGAGTTCGCCGCAAGCAGAATCAGTGGCTGCGGAAGACAGCTGATTTCGATGAGGCAATTGTGCCGCATCGTCTCGAGTGTCCTTGGAACGAGGTGTACTGCTGGGGCCGAGATGGCAACCAGCGTCTTCAGGTCCCGGACGATCGAGATTGGTCCAGGCATTATCTTCAACAGAACGGTCTTCATCCATACGAATCGTCTCGATGGAGAAACCGCAACGAATGGCCGCCGCGTTGGTATGAGCGGCTGCAGCGCAAGTAAGGATTTGGGCCGTAGGACTACTCGGGGTGGTCGCCTGCTTTGCAAGCAGGATAGTCAGGTGGGTTCAATTCTCACACGGTCCACCAACATTCATGAGGCTGCCAAGCTAATCAGGTGAAAGCGCTGGTTTGAAAAGCCAGAGAGTTCGGTTCGATACCGGGGGCAGCCACCAGTTGAGATGGCCAGATTTGTCCGGGTGTAGCGCAGTCTGGAAGCGTACTCGCCTTGGGAGCGAGGGGTCGGCGGTTCAAATCCGTCCACCCGGACCAAACAATTGAGCGTCCGTGCCAGAGGGGATTGATGGCCTTCGCTACGAACGAAGTGCACGCAGGTTCGAACCTGTCGGACGCTCCACAAGTTGAACCACAGTTTCTCAAACGTTCTGACGGTGAATTGACATGATGCTTAGGACCTTCAAACGCGACATAGTCAGAATGGCCGGCAAGTGGGTCATTTGGGGAGTCGTGTCTTGAGGGTCTGAGTGCACATACGTGCAATGAGCATCAGGCCCCGACCCAGGTCGGGGTTTTTATGGGTCTTTGAAAATGAGGGTGAAGTTCAGACTGGCAGAACGTCGGCCTCCAAAGCCGAATGAAGCGGGTTCGATGCCCGCCACCCTCGCCAAGGCTCCGAAGCTCATGTGGATGAGCAGGCGTCTCATAAGCGCAAGGTAGTCAGTTCGAATCTGACCGCAGCCACCAGGATTTTGGAGGTATAGCTGCTATCGGTATGACCTTGCCCTCAGCATCCGTATCCCATAAGTAGTTATAGTTCGTAGTCGTCGTGGCTGTGGGAAAGTTGGAAAGCGTCTTTTGCTTTCCTGCTTTTCCATAGCCTGCTTTCATAGGCTTGGCCCCGTCAGTGTGCAACGGCTGCGCTGCTGCGATACCAGTCTTGTTCGAACCGCATCGGGCTGACGTAGCCCAGGGTTGAGTGCATGCGCGTGTGGTTATACCAGAGCAGCCAATTGAGGACTTCGTCCTTGGCCTGACGAATGGTTTCAAAGCATGCTCCGTGCAGCCGTTCTACTTTCAGAGACGCAAACAGTGCCTCGCTGGGCGCGTTATCCCAGCAGTTGCCCTTGCGGCTCATCGAAGCGGTGATGCCGCACTGCCGAAGCAACTGGCTAAACTCATGGCTGGCGTACTGGCAGCCGCGATCGCTATGGAAGATCGGCCTGGCACTTCGATCTGGACTGCGGTGCAGCCAGGCCATCTCCAGCGCATCGATGACCAGATGGCTGCGCATCTCCGGTTGCATCGACCAGCCCACCACGCGGCGGCTGAACAGGTCGATGACCACGGCCAGGAAAAGCCAGCCCTGGTTGGTTGGGATATAGGTGATGTCGCCGGTCCACCCCTGATTGGGCGCGGCCACGGTGAAGTTGCGGTTCAGCAGGTTGGGCGCGATCGGCAGACCATGGCGGCTATCGGTGGTGACGCGGAAACGCCGCTTGCCGCGAGCGCGAATACCGTGCTGCCGCATCAGCTTCTGCACCCGCTGCTTGCCCACGCGGATACCTTGAGCACGCAGTGCGCGCCAGACGCGCGGCCAGCCGTAAGCTCCGCGATTGGCCACATACACGGCGCGAATCTGCACCACCAGTGCTTCCGCGCTCAGGTGCCGACGCCGAGCCATGTGCACGCGACGAACAAAGTGCTCATGATAGCCAGCCACGCTTACCCCCAGCATCCGGCACTGCACGCGGATCGGCCACACTCGCCGATGACGTCGAATCAAGGCGTACTTCACTTCTGCCCCTTGGCAAAGTACGCCATAGCTTTTCCCAGGATGTCGCGCTCCATGGTCACCCGCGCCAGCTCGGCTCGCAGGCGGCTGATCTCCATCTGCTCGGCGGTCACCTTCGACCGGCTCTCGGCACCCTTCAGCGTGCCTTCGCGATGAGCCTTGACCCAGTTGAACAACGTCTGCTCTACCAGACCCAACGTTCGCGATGCCGCCGCTATACTCTGGCTCGACTCAACAAGCCGAACCGCCTCTTGCTTGAACTCAAGCGTGTACCGCGCTCGCGTCGCCTTCGTCATCTGCATCCCCTTCGCTGATTGTCAGCTAAGGGTTACGTTTCGCGGGGGCAAGATCAGTATGTAGCCCGCGCCTTATAAGCGCGAGTCTCCGGGTTCAACTCCCGGCACCTCCACCACTGGGTCACAGGTGTTGACGGCAGCATAGGCGGCTCTTAACCGCTCGGACGGGATTCGACTTCCCGGTGACCCACCAGCTTTGGAGTCGTACTCGAATTGGATGCAGAGACCTGACTTTTAATCAGCGGGAGAAATCCCAATGTGGGTTCAAGTCCCACCGGCTCCACCAAGTTTGCGCCAGTGGCTGAGATGGATGAGGCACGGCACTTCTAATGCCGTCAAACGCAGGTTCGAGTCCTGCCCGGCGCTCCAGATGATCAACGCCGTCCTAGCTCAAATGCAGAGAGCGCATCGGTCCTAACGATGAAGATGCGGGTCGAAGTCCCGCGTACGGCTCCAGTGTTGTAGTCCACGCGCGTGAAGCTCAAACGGATTGAGCGTCGGCGTCCGAAGCCGAAGGTTGTGGATTCGAGCCCCATCACGCGCTCCATGGCCGGGTTAGTTCAACGGAAGAACGCTTGTCTTACAAACAAGCTACGCGGGTTCGACTCGTGCACCCGGCACCAGTTTGAATTTTGTATCCAGGGATAGCTCAGTTGGCAGAGCGCGCGATCGATAATCGCGAGGTCGTGGGTTCAACTCCCACTCCCTGGACCACCCTTGAGCGGGCGTCGCCAAGCGGAAAGGCACCAGGCTTCCATCCTGGCATTGCGTGGGTTCGAACCCACCGCCCGCTCCAACCCCTCCGATCGATCTAGGACCGCTCCGCCTACGCGACATCGCCGACCGTGTGTGCGCATTCGGAAGATTCGTCAGACGCTGTCTGGCGAATTCTCGCGACAATGTCGAGAGAATTCTAATGTCAATATAGTTCCATTTCGGAATGGTATTTGGCTCGAATCTTTCGTGGGCGTTGGCATTGCGCATCACAGGACATCGGTTGGTTCGATGGCTCATGTAGCGACCCACATCAAGCGATCGCAGCGATACCGTATCTGGCAGCCAGGGAGAGTAGCTTGGCCGCAGGTCCGCGCGGCCGCTTTTCGCCCCGTTCCCATTTGCTGACAATGCCTGTCGTGACATTGAGATGTGCAGCAAATATGGATTGACTGATGGCCGCCTTAGTTCGAATCTTTCGAATGGTCAAAGGAGACAAATTGATTGGACAATTACTGATGGGACATCGGCGAGCGCCGGGAAGGAACACCGCAAATCCGAACCACCGCAAACGTCACCCAAACCTCGCCCGAGTTGCCAGTTCAGACTATCTCGTGGAAATAAGGCAGCCGCGCCGCCTTTCGATCGAAGGTCAATGTGTGGGAGCAGCCTGCCCAGGCATTTAAGGCTCCGATCAAGGCATCTTCAAACTCTCCGGTGCCTCGCTTAATCGCAAAAACAGCCTCGAAGACCTGCTGCTCGTTCTGGATTTCCAGTGAGTCTGCGGTAAGAAGCCTTTCGAGATGAGAGGCGACTTGGGAGGGAGTTTGCTTCAAGAGACTACGCAAGACCCAAACAATTTCGAGCACTGTAACCAGACTAATGAACCCTGGGGCTTGTTCACTCAGCTGTTGATCGAAGATTTTGTTGGCTTGACGCGTTTGTTTCGGGTCGTCCTGGAGCAAATAGCGGAGGACGACGTTGGTATCGAGCCCAATCCGCTGAGTCAAATTTGGAAAAACCGCGGTTTCCAGACCTTTTTCGGTGCCACTTTTGGTGCCACTTTGTACCGTGATTTTGTGCGTGCTCGTTCTACATTGTGCAAATGTGGAGAGTCGGTATATATGATTGACATATAATGACTTGTTCTCCCCTGTGCAACGCGGTGCAACGATGTTCTTGAGCACCTAAAAATGGACCCAAAATCCGCCGACCCTTGCGGTCATGGGGGTTCGCCCCCTCCCGGCACCAACCTGCGATTCCCTATAGCTCACTTATCTACAGGCGTATATAAGCCCCTTTGAGATGTGACGCTTCCCTGCCCTTTCGAGCATTCGTTTCGAGGGAGTGCATTGTGACGCGTCTTCCTAGCTGCAAGCGATAGTGGGTTTTCTGCACAACACCTCTTCAAGGTAGTGTCCAGAGTTTTTCGCACATTCGTTAGCA
>Ga0206865_1078_pt1 | contig 31551 bp, 26 predicted proteins | sample Alteio_BWOrgCont_39_FD_152628 | JGI IMG/M metagenome (GOLD analysis project Ga0206865, IMG submission 152628) | Enriched cells from forest soil in Barre Woods Harvard Forest LTER site, Petersham, Massachusetts, United States -... | ecosystem: Environmental > Terrestrial > Soil > Temperate forest >...
TAATACCGATGTTTTAAAAGTATTTCCTTCAAAGTTTATTTTAATATTTGCCCCCACACTTGAAACGATTTTTCTTAGTGACCAGGCGTCCGTCGACATACTCGATATTGGAGTTGTAAAACGTGCTAAATTCACGTTACTTGGGTTAGCAACATAATCCGATTTATAAGATTGCCAGTTGTCATAGGCATCGTAATTATATGGAGGGTTTTTGGTTTTTACAGCCGGTATATTAGGAGTGGCGTAAACTGTTCCAGGCGAATTATTCAAGAATAGGACACTAAAAGTGGCACCATTGTCAGCAGTTGACAATAACGTACAATAATAGGTTGTGCTACTAATTTGAAAAGATAAAATATCGCCAATTTTAAAGTTACCTGGGGTTTGCATCTGGATAGTCCCTGCCTGATTTACACCTGGTTTATTTGTGGATGCCTGGGTTATAGCAATATTCCCCCGATTTGCAGGATCCGTTGGATCTATATCATATTGAAACTGAATGGGCGGAGTAACCGGAGCACCTCCTTTTCCCTGAAAATCCAAAGATAACAAGGTGAGTTTTCCCATAAGCGGTCCCGGTAAGGGAGACCCTACATACGTAGTATGCTGAAAATAAGTATTTATTCCTCCGGGGTCATAGCTATTTGGACAGCCGGTACTTAATGAATAATCGTAATTTAAGGCTATTTTTCTCAGGCAATTACTCGCCCAGGATGGATTAATATCATATTTATCAATTACATTTTGGCCATTTGCCGGTTCAACGGTGTTTGTTGTTGCTGGTGTACCGCCCGTACCATCTTGCCCCGGATCAGTGCCGGGCGTAACGACGTCAAGTGTTTGCTGATACAACGTGCCGCTGTTGCGGATGTTGTCAATACTCACCGGCAATTGATCGTTTTGGAATAAATAAATATTATTTAGTTTTAAAGTCGTTGCTGTTACACCATTACTTCCATAATAAATCGAGTTCGAGTAATTCATACTATTTAATCCGGTAGCGTCATGCCCATCGGCCCGTATTTCCTTTTCAAATATTGCAGTATGTGTTCTGGTTTGAATCGCATCAAGATAATAAAGTTGTTTTGTTCCGGTTGTGCGATTGTCGAATTGATTGTCGATATCTGGATTACTACCCAGGGCTGGATTCGCCCAGGCATAAGTGTCAGTCCATTTGCCATAAACAAATTTCACCCAATATCCCCAATCTGCTGCGCTGATGGTTCCTGCCGTCCCTCTGCAAACATAGTCGGGCCCTGTTATTGCTGTCAGGTACCATGTATAAGCGTAAGGGGTGGCTTTCAATAAATTATTCCAACTGGAGTGGTCTGTTTTTTCCGTATAAACAAGTTCCCCATAACTGTAAGCAGGTAGTGCATAATGATAGGTTACCCCGCTTGCATTGGTAATCATAAATCCTCCAATTTGACTTGGTAAATTAAATGATCCCGTTCTATCAAACCCAGCAATGTCATCACAATCAACAAAGCCCCGTAAAGCAGCCGCGCCGCTGGTTATTTGAGCATTTGTAAAATATTCGATATGATTTGACCCCTCTAAACGATTTGAAATTGGGTCATAGCCATAAGTTCCATCATTATTTCCATATTGAGCGCTGCCGTCAAAACCATATTCCTGATTCGACATCCAGGGATGTTGTTGCCTGTATGAGTTTGAAAGATCATTAATAAACCGAAATTGCCATTTTTTTCCGATGGGATTGGGTGTAGTGTTTGAAGGAAAACCATCGTTAGACACATCATTGCTATGGTCAGTGTTGTTTATCCTATTTTGATTATATAACAACGAAGTAAAAATGTAAGGGCGTATACTACCACCTAAACCCTGAGCAGTAACGTTATAATCATCAAAATCAGGAAAAGTGCCCCCCATTACTTTAAGTGGGTCCGGATGATCAATAATATTATCGTTTATAGGGTCTAATATTGAGTAATTATCATCATCTGTACCATTGAAATCGCCGGTTAAGCTTGAACGGTTATTTAAAACGCCATTGGCATTGTAACTGGCAGAACTTGCGGACCAGTATCTGGTATAACTATAACCTAAGTTAATACTGAAATATCCAATCGGAATAGAAATTCCTTGACTCGCAGTTTCTGAACTAATTTTACCTGCACTTGGATTATTAACTGTTGTTGCAGAACCCCCGCCAACTGAAAATGAAGGCTTCATGTTTCCAGTTCCGATTGATGCTCCCAACAAAGACGTACTACCACTGCTAATTCCTTCACTAAGATTTGCGGATACGCTTTTAAAATTAGTTTGCAAGCCAATGCTTGTAGTTGATTGCAATCCACTTACTCCTGAAGCCCCGGCACTATAATCAAGATTTACGCCCGCGTAACCCTGGCCATATGGGGAAACACCTATTGATACACCTAAACTAAAAGGACTATATCCGCCTCCAATTTTTGTACCTAATCCGACATCAAAACCAACTCCAAAACCTCGATAGGTATCTGACGCAAAAGATAATCCAACATTTACTGAAGCGGGACTACCAGCTATACCAACACCAATGCCAATAGAGTAGGTAGTTGTGTGTCCACCGCTCCAGTAATTAGTGATTGTACCGCCTGCACCATTTGCTGCGCTCCAATCATCCGGATAGCCATTTACATTCCTTGCTATCGCCCCCGGGTTTAAACTCCAGCCGAGTCCTACCCAACTAGCTTCCTCGTTCGGCTGGATACTGGCATGATATGATAGCGAAAGGGGATAGCTTCCCTCGGGACCCGGCACTTCCAGTAAAGGTATATTATAGGTAAAACTACCTGTTAAAGGGTTAACCATGTCGGTAGTATCTACCGGCTCAAAATTGGTAGCTTCGGGTGCCGTAGGCCCGGCTGTTAATGCGTAAGCTATGCTGGGGGTTAGGAACTGGTTGGCAATGGTAAACAACATGAAAAGCGCAATAGCTTTTTTTATGCGTACGTGTTTTATTTTGGTGATAAGCATAAGCTGGTTTTGGTAACTTAGTTTAGCGTAATGTTTTGTAATTTTTTTATTTCGTTGTTTTGAAATTCGAAGTTTAGATTGCCCGTATTTAGTCCGAATTCCTTTATCCTAATCTTTAAGTTTTCTGCTGCAAACAGATTCGTTTTGCCAAAAACAATCAAAATATTGTTTGCCATTCCCATTCCGTAGGTTTGCTGAAAGATGCACTCCAATGGTTCAACAGGCTTTTTATCGCCAGGCACCATATCAATAAATTCATTCATCCTAAATGATAGCACTTGTATCATTTCACTGTACTGGCTAAATGGAAGTTGTTTTAAAACTTCCTTGTTCTTTACTGATAAACTCAAAACAAAAAACATTTTGTCCTTGAATTCAAACATATTTGTTCCGTCTTTACCCTGGGTAATACCGTGAGGATTAGCCTCCATTAGTTGCCATGGTTTATAGGTTAGCATAATTTTCATATCCCCTACCTGTTCTGATTTTTGTAATCCGTTATCCGGATCGTTAAGAAAGGCAATTAATTGCTGGCGGTTTTTTATCGCTTTTTTACACGAAAAACAAACTACAACAGTTACAGTTAATAAGCAAGCAATCAATACCTTTACTTTAATTTTCATTACTTCTTACCCTCTGCATATTCACTATTAATTTCCTCAATCACGTCCGAAGTAATATCCAGTCCATCGCTGGCATAAGCAATTGTGCCTGATTGATTTGCTATCAAAATCATTTTATAATTATGCTTTTTCCCGTATTTTAACAGGAATGCATTAATTTGCGTGACTATACCCTGGGTTAATTTTCCATCTTCCTCTTTGGCATTGTCCTGCGTGGCATGCTGATAATCGTTTAATTGTTTTTGCTTGGTTTGTATAAGTTGTTTTGTGAGCTCCTGTTCTTTAGGAGAAAGAGTTGCTATGCTTTTCTCGTATTTTTGGATGGAATATTTTACTTCGTTCGTTAACGTATCAATATTTGTCTGCCAAACTTTAGCCTTTGATTGAAAAGCCTTTTTAGCCTCTGCCGACCCCTTATATTCATTCAAAATTCTCCCGGAATCAACATATGCTATTTTATCGTTTTTAAAAAAATAATTAAATAAAAGAAAGAGAACAGATATTGTAATTACTGCCCGATAAATCCATATTGAATAATTTGTTGAAGCTGCTATTGTAGTTGAAATGTCTGCGTTAGTATTTGTTTTTTTCATTAATATAATTTATTTGTCTTTTTGAATGAGTAATTGAACGGCTTTTTCAAGTTTATTAATTCTTTCATTTTGGGCTTTTATTTTGGTTTCATCTTCCGTAATTTGTCTGTCTTTGTCAATCATATACAGGGTCAATTCTTCCACTTTTTTGGTCAATAGCTTATTCATCTCACCCAGGTTGAGACCATTTTTGACAACATCTTTTGCTGACGGCATTTCGGGTAAATGGTGATTTAGTTTGATATAATTACTTACGTCCGTTAATGAAGGAATTTGATACCCCTTTTTGAAAACATAGTCCGGCCATGGATACTGTTTAACTACAACAGAGGTGGCTATCATACTTCCATTTACAGCAAATTGATAGCCTGAAGGAATTGTTGGTGTATTTATAGCCACATACCCGGCGAAATAATTTAATCCGGCAGCCCCTGCGGAATACAAAGCGTAGTTGTTGGCGCTTGGTGTATTTGCGGAACCATCAATATACAAGGTTGCGGTATTACTGACAGTTGCACCCGCATTGAGGGTAACAGCACCAATTGGGTTGATGACAGTACTAGCAGCAAACGGTACATTTATTCCAGCTGCAACCGTGAACGGTGAAGCTGCAACATTAAGGCCACTATAATTAGATGTAGTTGAGATAGGAATTGATGCTGTCCCGCCAATGGCAGTTCGAAAATAGGTGTTTGTTGATACGCCAAATTGATAACCGGCAGCTGCAGTGTTTACAGCCCCTGTAGTACTTGCAATATACAGATTCGATGATGAGGTACCTGTAATTAAACTGCCTTTTATGAACGTATACGGCGAACTGCCAGTATTGGAAATTGTCAATGCGCCAGTACCAGACATTGTAAGACTTGAAAAGTTGCTAGCATCGTACCCTATCCGTAATTGTTCTGTTGCGCCTAAAACATGAATGAGCGCAGCTGGCGAAATGGTGCCAACACTAAAATTTTTTGCTACATAAGCATTTCCCATAACTGTCGTATTCCCGCTGCCATCAATTGAAAACACCGCTGGCAGATACGAAGAAGAGCTGCTTGGAATAAAACGCCAGCCAGCCCCTACAAGGTCAGTAGTGCCGGTTGTACTATTTGCAAACATTGCAATATTACTCGAGTTTGCTGGTTGAGCGAAGAAACTATTAAGACCGTAGTATGAAGCCTGCAGCTGCGTACCTGGGTTAAGATTTAAATTACCTGACAGTGTCCCGCCTGTTAAGGGCAAATATGATTGTCCATAACTTTGAAAACTTACAAATAGCAAAAACAATACGCCACATAAGTAAAATTTTTTCGGGGAAATTGATCTTTTTTTCATTATCGATTGTTTGAAAGATTTTTTTTAAAAATTAATCAGGTCGTTCAGTTTTTTTAACACAAAAAAATTACCGCAACAAAAATATCTTCTGCTGGTTTTTGAATTTTTACACGAAGCGTATGCAAATCTTTGGGAGAAAGCAGCATTATATAAATCTACGGCAGTTAATACCTGGCAAGATCTAATCACGTTAATGGTATGAAATACAGACAATTGAATAGTTGTGATAAGAACATCTAGATTTGACAATAATAAAGATACGTTTCCTTAAAAACAAATTTCTACTAAAATATTATTATGAGCCTATTTCACCGTCTCCAAATAAACCTCCAGCACCAGTTTCTTAATCGCCTCAATACTTGTTCTTGTTATGATTACCTTAAAGGTTGCTGACCGGCACATGCCGATACCTTTGGTGGCTTGCAACTGGTTGAGTGTGCGGGTGAGTGCAAAATAGTCACCCTCAAAGGCCAGTTTTTGGATGATGAATTTATCGGTATGGTAGATGGGATCCTGGGTGGGTACTTCGCTTAGTTTTACGTTTTCTTTTTCGGCGATGGAGGCGATGGCGCTGATGGTACTGTTGCGGAAGGCGATAGTGTCCGTTTTATAGACATTGATGATCTGGTCGATATTGTGGTTTTTACGGTCCAGGTAGGCTGGTTGCACATCTATGCCGGCCGACTGCGATAACTCTTTCTTTAAGCGGCTGTGCTCCTGCCAGGCGTCAATTGTTTTTTTTAAGGCGAGCCGGTAGCTGATGATCAGCAGCAATACGGAGACCGCTACCAGCAAATATTCTCTTTTTATGGGCAATTGCTTTAGCATCTCAATAATTGATGGTTATCGTAAATTGACCTGTGTTTAATTCGCTGTTATAGGCATAGCTATCGAGTTGAATATTTTTTACCCATTTTTTGGTCTTTACCCGCGCTATCCATTCATTTACCGGGATGATCTTTTCTGAATTGCCAACTATCCTGATCACGCGGTTGTAAAAAGTCAATGATTTTTGCGCGCGGGTAGTGTTAAGGTCAACGGGGTCGATGGCAACTTCTTTCCAGCTGAGCTCGGGGGGAAGCATGGCGGCTACCTGATCAACCAGGGCGCTTTTACTAATGCCTTCTTCCCAACCCAAAATATGCAGCAAGCCTTCTTTTTGTTTGATGGTATCGCTGATGCCCTGGATATCAGTAGTACTCTGGGCGGTTTTGCTGGCCTGGGCGCTTAATTCCGCATTGGAAGAACCCAGCCATGAAAACAATACAAAATTGATCAGCAGCAGGGTGAACAACACCGCCAGCACCATAAAACCCTGTACTTTTAGTTTATTGTCCGCTAATTTTTGATTAAAGACTGTCTCGAGTGCAGGGACTTCGGCATGGATTGGATCTAGTTGTGAAGCTAATATTAATTGAAACGCTGCAGCATAGGGTACGACAAGTGTTTCGTGGATGATTTCCAGCTCCACCTTTAACGCAAAGGGGCTTAGAGCCGAGTCTTCATAGCGGTAACTTGCCCAATTGGATTGCTCATCCCGATGGATAATGTTTCCGTTGAAGATGATTTCCTGATCATAAACATTGAGTTGCGAGACGATATTTTGTACCGGGAACGGGCCAAGGCACAGCATTAAAGGAATAAACCCGAGTGTTTCTATTTCACTGATCCATTTATCAGCATCAACCCTGCGTATCACGGAGACAAATGAATGATCGCCGGAAATGAAATGCTGGATATAAAAATCGGCCGGGTTGCCATTGGGCAAAATCAGGTTGAAATTATTTTGGTTTACCTCATTAACTTTATCAATCCGTTTATGTAAAATACCTTTGCCCGAAAGATTTAACGCAATATAGATTTTCGGCGGTAACTGCGTTTTGAGTTCGCCTAGGGTGCTCAGACCGGGAATCTTTTTGGCGATATCCAATTTATTATCCTGTACAGTAATCAAACACGCAGCAACGGCCAAAGTGCCGTCATTGCTGACGTGGACGCTTACCCCTGCTGCCTGGTTGATGCGGTAATATTTCTCCAGCATAGTTAACGGATAATGGTCGCTTTAATAAATAATACCGTCACCACTTTTGAAGCGGTTTTTGTACGGCTGCTAAATATCCATTTTAGTATGGGTATCCGTGATAATAAAGGAACGCCGGAACTGGAGAGATCGTTTTCAGTTCGTTCGATGCCTCCCAGTAATATGGTATCATCGCTGTGCACCCGCAAGCTTGACGTAAACTGGCTGATGGACTGCGGCGGTGGCGAACCATCTGTGGGAATAGATGTAAAGTCTGATATATTCACGTTGATGTTCAGCGTCACCTGGTCGTTACCGGATACGATCGGTTTGATCTCGACCGAGAGATCAGCTTTTACAGGGGTATAGACATTGGTAAAAACAGAAGTATTGGTAGTGGTTGAGGGATAAAGATTTTGCGTGGTATTTTTATAATATACCTGGCTGCCGATGCTGAGTTTTGCCGTATGTCCGTTTAGTGCGGTAAGTTTCGGTACAGACCTGATATCGATGTTATTGTTCGACTCGAGCGCCTGTATAGTAGCGTAAAAATTAGGCACCACATGGCCAAGGTTAAGCGAGGTGAGTTTTCCCAAACTATTCAGGAAGCTGTTGACGCTGCCGGAACTGGCGGTAAAATTAACGCCTGGCAGCAAGGTACCACCGGTTTTAACAGTGCTATCGGCCACACCGGCTGAAATTCCGGTTGCAATGGTATTGGTTTTATGAAAATCGATCATCGTGACTTCGATTAATATCACCGGGACAAGTTCATCCAGCGATTTGATAAACGCTTCCGCCTCGTGTATATCGGCAGCTGAGCCGGAGATTAAAATGGTATTCTGATCGCGGAACTCTTTTATTTCGATGGATTTCTTCCATTCCGCAGGTATCATATTAACGACGGTGTCTATTGACCTGTTTTGCAAATGAATGGCCTTGAAAGTCCTCAAACCTTCCAGTTTGCTGTCTCCTATCATATATACGCCATTTTCCGACTGGAAAGTGTATGTAGTGCCCCTGAAAAGCAAATCCAGAAAGGCGTCATAAGTTATGTCTTTTACATGGATATCGATGGTTCCCTTAATATCTGAATAAACGGAATAATTGATCCCAAGTTCCTGTGAGGCTTGTTTGACCAGGTTGGTAATCGGCGAATTGACCGCATCGGCTGTTAAAAGCTTTTTGCCGTTTACGGTTCTGCTGTAAACACCAGATTGTGTATTCGCACCGGCGTTATTAACCGGGCGGAAAGCTTTTCTGACGGCCGTGTTTTTATCGCCATTAACATAAAGTTCTTCGTTGTCATCCAGCAGTTGAAAAAGGAAAAAGCCGTCGCTGGTTTTGACCATTTTTATATTATTGGTAAAGGCTATTTTGTCAAGCGCTGTTTCAAAAGGCGCGGCCTCTATATACCCGCTCACCAATTTGCTTTCCAGGTTATTAGGTACGATCACGTTTTTACCGGAGACCTGGGAAATCTTTTTGGCGACGGTTTTTAAAGTATCATTCTCCAGCGCCAACGAAAGCGTGTTATCGTTCTTGTTGTATTTGGCGTTAATCTCTTTCACTGGCGGTTTAATGTAACGCGCCGGATCATCATAGGCGGTGACGTAAATAATGCTGCCCACCACGCTGACATCCAGGTTATATTTTTTGGCTAAAAACACCAATATATTAGTGGCCGAAACGCCGGAAAGGTTATCGTTGATGGCAAAGTTGAGTTTTGGATCAACACTGATATTTAAACTATTGACGCTGGCAATACCGGATAAATATTGTTGGATAGAACCGTTGACCTGCAACTGTACGCTTTGTTTAAGCCCGGGTACAGTTTCAGAAAGGCTGTCAAGCTTTTTTTGGATGCTTTGTATCCTGCTTTGCTGTGCAAACGCAGAGCCCGACACGATGAGCAATAAGAATAAGATCCGGGTAGTTATTTTACTCATATGAGGCTTAGTAATTAAATAGTAGGGGGTATATTTCTTCTATCGTTGTTTTTCCGTCGCAAAATAAGTCAAAGGCGTTCTCAGCTAATGTATGAATTCCCCTGTCTTTTAAAAACTGCTGGATATACATATTGCCGTTTTTTATTTCGAAAGCCAGGTCCTGGTCAATCGGTATTACTTCGTAAACTGCTTTCCTGCCCTTATAACCGGTATAATAGCATTGTTCGCAGCCACGGGCCAGGTAGTGCTGGCGAACCTCGGCATAGGGCTTGAATTGTTTTGGGTATAGATTACTGTTAAAGGTCCGCTCTTCTTTGCAATGCGGACACAATAGCCTTACCAATCGTTGCGCGGCTGTGGTGTTTAAGGTATTTGCTACCAAAAACGGGGGAATCCCCATATCAATCAACCTTGATACCGTCCCCCACGCAGAGTTGGTATGTATAGTAGATAATACCAGGTGGCCTGTTAGTGCCGCCCGTATCGCCATATTGGCGGTTTCGGTATCCCTGATCTCCCCTACCATGATCACGTCCGGATCCTGCCTTAAGAATGTTCTCAAAGCGGCCGCAAAGGTTAACCCAATGGATTCTTTCAGTTGCACTTGGTTGATGCCTTCCAGCGTATATTCCACCGGATCCTCAATGGTTAATATATTCCTCGTCTCTTTGTTCAGGAGTTTTAAGGTTGCATATAAGGTAGTCGTTTTACCGGAACCGGTAGGGCCGCTTATGAGCAGGATTCCGTTGGGCCTTTTGGCTCCCTGTAAATAGTTATCCAAATCAAATGGTGAAAACCCGAGCGTATTGAGGTCAATCTCAGTGGCGTCGTTATTTAACAAACGCAAAACCACCTTTTCGCCGTGAAGCGTAGGTAAAACAGAAACGCGGATATCAAACTGCTGATCCTGAAACTTAAAGTTGATACGGCCATCCTGCGGCAGACGCTTTTCTGCTATATCCAGGTTTGATAGGATCTTTACTTTATTGATCAGGGCTGGGTATTCCTCCCGTTTTAACAAGTAGCGTTCCACCATCATGCCGTCAATGCGGATACGCACCCGGCATTTGTTTTCATAGCTTTCTATATGAATATCGCTGCTTTTTAAATTCTTGGCTTCGCCGATGAGATTCATCAGGAAATCATCTTCGTGGTGGTTGATCTGTAGCTGCACAGAACCGGGTGCGGCATTATCTTTTATATAATATTTAGAAAGCAGCCTGGCGATCTGGATGGCAGGTATTGGGCTCAACTTTACCGTTGAACCCAATAAAATTTCAAGTTCTGCGGCTAAAGCTGACTGATCGGACCCATCTTCGCAATAAAGCATAAAATGATCCTTTGTTTTATTTTCGGGCAGCACACGATAATGCCAGGCCTGGTCTTTGGTCAGCCAGTGTATATTCTCCGTTAATAAAACTATATCTTCTGTCAAGTTCATTTATGCATAAGATTCAGCAGCCAGGTATCATCGGTCGCTTTAAAATGCAGGCCATACCAATCGCACATTAAAAACACCGCCAGGCCTATTGCCTGAAAACCGGCCAGCGGTATCTGCTTGCTTTCCCTGGCTGAAACCAATTTCCAGATTAGCCAGGACGTTAATGATAATACCAGGCTTGCCAGGTAAAAAAATAAAAAGTTAAGCACCGAAAGATAAAACGCTATACTTAACAATAATAGGATGTCCCCCCAGCCCAGCAGTTCATCCGTGATATTAATCCAGCGCCGGTTTTTTATGGAAAAATAAGCTGATACTAATAACAACTGAATGGCCAGGAAACTTAAAATCATCCATGCCGGCTGGAGTATTTCTGCAAAAGAACGATGCTGCAACAGGCTGATTGCAAAAAACAGGATAACCAAAACCGGAAATAAAAACCAGTAAACAGACCGGCTTTTAAGGTCCTGTATGAAAATAAGCAGCAACACAAACAGCACCAGGATCCTGATCAGTACCACTTATTGCGCAATTTCTTTTAACGTCCCGTCCTGGTTGATTTCCCAGGTATTGAAAGTCCCATTGCCGCTGATGTCTCTTACAGCAGTCGCCCTTGCAGTAAAACCGGTACTGGTAGCCGTGGTGATTTCTATCCGGTAAAGCGCGCGCCCATCACCACCATCAGAGACCAGTTTATCCTGTAAAAAGCCCACTTCATTCAGGTCTTTCGAGTATTTGGAATGTTCATAAAAATAGCTTTGCTCCAGGGTTTGCAAATGCGCCAGCTGCGTTTTTGCTTCCACGCTTTTAGCGCGGTTGATCACCGGCATTAAATTCGGCAAAGCAAGCAGAACCAATATCCCTATAATCACCAGAACGACAAGTATCTCTGTGAGGGTATAGGCTTTTACACATTTTTTAAATAAGGTCGAAAAGGTTTTCATATTTAATTAATCGTCCTAAACTAATGACTAAAATGGGAATAATCAAATAAAGTGTTGCAATAAACAGAAACATTCTTCATGGTTAATCTCAAAAGGGACACTTATAACTTCATCACCCATGTCGTCGGGATCGACAGCACTTCAGACAATGGAAGGCCCCTGATCGTTCCTATATCTTTATTCTATCTCCAGGTGGTGAAATTGCGGGGACAACTAAAGTAAGGTGGTGTTCCGGCTTCCTGAACCGTCTTGCTACCCGCTAAATCTTTTAATGAACCATCTATTGGCATTGGATTCATCAAAAGCATACCTGCAACGAAGGACATATATAGTTGCGCTACCCACCGGCCTGTATTAACTCACTGCAGCCGTTCTGATCGGCATCGCTTTGGTTGGGCAATGGTGCAAAATTAAAAGCCGCCCCATCACCTATGTAGTTATCCTCAATTGACAACTGAAACTCACTTAAAAAAGGGTGTTTTCACCCATTTGCAACAATCAATAATTTTTATACATTTATAACCGGAAATCTAAACTCTAAAACCATCAGATCACAAAACATACTCCATTTACTTTTGAAAAATACCCGGCATAAAAAAGGCTCTTCCTGATTTTGCGTGCATTTTAAAAACTGTAAAAAGAGCTAAAAACCATTTCTAAAATCAAGGCTAATGAAGTCAACTATAAAAAAAATCTGGTTAACCCCGCCTATGGCATTTGCACGTATTGGCTCGTCGGATACCCCTATGGACGCTTATTACTGGAGCGAGAACAATCCAAACCCCAAAGGCTCCAACAAAACCACCATCGTGCCTGCCCCAACGCTGACCATTGATGCCGACGGCAACCTGGGCGAATGCCTGCCAAAGGAAATACGGTTTAAAGAAGTAACGGATAAAGGCGAGATATTTCGCCCGGTTTGCCCCTGGTATGAGTTGCATGGCACTTTTACAACCGACGATGGTAGTGAGTTTACAGGCCCTGTAACCAACAGGATATTGGCTGATAACGGTTTAACCGTGCACGATATTCAATGGAGCATTCACGTTGAAAACCGTAAGTCGTTCCAGATGACGCTGGATGAGGAAACCAAGATCATTGGCAAAGTAACGGTGCGCGGCGATGACACTATAAAAAAGGATATAAAAGGGTATTGTCCCGATGGTTCGGTAAATCCGCTTGTCCCGGTGGGGCGAAGTATTGCCATGGGCGCTGTGCAGGTTGCGAAACTGGACGATTCGTTCCCGGAGGTACGTATCCGGATAACACCCTCAAAAGGCGTAAATTATGGCCCGGAGGGCCTGCGTGATAAAATTGTGGATTTCATCAACAAGCCTAATTATACCCCTATCTCCAACGAAATTACGGATGACTGGAAAACGCTCGAGATACCGGATGAAAACCTGTTCCTCAACCCGCTGTCCAACTGGTGTACCTACCAAACCGATGGCGGCGATGGCCGTACACAGCCGGGATCGCTTTTTTCGCTCGTGCAGCTAGATAGTCCCGATGTGGCTAATGCAAAATATGCCACCTGGTACTCTTTAGGTATTGTTGACGATGTATCGGACGGAATTATCAGCTGTGCTATTGTTAACAAGGCAATTAATCTGAAAGCACAGGCCAGGGTGGTCATATGCCCCCAAGATTTTGCGCCGGACCGAAGGCATGTGGCAACGCTTGCCGATAACTTTAAGGACCGTGCCGACCATGTGCCCATTGAAGAAGCATACGAAGGCGTGCCTTACAGCGAAATAGCTGACGAGATACAGGATATTTTTACCAGGATATTTGAGACGATGAACTTTATGAACCTGGATATTCTCAACCTGAAAAACGCATTCCAGAATCCGGTCACCAATAAACCACCGTTTGATATACCTGCATCTGTTCTCCCGCTGCCGCTTACACAGATAGGCCGCCAGCGGCACAGGCGTTTTGTAGCCCTGCAGGTGTTGGAGACCATTATGCGCGAAGAAATTGGGCGTGAAGACGCAGCACTCCATAGCAAGGCGGGTTATCCCGTAGCGGTAAGCCCGATCATAAAAATGCTTAACGCTCCGCTTGATCTGCGTGACGACGGCAAATACAAAGATAACTTGCCAAAACGAATGCCAGCACTGATGCGCGCATCCGACGGCACGCCGTATCATCTTACACGCCGGCAATATGAGCTGGTGCTTTTCTGGATAAAAAAGATGCGTGAAAAAATTCTTAAAGAAATAGACCTGAAAGCATGATAAGCAACGCAACTTTTCCGCAGGGCTGGTATGCTAAGAACCTGCTTCCTTTTTCGGAAGGTGACGACATGCATCTCTTTGTGGCCGATGGCAGCCGCATTTATGATGTTGAAAATAGGACTGCTTGTGTGATAGATAAAATGCGCCTTGATCTGCCGCTCAGCGATGATGAGGAGTTGCTGCTGGACGAGCTGCTCGGTTCGTTGCAGATAACGGATAGTCCTTATATAAAAGATGAAGTGATCCCTGTGCCGCAATTGAATGCTATTTCGATAAATGTAGCCCAGGTTTGCAACATGAGCTGTACTTATTGCTATGCCAACGAAGGCAAGTTTGGCGGGGCAAGCACCATGATGAAAAACCAGGTGGCTTTTGACACGGTGGACAAATTATTTGCAGAGGCCGCGGCAGATGCACCATTGCTGCTCGGTTTTATGGGCGGCGAACCTTTGCTGGCCAGGGCATTGATACACGAAACCGTTGCTTATGCCTGGGAAAAAGCGCAGGCAACGGATAAAAAGATCGCTTTTTCAATTACAACCAATGCAACGTTAATAACCCAAGCGGATGCAGTGCTGTTTAACAGCTATCCGTTTACGGTAACCGTGAGTATTGATGGTAACGAGGCGGTGCATAACGCCATGCGGAAGATGCATAACGGGGCCGATTCATACCAAAAAGTATTGGCGGGGATAAAACTGCTGCGAAAACACCGGCCCATGCAACTGACTGCACGCGCCACGGTTACCCCTGCTTCTGGAAAGCTGTTGCCGCTGCTGGACAGCCTTATTGCCCTGGGGTTTGATGATGTGGGTTTTTCGGCGGTACTGGTATCGCCTGATCCGCTATCGGCTTTTCAGAAGAAGGACTTTGATAACCTTACCAAGGAAATGATCGCCTGCGGCAACAAAGCATTAAATGAATGGCTGGAAGGCCGGCCTTACCCCTTTGGCAATCTGACTACCGCCATTGAAGAAATACACAAGGGCACACACAGGCCATACCCCTGCGGCGCCGGTGCCGGGTATATGAGCGTAAATACCAAAGGTGATCTGTTTGCCTGCCACCGCTTAATAGATGACTCCGAGTTTTTGATGGGCAATATTTATAAGCCGTTGAACGAGGCCCCGCGCCAGGCGATATTGCAAAACCGGCATGTTGACCTCCAGGAGCCCTGCAATTCCTGCTGGGCCCGGTATTTATGCGGCGGAGGCTGCTATCACGAGATAAAACACAGGGGGCGCATAGCCTGCGATTATATACGCGACTGGCTTTCTTTTTGCCTGGCGGCTTATACTAAACTTTCAAAAATTAAATAAAACCACTCCATGAGCAATAACGCTGAAGACAAAAATTCAAATAAAATTTTCCCGCGGAACCTCACGGCGAAAGCAGCATACCTGGTAAAAGGCAACCCGATGAATTCGCGCCCGGAAGACAGTGTTGAAAATTGTTACCCCGGTCTGGAGTTCGACCAGCGCAATATCGATAAAGTGTTTTTCCCCGGGCTTTTATTTGAGTTCCACCGGGAATACGCTTTTGATCCTTTGGTAAAATACGGCCTTGACTATATCCAGCCGGTATTGCGCGAAATAAAAGACAGTATTGTGCTGCATCCCTCAGACATTGATTATACCGGTAAACCCGATGATGACAAGGTCTTTATCTGGCGGATAGAAGCCCCTGAATTTGGGTTGAACCTGGATACTTCCATTTTTACGAACAAGGATACTGATAGCGGATTGTCGATATGGGCTTATGTACGCCAGATCCCGGCCGGCGCCAGCCTGAAACTGCTGATAGCACCGGCAACGACCAAAGCCGCTGCCGACATTTTTAAAGAAGCGCTTGCCGCCTATAGTTCAGCCACAACAGACATAGCACAGCGCGACGAAAACGGCAAATTGCTTTGGGCGGTACTACTCGGCAACAGAACCATGATGATCGATGATGAAAGCGGTGTCATAAACCTGGAAACTGTTGAACCCGGCGACCTTACACGTTCATTGTGTAACCCATGGCAATACGACTTCAGGGACTGCAAGTGTTATTATTGGGCCGCCAATAAACCGGACATTGTTTCGAACACCTTTGGTACCGAAGAGTTCCTTGATTTTTTAAGAAAAGACCGCAACCATTATCCTGCTGTTCCTGCTGCAACTGAACAGACATGGTTAAGCCAGGAAATCACCCACGTAGATATGATAAGTAATTGGCAACAGCTTCCCGTTATTTTAGATGACAGGGAGGTAAATTATGCGATAATGGATATAATTGACAGCCTCCGCAACCTGGCGCCTGTTGAACATGCCCTTTGCGTTGAATACCTGCATGCTTATTACAGCATGGACCTCGATAAGGTAAAACCCGCTGCCGATGAGGTGTTGCGGATAGCGATAGACGAAATGCGGCATTTCAGGTGGGTGAATGAAATGCTTGGGCTGTTATATGCCGCCCCAGTGGTAGACCGGGCGAAAGATTACGGGCCGGCCTTCAATAACCGCAAATTCACACTTGCCGAAATGACAAAAGCTACCCTCGAATGGTTCCTGGATGTGGAAAGGCCGAGCCAGTCTATCAATGTACCGGGTCAGATAGATGGCATGTACGTAAGGCTGCACGAACTGATACTTGTCAACAAAAACGTTCTTCCGCAGGCTGAACAACTCTGTGAAATAATAAAGCTGATCATCGACGAGGGCGACGGCCATTATCACCGGTACCAGTTTATAGAAAAATCGCTGGATCCGTTTTGGAACAGCGGCGAAAGTTTCCTGTACCCTGCCAGGCAGTACCCAACCCCTCACGACGACATTTATGCCGAGATCAGCAATAAAGCCTATTTATTGCTGTTAGCCGGCTTGCAGATCAGTTTTTCGCTGCGCGAATCTTCGTCGGGCCAGGTTATACAATTTGCCATCCGGTCCATGCACCTCATGGATAAATTCAACAGGCTGCTGGCCCGAAACGGGAGACTGCCTGATTTTGAAATGCCGCCGCTGGCTATATTCCAGTCGCCAAACCTGATCGAAATAATTGATGTGGTTGAGGTGCAGATAAAGGCCTTGTCTGAAAAGTTAAAACATCATAGCCAGCAAGCTTTTATGATGAATCTTGCGGCCGTTGCGCCCAATAGTCTCGAGGTGCAAATGCAATCCATGGCTGAGGATACCATAAGCCAGCAACTGGATACTATTGATGCCATACGCGGAGTGCTTAATAAAATAAAACCGATTGAAAATAAGCCGGGCGGGACTAAACCGAGTCCTCCTTTGAAAGATAATAAAGATTGATGAACCCGGGCAGCGGCGGTGATGTACTGATAAAGGGCGAGGGCATTGCTGCACTTACCGCTGCCTGGGTACTGTTGGAGAGCGGGGTGAGTGTTGCTATACAACAGGAAGTTTTTTCGCAACGCCCGATTTTGATGCTGCCCGAAAATACGCGTTGGCTGCTGACAGACAGCTGGAAGCTGGAAAACGACTTTTGGGCTGCGACTTACCCTATTTTTAGCAAGCGGGTGGTTTCCGCAACGGGGCAGGTTGACCAGTTTCCTTATAAGGCCGCTGTGGTTTCACAAAATTATTTACAGCAAACTTTAAAATGCCGACTTAAATCCGGTTTCCCTTCTGTTCGCTGGCTGGCCCCTGGCGCAATTCCAGAATCTGCAGGGTACGACTGGATAGTAAACTCAGTGGCCCAGCATGAATTGGCTTATCATCATTTTGGCAGCAGGACGGTAACTTCATTTTTATTTGCCTACCGGGAGATAGACACTGACAATAATTATTGTCAGATGATGCAGACAGAAAATGCCTGGTTTTTCCTGTTCCCGGTAAACAAACAAACGGGGTGCCTGCAGGTCATGCACCTTCCGGGCGACGATCAATGCTGGGAAACCGTGTTAAAAATAGTTGAGGGTAAAATCGGGCCTGGTGTAATAGCCGGGCAAGCGGGAACCAAAGTGATTTTCCCTGCCTACCCGAGGGTTATTCAAAAACTGTTTGATAAAAATGAGATTGCCATAGGCCAGTCGGTAGCCAGGTATGACCCTATTGCCGGCGACGGGACCGGCAACGCCATCAGGTCTGCGGTGTGGGCAAGCCGGATCATTATCAAGTCCATTGAAAAAGAGGAGGTGACGGCCTTGCTTCGGAGTTATCAAACAGCCATATCAAAACATTTTAACGACCACCTGGGCATTTGTGCCGGGTTTTATAAAGACTACAAGGGTTGGGGTAATGAACTTATACTAAAGTAAATCAGTGTTTTATTTCTTGTTGTTTTATCATTTATTATAAATAACTTTAACCTGTAATCGCGACTCCGGCTTTTAAATATAAGCTAACCTTATTACCCTTTAACTTGATCACTATGGGAATTAAATCGTATAACCCGCCGGCATTCATGACCGACTTTGACCATATTCCAAATCAACTCCAGCAGTGGAGCAATGCCATATCCGGCTGGATAGATGAAGCCATAGCAAGCGAACGGGACACCTTAAAGCAGGCTGGTTTTCCGGAAGCTCCAGTTCAATTTTTTAATCTTATTTCGCAATCGCCTGCAGGCACTTCTCTTGATCAGCAAATTATCTGGAACGGATTTCCACGAACGCTTGTTTTAGGTCTGGGCAGCAAACTCGCCGCATATAAACAGGCGGAAGAACTGGTTGCATTGAACGCTCCGCGTCCCGGCCTGCCTACTTCCGACCCTTTTTTTGTTAACCCTGTTGGGGAAACCTATTGGGACACGATGATGTATCGGCCGCTTGATGAGTATTGCGAATTCAGGGTGGAACGGGATGCAAAAACAAACAAGATAACGCGGGTCATATTTACCTCCGAGCCACCTGAATACTGGATGGCAATGCACGGCGATACCCTGATGGATATACAAGGTACAACTTACAAATATCCATTCACCGGTGACAAAAAACATTTGCTGCACTTGTACCATGAATACGTATCCAAGGACGTAAAAGCGGAAGAACTTGTTTTCGCGCACGATTATTATACGAAAAACAATGATGGCACGACTTCCCTCGTATTTAAAAAAGGCGACTATAACCCGTATAACGAATGGAATTCGACCAAAGGCATTATGCACCTGGCACAGCCCAATAATTTTGTCGCAGCCGAAATTCAATTGGGGGCGGATGCAACGATACTTAGGCATAGGCAGGGTAAACCAGTGGTGCAGGCTGACGCATTGGTGTGTTGTTCTGGCTATGGAGGCACTTCCCGTTCGAGTGACCCGACCATCGGCGCCAGTGTAAACGACCTCGCGCGGCTCGGTGCATGGGTAACTATTCAAAATCCGGTGGGTTTGTACATGCACGATCTTAATACCGAAGGTTTTACCAAGCCAAACGGTGAAAGCATTGATCCGAAAGAATATTTTAAAGTGCTCAGGGGCGACGAAAGCAAGGGAATGATCGAGCGCGCCGTTTTTGAAGTACCGGCTTCTGAAGGATTTACGGTGGGCGATCTTAAAATTGGCGGGGTGCCGATTGAATGGGGCGGACAGATAGCCGAACACATGAACATACAAATCATTGGTAACGCTGTCTGCCTTGGGCATTTTAATAACCCCATGCTTGGTTGCGGCTATCACTGCTGTATTAACGAGGCAGAACCGATGGCGCTTACCAGAGTGATACCCAATAATAGCAAAAACCCTTCCGGCTACAATGAGGTCTTTTTGCATCAGCAGGGTACGTTTGGGGCAAGCGCCGAAAATGATCCCGGCGGGGCGTTTACAGCGGCCGTTGCTTTACCTCCTGTTCTGTTCAGAAATCCTAACCGTAAAAGAAGATAATATCATGACCGATACAAACAATACAAGCCCGGGTAATATGTATTTTACCGCCCTCAACAGGCATACGGGCCCTGCCAATAACGGAGTTCCGGCAGAGCCGGTATTGGCCGTAGCTGACATACAGGGTAACATCCTTCCGGGTTTTAACAAAAGTCACCAGTATATTGTATGTCTTAAAATAAGCGATGTTGCAGCTTGCAAAAAATTCCTTAAAGCCATTCTGCCACACATTTCCACCCTTGACGAGGTGATGGCATTCAGGAAAGTGTTCCGGTTATTAAAAAGGCGGCTTGGCCGCAAGCCAACAAATGAATTAAAAGCTACCTGGATGAACATCGCCTTCTCTTACCCCGGCATAAAAAAGCTTACGCACGACAGTGATTTTCAAAGCGAAGCTTTTAAGCTTGGATTGGCAGAAAGGTCGTCAATGCTTGGCGATCCGACCAGTAAAGATAATGATGGCAGTCCGCAAAACTGGGTTGTAGGCAGCGAAGACAAGGTTGCTGATATACTGCTGATTTTTGGCGGCGACGAACAAAAAGACCTTGCCGAAAAAGTTGCATTAATAAGGGGCTTCGCCGAAAGCGCGGGCATGGAATGTATATATAATGAAGAGATGAATAGCATAGAGCGCGACGGCGTAACCGGCATGGAACATTTTGGTTTTAAGGATGGTATTTCGCAGCCAGGTGTCAGAGGAAGATTGTCAGATAGTCCCACTGATTATCTCCAGGACAGGACTGTTGCAGCTGATGTGTTGCCTGATTCGCTGTTATATGGGTATCCGGGGCAGTTTCTTTCCTGGCCCGGTGAATTTGTATTTGGCTACCCCTCACAGACGCCTGACCCGCTTGTACCCGGTTCACTTCGCACCGAAGGGCCGGAGTGGACAAAGAACGGGTCGTTCCTTGTTTTCAGAAGATACAGGCAGGATGTTGCCTTGTTCTGGAAATACATGATGATAACGGCAAAACGCCTTGCGGGCAATCCGGCATTTGCAGGAATTACTCACGAAAAGCTTGCTGCTATGATGGTGGGCAGATGGCCCGGAGGCGCACCATTTGCCCGCGTTCAGGACTTTGACGATAAGACGCTGGGCGGCGAACAGATGGCCAATAACTATTTCAGGTATGCATCCGACTCCTGCCCCGTTAAGCTGATTAACGGCTATGATGATAAATTCCCGCAAGCCAAAGCAGACCCAATTGGCCTCACTTGTCCGTTAATGAGCCATATACGCAAGGTCAACACCCGCGATTCCGCAAATGATGCAGGTGGCACTTTTGCAAGTTTTAACCAGCGTTTGCTTCGGAGAGGCCTGCCTTACGGGCCACCTTTGGCAAATCCGCTTGATGCAAAAGAACCGGACCCGGCACATGGCAATAGAGGCTTGTTATTTCTCAGCTATCAGACTTCGATAGAGGATCAGTTCGAATTCCTGAACAATCGCTGGATGAGCAATCGTTTTGCCCCGAAAAGTCCTGGTGGCGATGATCTTGTGATCGGTCAAAATGGCAATGTAGGTGAGCGACGTGAACGGCAGGGGGTTGTATTCGGCATTGACGCGGCCACAGAAACTGTTTCAACAGCTGATCAATGGGTGACATCGACAGGTGGAGGTTATTTTTTTAGTCCGTCAATAAGCGCAATAGAGAAAGTATTATCTGAATAGGTTCGTGTTCTAAACTGACCGATTGTCGGATGATGACTTTCAGATAATCACAGTGCCAGAACTTTGCACTTTGGTTATCAACAAAATCCTTAAGTAAGAATTTTGTTGATTTTACAACGATTAACTTTAATTTCAATAAAGGATAACTGAACATTATCATGTATTCTCCAAAACGAATTGTGCTTATAGCTAACGTTAAGAAAATTCCGGGCAAGGGGTATGCAAAACATATGTCAGCTTTAGATCTTACCAAGCGTGTTACCAATAAATTGATTGCCAGGGCCGTTAGAAAAAACGGTCATGAGTTAGTGGAATATGATAACCTGCATGATTTTTTGGTAAACATTGACCGACATAAAAACGATTTGGTATTCCCCTTTCATTTTGGAATTGCTTCAAAAATCAGGCAATCTTATGTGCAAACAGTTTGTGAAAGTCAAAATATAAAATATATAGGAGGAGATGCATACGCACAAACAATTGGGAATGACAAGGCGCTCTCTAAAGAAATTTGCAGATACGCCGGGATTAATACTCCTGGTTTTAAAATTCTGTTTGACAAGAATTATCCTCCCGATATCACTGTATTAAGCTTGCCGCTTATTGTAAAACCTCAGTTTGAAGGTGATTCGATAGGCATCTCTGATGCAAACGTTTTTTATTCCTACGACGAAGTGTTGCCTTTTGCGGCAACCTTGCTTAATGACTTGCAGTTGCCTGTTTTGATTGAAGAGTACATAGCCGGCAGAGAAATAAGCATTTGTGTTATTGGGTACAAGAGAATCATAAAGAATATCGGGATAGTAGAAAATGTAACAAAAAAGGCCTTAGTAAGCAGTTACAATGACAAGAAATTCAAATTCAGTTTCAATAAATATAAACATGTACCCGAACTCTTAACCGGAGATATAGTACAACAAGTAACGGAACTTTTTCATTCCCTGGACAAGCTGGAATATATCAGGCTGGATTTTATTTATCAAAATAACATTTTCTATAACATCGAATTGACCGTTGATCCTGATTTAGCACCCCATTCCTGTTTTCACCTTGCCTTTCAAATGAAATACTCCGAATATATTGAACTACTTATTTCCAATTGTATTGAAAGATATGAGTTTATCCAAGAAGCCAGTTAACGTCGTTGACTATATTTCCAAGCGAATAAATGAAGGAACAAAACAATATTACTCAATCAAATAAAACAGCGATCGATTTGCATGTCGCGGAATACAATGCACTGACAACAAGGTGCACATATATTATGACTATTCATTTGGTTGTCCTTGCCGCATTGATCACTTGGCTAACGGTGATGGGCAGCATAATTGATACCAAGCCCGATTGGTTCAAATGGGTGATTATTTTTGGAGGTCAAACATTTGCGATTATCTCTGCGATGTTTTCCTACGGATATTATAAAATCATTCAATATTTAGAAACTGTTTTAATACCAATGATTTGCTCGCTTACCAAAATTAATAACTTTTGGAGATACCAATCTTTCGTGGCTCAGAATAGGATAAAGGGATTTACCGCCTGGGAGCTTTCAGGGCTTGTCTTTGATATCACTGTTATCGTATGGGCATCGTTATCCGTTACAAACTGGACCGCGGTTGAGCTTTTCGGATTTTTCCTGAATGTCAGCTTATTATTGGTCTATTGTCACCGACTTTATAATGCTATTAAAGTCAGGTTGATCATTAAGAGAGCGGTGTCCAGTTTTCCTCAGAACTAAACTTCATTTCTATCGCCTCGAAATCGATATCCCAATTAAAAATATTGGATGGATAATATTTGACTAATCTCAGAAGAAACCCAGTTGCGTAGGGCACCGCTGCTAAATACTGAGTGAAATCGCCAAATATTTTGCCTTTTTTTAGTAGATATAAAGCCTCTCGCTGACCATTTTTATCCTTTGTTTTATAAAAATAATTATAACAGTTGATAAGCGGGTAAGTTGAGAATTCAGAATTTAACTCACTAAATTTCCTGGCGATTTGCATCAATTCTTCGACATATTCCTGTATACCCGTGAAATTGTTTTGTTTTAATGCCACTGCAACAATATTGGAACCTATCAAGGGCTTGTTGCCCGAAATCCCGCAATTTAAATAGGCTGTCTGAAAGTTTTTTAACAAAGTATCCAAGGGCACATTTCCGGCTATGAATTGAATGATAGACTTTTGATTAAGATAAACGTGCATAGGATAATGTGAAGCAGACAAGATGTTTTTTGCCTTTTCAAGATTTGCATGGGCTGCCTTCAAGAAGTGTTTTTTGCCAATAAGCTTAAAACAATAAAGATAAAAAGAGTTGGCATTTGAATTTAAAAGCGTAGAACAGTAATGATAGTTTAAACCAGCATTTTGATGACCCTTTTTAGATACCGCTAAAAGTTTCTGTCGTTTCCAAAAATTGAAAGAACAAAGATTTACCTGGTCTATAATCACATCTTTGTAGATGGTTTCTTGATATTGTTTCAATAGTTTTTCCCAAATGAGTCGGGATTGATTTACCTGATTAAACGTTCGATAATAGCGTATAAGCAGCAACTGGGCTCCTATGTACAAAAATGGTTCATCGGTGTCTTGGATTGCTTCCAGTTCAATGTTGACTAAGACATCACACGTCGCGATTCTAGCTGATGCCTGTAAAAGAAAAAGTAAATCGGAGGGGCTTTCCGGGTTATAACGCTCCCTGATTCTTACAATTTCATTTGAAAAGCCGAGTTTAGATAAAATAATGATGATCCATTCATAGGTCTTATAAATCAATTTTTTATTAGAATTATTTTCTAAGCCTTCGTAGAAAATGCTGGTCACTTTAGAAATTAAAGAGTAATTAACTGAACCGCCGATTGAACTATTTATTTCCGATAAAATGACATTCATCCAGTCCAAATTTCCGTCACCGCCGATGTTCAGGATAAAGGTTAATTGTAGGATAAATAAATCTTCCCTGGTAGTTTCTATTTCCGCGAAATCTTGAAAGCTGTTGTTTTTAATAAAGTCGCGGTAGAAATGCAGCCAATCGCTGTTGGCGATCAGGTTAAATTTTTGGTAATCTTCTTCCTGTTTTAATAATTCCGCGATGCTGTCATGTACCAGATTAATGTAGCCGTGGCTTACTTTTAATAGATTCAGGTTATTGACAAGCTCCAGGCTTTCCGAAATGCCTGTATGGTCCGCCGGCAGGCTTTGCAAAAATTTTTCAAAAACCTGCAATTGAACCCTGCCTAAATGAGCAACGACATACCAAATGGTCATTTTTTGCTTGTTGGTTAGCCCTTTGTACATAGAATGTACGACATCATCGTATTTTATTCCATATAGTCCTTGATTGCTAATAAGGTTCTGAGAATAACGACTCTTTTTTAATAACAATTCAAATTTTATAAGATTACCATATGATTCATCATAGGAGTCTTCTATAATTCTGCAAATTTCTTCCAAGTATTCTCCAGCTCCAATTTGCCGGATTCCGCCGATGAGTTCATCTTTCTTTAGTTTCATAAGTTCATAAACCTCTGTGCTTTGCATTGGAAGCTGTCGGAATATATCCGTGAGTTCATCCTCAGTATTATAGATCGTAAATTCCCCGATAAGAAAGAGATTCTGAGTACGACGGAGTAATTCATTGAGAAAAGAAATTAGTCTTTTATTAGCTAGTTGAATATTTTCAATGCTAATGATAAGCTTCTTTTGCTTAGAAATATAAACAATATAGTTTAGCAGAAAAGACACCGCGACATCATTGTCATTTTGAAGGACCTTGCTGATCAGATCTTTTTTGAATTTCTTATTTTGGTCCAGTTTCTCTTTAACCACTTTCAGCTTGATTAAATCGGCGGCAATATCCAGCAAATCATTAATGACCTTTTCAGAATCCGTGTCAATGGTATAAATGTTTTCAACAAATTCTTCTACCGTTAAAAACTGAGTCGTTTCGTGGGCATACGAATTTAAAGCCTTTGCAAGAGAAGAAATGTACAATCCTTTGGTTTCTTCGGCTTCTTGCTGATTGATCGGAACGCGTATGTAGCAACAATCTGACTTATCAGCAAAAATGTGATCCATCAAACGACTCTTGCCGACACCAGTCCGTGCATATACCAATAATATGCCCGGTTTTTCGTGATAGTCGTTATAAATACTCTCTATAGCAATTCGTTCGGGTATTCTATTTATCATAATTGCAAGTGATAATGTTCAGTTATCCTTTATTGGCTTATTGCATAGTCATAGAAAAGGCCATCCTGGGGTGTTTTTCCGCTAAAATCCTTTTTTGTTTTTCGAGGTTGACCTGGGTGTAGATCTGGGTGGTCATGATGGAGCTGTGGCCGAGCAGGGACTGGATGTATTTGATGTCGACGTCGTTTTCGAGCAACAGGGTGGCGAAGGTGTGGCGAAGGACGTGAGGGGTGACCTTCTTGGGGATATTTACGCTTTTGGCGAGGCTGCTGACGAGTATGCGGATGGATTGGTCGGAAAGTTTGTTGCCGAAGCGGTTGATAAGGAGGTAGCCGCCGGTGGCTTCGATTTTATCCTGATAGCGGTTGCAGTAGGTTTGCAGGGTGAAAAGCGTGTCGGGGTTGCAGAGCTGGATCATTCTTTGTTTGCCGCCTTTACCGTAAATGGTAACGGTACCTGCCTGGAGGTCGAGGGCGTTGCGGCGGAGGTTGGCAATTTCGGATACCCTTGCGCCGGTCGCAAACAGCAACTCGATAACGACGGTGTTCCGGATGGCTTCGAGGTAGGCATAGGTGTGTTTGTTGCTTGGTATGATGGCTGCGTAAACTTTTTTCAGCAGTTCGCTGGCTTCGCCGGCGGTGAGGGCTTTGGGCAGCAGGGCGGGTTCTTTGATTTTGATCTTGAGTTTGCGGATAGGGTTAGCCAGGATGTGGTCTTCAAATTCGAGGTAGTTGAAAAGTGCTTTCAGGGTGGCGATCTTGCGTTTGATGGTTTTGGGTTTCCATGGGGCAAGGATCCTCAGGTAATCTTTGAGATGGGTTTTATCAATCTCGCTGACCAGTGCGGGAAATTGGCTGCTTTCCATGTGGGCGCGGAACTGCAGGAGGTCGATGCGGTAAAATTTGATGGTTTTGCATGACAGGTTTTTTTCATACTGGCAATGGTTGAAAAATTCGGAGGTGGCTTGTTTTAGGGTTAGCATAGTTTCTTTTTATAGTGAGCTGTAAAAAGACGGAAAATTGCTTATCCATTTTAAAGTCCGAAATTATTGTTGCGTTTTAGCCATTTTCTGCACGCAGCTATTTATTGACCGCTGACCTTAGCCCTGTCAGACGTGCATCCTGCTGCCCTTGCGTTCTGCTTACTTTTTCTGTGTTGGTCTGCCTGGTTTTAGGTCTCCGGTCCGCAAAAAGCCAGGTAGCTGCCCTATTTTTCAATCTGGGTGTTTTCGGTCACGATGATCTCGGGCTTGCCCTTATAATCAACGAGTTTGCCCGTTACGCAAATCGGCTTACCGTCGATGCCCTCTGCCTGTTTTTTGGTATCGCCGCGCAGTACGATGGTCAGGAGCTGGTTGGGGTATTCGCCGCCCATATTGACGAGAACGAAGCTGTCCAAGTCGCGGTGGCCGGATACTTTGGCGCAGATTTTTACGGTTTCGCCGATGTTTTTGGGTGCGTCTTCGATCCTGATGGTTTTGACCGGATCCATCGGAACGGGCGGGCTGTTAATGGGTGGCGGCGGCGAGAGCACGACTGTTGCTTTGGCGTCTTTGAAGATAGCGTTGAGGATACCTGCGAGGCGGATACCGGCCATTTCGATACGCTGACGGACGATGGGGATATATTGCTGGTAATAGGCGTCGCCTGGCTGGTTGTCCTTTTCGGCTGCTGCGTAGAGTTGTGCGGCGATCTGGTAGCTTTCGTATGCCCACTGCATGGGGTCCTGGCTTTGCCATTGCTGGATTTGGGCCGGGGTGGCTTTGTCGTAGGCGATAGCCATTTGTTCAAAGGATTGGTGTTCCCTGTTGATCAGGCCGCTGTCCCAGAGGCTGTGCAGGTTGGTGCCTTTGCCGTCGAACTGGAGCTGGATGGTATTGCCGCCTTTGTCTTCGGCCCGGCTGACGTGCATGGGCTGGTGCATATCGCCGGCGAAATGGATGATGAATTTGAGGGCGTCGGATTTTTGCCGGAGGGTGGTGTTTTTGCTTTGGAGATCGTCTTCGCATTTGAGCAGGGCTCCGTACACGTTGTTTGGTCCCTGTGCTTTGACGGTCTTGCTGAAGTCTTCGTAACTAAGGCCTGCCGGGGCGTTGATATAGTGCCAGGAGCCCGTATTGCTGTAATTGGGATCGTTGCGGAGCTGGTCGGCCCAGGAAGCGACATCGGCCATGCTTTGGTCGCCGAGAAGGGCTTTGACGGCGATTTTGGCGTTGTTTGTCAAGTGGTTTTCGGCAATTTTGGCCACGGTTTTATGGCCGGTGCCGCCCCAGGAAATTAAAAATAAAGCGCCGATAACCAGTACGCTTAAAAGTGTCTTTTTCATCGATGTGTATTAAATTTGATATGCGCCAGGTAAGGCGTGAGTAAATTGCTGGAGGTGAACGAACGAAATGAGACGATCTTATTCGCTAACGGGTCATAGAAGACTTCCACATAGAAACAGGAAACAGCATACAACTGCACGGTCAGGTCGTTTTCTACCCGGTCAGCCAAAAAAATGCTATGCCGAACGGCTTCGGCCTTTTGGGTTTCAGTCAACGCGTTGAAATCGTACAGGGTAAGCATACGGCGAAAATAAATATAATGCACCATAAATCTTCCATCAAACCGGGGGCTGAAAGTAAATTACTGCCGAACAGCGCCTTTAATTTGCCTGCACTCCTGCCGCCTGTGCAAAAAATAAAATCCTATTTTTGTAATAATAACTTTGGCCTATGAGCAAACTTTTTGTGGTTGGATTTCCGCGTGACTTTAATGAACTGCAGCTGGCGCAATTATTCGCGCCGTATGGCGATATCGAATTGCTGACGATTGTCCGTGAGAAATCCAATGGGGAAAGCAAGGGTTATGGTTTTGTCCACATGAAAACCGAAGCGGGTGCTGAAGGGGCGATAGCAGCACTGAATGGTCAGCTTTTTGGCGAGCGGCAGATGGAAGTGCGGCTGGCGGATGAAAAACCGGTGCCGGTGCAGCGGACAGCGACTAAACCCAGGTATGTGCCGGCTAGGCCGGCTGTTGAGCAAGCACCGAAAAAGAAGCGGCCGAGGCTATCCCGCTGATCCCGGCGATATGCAACAGGGTGGCTATTTGAGGCTAATAACTTAGTTGCTTAGTTTTGCTAGTTTTTCGGCGACTGTGCGCAACAAATCCATATCAACGGGCTGTGCCGCTAAGGCCCGGTAACCGCCTTCTTCATCCGGTTCAAAAGTGACCGTCGTTTCACCGATCAGCACCGCGATACGATGGGTATAGCCCCAGCGCTCAAAGCGGGCTTTGAATTCATGTTCGGTTCCCTGATAATTTACCGGTAAAATAAACGGTTCGTTCATGCCGCAAATATAATGATGGTTTTCAGGTATCAGCTCACCATCCTCAAAGTTAGCGCGCTTTCCTCCGCCTGCAGTTAACGATAACTGCTCTATTTTCCTGAAGGCGGGTTATTGTTCATAATGTATGGTGTCAGGCGGCGCAATGGCTTCTCCGGGTATAGGGGATGCGCGGCACTGTCCGTGTAATACTCGTAGCGGCCGTTGACTTTCACACACCAGACCTTGCCTATGGCGTTCGCTGTAAGCGTATCTGCTTTCATGATCTTTTTAAAATGCCGGAGTACAGCTGTGTCCAGGGCGATCACCGGGACGGTGTGGTCTTCCGGCTGGTAGGTGCAGGGCACTGGCTGGTACTGCTCTCCCGTCCACACCATGCAACCTCCGGTTGGCGGTTGGTGGTTGTAAGCGGTAAAATAATAAGTCACCGCGATGACCAGCAGCAGCGCTGCCAACCAGGGCCATATTTTTTTTCCGGGAGGGGGCGGCCCCGCGGCTGTACCCTGTCCGGGTTGTTCATCGCCAGGTTTGGCATGGTTTCCCTCAGGCGCAGGAGGTGGTACTTCCGGACCGGAGGTTGTTTCCTGTACCGGCGGTTCATTGGCAGGTTCCGGACTGCCTGTTTCGATTAATGTTGGAGGTAACTCTGTATCCGGCTGTACCGGCATCTTCAGGTCTGCGTGAAACGGGCGGGGTTCAAAATCGATCATCCAGGCCAGCATGCTGATGTTTAGAAACGAAGTGCCTTTCGACCGGTCTCTGAGAAAGTTATTGAGCGTCCGGAATGCTTCCGCGTCGGAGTTCTGCACGGCGATCAGGTAAGCGGCGGAGTTTTCCCTTTCGCCATAGAAAGATTTGAGCAGGGGTTCATCCTTCTTTTGGTACCGTTCCTTAAAGGCCTTAATACAATGGTCCCGCAGGCTGCTGCGTGTCGGTGCGAGTAGTTCCGGGGGTAAAATTCTGTCGGTCAGCTTTTGTTCAAAGTCATCTAATACGAGTTTTCTGTACTCTCTTTCATACATCACAATTTTTTTAAAGTTAAAGCTAAGTGTTTTTCCGGACTTTGCCGGAAGAATCGGAATTCCGCCCGGAAATAGCGGAAATGCCGGAATCGCCTCATCCGAAGCCGGCTGTACCGCTCTACATTTGCTTCAGGAATCGATTCGAACGGTTTCTGTAGGGCAAAAGTCGCGGCGGTTGTCAGCCGGACTGGGAAGCAGCCAACAGCTTCCGCGATTAATGCCCGCACTTCCCAAAAAATGTAAGAGGCGCCTCTTATGCGGTTGGCGGTGATCCCCGGGGAAAGTACCCGGGGCTACCTGCCGGATTCTTTAACTCTTAAATTTTTTTGAATATGTATGAGCTTTTTTTAGCGCTCTTCCTGGCATTCGCATGCCCTGCGCAAACACATAACCACCATGATCAGAATGGTAACATCGTCGTAACAGCCGCTGACGACAGCGGCGGTGAACAAGGACACTATCCGCCACCGCCACCACCTCCGGGAGGCGGCAATTAATTTTGGAAAAGGCAGGCTTCGGCTTGCCTTTTTTTGTTAACCGCGTTTTGTTGCCTATCCGGATCGCTTTTTCTACTTTAGTTTAAAATAACATTTTGAAAAAGCTATTCCTTGTCCTTTTGCCCATCGCTTTACTGGTGGCTTGTAAGCAGCCGAATCAAAAGCGCGCTAAAGTTGACTGGACTGTTTATAAAAAAGCTTATACTTTTTTATCCAGGCAAAATGATTCTGCCTTTTACTATTTTAACCAGGTTGCCGCGGAGTCTAAAGATAGTTTACAGATCGCGATGTCTTATAATATCATGGCGATGATCCAGTCCGATGCCGGAGACTACTATGGGGCGCAGGAAAGCTTATCCCTGGCTTTGAAACTGCTGGACGAAAAGCAGGAAAAGGACCGTACTACGCTGGCTAATGTTTATAACGAGCTGGGTATGAGCAGCACTAACTTAAAAAACTATACGGCCGCGGTGGATTTTTTTGACAAAGCGATCCATTTGGATAAAGACGAAGATCTAAAATCCCTGTCGTTGAACAACAAAGCACTCGCGTATCAGAAAAAAAAGGATTACAGCGGGGCGCTGCAGCTTTACCGTCAACTAATCCGGAAAACCAAACCAAACGGCACGGAATATGCCCGTATCCTCACTAATCTCGCTACGACAGCCTGGCTGAATGATCCGCGGTACACTGCTGCCCCTGATCTGCTCAAAGCTTTACATATCCGTCAGCGGGAAAAGGACCTGTGGGGGCTCAACTCAAGCTACCTGAGTTTAGCGGCGTATTATGCCGATAACCGGCCCGATTCTGCACTCGCTTATGCAAAAGCAAGGTATGACATGGCCCGGGAGCTGCATAGCCCGGATGATCGCCTGGAAGCGCTGGCCATGCTGGTCAA